>Ga0210394_10002275_pt1 | contig 26767 bp, 23 predicted proteins | sample IncBWC12MmetaG_FD_160121 | JGI IMG/M metagenome (GOLD analysis project Ga0210394, IMG submission 160121) | Forest soil microbial communities from Barre Woods Harvard Forest LTER site, Petersham, Massachusetts, United States - Inc-BW-C-12-M | ecosystem: Environmental > Terrestrial > Soil >...
ATCTCCAAAAGAATTCGTTCGGCGGATTGGTTCTGAAGCAAAAGTTCCACTACGGTATCGCGCAGCCGTCCAACTACAATCCCGAGCGTATCCCCGAGATCATTGAACGGACACACCAACGGCTTGCGCGGGTGCAGATCGAATCGCTTCCCTATGAACAGATACTGGAAAAGTACGACCGCCCCACGACATTTTTTTATCTCGACCCGCCCTACTGGGGTCCGAAGCTATATAAATTCAACTTCACCGACAGCGATTTCTTCCGCCTTGCCGAACGATTGACAAAACTGAAAGGCAAATTCATCTTGTCGCTCAACGACCGACCGGAGGTTCGGGAAACCTTCAAAACTTTTCGGATCGAGCGCGAGGAGATTTCGTATACCGCGCAAGCCAAACCTGGCAAGCGCTACGGCGAATTGCTCATTACGAACTGAAGCTTGAGTCAGGTATTCTTGATGGAACGGAGCGTACTGCATCGGTCCTGCCGGATTAGAGCTTGTATTTCTGCCTGAAACGAAGCCGCTTCACTTGGGCCGGCCACGGGTGTTGGCGCAGCGCGGATGGGCTCGGTGCCGGAACGCGACGGGTGAGCCGCTGTTCGTCTACGGAGCAAGGGATGACGATGACCCATCCACTTTTGACACTTCCCTGTACCTGCTTCCCACCGGTTCAGTCACACCGGATCATTGGGATTGCAAAGGGATACTGGTTCCGCGAGGGAAACGGGGTCGCCAGCTCTTGAGCACTATCGATGGACCCGCTGCCCTGAAATATCTGGATTTCCGCCGATTCACAATTGCGTTGAAAGCTCCAGACACCTACGGCTGCGCGCTCAACAACGGACTGTACCAAGTGGGGCAGATAAACTGGCCGGTTCCGCTAATCAGTTATGTCGATCTGTTGGTACTCCCGCGCAGGATGAATCGTTAATAGACTGAAGGCAAATGGCTGGCGACCAAATACGGCTGTCGCAGTTCGGCCCCGCGTTCGCCTGGTTGCTGGATCGAGGCGTCGCTTCCTCCCGGCTCGCGACCGTTTTCGCCACGAGTCCCCAAAATGTACGGGTCATTGCGTCCCGTTCCCAGCGGCGTCCCACAGACGCCCCAGTGAAGATCACCTATGAAGCCGCTCGCCTTGTCCGCCCGGGGCCTGATGATGTGGTCCGAACAACAACACGCAATCGCAGACTCGATACGCTTCGCCACGAAATTGACGAGACTGTCCGAGCGCATGCAACAACATACCGATTCCTTGAGGGTGTCAAAGCATTGAGGAAAATCCTGCCTCGGATCGGATATCCGCAGGATTGGCGGCGGATTGCGCTCCTGGCCAATTTGCACCAGCAGACCGCGTGGTTTTACGTACATCTGGGCCGAAGTGAATCGGCGGCGGGGGAGGCGCGACAGGCTCGGGAGTTGTGGCGGGCGGTGTACGTTGAATCCGGATCTCAGGACAATGTCGCGGAGTATGTCAAAGCCGCGTTAATCGAATCGCAGGCGTGGCTGCTGGCCCGGCGCCCTGAAAACGCAACCCGCGCCTTGGATGTTGCACAGCACGCCGCGGAATCTATCGGCTCCAGGCTTGGCTCGGATCATTATCGTCAAAGAGGCGTCGCACTGTTTCAACTTCGTGAGGATGAACCCGCCGCCGCACAATTCCGCCGCGCCGCGGTTGCGATGGAGCGGATGAATGAGGCGGAAGTTCCGGAGCAGGTATCAATGACTGGTGCGCGTCATATCCATCTCCTCGGAAGCCCGGATGTTGAAAGGGCGGAAGAGCTTTCAGCGGTGGTCCTTCGAAGATTCGGTGAGGCGAGCCTGGAAGCCTCGATGGCTCTTCACTGGGCCGCGGCATGCGGACTCTCCACCGGCAGCCGCGCGGCAGAGCGCAGCACCCTCGACTTGCTCGCCAGCCGACCGGTCCCGAGTGTCCAATTTGGACACCAAAGCACAATCCGCACTCTGCTCGCCGCTACGCCCGAGTTGGGGCTCGATGAGAGACTCCGCCGGATGTGGATCCGCCGCGCGCTCTACGAAAACGCACTTCGCGACCGCTAAAACTTTTTTCCATCCCGTTACAAAATTCGAGGGGGGTGCCACTATCGGCAAACCCCCACAGCCCACAAAATGAAGCTGCAAGGCATCAAAAGCAGCCTGATCTCCTGCGGTTCCGGCACTGCCCAAATCTCAAAGCGGTAACTCACACGACGTGATTGTCGGAGGGTATTAACCCCTCTCAACGCCGTTCTCTCGAGGTTTGTCTGGCAGCGCCGGAGCCGGAGCGGATCGGAAATTAACTAAGCCAAAAGTCATGATTGAAAAACTCATCACGTCCTTGTGGAACCGGCTCGCGGCACCGAGGCAGTCAGAAGATCCCGGCCCTCGCCTGGATCTGGGTTTCCAAGTTGTTGACGGGGAAGTTCAGAAAACCAGAGCGTATCTGCCCAATTCCAAACGATGCGAACATGCCGCAATTCTTGGAAAAACGGGCCGTGGGAAATCTTACCTGCTCCGTCACATGACAGCTCAGGATGTGCGGGCGCGCCGCGGGTTCGTCTCCTTCGACCTGCATGGGGACACGAATCCATTTCTGTTGCGACTGATTGCCGCCGAGGAACGGAGAACGCGCACGGATTTGAGTGACCGGCTGATCGTGATCGAGCCAGCCGACGCCGAGTTCTCCATCGGTCTGAATGTGCTCGAAGCGCAAGCTGGCCAGCCGGGTTATGTGCAGCTTGCGGAGTTTGCGCAGATCCTCAAATCCCGGTGGCACCTCGATTCATTCGGACCACGCACCGAGGAGCTACTGCGCAACGCGCTGCACGTCCTCGCCGATAACAACCTGACACTGCTGGAACTCGCGCCGCTCCTGACCAGCCCGACATTTCGGGCCGCGTGCCTAAACCGGGTCCAGAATACTGAGGTCGCCGGCTACTTCCGGACGCGCTTTGACACCCGCAGCGAAGCCATGCAGGGCGTTTACCGCGACGCCATCCTCAACAAAGTATCCGGGTTCACCACCGATCAGCGGTTCCGGCACATCCTGGGCCAGCTGCGTTCTACGTTTTCACTGCTCGATGCCATGGAACGGGGCAGATGGGTGCTCCTGAATCTCGACAAAGGTCGATTGGGGGAACAGGCTTCGACGCTGGGCAGCCTGCTTCTCACGAAACTAAAGAACGCTTTGTTCGCCCGTGGGCGCCGCCAGTTGTTCACGCTGTACTGCGACGAGATTCAGAACCTCGTCGCTTACGATGCCGGCCTCGACACACTTTTGTCCGAGGCCCGCAAGTTTGGAATCTCAGTAGTCAGTGCAAATCAGTTTTTGGAGCAGTATCCCCCGCAGATGCGCGCGGCGATCATGGCCGTCGGCACGCACATTTTCTTCCAGCTTTCATCGGGCGACGCGGAAAAAATGTCGTCGGCGCTGGACGGCGGAAAGCGTCTCGCGGAAGTTTTGAAGAATCTGCCCAAGCGCCACATCGTCGTCAAGAGCGGGTCGCACCGCCAGCAGGAAGTGCTTGTACCGAATGTCGCCGAGGCCGATGCCGACGCTACCGACCTATATAACCGCTGCCGCGCGCGCTGGGCAAGGCGGCGCACAAACATTGAAGCCGAAATTCGCCAACGTCACCGGCAGGCGAATCGCACCACCGAGGAGGAACTCAATGACTGGGAATAAACGCGCGGGATTCCTGCTTCAGGATCGCGACCGTCATCTTCTCTCCGAACTCGCCGTGGTGCGGATCATAGATCGCGAGATGGCAAAAGTGGTCGCCGGCTTCCACTCCACCACGAGGGCGAACACGCGCCTGCTTCAGCTCACCCGAGCCGGATTTCTGCGGAAATTCTTTGTTGGCACCACCGGTCCGGGGCAAAAGGCCGTCTACACTCTGTCGCCGAAAGGGGCCGAGATTGTCAGTGCAAAGCTCGGCGGTATTCACCGCCCGGCGGGTCGGCTGGTTGTCGGAGACCGGTTCGTCGAACATCAAACCGGCATCAACGAGATTTATATCGCCCTGAAATATCGCGCGAATCCCCACGCCGGACTGCGACTCATCCGCTGGGTCAATTTCCGCCAACCGATCTCTGAGGCGATCAAGCTTACTCCGGACGCTTACTTCGAACTCAGCTCGGCCCAGACGACACGCGCCATGTTCCTTGAAGTCGATCTCGGCACGGAGGCGCTCTCGGTATGGCAGCAGAAAACGGCCTATTACTTGCAGCTCGCACTCACCGGCGAATTCGCGAAGCGATTCCGCCAGCCGCAATTTCTGGTGCTAGTAGTCGCGAACTCCGAACACCGCGCCGCGCACATTCGAGCGACGGTCTCCAAGTCGACGGACAAGATTTTTCGCTTCACGACCCTCGACAACATTAACCGCGACGGCCTTTGGTCACCGGTCTGGCTCAGGCCAACCGGCGACCAGCGCCTCTCGCTTTTCTAAAGGAAACTCTCATGCGCTATTGCAACGAATGCCACCGAATCACGCCCGGCGAGCCGGTGTTCTGCAACTTCTGCGGACGATCCTACGACTTTAAACTCTGCCCATCTCGGCATCCGAACCCCCGCAATGCTGAAGTCTGCAACCAGTGCGGCTCCCGCGAACTCTCGACTCCGCATCCCCGCGTTCCGCTGTGGCTCGCACCAATAGTCGCTCTACTCTCCGTTCTTCCGGGTCTGCTGCTGGTTTGCGTCAGCGTCCTGTTCCTTATCGGCCTGGTCAACGCCCTGGTCCATAGTCCGCAGGCATTGTTCCAACTGATGCTGATTGGCCTAATGATTTCATTCCTCTGGTATTTGTACATGCACCTTCCGGCCTTCCTGCGCAGATTCCTTTCACGTTTATTTCACCGTTCCAAACGAGACGACCATGGACATTAAACTTCCGAACGTAAGCATCATGAAAAGCCCCGCTTCCGCACCGAAGGACCGGGGCGGCGAAAGCCGTAAACTCCCGCGTTTACGAGGCTTTTCGACGATTTCCCTAGGGCAGCGCTGCCCTAGGCGTTCCCCGGCCCAACCTGGGCCATTTGTGCGCGAACACGGGCCGAATCCCCGGCCCTTGGCGCCCGACTTCGGGCCCCTCGGCATCCCGCTCTCGATTGGCGAGGTCGCCCGGATGATCGGCTGTTCGCCCTGGAGCGTACGCCAGACCTTGATCCCTCAAGGCCTGCCGCACCTGCGCTTCAAGGCCAACGGCCGCCTGATCTTTTACCAAAGGCAGGTCGCGCGTTGGATCGAACGCCAACAAGAAGGAGGAAAAACAACAAAGTGAGCCTGTTTAAACGCGGTGACGTGTGGTGGGGTTATTTCTACAAAGACGGTATCCGCCACCAGTTCTCTACCGGCACTGCCAATAAAAGGCATGCCGAAACCATCGAAGCCAAGCAAAAAGAGGAGATCAATAAGCAGCGGTTTCAGATTGTCGAAACCGATCGCCAAATGAAATTTGGGGAACTCGCCGACCGATTCGTCGAGAGCGGCTCTGTCCGCAAGCATCATCTCTTTCACCTCAAATTCTTGCGCCCTTGCTTCTCGGACATTCAGGTGCTGCGGCTGACCAAGTCGCTCGCCGAGGAATTCAGGAGCGCGCGCAAGGCGCTGAACCCAGCCATCAAAGAGGCGACCATCAACCGGGACCTGAGTGTGCTTCGGCACATTCTTTACTGGGCGGTCGACGAGCAGCTGCTCGCGCACAATCCACTCGCCCGGATGAAGATGGCCCGCGAGCGTCGCACCCGGCGTCAGGTGCTGAGCATCGCCGAGGAGCAGATGCTGCTCGCCCACGCGAGGAATCACCTCCGCACCATGGTCATCGCCGCCCTCGATACCGGCATGCGGCGCGGCGAAATCACCAGCCAGCGGTGGGAGGACATCGACTTCTCCCGCAAGCTGGTGTCCGTTACGCGCTCGAAGACGCCTGAAGGGGAGTCGCGCGAAATCCCTCTGACTGAACGGCTCTATAAGCTTCTGCTTGAGAACCGTAAGGACAGAGGGCTGATCGTCGACTACAAGGGCCAGCCGATCCGGACCGTCAAATGCACGTGGGCAACCGCGCTTAGGAGGGCTAAGCTCCGTCCCGTCCGTTTCCACGATCTGCGCCACACGTTTAATACCCGCCTGATGGAAGCGGGCGTCCTCCAGGAAATCCGGATGGCGCTCATGGGCCACTCGGCGGGCTCGAAAGTTCACGCGATTTACACCCACATCGAACTCCCGGCCAAGCGCAAAGCTATCGGGAAACTCGAGGAATGGGTGCAAGACCAACAGCAGCAACCACAGGAGAAAAATGATGGCATTACCGAAACTGAACGATCCGAAAGCGGCTCCGGCGAAACCGGATGCCCGCAAACCGTGGAAGAAGAAGTCGCCCGTCGAGGTGGTCCTGGAGCAAGCCGACAAGCTCAAAGCCGAGATCGCCGAGGCGGAAGAAGAGCTGAAGGCCAAGCGAAAACAGCTTCAGAAATTCGAAGAAGCAAAGAAGATCTTCGAGGCGATTTAGCGTCATGAGGTTGCTCGACGATGAACTCCGGGCGCGTCTGCCGCCTCTATATGCGCAGGAAGCAGAGGCGGAACCAACGGTATACGCGAAATTTTTTATGCCCGGCACCGGCTGGACTTGGTACGTGACGGAAGGCAGCGAGCAGGAAGGCGACTTTCTGTTCTTCGGCTTCGTCGTCGGCCTGGAAAGCGAGTTCGGCTACTTCCTGCTTTCCGAACTGAGTCCGTCCGCAACGGCTTAGGCCTTGGGGTGGAACGCGATTTGTATTTCACCGAGGGCAAGCTCACAGATGTTGTACCCGCGCCGGATTCATAGGCGCGGGGGACCAGAGCAGACGCGTACGCGGTTCGCCGCATTCGGTTTGCTCCAAAGCTTAGAGACCAAGATTTTTTCTTGGTCTCTTTTTTGAGGTCGCTTTTTCCAGCGCCCCCGATTCATTCGCTCGTAGCGGGAGATGACCAGCCTCCCACAAGGAGAAATCAAAATGAAAAACCTTTCGGTTGTTGTGGCCGGCAGCGGCCAGATTAAGGACGTGAAGATTCAGCCTGGCACCACTGCAGGCGACGTGCTCCATGAACTCAACCTGCCGGATTACTTGCTGTCCAAGGGTCCGGGCGAACCGTTTTTCGCCGCGGCCGAGTCTGTGTACGACAAGGTGAAGGACGGCGAGAAGGTCTTTGCCTCCACCAAAGCCGAGGTCGGCGTCACGGTATGCGTGTAACGCCCGTCGGTACCCGGTCTGCCCCCGCTTCGCTTCGCGAGATGTTTTCGCGAGTGATCCGGGGGCAGAGCCCCTCTATTATTGTCCAGCGCCGCGAGATCCCGTATTGGCAGCAACGCGGCTGGACCCGCCAGACGAATGTCTACACCGGCAACTATCAAACGCCCTACGGCGCGTTTGTTGGCTGGATTGAGCAGGAGCACTCCGGCCACATCTCGTTTTATATTTACGGCCCGTCTCAGGAGATCCAGCGCCACAGCCATTGGACCTGCTTTCAGCATCGCGGCAACGACTGGTATCTGATTCACATGGCGCGGGAACCGCATGACGTCAGCTCGGGCATTATCACCATCGAAAAATTGATCACCGAGGCATATCAACAATGAAAACAACTCATCTTGAAGAAAAACGAAAGACCCTCATCGAGAAGCGCGAAAAACTGCTGGACCGCTTCAACCAGACCGCCCGCAGCCGGAAGAACACTTCGCGTGTATGCACCGAAATTCGGCGCACCAACGAGTTTCTGGAAAGCCTGGAGCGAATCGCCTGCGAAAACACCGGTGTGCCCACCGGCCTGCGCCGCTACGTCGTCAGTTCGTTGTTCCTCCACGAATGTTTCAAGAAATTGACTGCCGATCCTGATGAGCAGTTTTTCTTCGTTACCGGCTCAGAGGCCGCGGGCGCCCTGGTGCTCGATCAATCAGTCGAGTTCGCGCACCAGCGCCGAAACCGCCTGAGCGTGGTGGCGGACATGCCGTCCACGCACAATCTGCTCATCAAGCTGGAGCAGTTTGGCCACAAGCTGCTGGCGCACTTCCACAGCCATCCCGGCGAGGGCGCGGACGCCACGAAGCCTTCGGGAACGGATGACAACTTCCAAAAGCGCCTGGAGAGCGCCGGGCACCTTGCCATCATGGCAATCTTCAGCCGCGACGGCTTCGTGCGGTTCGTGCGGCTCGATCAGAACTTTGAAATCGAAATCTACGGAGAAGGAGTGGAAAACTATGCACCCGGCATTTACCGGATCAAGAGCATCAATTAGGCTGCGCGGGGTCGCCATTCCCGGCGCTGAGGACCGGCAGAGAAAAATTCCCGGTTTTGACCAGGAGATTTTCTCCTGCAGCCGCGTCCTCTGCGTCGGCGCGGGTGGACTCATCTCGTTTATCGCGCCGCCGCTGGTGCGGAAGGGCGTGGGCGGGATCATCCTCATAGATGATGACGTGGCCGAAACGAGCAACCTGAACCGGCAGAGGTTCTATATAAAGGATGTGGGAAGGAACAAGGCGGTTGCGCTGGCTGAGAATCTCCTGCCGGAGTGCATCGCCGCAACCGAGATCTGCGGAATCCCGTTCCGGCTTCAAGAGGCGATTGCACGGGAGTTGGATTTGTCGTGCGATGTCGCGATCTGCGGTGTCGACAATAATCCCGCCCGAATCGCGGCGAGCCGGTATTTTCGCGTCAAAGGGATTCCGGTGATTTTCACCGCCGTCAGCTTGAACGGCGATTACGGCTACGTCTTCGTGCAGGACAAAACCGGGCCCTGCATCGCGTGCATGTTCCCCGACATGATGAATAACGACCGCTACCCATGTCCGGGAACGCCCGCCATCGCGGATATCTTGCAGGCCGTCGGATCCCTGACGGTGTACGCGGTCGACACGCTCCTGATGAATCGCCCGCGTTCTTGGAACTATCGCTGCGTCAACCTTTCCGATTGCACGCTTGACGGAGGCTCAATGATCCCGGCTCGGTCCGGCTGCCCTTTTGCATGAATATTGATCAGATCCAAGTCGGATTCCGCTATCGCAAGGATTTGGGCGACTTGCGCTCGCTTGCCGACAGCATAGGCGAAGTCGGCTTGCTGCACCCGGTTGTCGTCACGCAGGAGGGTCGGTTGATTGCCGGACAGCGGCGGCTGGAGGCTTGCAAGTCGCTCGGCTGGACCGAGATTCCGGTCACCATCGTGGATCTGCTTCAAGCCGCACGCGGCGAGGCGCACGAGAATTTCGTGCGCAAGGATCTGCTGCCGAGCGAGATCGTTGCACTGAAACGGGCCATCGAACCGCTGGAGCGCCGGGAGGCTCGCCAGCGGCAGGGTGCCCGGGCGGACCTCTGTCATCCGGCCACTGTGGCCGAATGTCAGGGGCCCTCCCGCGACAAGATCGCCCGTTACCTCGGCGTGGGCAAAACGACCATCGACAGGGCCGAAGCTGTTGTTGAGGCGGCCGAAGAGGATCCAGAGGAGTACGGCTATCTAGTTGAGCAGATGGACCGTAGCGGCAAAGTTGCCGGCGCTTTCCGGCGGCTGGAGGTGCTCAGGCAAGCCAAGGAGCTGGACGACGCGGCCCCGGAACTCCCGACTGGTCCATTTCAGGTTATCGTCGCCGACCCGCCTTGGCGGTACGAATCCGGCAACAGCTTGCCCTATCCCACGATGGACATCGAAGAAATCAAGGCAATGCCTGTGGCGGAAATTGCGGACGACAACGCGATCTTGTGGCTGTGGACCACCAACGCCCACCTCCGCGTCGCGTTTGATGTCGTCGCGGCCTGGGGATTTGAGTACCGGACCCTCCTGACGTGGGTAAAAGACCGGATGGGTACCGGCGAATGGTTGCGCGGACAGACCGAGCATTGCATGCTCGCCGTCCGCGGCAAGCCGGTATTCCTGCATGGGAATCACACCACGGTGCTCGAAGCCGCGAGGCGGGAACACTCGCGGAAGCCGGAAGAATTCTACGCGCTGGTGGAAGAGACCAGCCCCGGCAGTAAAGTGGAAATATTTGCACGGCAACAGCGCGTGGGCTGGCAAGGTTTCGGCGATCAAACTCAGCTTTTTCCCAGCTGAGGTGCGCGTTTTCCGTAAACGCGTCGCGCCAAGAGTGCTTTCAATACTTCTCCTTCGAGAACAACGTCCAATCCGTCTGGTAGTTGCGGTTCTCATCAAGCCAGCAGAACTCCGATACATGTGAGAAGACCTGTTCAGCTCGCAAAAGAGAAAGTGTGTTCATATGGGCTATGTATTTCCTGTTAATGATCGGACTGATCGGTTCAAGCGTCGAATACAGAAGCACATGACGGCTAAGCGCGTAAATAATGATCTCAGCATTCTTGAATCCCATCAGCTTTCCCTTCGGACCGTCCAAGATCACCGGATTGTCAGAGCCAACAAAACTACCACTCGAACTGAATGTAGCGCGCCAAGATCGCTTGCTTAGAGATGGAAGTATGTACTCGGCGGCCTCAAATGTCTGCTGAATGTACCATTCGGTCTGGACCTTTAGGGAATACCGGCCGGATTGATAGAACTCCATCATGCTCTCATACGAGGCACCCGGCGCGTCTTCCGTGATCCCCGCTTTCTTTAATGCTTTCTTCCAGGATTCTTCGTTCGCGAGGTCGACGGCGAGCTTCCCACGAGTCACGTCGTTAAGCACTTTGAAAACCATCGGCCTGAAAGATGGGACACGCGCCCATTGGAGCGCAATGAAGGGAAGCAGGGCGCTGAATTCCTCAATGCCAGGTGCGCGCTGTTCCCTGTCCAGACTCTTCAGAATAGGCGCGACTGCTCCTTCTATCTGCGAGAATGCTTTTTCAACTATCACTGGATCGATCTGCGCATCGGACAGGCGGTAGAAATCGTTGATGAAACCGATGTTGCCCGGGCTGGTCTGCCATTGCTTGCGGCGACCCAAATCAGTAACCCACAGCTTACCGTCCTTTTCACCCGTCTCTGTGAATCCTGCGAGCCAGCATCTCGGGACATAATGATGCCGGCGCGGTTCGTTCGCTTTGAAGTCGGACACCGCAGCCGATTCTATCTTACCGAACAAACCCCGTGCTTTCGAGCGTGGCGCCAGAGCAATGAGTTAAATTGTGGCGCTTCTCCTCATCCCCACTCAGGCCTTGCCCCCGACCGCTGCGGTTGCCCCTCTCAGGTCCGTCGGCGAAGGGAAAAGATCGCGTGAATCCTACTCAACATGCGCCCTACGAAGCACGTGCCCGCAGTGGGGCCGACTGAATCAGATCAATGGATTTTCGAGGTTCTCGCAGTCTGGCACTGAGGCCCACGGGCGAGGCGGATTCGCTATACACTAACGGATGCGTCATGCCGCACCCGATACCATGAAAATTCGTTCGATTGATAAGGACATAAAGGACATCCTTGAGAGCGGTTTCTACCGCATTCCCAGATTCCAACGACCATACTCTTGGGACCGTGAGAACATTGAAGACTTTTGGAACGACGTGGTCATAAATGCGGAGGCGGATTATTTCATCGGCTCCATGGTGGTTTTCAAGCCGCAGAATTCAGATACGGCAGGCGTTGTTGACGGGCAGCAGCGGCTCACGACAATCACGATGATTCTGGCGGCGCTCCGAAATGCGTTGAAAGAGAATACTTTTAACAATCTCGCCAGCGGCATCCACAACCTGATTGAGCGTCGGGACATAAACAATAAGGCCCAATACGTTCTCCAGACCGAAACCTCTTATCCATATTTGCAAGATCACATTCAAAATGACGGCCCACCACAGACCGATCCCTCCATTGGCGACGAAGAGCAGGCGCTTAAGGCGTGCTTCGACTTCATTACCAGTAACATAAGGACGACCATAAAGGGTATCCGCCAAGACAAAACGCACAAGAAGAAAGATGTTGACACAAAAGTGCAGGATGCGCTGACCAGAATTCGCGACAAGGTACTGGGCCTTAAGGTTATCTATATCGATCTCGATAATGAGGACGATGCCTACCTGATCTTCGAGACGCTGAATACCCGCGGCAAAGATTTAACGCCATCGGACCTGGTCAAAGGTCACCTGACCAAATTGTTGAAGCCCACCAACAAGAATGTTGACCACGCGAAAGACTCGTGGAACGGGCTAATGGAAGTAATCGAGGGCTCGCAAGCCGATCTCAGCGTTACAAACTACCTGCACCACTATTGGCTATCGCGCCATGAATATGTGACCGCTAAATCCCTTTACAAGGATTTCAAACGCAAAGTGACAAAGCACAATGCGAAGGAGGTGATGGATTCTCTTGTGCGGGACGCTCGCACATATCGGGAAATTCAGGAGACGAGCTTTCGTAAGTGGTCGAAAAATGAGCAGCAGATCAGAGATTCGTTGGACGCGCTGAATCTGTTTCGACTGAAACAGCCGCTCCCCATGGTTCTTGCCGTAATGCACGCATTCGACAGTGGCGATTTGAAGCAACGACAAGTTGAGGATATCCTCGGTGCGATCGAGAATTTCCATTTCATCTTCACGGCGATAACCTCCCAACGTTCTTCCGGTGGCATCTCGTTCATGTATGCACTTCACGCACGGACGCTGCTAGCCGCAACGGATGTCACCGCCCGCGCGAAGGTTCTCAGCGATCTCAAGAACAAACTGCGTGGCATTCTGCCGGCATATGCGGAGTTCGAATCTAACTTTCTTGATTTGCAGTTTTCGCGTTCCTTCACGAAGCAAAAGAGGCTGATTCAATATGTCCTTGCCAAGATCGACCGGGTGATGAGCGGAAGCGGAGTCGTTCTTGATTACTCTCAGATGACAATTGAGCACTTGGCGCCGCAAAGTCCGGCAAGCGGGATTGCGGATGATAACGTCGGAGCTATTGGGAATTTGCTGCTCGTGGAGAAAGGTTTTAATAGCAATGATTTGGCCAACAAGGCATTCCCGGCCAAGAAGGCGCTCCTTGCGAAATCCAAAGTCTTCCTTGACCCTGTGATCGCGGGTGCCGCAGCATGGACGAAGGCAGAAATTGATGCGCGGTCAGCGTGGCTCGCGACTAACGCCTTTCAAAAGGTTTGGAAAATCTGACGCAATGGCTTCCGATCCGTAATGGATCGCATGGGTGCGACAACCGTGGGGCCCCTCAAAGGAGGGCTTTGAATTCGCCGTATATTCTCCTATAATGTTTTGGGGGATTTCGGGTTCGCTAGCCCCGCGGGGGTTACAGCGATGGAACCAGAGGCATCGTTCCGCGCTTCTTCGATCCTTGGTTTCCGCTCCGGGGAACTGCGGGGTGCTCCGAGAGGGATCGACAATTTCTCATGGTTATGTTTTTTCCAATGCTTTTGCTCGGATTTGCACAGGCACTTGCCCGCAAGTGTATCATTTAAAAACAAATCTAAACAGAGGATATGAACTTGGGGACGTTTTTTTGCTTCGCGGTAGTGTGCGGAATCTGATACAAATAACCACTGAGCTGATCCGATTGTTGAAGCTCTCGCGATAAGCATCCATGCCACCCTCCCCATTGAGCCTGCAACCGAGCCCGGTGTCGGTGGACCCCGCCGAGGTCAAGCGTGACATCGATGTCGTACTGTGGTCGATGAAGCTGTGCTTCATCCGCAGGTACTTTCACCAACGCTTTTGGGAGCGCGAAACGATGGAGGCCGAGTACGCGGCTCGCATCGAGCCTTTTCCGCGATTGGAAACCGTGGCAGAACACAGCTGGCATGTAGCCGATACCGTCCTTCTCTTGGGTGGTCACTTTCCTTCCTTGAACGTGGATCGCTCTGTCAGATTAGCAATCCTGCACGACAAGATGGAGATCTCGATCGGCGACAAGAACCCTGTCGGGAAAAATGGGACAGGGGAATCCACGCACGCTTTCAATACAGATCGCCAAGCCTCGAAGGAATCTTCAGAGCGTTACGCGATTGAGCGCTATTTGGCGAGAATACGTCCATCCGCGGTTCCCGACCAAAGAGCTCTGCTGATTGAGGTCCTGGAGGGAAGGACTCCGGAAGCGCGGTTCGTCAAGGCCGTTGATAAATTGCAGGCACTGGCATTCGTGATGGTCAAGAAGCGAGGGCTAATGCTCGACAAACACCTGAGCTTCACCCTCAAATATTCGGAAAAGGCCATTGGATACTTCCCCGATCTGCGGCCACATCACGAGGAACTACGAGCGCGGCTCATGGTTCGGGTAGCCCGATCCCGAGGGGTGTCAACTTCAGAGTTAGAAGATTCGTTGTATAATTCCCAATTATCGTTCTTTCCAGGATGATTGGTGCCGAAAATATCGCGCTCTCCGGTAGATCCGGCAGCGGCAAGACACAGATCGCGGATTATCTCGTGGAGAAGCACGGCTATACCCGCTGCAGCAGCGGTGCGGCCTGTCGGGAAATTTGCAAGAAGCTTTTCGGCACGGATTCAAAGGCTATTTTGAACAGGGTAACCGATGCACTTAAAGCGGTTGACCCAGATGTTTGGCTCAGGGCCGCTTTGTCATCCGCCCCAAGCGACCGCCCGGTCGTATTCGACAGCATGCGGTTCTCCACAGATTACGCCTTCCTCAAGGGTCGCGGTTTTTTGACATGGCGAATCGAAGCTCCACATAATGTTCGGTTGGATCGAATGAGGGAGCGACATCAGGAAGTCATGCCAGAGGACGATGAACATAGAGCTGAAACGGAATTGGACCAGCAGGTGTTCGATCAAATCATCGACAACTCCGAAGCGGGTTTGGCCTTGCTCTATTCGAAGATTGAACTTGCTCTTAGTTGACAGCGTTCGGTAACTGCCGATCCCAATGATTCATAATGTTTTCCTCGATTTTTTTAATCGGGATAGTCGCGAGATCTACGGTATGGGTCACCTGCCGAAGGACAAACATACAGCGTTCCTCATCGACGCCCTGACAGTAGCAATTTTTCTTTGCCGTGATCATTGTATTCTCCCGCCCGGGTTCTTGGCCGAATCCGCATTAGGACGGGAGGCCCTAATCAATCGACGGCGCGAGTACCTGAATGATCGTCTCGTTCGTTTATCGATGAAGGAGTACAGTTTTGATGATTTCTGGAACAAAAAAGAGTATCAATATGCGCCATTCCGCGAAAAATATCAGGGACTATTCGATCCGAAAAATCAAAAATTACTCGGCGGCGTCTCGGGTTCCATTATCGCGCGAAATTCGAACATCGCAAACTCCATTTTGACGGGGTGGGAGGAGGCTCCGGATACAAACCCGATCTGGCGCGAGAGTATCGGTGGCTTGGGTTCGCAGGTGGTGGAGCGCATCCGTCGAATCCCTATCGAGATTGCAAACGAAAACACGGCGATCACGTGGCCGGCCATCCAGGATCGAATCCATGAGGCAGTGGACGTTCGGAAGTTCCGACCTGTTCTCCAAAACGTTTATTTCTCAGCGTACATAACGGAGTACGCGCTGAAGGTACTCACCAGTCTTCCTTACATTTCGCGCTCCTTCGTGATCAGCGCTCCTAATCTTGGTTACGATTATGAGGCGCTGAAGGCCGCGCTCGTGCCAACAGGATTGTGGGCGATCTTTTCCATGATCTCGGCTGAGAGCATGATTCAGTTACGCAGCACCGGCGGGTATATCCGATTTCGTGAGGCTTTCGATACAATCGCAACGAGTACTGATCAGCTCGAGTATGTTCGCAAGATCTTCACATTGGCGACCGAAACGAGGGTGTCGGATCGGAGATTACGCTCACGGGCGAGGTGGAGCCTACGTTATTTTGTACCTATCCACGGAATGGTGCTGCCGCTTTCAGAAATTGATGAGATCAGCGAGCGACTAACTGCTATTGCGGAGAGGTCCTTAGAGATTGCCAATGATCCAAAGTCGACTGAGGTCCGAACTGAACCTCTGGGGAAGAAAAGTATCATGAGTTTTGCAACCCCGGATCTGCTCCACTCAAATAGAGTGTCTGCAGATGTCGGTATTCTTTGTGTAGTCGCTGATGAGATGAATGCGATCTTGGGATATCTATCTTCGATCGGCCAATACCTAGAGAAAGAGGGAGTTCGCCAACGGCGCTTCTTTTATGAATCCCAAATGCCTGCCGCCGATGGGGGCGTGCATCGCGTCGTTGTGACGCGAGCTTTGGAACAGGGAAATCGCTCGATCATGGCTGCCTATCAGGCGATGATGGACGAATACAGCCCCCATCTTGTCGTCCTGGTCGGGATTGGAGGCGGTATTCACAAAGACGCGCGTGCCTGTGACGTTGTTATCGCGGAGAACATTATTTATTACGACAAGCGAGCAATCACGGTGGATGGACCGAAGCATAGGATGGTTTCTTATGCGATAAAGTCCTGGCTCCGGGTCTACTTAAATCGCTTTTTCGACCGACATGGAGATGTGGCGGTGTTAAAGACTGGAGAAGGGACTACCGCAAGCAGTTTTAAGTTGCTTTTGGGCCCGCTGGGAACCGGTGAGGCGGTCATCAAATATAGGGATGCTGAAGAACGGAAGTGGCTCCAGACGGTCAGCGATAAAACATTGGTTCTAGAGACAGAAGCAGGTGGCTTAGCGCAGCAGTTCTATGAGGACGAACTGAAAACAAGCGGAAGAGCCCAGGGATTTCTCGTCCTGCGGGGAATATCCGATCACGCGGACCAAGATAAAAACGACAGTTGGCGCGCCGATGCGACCACGCATGCGATGATTTCGCTTGGGGAGCTTCTCAAATCGATTCCAGCGGGTTTTGGAACCCGTGGCACAACATGAGCGAGAGTATCAACTTTGACGCCTCATTTTCGAGTGAACATTCCGATCCGCAAGCCACACAGTCTCTTTTTCAAGCGCTTGATTCGGTTTTGGCTCCGAACTCTTGCGCCTATGTTGCTGGTCCGCTTGAGTCTGGGAAAGCATACTACGAAAGACTGGCCGCTGGCGATCTGGGTTCCGTCCGCGAGGAGAACGAAAAGCGCATTGGCGAGGTGGTATTGCGCCTGCGAACGCGACTTCTCTATCCGGTCTTCGATTCCGGGCGACTCAAGATTCCCGGCTGGTCGGGCAAAGATTACGACCTATTCTTCCGCGAGATAATCCGACGATATGCGAAGGAGTGCTGGTTCGTCGATGGTTGGGAGTACAGTACCGGCTCGACCAAGGAGTTCCTGTTCTGCTTTGTGAACACCACGCCGTGTCTCGATGAATCAGGTACACGCTTGACTGTTGACGCGGGCATACGGCTGATCCGTGACGCGGCGGATTTCGTTAGTGGCATGAAGCTTAATGATGCCAAGTTGCGCTCACGTATTGTTGACCTGAATCGCTTACGCGAGCCTGGTAAACCTGGGAACTCATAGAAAGCAGAACGCTCTTGCGTGGAGCGCGACGGGTTTACTTGTTGAGTTCAATCGCGCATCTGGTTCAATCGCGCATCTTTACGTAACATCTTGATGCAGTTATACTTATGAGGACTAACCTAAGCAAATTATCATGCAGAATCCCTCCCCTTCCAATTCGGAGTGGCTGACGCGAAAGAAGATCATCGACGGCAAGCTGAAGGCGGCCGGATGGAAAGTCGTGCCTGCCGTGCCTGGCACCCCCTATTCGAAGTGGGACAGGTGCGCGGTTGAGGAGCTTGAAACCACGAACGGCCCCGCTGATTATGCGCTCTGCCTCGGCGGCCAAGTCGTCGGGATTGTCGAAGCAAAGAAGCTGACACTGGGACCGCAGAACGTCCTGTTGCAGGCCGAACGTTACTCCAGAGGCATCTCGCAGCCCGGTTTGAGTTGGAATGGCTTTGGCGTTCCGTTCCTGTATTCCACCAACGGCGAAGTGATCTGGCACCATGACGTTCGCAATGAGCTGAACCGTTCCCGCCAGATTTACGGGTTCCACACGCCGCAGGCATTGCAGGAAAAGTTGCAACGTGATTTCGAAGCCACCTCCGCCAGCCTGCTGCTGACACCGAACACGCATCCCAAACTGCGCCCGTACCAGCGCGAGGCCAACGCAGCCATCGAACAAGCTCTCGCCGACCGCAAGCGCCAAATGCTGGTAGCGATGGCGACCGGCACCGGCAAGACGCTCATGACCGTCAATGAAATTTACCGGCTAATAAAGAGCGGAGTTGCCCGACGCATTCTGTTTCTGGTGGACAGGCGCGCGCTCGCCGCTCAGGCCGTCCGAGCCTTCTCCTCGTTCGAGGCTGAAAAGGGCCTCAAGTTCGACCACATCTACGAGGTTTACAGCCAGCGCTTTCAGAAAGAAGATTTCGGCGAGGATGAAAAATTCGATCCCAAGGTGCTGCCCAAATCCTACCTGACCGATCCCAAGCCGGGAACCTCATTCGTGTACATCTCCACTATTCAGCGGATGGCCATCAATCTGTTCGGCCGGGACGCCATTTGGGGCGGTGAAGAGGAGATCGACGATGACGCGGAGAAACTCGACATTCCCATCCATGCGTTTGACGTAATCGTGGCCGACGAATGCCACCGCGGGTACACGTCTTCCGAAGTCGCGGTCTGGCGCAGGACATTGGATCATTTCGACGCTGTTAAAATCGGCCTGACCGCGACGCCCGCCGCGCACACCACTTCGTATTTCAGAGACGTGGTTTATCGCTACGAATACGAGCGCGCCGTCCGCGAAGGCTTCCTGGTGGACTATGACGTGGTCAGGGTCAAATCCAATGTACGCATGAACGGTATCTTTCTGAAAGAAGGCGAAGAGGTTGGCATCATCAACCCGGAGAGCGGCGCGAAAAAGCTCGACCAGCTTGAGGATGAGCGCCAGTTTGACATCACCCAGATCGAACGCGACATCACCGCGCCGGAATCGAACCGGAAGATCCTTGAAGAGATTAAGAAATACGCCCTGGAGCATGAGCAGCAGACTGGACGATTCCCCAAAATTCTAATTTTCGCGTCTAACGACCTGCCGCACACATCGCACTCCGATCAACTGGTGGATCTGGCTCGCGACGTATTTGGTCACGGCGATGCCTTCGTTCAAAAAATTACAGGCAGCCCCACGGTGGATCGGCCACTTCAGAGAATACGCGAGTTCCGCAACCGTCCAAATCCGGCGATTGTCGTTTCCGTGGACATGCTGACCACCGGGGTAGACATTCCCGACCTGGAGTTCATTGTTTTTCTCCGGCCCGTGAAATCTCGCATCCTGTTTGAGCAGATGCTCGGCCGCGGCACGCGTAAGGGCGAAAAGTTCCCTGACAAATCGCATTTCGTTGTATTCGACTGCTTTGACGGCACCCTTCTGGAGTACTTCAAGCAGTGCACCGCGATCACGGCGGAACCGCCCGCGCCGCCGACGCGAACCATTGCTGAAATCATCGATGGCATCTGGCAGAACCGCGACCGCGATTACAACATTCGCTGTCTGGTCAAGCGCCTCCAGCGTATCGATAAGGAAATGTCTGGCGCAGCCTGCGAGGAATTCTCGGCGTTCGTCCCCGGCGGCGATCTCGGCCATTTTGCGACAGCGTTGCCTCAGGCGCTCAAACAGAACTTCACCAACATGATGTCGCTGCTTCGCGATTCCACGTTCCAGCAGTTGCTCGTCGGCTATAAGCGCAAGGAGCGGGTATTTCTGGTTTCCCACACAACCCAGGACGAGGTGTCCTCCGAGTGGCTGGTCAAGGGTGCGGACGGCAAGGAGTACCGACCCGACGATTATCTGGTTGCCTTCTCCGAATTCGTCCGTACCCACGAGAACGACATCGACGCGATCGGCATCCTATTAAAACGTCCGCAGGACTGGAATCCTGAGGCCCTCCATGAACTCCGGCAGAAGCTGGCGACCGCACCGCAGCGATTTACCGTTCCGAATCTCCAGAAAGCGCACGAGCTGCAGCACAAGAAGGCACTGGCGGACATCATCTCCATGGTCAAACACGCCGCGGACGAGCATCTTCCGCTGCTGAACGCGCCTGAGCGTGTCGCGCACGCCATCGAAAGCATCAAAAAGGCGCAAAAATTCACACCGGAGCAGCTCGAATGGTTGGATCGCATCCACGCGCACCTGCAGACCAACCTGTGCATCGATCTCGAAGACCTCGAAACGCAGCCGATTTTTACCCAACACGGCGGCAGATCGAAGGCGTTTGTGGTTTTCCAAGGCCAACTTCCGTTTGTCATTCAAGAAATCAATAAAGCGATTGCAGCATGAGCGACATTGTTCAAAAACTTTGGGGGTTCTGCCATACCCTCCGCCACGATGGTGTGGATTATGGCGATTACATTGAGCAGCTCACGTATCTGCTGTTCTTGAAAATGGCGGACGAAAGAGAAGTCGCGGTTCCCAAGAACTACGATTGGGCGGCCCTGAAGAAACTGTCAGGCACCGATCTTCTCGATCACTATAACGAGACATTGCGAAAACTCAGAGACGCCGGTGGACTGCTGGGCGATATCTTTACGCAAGCAAACTCGCGCTTCAATAACCCGGTGAACCTGCGCCGCCTCATCGATATGATCGACGAGGAAGAGTGGTCCGCGATGGGCGTAGACGTCAAAGGCGCCGCTTTCGAGGGACTGCTCGAAAAGGCTGCCAGCGAGGGAAAGAAGGGCGCCGGGCAGTACTTCACGCCGAGGCCGCTCATTCAGACCATCTGCCGAGTCATGAAGCCCGATCCGCGTGGGAAGCCGGACTTCAAAATCTGCGATCCGGCCTGTGGCACAGGCGGCTTTCTCGTGGGTTCCTACGAATGGCTCGTCGAAGCCAGCAACGGGGTGCTTGAACGCGCCGACGCGAGACGTATTCGAAAAGGGACGTTTTGCGGCCAAGAACTGGTTCCTCGACCCCGCCGATTGGCACTGATGAACTTGTTTCTCCACGGCGTGGAGCCGCAGATTTACCTGGGCGACACCATTTACGAGCCGGATCGCGGTGAGCGTTACGACGTGGTCTTGACGAATCCTCCTTTCGGGACAAGGGGCGCAAACCAAGCTCCTGACCGCGAAGACTTCACCATTGAGACCAGCAATAAGCAGCTCAACTTTGTGCAACACGTTGTGAACATCCTCAAACCGGGCGGACGCGCAGCGGTGGTCCTGCCTGACAACTGTCTATTTGAGGATAAGGCCGGCGAGGTGTTCGAGATTCTCATGCAGGACTGCAACCTTCACACGATCCTCCGATTGCCGCGCGGCACTTTCACGCCCTACAGCCAGGGTGTAAAGGCCAACGTCGTCTTTTTCCAAAAGGGTCTACCAACCGAGCACGTGTGGATCTTCGATGCGCGATCCAATGTGCCAGGCATTACGAAAAAAGATCGACCTCTTACCGCTCAGCACTTTGCGGAGTTCGAGGATTGCTACGGGAGCAATCCCGATGGCTTGAGCAAACGTAAGGACACGGGCGAGGCGGGGCGTTTTCGCAAGTTTCAACTTAACAAAATCAAGGAGCGGGGATACAAGCTCGACGTTACCTGGCTAAAGGACGACTCGCTGGAAGATGGGGATGAGTTGCCCGAGCCCCAGGATCTCGCCGCCGAAGCAATCACAGAGCTCGAGACTGTGGTCGACAATCTGCGTGAGATCGTGGCTCTGATTGAGAGAGAGGAGGCCGTGGGAAAATGAGCAAAACACTCCCAAGGGGATGGATCCTCTCGTCTCTCGAAACGATCGCGTTCGACATTTCCTACGGGCACACGGCCAAAGCTGCGTCCGGTGGCAGCGGGCTTCGGATGCTCAGAATCACTGACATCCAAAATCAGCGCGTCAACTGGGACACAGTACCGTTTTGTGACCTAAAAGCAGCGAGCAAGGCGGCGAAGAAGTACCTACTTGAGCCCGGAGATCTGGTTTTCGCCCGCACTGGGGCAACCACTGGCAAGAGCTTTCTGATCGGCGAATGTCCAGATGCCGTTTTCGCATCCTACTTGATTCGAGTCAGGGCTTCCAAGGTAGTGAATCCCAAGTTCTTATCTCTATTTTTTCGGTCACGTGCTTATTGGGAGCAGATAACCGAGCAAGTGGCAGGATCGGCGCAACCTAACTGCAACGCCTCAAAGCTCGCCTCGCTCGCAGTTCCCTTAGCGCCCTTGGCTGAGCAGCATCGCATTATTTCGAAGTTGACTAATTTATTGATTCGTGTTGACGGTTGCAGAGAAAGTATAGCGAGGGTTCAAGACATTCTTAAACGATTTCGCCGATCTATCGTCGCTGCCGCCTGCTCGGGTCGCTTGACGGCTGATTGGAGGAAGGAGAATCCCACGCGCCTTGGCATCGCTGATGAATCAAGCGGATTGCCGCAACGCTGGAAGTCAGTCTGTGTTGGGGATGTAATCGAAAACCTCAAGTACGGAACCGCACAGAAATGTGACTACGAAAAACGCGGCGTCCCTGTTTTGCGCATTCCAAACGTCGCAAGCGGGATTATCAATCATTCGGACTTGAAGTACGCCAAGTTGCCATCTGGGGAACTTAAGCAGCTTCGATTAGTGCCCGGAGATATCTTAATGATTCGCTCCAACGGCAGCGTGTCCTTGGTTGGAAAGTGCGCTCTTGTTCGGGATCAGGAGCGCGGCTTCGCCTACGCCGGGTATTTGATTCGCATGCGCCCAATCTCCGCGCGAATCGATCCGAGATTTCTAAACATCGTGCTCAGTAGCTACGGCGTGCGGCTGCAGATTGAATTAGAAGCTCGATCTACGAGCGGTGTGAACAATATTAATAGCGAGGAGGTACGAGCCTTGCGTTTTTTTCTGCCCACGCTGTTGGAGCAAATGGAAATCGTCCGCCGAATCGAAGAGTTCGTCGGGCTGGCAGATCGCATAGAAGCGCGCTTCGAGAGTGCGCGCATCCACGCCGATAAGCTCACGCCATCCTTACTCGCCAAGGCATTCCGTGGCGAACTCGTTCCCACCGAAGCCGATCTAGCCGCGGCTGAAGGCCGCGAGTTTGAATCCGCAACGCAGCTCTTGGCGCGCATCAAATCTCTGTCACAACCCGTCCGTGGGAACAGTGCTGGTCCGCATCGAGTGAATGGAAAACGTGGCATTCGATTTAGCCAATGAAAGTCTACTTCTCTGATTTCTTTGAGGTCCGAAGGTCCGTACTCAGTAGGTACGGCGCTTTCAACGTCTCTCTCCTGGCCGATCTGCCGCTGTTCGTTGATCCATTCCTGCTTTTCAATAGCAAGAAGCCGAAATATCGTGCGCTGCACGATCGCATGATCGACTACCTGCGGTTTTTGAAGCAGAAATCCGAGCAGGGGAGCCTTGACCCGCATCTGTTGGACGCTTGGTATACCTTTTCAGAGATAAAGCAGAACTGGCTCGGATTTGCGGGCAAAAGCAACCAGGGGAGGGGTCTTGGACGGGGATTTGCAACTGCCCTGAACGACAACTTGGGCAAGATCTTCGGTTCGTTTGGCGCGGAAACCGTAACGAAGGGGAGCCACCTTGAGAAGCTCTGCCTGATCCGCGAGGGTGTGGGAAAAGATTCCATCAGCGACTTTACGAACAACCTCATCCTGGAGTTTTTGCTGGAGTACACCCAGACCTTTGCCGCAAAGCACATCTCTCCGCAGTTCCGCCTAAAGTTCACGGTGCCGAGGGTCCGATTCAACTACGACACCGAGACGTGGGAGAGCGCAAGTTATGATCTGCCCCGCCACGGCAACACGTATGTATTGCTCACGCCGAGGGACCTGCTAACCAAAGATGACACCTGGATCAACAAAACCGACCTCATCGACGATTTTGCCAGCATCCCGACCGCGATCCCAAACGCGCAACTTCGGGCACAAATCAACAACTACTTCAAAAAAGCGCTGCCGCGCAATCCCGACAGAAAGGCCGAGCGCAAAGCGGCATTACAAACGGTGCAGCAGTTCCCGGCGTTAATCGACTTCTATATCAAGCTCAAGGAAGAGACCGGCGACCGCGCGGCCAGCATCAGCGCTGCGGTTGTCGAGTTGTCGCAACGTCTTTACGAGCAGCAGTTCGGCCAGTTACCGGAACTGCTCCGCGCGGAATCGGCGTTCTACACCCTGGGGAGAGACACCTATGAGGACGCGTACAAACGTGTTCAATTTCTTAAGGATGTCATCGAGAACAAGGGAGGCCACCGCATTTTCTACTTCGAAGGGAAGGCGCTTGAGCGGGAAGAGGATCTTCATATCCTTTACCGGCTGACGTGGTATGCGACCGAATCGGACGTGACCCGCGAGGCCAATGATGGCAGAGGCCCGGTGGATTTCAAAGTGTCGCGCGGCAGTAAGGACAAGACGCTCGTCGAATTCAAGCTGGCGAAAAATTCACAACTGCAAAAGAACCTGCAGCACCAAGCCGAGATCTACCAGAAGGCCAGCGACGCAGACCGGGCGATCAAGGTGATCATTTATTTCACGGCGGCGGAAAAAAAGCGCGTCGACGGAATCCTCAAGAAACTGAAGCTCGACGGCCACAAGGACCTGATCCTCATCGACGCCCGGAAGGACAACAAGCCGTCGGGCTCGAAAGCGCCACAGCCTTAGGAAATGCCGCTGTAGTCAAATTTGTAGCTGTTCAGAGCCTCCAAGAACCCCAAAACGCCACAAATCGCAACAGGTGCGCTAGTCCGGCCAAAACGGGACATTGCAAATAAAGCACTTGTTTTCAATTGGTCGGGGCGGGGCGATTTGAACGCCCGACCCCCTGCGCCGCCTGCAGAATCCTGGAGCGAACTGAATTAGTGGCTTTTCTTAGGCCCGCGATAATCACTTAGAGCTAGGAACCGCGCCAACTTGCAAGCCTGCTCGCTGTCAGCTCCGTACCGCCGCACCGAGTCTTCGTAGAACTCCAAAATCAGTAACCGATTCAGTTCTGCGTTGACCGATCTGAACGATCGATCGTCCGTACTTGGAGTATTTGTATCATCCCTCATTCTTCCTCCTTACGGATATCCGGCGGTTTAAAGTCGCCCGTGAACATGCGCGCCTTCCGCCGGTGTGCTTTTTTATTTCATTTCGACCGTCTGGCCTTGATGGAACCACCGGCCTCCTCTACCGAGATATGCGTGATCTGAGGGAAAAGAGGCTCACCCGACATAGTTTCCGGTAACTCTTCCCTTCCTGTCTGGAGAAAGAAAAGCGAGGAGAGCTTCTATCGTTGAACTCAATCATCAACATCTCATTTTCATCGCCGAATACTGGGCGAATCCAGCCATGGGTACATCTCGCCGTATCTGGACAAGACTCGCGGGAAACAACCGTACGGCGGCTGGGATCTATCAAAATAAAGCACACCAACTCAACTAACGATTCAAGGCAATTCGGGTCACCGTCCTCGAACGCTACACTAAACAAGTGCCGTCGCGCCGCCGATTCCTCCTCGCCGCCCCCGCCCTCGTCGGCCTAACCGCCAAAGCCGAAAAGCGCATCGACGGACAATTCGTCAACGACGGTTTCCCGCTAGGCCATCGCCTCCGTGACCACGCGGCATTTTCCGCACCCAAACAAACCCAAAAAAGAGGGATAGTCATCGTCGGCGGAGGCATCGCCGGTCTCGCCGCGGCATGGCGTCTCCACAATAAAGGCTTTCGTGATTTCGTCCTCTTAGAAATGGAAAAAGACCCCGGTGGCAACTCCCGCTGGGGCGAGAATGCGATCTCGGCGTATCCCTGGGCCGCCCATTACGTCCCCGTCCCCGGCCCTCACGAAACCCTCGCCCGCGAGCTTTTCGAAGACCTCGGCGTCTTCACCGACGGCAAGTGGGACGAGCGCCGTCTCTGCTTCTCCCCGCAAGAGCGCCTCTATCTCCACGGCCGCTGGCAGGAAGGAATCGAGCCCGAAATCGCCTCCACCGGCCGCGACCGCGACGATTATCGCCGCTTCCAGAGTTTAATCGATGAAATGCGCGCGACCGGCCAATTCACGATACCGATGGAACGCGGCGTCAAGCCATCCCCTCTCCACAAAATGTCGATGCAAACGCTCGACAAAATGTCGATGCAAACGCTCGACAAAATGTCGATGCAAACGCTCGACAGAATGTCGATGCAAACATGGATGGACTCCAACCGCTTCACCTCGCCTTATCTGAACTGGTATATCAATTACACCTGCCGCGACGATTACGGCGCGCTCGCCTCAGAAACCTCCGCCTGGGCAGGCATCCACTACTTCGCCTCCCGCGAGCCCGAGGAAAAAGGACCGCTCGTTTGGCCCGAAGGCAACGGCTGGATAGTCCGCCAGCTAGCCTCTCGATTGCAGCCTTTCATTCACACCAGTTCGCCCGTCTATCGCATTTCAAAAAACCACGTCTACACCGAGTCCGTCGAATACATCGCCGACCGCGTCATCTTCGCCGCCCCAACCTTCCTCGCCCCCTACATCATTGAAGGCGCGACCAATCCCGGTATCGTCTATTCCCCGTGGCTAACCGCAAACCTTACGCTCGACCGCCTTCCAGCCGAAGAAACAGCCTGGGACAACGTCATCTACGATTCCCCCGCACTCGGCTACGTCGTCGCAACACACATGAGCCTCCGCTCCTTCACCGACCGCTCCGTCTGGACGTTTTACTGGGCGCTAGCCCACCAGCCTCCCGACCAGGCCCGCAAACTCCTCCTGGAAAAAGACTGGGCCTACTGGCGCGACGCCATCCTTCACGATCTCTCCCGCGCCCATCCCAACATCCGCGAATGCGTCTCCCGCATCGACGTCATGCGCATCGGCCACGCCATGGCGCGCCCCGTCCCCGGCTTCCTCACATCTCCCAAACCAAGCGCCAAAAACATCTATTACGCCAATAGCGATTTAAGCGGCTTCAGCATCTTCGAAGAAGCTCAATATCCAGCCGCCACCG
>Ga0210394_10002276_pt1 | contig 26764 bp, 21 predicted proteins | sample IncBWC12MmetaG_FD_160121 | JGI IMG/M metagenome (GOLD analysis project Ga0210394, IMG submission 160121) | Forest soil microbial communities from Barre Woods Harvard Forest LTER site, Petersham, Massachusetts, United States - Inc-BW-C-12-M | ecosystem: Environmental > Terrestrial > Soil >...
CGAAATCGGGGTCGAGTCCCCAAGGAAGAATGCGAATGTTTTTTCGCGGTACGCCCTGCAAGGAGGCCACGAAATCGGCGGTTGCCTGGCTGGGAGACAGCACCAGGCTGGCCGAACGAAGCGCTTGGCGACGCATTTGCGAGAGCGGTTCCCAAACTTCGACGCCATGCGTACAAACGATGCTCTTCATGCGCGGCGTGACCAAATGCATGGCTCGCACGATCGGCGCTAGATTCGGATGTGCGGCGAGGACAAGTTTCGGCCTGCGACGTACGGTCCGCAGCGCCGTTGCTGTGAAACGAGCCTTGCCGCGTGCGGCACCGGTGAAAACAAATTCGCGCTCGTTGATTCGCAGCCGGTGCAGCTCCTGCGAGTCATTCAGGCTTAAGAAGCGGTATTCCATCTTATTTGCAGCGGCGAATTCGCTGAGAACGTATGCCAGATGGCGCCCGGCCCGCTGAATCCCGCCGGGCGCGTCGAGTTCAGGAAAGAGTCCAATGACCACCGGGTGAGTCTGCCAAAGCGCGAGCAAGAAAGGCAAGGAGATAGCGAAGGCTCGTTCACCAAAACCGGAGCGGGCGCTTCGCGCCAGGCGAGGGCGCATGAAGGATCGCTGACGCAGTTCAGGGCTTTGCGGTCAGGGCGATTAGCTCGTTCAGGGAGTCGACGTAAACATCCGCTGGATTGGCGCTGCGGTCGTGCTGCCCGAATCCATAGTTGACGCCGATGGCGATCATGCCGGTGTTGCGGGCGGTCTGGATGTCTACATCGGAATCGCCAATCATGGCGCTGTTTGCGGCTGTGCTGCCCAGTTCACGCAAAATGGAGTTGGCACCATCCGGATGCGGCTTTTTCTTTTCAAAGCTGTCACCGCCGTAAATTCCGCGGAAATAACGGAACAGTCCCAATCCCTCCAGAATCTCGATGCTCATGTTCAGCGGCTTGTTGGTGAGCACGGCCATGGGCAGCTTCACTAGAACTTCCAGGGCTTCGGTAACGCCCGGGTAGGGCCGTGTCTCGTCCAGATTGTGTTTGCCATAGTGAGCTAGAAATATCTCGAGGGCCTGTTTTCGATCGCTGTCCGTCGCGGCGGGGCCGAGGGCGCTAGCTACCAAACGCGGTGCTCCGTGGCCGATGTAGCTTGCTACGGTGTTCACGGGCAGTTCCGCGCGGCCGGTTTCACGCAGCATGGCATTCACGGAATTCACAAGATCTAGTTTTGAGTCGATCAGCGTTCCGTCGAGATCAAAAATGAAAGCTTCCACGGAGCGAGCCATTGTCGGGGCCATAGACTATTCATTGTAATACGCGGAGTGCGCAGAACCCGCTTTTGGCGGCGAGCGCCTGTCAGGATTCCCGATGCGCCATTTTTCGATTTGCGAGAGTTCACGTAAACTTGTTGTTTGTGCAACGCTCGATTTTCCTGGAGAGAACATGGCTCAGGTTTTTCCGTTCCGCGCGTATCGTTACAATCCACAAATCGCTCCCTATGAACGAGTGCTGACGCAGCCCTACGACAAGATCTCCCCTGCGATGCAGGAAAAATACTATGCCGCGGATGTTCACAACCTGATTGCCGTCGAGAAAGGACGCGCGTTTCCAAACGATTCCAAAGACAACAGTGTCTATACGCGGGCGGCGTCAGCGCTGAAGAACTGGATCGACGAGAAAGCGGTTGAACAAGATTCCGTGCCAGCCTTCTATGCCTACACCCAGGAATACCTGGTGCCGGGCAGCAATCTGAAGCGCACACGCCGAGGCTTCATCGGGGCTGGAAAGCTGGAGGAATACTCTGCTGGCGTAGTTTTTCGGCATGAGCAGACACTGTCCGGCCCGAAGGCTGACCGGTTGGAGTTACTGCGGCATACCCGCACACACACAGGGCAACTCTTCATGCTGTACACCGATCCTCACTTGCAGGTGGACCAGATTTTGAAGGACGCGGAGAGTAGCGGCGCCCCGGTGGCGCAATTGACCGACGAGTTCGGCGTAATTCACCGGCTGTGGAAGATCGCCGATCCCGGCAGGATTGAAGCGATCCAACGGCATATGTCGGAGCAGAAGCTGGTAATCGCCGACGGCCATCACCGGTATGAGACTTCGCTGAATTTCAGGAATGAATCGCGAACCAAAGCGGGCAAGATCGTTCCCAATGCACCTTACGAACGATCGATGATGACATTTATTAACACGCAGAGCGAAGGGCTCACCATTCTTCCGACCCACCGGGTGGTCGCTAATGTGCGCGATTTTTCCTGGAGCGCGGTATTGCGCTATTTGGAACCGTGGTTTTCGAGCGAAGTAATTTCTTTTCAGCACGAATCGGAGCGGCAGGGAGCGCAGGACAAATTTCTTGCGAAGCTAACCGGCCAAAAGAGTCAAAGAACGATCGGTGCGTATCCGAAAGCGGAAGGCTCAACCGGCGCTTTTTATCTGCTTCATTTGCGGCCCGGTGCGGACCTGGAACAATTGTTGCCGGGACTTTCCGCTAACCAGCGGGAACTGGATGTGGTCCTGCTTCATCAGGGAATCCTTGAGCCAGCGCTCGGTATTACTCCTCATGCGGTGGCGTCCGAAGCGAATCTGAGTTACGAAAGGGAAGCGGGCGCCGCGATTGAGGCGGTTGCCAAAGGGAAGGCGCAAGTCGCTTTCCTGCTCAACCCGGTCAGTATCGATTTGATGATGCGTGTGGCGACAGCCGGCGAAGTGATGCCGCAGAAATCGACGGACTTTTACCCCAAGCTGCTGAGTGGCATCACCATGTATCGTATTGAGGAATAAAAGCAGGAAAAGCGCAGTAAAATAAAAAACGGGCAGGAACGCTGCCTGCCCGTCTCAAATCAAGTCAGATTAAGCGGACGGAGAAGTTGTGAAGCTGGCTACCGCTTCCGCTTCGGTGTTGTAAACCTCGAAGATGGTCATCAGCTTGGTGATCTGAAGCACTTCGGAAAACTTCGCGCCCAGGTGACACAGCCGCAGAGAGGCGCCCTGACCCTTGGCGCTGTGATGCGCAGCAACCAGCGTGCCCAGGCCCGCGCTGTCAATAAATGAGATATTGGCCATGTTCAGCACAATCTTTTTCTTTCCCTCGGCAACAAGGGACTTCACTTTCTCGCGCAGCGCGTTGCTTTCTTCGCCCAGCACGATCCGGCCATCCAACGCCACCACAGTGACGCCGTCCACTTCGCGAGTCGTCGTCTTCAATGCCACGTTACTTTCCTCCTCATCGGAACGCAAATCCGGCGGCAACCGGGGCCGGAGTCGCAAAGCATATCCGCTTTATGGTTTTTCGCAAAGCGGTCTTTTCGATAGTTCAAATCAGCGCGGTCAGTAGTAGTCCGCGCACGACATGTAGTAGCCGCAAGTGCCACATACGAGCTTGCAGCGGCGGGATTCCAATCTCTGCGAGCACACGGGACAATACCGGGAGACATCCTCTAACCCGAGGGAAGTTCCGTCCGAAGCGAGCACAGAATTGGGGCCTTCTTCCGCCGGGTCGCCCTGACGATCCGGCCGAGTCGCTTGCTGCGCCCAAGTCTCATTCACGGCACTTTGGTTATAGCACAGACGCGACGCAAGGGGGAAGTCGAAGCCCAGCAGGGCTAGAACGTGACGGCACGCGAAACGGGGAGCGGCGAAGGTAACTTTGCGGGTGTAGAATGCGTCGAATAGATGAGGGGTCTTGCGGGAGAAGTTCCTGGAGTCCATCATGCGACGCGTCGTTATTGCTATATCGGTTCTGATTTTCGGGTTCACATGCGGTGCGTTTGCGCAACACGCCGGAGCTCCGGCGATGCCGCCGGCTCAAGGGGCCCGTATAGCGCCGATGGTAATGCCCGCTGGCACTCGACCAAATGCACCACTGGTAGCTGCTGTTCCGGCGCGCCCGGTAGCGCACGCAGCGCCTGGCGTTCATCCTGTTAGCAAGACTACAGTGCACGGTACAACGCTGCAGGCTTCGTCGGCCGTCACAAAGGCGCGCACTCTTTCAAACGGGAGCCCTCGCCGAAACTTCAACAACTTCGTGGATGAATTTGGCGCTCCGTTCGCCTCGGATCAATTGAATGTGCCGGGTCTCGGTTTTGACTACGTACACTTTGCCGCTGTGCATCCGAATGAGGCGAGGCACCACTTCAACACCGGATTTTCAACGCCGTTTCTCGGTGGCGGAATATATGTCCCGGTACCGTACTACTATTCCGAACAAGCTGCTGCGGCGCCCAATGCAGCCGAGAGTCCCGCGGCAGAGGCCTCCGAAAGTACGGATGAATCCGAAAACGTGGATACCCGAGTGACTGCTTCGGTGGCTCCTCGGAATTCTCCGAGGCTGGAACCCAGTTCGGAGTATGTGTTTGTGCGCCGCGACGGTACGGTATTTTTCGCGGTTGCGTTTTCCTTTAGTGCCGGCAATCTTCAATATGTCACCAAGGAAGGTTTGCGGCGTAGCGTGCCCGCGAACACCTTGGACCTCGACGCCACACAGCAATTCAACGAGCAGCGCGGCGTAACCGTGCGTCTGCCTGCCTGATTACTGGCGTTCCATTAAATTAATTGTCGCGTTGCTTCGAGGAAGCTGGATTTATGTCTTCCGGACAGGTTGAGGCATGACGTAACCGGAAGTTGCCGGCAACCCGGCACGTTCCAACTGCACAGTGACGTGTTCGATGGCGAAGTCGGCCGCGACTTTCTTCTGGATGGCGGACAGTATTTTTTCGCATTCATCCATGTGCATATCTGGAATCCGGGCGTGGCAACTCATGGCTAGGTGTTCGCCACCGAGGCACCACACGTGGATGTCGTGCACTTCTTGAACGTTCTCAATAGTGAGCATAGCTTTGGCAACCTCCTCGACGCGGGTCGCGCGCGGGCGGCCTTCCAAAAGGATGTTTGCCGATTCCCGCAGAATGCCAATAGAGGAGTAAAGAACAAGCACCCCGATGGCGAGACCCAGAAGTGGGTCAATCCAGGTTGCGCGGGTGTAGGTCATGATGACGGCGCCAACAATGATTGCGATGTTGGAGAGCGCGTCCCCAAAATTGTGAACCAGGATGCTGCGTAAGTTCAGGTCGGAGTGCCCCCGCACGAGGGCGAGAGTGATGCCGCCGTTAACCAATAGGGCAGCGATGGAAGTCCAGATCATCCAGCTTTCAACGACCTGCACTGGAGAGCGAAGCCGCTCGATCGCTTCGTAGCCCAGCCACAACGCTAGAACAATCAGCAAAACGGCATTGGTAAACGCCGCCAAAGTACCTGCCCGGTGATAGCCGTAGGTGCGCTCCGAATCCGCTGGCCGTTGAGCCCAGCGCATCGCGAGCCAGGAGATTCCAAGAGCCGGAACGTCAGAAAGATTATGGACAGCATCGTTCAGCAGGGCGACGGAACGGCCCAGAAGTCCGCCGAAAATCTCCGCGACCACCAGCCCCAACGTGGCCACCATGGCCCACGCAAGCACGGATGGGCGCATGACGGGATGCGTGTGGGCGTGGTCATGCCCTTGGGAACGGCTGTCCACTTGTCCATGCGAATGAGTTTGTGAGTGGGTATGCATCGTGGCTGCGCCGCCTGGTGGAACAGCGGCCTCACCCTACTAGTGTAATGTGTTACGAGTCTGCGTGCAGCCTGGGCGTAGGCGGTGTTATTGGGTAGTTTGACACGCGTAACAGGCGATTTCGTTGACGCTGCTGGTAGTGGCTGCCATGATCGAAAATAGTGGGTTAGAGCATCCGGCGCTTACGGGGATTCCGGCCGGGCTCTCACCATAAACATGACCTCTCCAATCGCCAAACTAAGCTTCTGGGGCGTGCGTGGTTCGACACCAACGGTCGATCCGGCAACCTGGCGCTATGGCGGCAACACGCCGTGCCTGGAATTGATCGCGCCGGATGGCACACAATTTATTCTGGATTGCGGTACTGGTTTGCGCACGCTAGGAAGCCGTTGGGGCGCGGCGGACGAAAGCCGCGGACACGAGACGCACATTTTCGTTACCCACTACCATTGGGACCACATTCAGGGCTTGCCGTTTTTCGCGCCGCTGTATGACGAAAAGAATCATTTCCAGTTTTACAGCTTTCGTTCGAAGTTCCTCGGTAAGGACTCTCTCCGCCAAGTGATGGAAACGCAGATGGCCTTGCCGTATTTCCCTGTGGATTTTTCGGCCATGAACGCCAAGAGAAAGTTCAGGGAGCTGGAAGACTCCGAAACCTTTCATATCGGCAAAAACAAAATTACCTCTCGCTGGCTCCATCACCCTCAGGGCTGTTTGGGATTTCGCATCGAGACTTCGGCGGGCACGGTCGTTTACGCCACCGATAACGAACCCGGCGACCCGGAGCTGGACAAGAGCCTTCGCAAGCTGGCTGAGGGCGCGGACATTTTCATTAATGATGCGCAATACTCGCCCGCGCAGTTGGCCACCACCCGGAAGGGTTGGGGGCATTCGTCGTGGAAAGATGGCGTGGATATCGCGCGGGAAGTGAACGCCAAAACGCTGGTGCTATTCCATCACGACCCGGATTCCACGGACCGCATGGTGGATGAAATTCTTGCGAATGCACGCGAAGAGTTCGATTCGGTGTTCGCGGCCAGCGAGGGTATGGTGATTACGCTCGGCGCATCGAACGAACCGGTGCAGGCGCATATGGCGGCGTCGCGCACCGCGCTTCGGCGTGGCGCACAGTTTCGTGCGTCGGTCAGCGGCATGACCGCGGAAGGACACAAGTTTGAGGAAGAAACCATCGTGCGAGATCTGTCTTTGCAAGGCGCGCTGATTTCCTTGCGGCACAGCCCGCTGATGCAATCGGAATTACAGGTAACCATGGAGACGCCCAGCGCGGATGGGACACAGGAGATGCGTTTGCGGTGCTATGTGGTGCGCATCGAAGAAGGCGCCGAAAAAGGTTCCACTGCAGTTGGCGTTGTGTTTACAGACTAGGACGCTGCAAGTGCCACTTCACAATTCCTTGCCAGGGAAAAATTAACTTAGTTCTAGCGAACTGCGGCGATCTTTTGATCGAGATGTTCCAGGGCTGCTTCGAGAGCTTTACGATGATTGGGATTCGTGGCGGTCTGAAGGTCGTTGTAAATTCGCGTTCGAGAGAGTTGTAAGTCGCGCCGCTCCTGTTCCTGCCGGATCTGGTCCGCGCTCTTGGGACCCCTGCTTTGCGGCTCACTCACAATGGTTTTCGCTTCCACTTGGGATTCCACATCCTTGCTTTCCCACCCTCTGGCCATACCACTATTCTCGCATAAAAGAGTGCGTTGGGCCGCATTCCGAAAAAGGCTGTACTCAAACGCGTGCGGCCAAAGCCTTGGAGTCGGAATTCGACTGCACAACGCTGCAAATGGAATCGTAAGCAAGGCGGGCAAAACGCTCGGCGAAGAAGCCTTCGAAAGCAAATTCTGCTTTGTGATCCGCCCAGCGCAGCCGCAGTAGCCAATCGTCTTGATCCGTTTCGATTCGCAAGCCCGATACTTCGGCGGTGTTGATGACCAGCAGGGGCTCGAGATGTTCGTCCAGCGCCCAGATGTGCATGGCCGAGATGAAAAGTTGGACTTCCGCCGCCGGAGCATTTCCGGGTTGGTACACGCCACCGCCGACGACGGTTTTGGCTCCCAGTTCGCGCGCCTTACGATCCGTGTCGGATTCGACCTGCGCGGGCGGAAGCAATATCGAGGCGACGAAAAACAACATGCCGAAAATGGCGGTTATCCACCCAGTCCATAGGCTGAGCGGCAAGACCACCAATGCGGCGCCGAACAGACCTAGAACCACGCGAAACAGAGCCCAGGATTTTTCATTGCGGTGAAGGCGCAACAACCGCGGAGAACGCCGGACAATAAGAAAAAACGCAGCGCCGAAGAATTCCCGGAGGCGCAAAAGTGTGCCTCCTTCGTCGTCGGTGGTGATGGTTGTGGGGGTGGTGCTCATGGCTGGCCTGGCCGGTATTTTACATCAGAACTCTGTCCGGTAAGCATGTTAGAAACGCATTTCTAGCGGGAAAAATGACGTGGCGCTGGGAAAATATGGCGCAATCATCAAGCGATGAAGCGGGTCAGGGCCAAAATGAAACTTTCTCTAGTTGAGCGTGTTCAAAACGGGACCACGTAGTCCTAGGACTAGGCCTGGTCGGACGCCAGTCGGCTTACCGGAATCCCAAACCAAAACGCCGTTTACAAACACTTTTTCGATGCCGGTGGGAAGCGCCGTCGGATTTGCATAAGTAGAGCGATCGATCACGGTATCCGGATTGAACAGCACGAGATCCGCAAAGGCGCCTCCGCGAATGACACCGCGATCTTTCCAGCCGAGCCGCTGCGCAGGCAGGGAAGTCATTTTGCGGATGGCTTCGGGCAGTGTCAGCCAGTGCTTTTCGCGTACAAATACGCCTAGTACGCGAGGGAAAGTGCCAGCGCCGCGCGGATGCTCGGCGTTAATTCCGCCGTCGCTGGCGACCATTACCCAAGGCTGTTGGTAGAACGCCTTGATGTCGCTTTCGATCATGGACTGGCCGATGATGCTGGCTTCGGTGTGCGCGGCGTCGCCCTCGCGAATCAGGCGGATGTACATGTCCACCTCGGAAATTCTGTTGGCTTTGGCGAGATCCCCGAGCGTTTTGCCGACGTAGGATTTATTTGGAGAAAATTCCGTGATGGTCAAATGCGAGCCGCCGCCATAGCTGGCCAGGGCTTGCCCCACACTTTTTGGGTTTTCGTATTGCTTGTCCGGGACAACGACCTTCAGGTTGGAGTGCCACGCGTCGTAGGGATAACAGTCCGCCAGAAAATCCACGCCGCGCTTGCGTGCATTCTCGATCACCTTAATGTAAGCGGCGGCTTTGCCCTGCACACCTACCGTACCGAGCTTGATGTGAGAGTGCTCGATCGGAATGTGGGCGCGTTCGCCGATGGTAATTTCTTCCGCGAGGGCTTCAAAGGACTTGTCTGCTTCGTCGCGAATGTGGGTCATGTAGATTCCGCCGGCTTTCGCGGCGGTGTCCGCCATAGCTACCAATTCATCGGTCGCGGAGTAGCTGCCTACCTCATATTCCAGACCGGATGAGAGCCCGAGCGCTTGCTGGTTCATTCCCTGGCTGACCAACTGCTGCATTTGTGTGACTTCGACGGGAGTTGCGACGCGCTTGAAATCCGCGCCCATTACTCGCTCGCGAATGGTGGCGTGCCCGGCGAACGTTCCCACATTCACGGACGCCGGATTCTGCTGCAGACCACGGAGGAATCCGATGATGGGCCAGGGAGATTCTCCATCCGGGCCGACGAGCAGCGTGGTGATGCCTTGTGCGATTTGCGTTTCGGCCAGTGGATCGCTCTGCAATCCTTCTTCTGAATGGTTGTGAATGTCGATGAAACCGGGAGCGAGGACCAGGCCTTTTGCGTCTAGCGTCGGCTCGTCTTTCTCGGGTTGAAGCTGGCCGATGCCGACAATTCTACCCTGCGAGATTCGCACGTTGGCTTTGCGCAGCGGCGAACCGGTTCCGTCGGCCAACTGCGCATTGACGATCAGCAACGAATTGGATTTCTGCTGAGAGCGAGTGGACAGTAGAACCATCGAAAAAACAATAAGAACGGAACAAGGAAGTAAGAAACGATTGCTAGTCATCAGGCCCGGCGGCTCCTATTCCTTAATTCGCAGAAAAGGAATGCAAATAGACGATAGCACCTTGTTTGCTTGCGCCATGAATTTGAGCGCATCGGGACACCAATCGTGACGCTCGATAGAGCCGGCTAGAACCAGACTTCGGTCAGAGCTTTGTGGGCAAGTTCCGCCGCACCGGGTTTGCCTGCGAGCACGAGATCTGCCCATTCCGAGGCGGCGCGGGAAATGCGGACCGCTTCTGTGCTGAGCGATTCCGGGCCGCCGGAATCGGAGTTCCCGAAGAAGATACGATCCATCGGACGGGAAGCGATCATGCGATTCTTCGTGTACTGCCCGGGTACTGCCATCATCATAGGGTGGCCGCGGCGATAAATACGGATCTCGATGGGATCCACGTTGAATTCCGGCAGCGCTTTCTGAAAATCCTTTAATACTCTTCCGGCGAGGGCTTTGCAGTCTTCTTCTTGAAGAAGTGTCGCGCGCTGTTCTTCACGCAGCGGCGTGTAGAAAGTCAGAATGTTGTACTTCGGCTTGTAGCCCGGATCATTGCGGACAGTCCAATCGGCGACGATGAAGTCGGTGAACGAACTTCCCGGGCACCAATTGTCATAACCGCGCCGGTAGACCTCCTTGTCGAAAATCATGTTGATCATCGGGAAGGGAGCGTAACGCGTGCGGCGCATCGCTTCGTTCTGGTCGCTTGGAAGGTTGGCGACGAGTCTAGCGGTGATGTATTTCGCGGTGCAGACGATGGCAACTTTGGCGGCGATGGTGGTTGGTTTGTCGCCGTCCATGTAAGTCACGCGAACTCCATCAGCCTCCTGTCGAATCGAAACGACGGTCGCATTGCCCAGCAACCGCTCTCCGAATTTCGGCTTCAGTACTTCCACCAGCTTGTGCGTGATGCAGCCCAGTCCGCCGGGAAGAATGACGCGCGTGCTGTCTTCCCCTTTGATCAGGTATTGCGCATCGAAGAGTCCGATGAACGCAGTGGTGTCTTTGGTGACCGCGCCCCAGTTGGATGGCCCATACGCGTCCCACCATTTCGCGACCTCGGGCGCATAGCCTCTGGTGACGTCGGTGAAGGGTTTGGTGTCCAGTTCCACCATTCGAGCCTTTACATCGACCTTCATCACATCCTCTCGAAATTTCTTGAAACTTTCGATTACTTCCCTTTTGTAAGGAAGATGCTCCAATCCCTTTCCCCATGTGTCCGGGACATATACGCCGTTGTCGATGGTCGGGTCGGGCATGTCGATGAGCGGCATGTTGATGCCGATTTCTTTGGCGAGTTGATCGCTGTAACTTCCTCGAAAATCGTAGGCAGCAGCGGTGCTAAATGCCTGACCTTCATATTCTTCCTGATAGGCGTTGCCGCCGAAGTGGTCTTCCTTCTCGAGCAGGAGCCATTCTCTGTCCCGCAGGAAATAAGCGGCCGAAAGACCGGCCATTCCGCCGCCGATGATGACTACGTCGGTTTTTCGGGTGGTTTCCGGGCGAGGGAATGAGCGGCCATTGCGTACCTCGTGGCAAATCCCAAAATGTTCGCCTTCCACAATTGGAGACGCGCCTTTGTCGGAACCCTCTGCGAGCAATGCGAGGTCTACGGGACAACCGGATGCCACCGAACCTGCGACGACATATTTTATGAAGTTACGGCGTGAATGAAAATCCAGCATGAATCCTCCTAGGGTCTCTTCAGAAATTCTTGAGCGTCTTTTCCAATCGTTCGAGCGCGAATGCGATACCAGATCAGAATCAAAAACACCGAGAAGCAGAAAATCAACGTGGAAATGGCGTTGATTTCCGGCGTGATGCCCCGGCGCAGGCGTGCCCAGATTTCCAGCGGCAAGGTGTTGTCTCGGCCGATCAGAAAAAAAGTGACGGCAATCTCGTCCATCGAAAGGGTAAAAATGAGCAGTCCGGCGGCGATCAACGATAGCTTCAGATTCGGCAAAGTGATGCGCCAGAATGTTTGCCATGGGGTGGCGCCCAGGTCCAGCGAAGCTTCTTCCTGTGCGCGATCTAACTTCTGCAAGCCGGCGAAGAGTTCCGTGGTGGCCACGGAGAGCAGCGCGGTGCCATGGCCAAGGAAAACAGTCAGCATACTGAGTTGCAGACCAGCAAAGACCGCGAACATCAGGAGGGAGAGCCCGGTAATAATGCCGGGCAAAATTAGAGGCAGCAGAACTAGCCGGCGGAATATGGATTTGCCGGGAAAGTCGGCACGATCCAGCGCGAGAGCGGCGAGCAGGCCGAGTACGAGAGACAGCGCGACGGCGCCGGTTGCCACCAGCAGGCTATTCAGGACAGAAGTCCATAGAGGACCGTCCGCGAAGACCTGGCGATACCAGTCCAGTGTAAATTCTTCCGGAGGGAACCCGCCGACGCCAGTGCGATTGAAGGAATAGACAACGAGGACAACGATGGGCAGATAAAGAAAAGCGAACACCAGAAGCGCGTAGGTCCCCAAAATCGGTGAACGGCGGTTTGCGTGCGAGGCTGCGTGTGAGGTCGCATTCATCGGAAAGACCATCGCTTTTCAAGGCGTTCGGTAAGGAAAAGCAACGTGACAATGATGAGCAGGATGCAGAAGGAAATGGCGGAGCCCAACGGCCAGTCGTACGCGGTGCCGAAGAGGCTTTGCACAATATTGGCAATCATGATGCTGGAAGGACCGCCGACCAGAAGCGGGGCTAGAAAATCGCCAAGAGCCAGCACAAACGCGAATGTAGCTCCCGCCAGCAAGCCGGGAAGCGAGAGCGGAAGGATAATGTGGAGAAAGGTTTTTCTAGGACTAGCTCCGAGATCGTGGGAGGCTTCGATTAAATTACGCGGGATATGTTCGAGAGAAGCGTACAGCGGCAGAAAAACAAAGGGCGTGTAGATGTGTGTGAGCATCAGGATTACGGCGAACGGACTGTAGAGAAAAAAGCTCACCGGTTCGTGCGTGATGTGAAGGTACTGTAGAAACCCATTCAATACGCCCTGGGATCCCAGAATCGTCTTCCACGCGTATCCGCGGACCAGATAGCTGACCCACAGCGGAACGATGACCAGTTGATAGAGCAGGTCCTTGCGAACACCTGCATGAAACGACATGTAGTAGGCGAGCGGATAGCCGAGCAGCAACGAAAACAGCGTAACGCTGGCGGCGATGCGAATGGAGCGGAACAAAACTTCGAGATAAACGGGGTTCTGAAAAACCTTAGCGTAGTTGTGGAGATTCCATTGGTGCGAAATCATTCCATCGCGAACCAGCCAGAAGCTATGCGCAAACATCAGCGCGTAGGGAATCAGCAGGAACAGCGTTACCCACAGGAGCGGGGGCAGCGAGACAATCGCTTTGTAGGCGCGCGAATACATAGATCGAAGCAAAAACCAAATGCTACCAGCACGAATCAATCTTTGAAAAAACTAGCTGTCCGTCACTAGAACCGCATCGGTCAGAGAAAACGCAAACTCATGTTCGCCGGAGACTGGTCCTTTCGAAGGCACGCGGACTCGCAGTGATTGGCCGGCGCAATCGAGTTCGAGTTGCTCGCTAGCTCCCGCAAAAATTTGCTGCCGGACCGTGGCGCGGAAACGCACCAGGTTGTCGGTGGCTGCCAGGTCTGCCGTAAAGTGAATGGACTCGGCCCGTATGGAAAAGGTGGCGGCTCCGTTCGGCACCTCACTGGCCGGCCACTGCAGCGCTCCACTCTTGGCGACACCGTCTCGAACTTCAGCCCGCAAAAGATTTGTCTGCCCGATAAACTGAGCTGTGTACGCGGTGGCCGGCCTAGCGTAAATGGCGCGGGGCGAATCGACTTGCTCTAGCACGCCGTTGCGAAGAAGCGCGATACGATCGGAGAGGGCCATCGCTTCGTCCTGGTCGTGAGTGACGAACAGGAACGTAATTCCAAGCTCGCGCTGCAATTGTTTTAGTTCGCCCTGCATCTGCTTTCGCAGGTTTGCGTCCAGTGCCGAAAGAGGCTCGTCCAGGAGCAGGAGTTGCGGCCGATTCACCAGCGCCCTCGCGAGTGCAATGCGCTGTTGCTGGCCGCCGCTGAGTTTCGATGGGCGCGTCGCGGCGTACTCTTCCATTTTCACCATGCGTAGCGCATCGGCAACGCGCCCAGGAATATCCGTAGCTGGCGCGCGCGTAACGCGCAGGCCGTAGGCGACATTTTCCGCCACGCTGAGATGCGGGAAGAGAGCGTAGTGCTGGAATACCGTGTTGACCCCACGTTTATGTGGGGGCAAGGCGTCCAAACGGACTCCGCTCATCCAGATTTCGCCGGAGCTTGGCTGTTCGAAGCCGGAAATCAAACGAAGCAGCGTGGTTTTGCCAGAGCCGCTTTCCCCCAAGAGCGTAAGAAATTCGCCGCCGGCGATTTGAAGCGAGATACCTTTTAGGACTTCGCGAGAGCCGAAACGCTTGGCAACATTGCGGACTTCCAGCAGCGTGCCCGCAGGCACCGAGGCCACTGTCGCGTTCACGGGCACAAGGCTCACTGGGCGGCTTTCACCTCGTTCCAGATTTCGATGTACCTGGCGCGGCGCGGAACATCCTGCCAGAAATAGATGCGCTGCATGTACGCGTTCGGGTCGTCGAGATGCAGGTTCTTCTTTTCCGTATCGGTCATCAGTTGCGCTGCGGCTGGATTTGCGGGCGTGTAGTGCGTGATGTCGGTGATTTTCTTCTGGGTTTGCGCCTGAATCATGTACTCGAGGAACGCGTACGCCAGCTCCTTGTGAGCGCTAGCCTTGGTGATCATCAGGTGATCGATCCATCCGGTGGTGTTTTCCCTGGGGATAGTTTCGCCAATCGGAAAATTCGCCTGGCGAAGCTGGTTGGTCATTAACGGCCAACCCATTGCCGCAACGATTTCGTGGTTTTCGAAGAGGTTAGTGAGTTCGCCGCCGGTGGACCACAGTTTGCGGACGTTTGGCTTCAGCGCGAGAAGTTTTTGCTTCGCCGCATCCAATTCGGAGTCAGAAAGATTGTACAGATGCGAAGGGTCGGGTTTATCGTAGCCAAGAAGCTGCGCGGCCATGTACAGCGTGGAAAGATCATCCCAGACGGAAATCTTTCCTTGATATTTTACGTCCCAAAAAATGGACCAGGAATCCGGGGCTTGCGCAAAAACGCTGGTGTCATACAAAAGCGGATTCGGACCCCACATGAAAGGCACGCCGAAAGTCTGCCCGTTGGATTTTACCAGCGGAAGATCGCGAAGCCGTGGTGACAACTGCGAATAGGTTGGAATTTTAGAAAGGTCAAGAGGTTCCGCCAGACTAGCCCGTGCAATGGAGGCGGCTACATCGCTCGAAGGCGAGATTACGTCGAAGTTGGATGCACTGCCGCCGCGCAATTTCGCGACCAGATCGTCGCTCGAACCCATGTAAGAAGCGGAAACTTTGCAGCGGTGAGCTTCTTCGAAGGCGTGGACGAAAGACGGATCAGCGTAGCCTTCCCATACCAGAAGGCTCAACGACTCTTCTTTCTTTTGACAAGAGGCTAGAGCTGAAATCACCAAAGCTGCGAGGACAATGTGTACAAAGCGTCTCATGCGTTTTCCCCATTCAAAAATCCTGGAGTCAAAAGCTATTTTCCCTCAGTTTCGTAAACGACTTTCCCCCCGACGATCGTGATGGTCACTTTCGTGTCGGCAATACCGTGCGGATCAATCTCAAACACGTTGCGGTCCACGATGATCAGGTCGGCAACTTTTCCAACTTCCAGCGAGCCTTCGGTTTTTTCCCGTCGACCGGCAAACGCGGCTCCCAGCGTGTATCCGTCGACTGCCTCGGCGACCGTCAGCCGCTGCGAGGGTACAAATCCGCCAGCAGGTTTGCCGTCGTGAGTCTGTCGCGTTACCGCCGCCTGAATTCCTTCCCATGGATTCAGCGTGACCACCGGCCAATCGCTTCCGAATGCGTAGTGTCCGCCACCGCTTGCGATGCTCTTCCACACCCATGCGCGAGACGCCCGCTCTGGACCAATGTTCCCCGCCCAGACGTCCAATGTGTCTGCGTCCGGATACGAGTGCAACGGTTGCATGCTGGCGATGACCCCGAGCTTTCCAAATCGCGGGATGTCCGCGGTGCTGACGGCCTCGATGTGTTCCACGCGTGGCCGGCGGTCTTTGGTGTGATTTGTTCTCTCGGCAAACTCGTAGGCATCCAATGCTGTGCGAATCCCGTTGTCCCCGATCGCATGCGTGAAGAGTTGGAAACCGTCCTTGTCAAGGGTCGCGACGGCGGTTTTGTATTTTTCGGGGTCCCAAAACAAATGGCCTTTTAGCGTGGGCTCATCGCTGTACGGTTCAAGGAACGACGCGGTGTGCGATTCCACAACGCCATCCACCATAAACTTCACTGCATTCGTATCCATCCACTCGTCGTGATATTTCTTCCTCGCGGCTTCGATTGCGTCCAGATCCTGTTTTCGCAATTCCGGCGGATTCAGGAAATAAGCGATATAGAAGCGCAGGGTGAGCTGCTTTTCGTCGCGTAATTCGCTGTAAAGGTCGAGTTCAGAAAAATCGCCGCCTGCGCTGTGCACGCGGGTCAGCCCATTCTGATTTGCCCACTTGATTCCCGCGCGGAGCGCATCGAGTTTTTCGACGCGCGAAGATATGGGAACAACTTTGGCCACCAGATCCTGTGCAGCTTCCTTCAGCGCACCCGTCGGCTCGCCAGTCTGAGGATCGCGAACGATAACTCCATTCGGCGGATCGGGCGTGTCTTTGCCAATGCCCGCGAGGGAAAGAGCTTTTGCGTTCGCCCAAAAAGTATGGCCATCGTAGCCTTCGAGAAAAACAGGACGGTTGGGAAACAGCGCGTCGAGATATTTTCTGTCAGGAAGCGTTTCTGGCGCGAACATGGCGTAGTCCCACCCGCGACCCAGTAACCATCCGTCGCCTGGATGTTTCGCGACATATTCGCGCAAGCGTTTCTGAATGGCCGCGACATTCACTGCGCCTTCGAGATTGACTCGACCCAGACTGAAAGAACCATCGAGAAAATGAATGTGGCAATCGGTGAATCCGGGTAAAACCAGCTTCCCACCCGCATCAATACGCCGCGTGCCGATCCCGCGAAACTTTTCCACGTCGAGTGCGGAGCCAACTGCAACTATCTTTCCCTTGCGAATCGCTATTGCTTCGGCCCAGGGCTTTTTGGAATCGAGAGTATAAATTTTGCCGTGAACGACGAGGATGTCCGCCGGAGTGACGCGCGCAGATTGCTGAGCCGTTGCTTGTTCATGAAAGGCCGAGCCCGCACAGAATAGAAAGAACGCAACAAGCAAACTTCGAATCCGCATTCAACCCCCGAGGCTGGAGACTTTTCAGAACGTGGGCGGCGTGTTCACCCACAAAACCCATGCTTCCGCGCGGCCGGGATTCTTCCAACGATGCGGCGTGGAGCTTTCGAAGTACAAGCTATCTCCCGATTTCAATCGGTAATGCCCCTGATTGTGCAGCCAAATTTCAAACTCCCCGCGCAACACATGCAAAAATTCTTCGCCGTCGTGAGAATACGCTTCGCCGCTGCCGCCACCACTTTTGATGCGAAATAGGTGAGGCTCCATCGCGGTGTTGCCCCAGGCGAGCAGTTCCATGCGCACTTGCGGATTAGTTTCGAGAATCTTACGGTCGGCGGGCCGCACCAGCGGCTGACCATCGCCATTGGTGTCAAAGAAGGAAAGGATGTTGGTTTTGTAGAAACGCGCAATGCGGCGAAGAGTGGAAATGGAGGAACGCATTTGGCCACGTTCCAACGCGCTCAAGAAACCCACAGAGACACGAGTAGCGCGAGCAACTTGCGCGAGGGAGAGCCCTCGACGCGTACGCAAGCGCCGGAATTTCGCACCGGGAAGTTGTGACGCATCCGCCAGCGCGGAAACGACGCCCTGCTTCTTGAGCACATGTACGATCGCGGCAGGATTTAGTCCGCGGGCCCGCCGGAGGAACAGCGCCCGCTGCAGCAACCGGATGTCCGCTTCGGTGTACATGCGATACCGGCTGGCGGTGCGCTGCGGTGACACCAGTCCCAGGATCTCCCAGGCGCGGAGAGCGGAGGACGAAATGCTCAGCCGCCGCGCAACTTCGGAGATGCGCAGGAGCTTCTGTCCACTCGGAATATCCGATGGCTTGGAGAAATTCTTTCTACTTGACACGGATGCCGGCTTTCTCTAACTTTGCGGGATTATAGTAAGGTTCACGGGCCAGTAGCAACAACGAAGAACGAGGTTTTGTCGGGGGAAACCAGCTTCGTGAAATAGGGGTGAGTCAAATGAAATCCGCTCTGCGCCAACTGGCGTCAATCTCCGTTTGTAGCCGATTGCTTCTGTTCCTAGCTCTGCTTGGTTCGAGTCTGACCTTGTTCGGTCCGGACGCAACCGCGCAAAGCACCGGCGGCCGTGTGCGAGGAACGGTAACCGACGCGAGCGGAGGAGCCGTGCCCGACGTAAACGTCAAGCTGGTGAATATCGCGACGAACGTCACGCGGGAATCAAACACCAGCGCCACTGGCGAGTATCTTTTTCTTGAGGTGCCTGTGGGCGCCTACCAGATCGAAATCAATCAGAGTGGCTTCAAGAAATTTGTCCGCAAGGACATCACGGTTGACCTGAACGCCGTGGTTGGCGTGGACATCATTTTGGCGATTGGCGGATCCACCGAGACCGTCGAGGTCACCGGAGCGCCGCCAGTTGTCGACACCAGTTCTACCCAGTTGGGCGCAGTGGTAGGAGAACGCGCGTCGACGCAATTGCCTCTGAACCAGCGGGATGTCTACCAATTGCTGCAGCTTCAGCCCGGTGTGCAGTCGCAGCTTGGAAACGATACATTCTATGGTTCGGATAAACCCGGGGTGGTAACTGTCAATGGTGGACGTGGAAGATCAAACAACTATTCCGTGAATGGCGGTGATGGGAACGATCTCTTCGCCAACCTACCCGCGGTGGAGCCTTCTCCGGACAGCATCGAAGAATTTCGCGTAATTACCAACTCGTTTGACGCGGAGTATGGGCGCAATTCCGGCGCGGTGGTCAATGTGGTCACGAAATCCGGCACCAACGAGTTGCATGGCAGCTTTTATGAATTTTTTCGTAACGATGTCCTGAACGCGCATCCATTCACGTTCGTGCCAACTCCGAAGCCCGGGTTCAAGCAAAACCAGTTTGGCGGCACCCTGGGTGGCCCGATCAAGAAGGATAAGACCTTCATCTTCGGATCCTATGAGGGCCGCCGCATCGTGCAAGGCGTCGTCTCGCAGCCGGTTACGGTCCCAACTGCCGACGAGTTGGCGGGGGATTTTTCTGCAGTCGGCCAAGCAGCCGGCCTGACGGATTTCGCCGGCACTTTGAATGACGGCACAGTAGCGCAAATATTGCAGAATCGCTGTGGCAGCCAGTTGACGCCCGGTGGGCAGGCTGCGTTGAACACCGTAATCGCCAGCAATATCAGTGGATTTCCAAACCCGCAGCCCTACAGCGCGGTGTTTCCCGGTCTAAAAATTCCAGTTCAGTGTTTTGACCCTGTTTCCGTAAACCTTCTGCAGTATATTCCGGGGGCCGGCAGCGCAAACCAGATCATCCAGGTTCCCAACCGGAGGAATTCCGGCGATCAATTCCAGGTGAAGGTCGATCACGCGTGGTCGAATAACCAAAAGACGGTTGTCTACTACTATTATGACAACGACCATTTGTCGGATCCGTATGCGAAATTCCAGGCGGCCGGAGCGACATTAGGCAATTTCCCTGGCGTGTTCGACACCAAAACGCAGCAGATCAACGTAACCCACACTTCCACGATCGGCTCGACGTCGGTAAACGAACTACGGTTCAGCTACTTTCGGGAGGCTCAGCCCAAATTCAATACGCCTTCGAAAACAAATGCGATTCAAGCGTCGTGCGTCGGAGGAAGTCCGACGGTCCAGGCCAGTTGTTTTGCAGGCGGTTCAGATACCCCGCTCGCGAACGACGCGGGTGTGCTGCTCGGCAGCGGTCCCACTGGAGGCAACCCAGACTATGGAATTCACTCGGGACTGGGCGCCAGCAAAGAGGGCTTGCCCTACATCAACGTGAACGGCGGATTCACCACGGGAAACAATTTTGAAGGCCAGTTGCCACAGACCGGCCAGACTTTCCAATTGAGCGACAACTTCAGCAAAATCATCGGCAATCACAGCGTGAAGTTTGGTGGCGATTACCGCAATCAAAGATTCGACCAGTTGCTATATTTCAACGTAAACGGCAGTTACACGTTTACGTCGTCAACCAGCAGTCCAACCGGGAACGACGTAGGCTTCGCCGACTCCTACGCGAACTATCTACTGGGCTTGCCGAACCTGTACACCCAGGGATCCGCGCAACATGAACTCGTGCGCAGCAACTCCATCTACCTTTTCGCGCAAGATAGTTGGAAGATCAAACCGAATCTCACCCTGAATTATGGGCTGCGCTGGGAGATGAATACGCCGCTCACGGACATCGGTCAGAAAGTTCAAACGTTCAGGCCGGGCCAACGCTCGACCATTTATCCCTGCAGTCTGGATCCCAGCAACCCGCTTTTCGCCACATATGGACCCGGAGAGGCAGGTTGCGACGCCGCGGGTGTTACCCCGGTCGGTTTGGTTTTCCCGGGCGACAAAGGCGTGCCCAAAGGGCTGACCAACACGTACTACAAAGGTTTCGCTCCGCGTCTTGGACTCAACTGGAGTCCAAATTGGAGGGAGGGGATCCTGGGCGCCCTAACGGGAGGCCCGAGCAAGACCAGCATCAGCATGGGGTACGGTATTTTCTACAATCCGATTGAGCAATTGGTGCTTGAGCAGTTCAGCGCAGAGCCCCCATTCGGCGGCAGCAATAGCATCAGCAATCCTCTTTTTCAGACTCCTTTTATCGATCAGGGAGGCAATGTCTTGGCCAATCCCTTCACTGGGATTTTGAATCCGCCACGTGGTACCGCAATCGATTGGACCCGCTTTCAAAACAGCGTATTTTTCGGACAATTTCCGTCTGACCTGCGCCTGCAATATTCCGACCAATACAATTTGACGATTAAGCGCGAACTGCCTCACGACATTCTCTTTCAAATCGGATACGTTGGCTCGCAAGGACACCGCCTGTTGGCGAGCTACGAAATAAACACTTCGGCGGTAACCGCTCAATCCTGCAACCAATTGCAAGCGATCTCTAATTTCTATACGACTAGCAATCCCGCCCTTGCATCGGCGTTCGCTTGCGGCCCGTTTGGCGAGGATGTCGCCTACAACCTGCCAGCAGGTTCAATTCCAGCGGGAATGACCCTCAATTTGCCCTATGGCAACGTCGCTTCGGTCACCGGACCCAATCCAAATCCGATCACTCTGGTTGGCTTGCGGCCCTATTCGTCTCCTCTCTGCCAGCCGACGACAGGGGTAGGCTGCCCGGTCAACGGCACGCCCGTGTTCTCCGGCATTTTCACGGAAAATACCGTTGCGAAATCGAATTACAATTCGCTGCAAGTCCTGTTTGAGAAGCGTTTTTCTCACGGATTGCAGTTTCAGGCTTCGTACACGTACGGCAAGACCATGGACAATGCTTCCAGCTTTGAGAGCGCGCTTAATCCACTTAACTTCAACGCAACCTATGGGCTTTCGGCCTACGATGCCCGCCACCGGTTCGTATTCAACTACGTTTGGGATCTGCCGGTTCCAAAGTTTGACGGAGTCAAGGGCAAGTTGCTGGATGGATGGCAAATGTCCGCCATTGTCAGCTTCCAATCCGGTTTCCCGATTCGTATCACTTCGCAGGACGACGTCGAGCAACTGGATTCTACCTTCCTCTTCGAAGCGCCCGGAGAGCCAAATCTCACCGCTCCCTTTCACACTCAGGATATTCGTAAGAATGGAGGTTTCGTCTTCGATCCGAATCTCTTCACGAATGCAACGGTTGCTGCCGGTACGATTGGCAATTCTCCGAGGACAATCTGCTGCGGCCCAGGGATCAATAACTGGGATATGAGTTTTAACAAACAGACTCAACTTGGCGAACGGTTCCGGATGGAATTTCGCGGCGATATCTTCAACGTATGGAATCACGCTCAGTTTTACAGTGTGGATGGAAACGTAACAGATCAGGGCGGCACGTTTGGCCAAGCCTTGCACGTGCACGATCCGCGGTTGGTGCAACTGGCGTTAAAGTTCCGCTTCTAACGCGCGGACGTTCTTGTGAGCGTTTCTTTGGGCGCGGCCACCAAGGTCTGCGTCTTCCCGCAGCACAAAGACGTCGGATGAATTTCGTCGATGCTCGCAGAGTTCTGGAATTAAACGGAAAGGCGTAAACTGTAAGGGCAGTCCAGCTCGACCGCCACGCAGTTTTCCTCGCAGATACTGACCGCAGGGAACAGACCTGCCCCAGGCAACCACAGGAAGGCTTACCTGGATGGAGTACCAGATGCACGAAATACTACAGAAGGAACTCGCACTTTACGAAAAGCGCACGCCCAAATCGGCCGAAGCGCATAAGAAAGCGCAGAAACGCATTCCCCTGGGAGTCGCCAGTAATTACCGCGCGTATGATCCCTACCCGATCTTTGTTTCCGAGGGTCACGGCAGCAAGATCAAGGATATAGACGGCAACGAATATCTCGATCACAACCTTTGCTTTGGCACCTTGATGGCGGGGCATGGCCATCCCGCAGTGGTCAAGGCGGTGAAAGACATCGCCGATCGCGGAACGACCTTCGGCATGCCGCACGGCATGGAGTTGGAGTTAGCGGAAGAGATTTGCGCGCGTTATCCCGTCGATATGGTGCGCTTTGGCAACAGCGGTACGGAAGCGACCATGCACGCGATTCGCATCGCCCGTGCCGCCACGGGACGTGACAAAATCCTGCGATTTGAAGGCGCGTATCACGGCTTGCATGATTCCGCGCTGGTCAGCGTGAAACCCAAAGTGGAAGAAGCCGGCGATATCAATGCGCCGAATTCTATTCCCGGCGGGCTCGGTGTGATCAAATCGGTGCTCGACAACGTTACCGTCGCGACCTTTAACAATCTTGGCAGCGTCGAAAATCGCTTCAAACAATTTCCAGGGCAGATTGCGGCCATCATCCTTGAGCCGATCATGATGAACGTCGGGCTGTGCATGCCGCAGCCCGGGTTTCTGGAAGGCTTGCGAGCTATTTGTAACAAGAATGGCACGCTGCTCATTTTTGACGAGGTGAAGACCGGCGCCAAACTAGGTTGGGGGGGCGCCAGCGAATACTTTGGCGTGAAGCCGGACATGATCACGCTGGCAAAATCCATCGGCGGTGGAGTGCCGCTTGCCGCATTTGGGGCCAGCCGAGTGGTGATGGACTTGATCGTCCAGCACAAGGTTTTTCACGGTGGCACTTACAACACGAATCGCTTCGCCATGGCCGCGGGGCTTGCGGTTTTCCGCGAAGTTCTGACCCGCGAAAATTACGCGCACGTGGACAAACTCAGCAAGAAGCTAACTGAAGGCTATCGTGCCATCGTGAAGAAAACCGGCATACAGGGGTATGTCGTCAGTGCCGGTGTAAATGGTGCGCTCATGTTGTATCCCAGCGAAATCCAGAACTACCGCGACTGGACCAAGATCGACGTCGACCTGTGGCGTCAGTATTGGTTCGGCATGGTGAACCGCGGCGTGCTGGCGCAACCCTATTGGTGGGATGAGCAGTGGACCATCTCCGTGCAGCACACCGAGGCAGACATCGACAAGCACCTGGCAACGTTCGAGGAAGTCGCGCCGGGTCTCGCCAAAGCGCAACAGGAACGCGGCGCAGCTTTCGTGGGCGCAGCCGGACACTAAGGAGTCAGCAGTTTGAGCATCGAGGTCACCTCCAGCACGGCGCCCGCAGCGCCTGCCTCAACGGGGCAGCCGCATTTGAAGCGGGTGCTCGGCAAGCGTGACCTCGTTTTGCTTTTCGTGGTGGCCGTTTTCAATTTGAACGTGCTTCCATCCATCGCCGCGAACGGCGGCGTCACCATCTGGCTGTGGATCATTTCGCTGATTCTATTCTTCTGGCCACAAGGAATCGCGGTGATTGAGCTCGCACACCGGTATCCAGGCGAGGGCGGCGTCTATCTTTGGGCCAAGGAAGTGTTCGGGGATTTCCACGGCTTTCTTTCCGGCTGGTGCTATTGGACCAACAACATGATGTACGTGCCGACGGTGATGCTGTATTTCGTAGGCGTATCCGTATTTGTGTTGGGTGCGGGGCACGAAGGGCTGGCGGACAATAAAACCTTTGCGCTTTGTGCTTCCGTGATTTTGCTCGCGTTGCTCGTGGTTTTGAACGTGATGGGCCTCGGCGTCGGAAAATGGGTGAACAACCTCGGCGGAATCGGCACGTTCGTTGCAGCCTTCCTGCTGATGGGACTTGGAGTTGTTGTTTGCCTGAAGTTTGGCACGTCCGTGAGTTGGAATGACTTCAAGATTCCCACGAACCCGCGTTTCGTCTTGAATTCCTTTGGAGTGATTTGCTTTGGCCTGGTCGGGCTGGAGCTCGCTTCCATCATGGGCGACGAAATCGAAAACCCGCGCAAAACGCTTCCGGGCGCGGTGGCTTGGGGCGGCGTTTTGTCCGGCCTGCTTTACGTTGGCGCGACGCTCACTCTTCTGATCGCCGTCGATAAAGGCAGCATCAGTGTGCTCCAGGGAATCGTGCAGGCGGTCAGCCACATGGCCAAGCAGGTGAATGTGCCGTGGATCGTGGTGCCCTTCGCGTTTCTGTTGAGCCTGTCGATTGCAGGAATTGGCTCGGCGTGGCTGGGCGGTTCCGCTCGTATTCCCTTTGTTGCTGGACTGGACTCTTACATGCCAGGGTGGATGGGTAAGATTCATCCGAAATACGCGACGCCATACGCCGCCCTGATCGTGCACGCGACCGTTTCTATGCTTCTAGTCATCTGGAATTTCAGCGGCTGGTGGCTTTGGAACAAATTCATTAACTTTCCGCCGGTGTGGGGTGGAATCAGAGCGTTGCGCTACGACCCGGCGGGGCTGCTAACGACTGGTGCCGGAGTGCAGGAGACTTTCCAGAAACTGCTCTCGCTTGCGGTGGTGTTGCAACTGATTCCTTTCCTCTATATGTTCGCCGCGCTTTTGCGAATAGCCTTTAACCCAGCATTCACGCGTGGGCATTATGGCCAGGGAACTTTGATTTTTGCGGGTATCAGCGGCCTGCTCACGACCATTCTCGGAATCGCTCTGGCATTCTTTCCGGCCCAACAGATTACGAACATCGTTTCGTACGAGATCTGGATGTTTGGCGGAACGCTCATCTTTATCGGTCTCGCGGCGTTTTTCTTTTTTATATACGGACGGCGCAAAGCTGCGGCGCGAAAACTGGCGGAAGCGGTTCCCGCAGCCTGAAAGAACTGAATTCGGAGGCATGGCATGTCGAGCACGGCACAACCAACGGTGAAAACCTACCAGAACTACATCAATGGAAAATGGGCCGCGAATACGGCCAACCAGACTTTTCCGGTCTATGACCCGTCGACGGAAGAGGTGATCGCGCAGGTTGCTTCCGCGAGTGCCGGCGACGTAGATCAAGCCGTGAAAGCTGCGCGCGCTGCATTCGATTCCGGTCCCTGGCCGCAGACCACCGCGCAGGATCGCGGGCGCATTCTTTTTAAGCTGGCGGAGAGGATTCGTCAGAACGCCACGATGCTGGCGGAACTCGAATCGCGAAACAGCGGCAAGCCCATCGTGGAAGCAGAGTTCGACATCGCCGACGTGGCCACCTGTTTCGAGTATTACGGTGGCTTGGCGAACAAGGTTACCGGCAGCGTTCTGCCCGTGCCCGCAAACGCGCTGAGTTTCACTTTGCGCGAACCGGTTGGCGTTGCGGGACAAATTATTCCCTGGAATTTTCCGCTTTTGATGGCTGCATGGAAACTTGCGCCGGCGATTGCCGCGGGCTGTACCTGCGTGCTTAAGCCAGCAGAGCAGACGCCGCTGACCGCTCTGGAATTTGCAAACTGGTTCGAAGAGGTTGGCTTGCCTCCTGGCGTCGTGAACGTGATCAACGGAGTGGGAGAAATCACAGGCGCGGCGCTGGTTGCCCATCCTGGCGTGGACAAGATCGCATTCACGGGCAGTGCCGCGGTGGGCAAATTCATTGTTAAGAGCGCTGCCGATACTCTGAAACGAGTGACGCTGGAACTTGGCGGAAAATCACCGAACATTTTCTTTGCGGATGCCGATTGGGAAGCGGCGGTGGACGGCGCGTTGTTTGGCGTCTTCATCAATCAAGGCGAAGTTTGCTCCGCTGGAAGCCGCATCCTCGTCGAGAAGAAAATTTATTCGAAGTTTGTGGAATCGATGACCGAAAAAGCCAAACGCATCAAGCTCGGCCCGCCAATGGATCGCGATACCAAGATGGGACCGTTGGTCAGTAAGGAACAGTACGACCGGGTCGGATCGTATCTGGAACTCGGCAAGAAAGAAGCGAAGACGGCCATCGGCGGCGGCCGCCCGAAGGGATTCGGAAAGGGCTATTACGTTGAGCCGACCATTTTTTATGATGTGGATAACAATGCGCGAATCTCCCGTGAAGAAATTTTTGGTCCGGTGGCTTCGGTGATTCCGTTCGAAAATGAAGCGGATGCAATTCGCATCGCCAACGATACACCATACGGCCTGGCGGGCGCTGTCTGGACGCGTGATATTTTCAAGGCCTTTCGCCTCGTGAAGTCCATGCGGGCCGGAATTATCTGGGTCAATCACATGCAGCCGACCTATGTGGAAGCGCCTTGGGGCGGCTACAAGCAGTCCGGGTTCGGCCGTGAGCTCGGCCCTTGGGGGCTCGAGGAGTATCTGGAGACGAAACAAGTGTTCGTCAATCTGGATGAAACTCCGATCGGTTGGTACTAGTTCATACGACGTCGTTGCGCGGGAACTCAGGAGGGAAATGAATCGCCATGAAAACTATTCAGATTCGTACAGCAATTCCAGGGCCAAAATCAAAAGCGCTGTTGGCGCGGCGTGAAGCGGCCATCCCGCGCGGACCGTCACTGGTGACCCCGGTGTGCGCCGCGAAGGCGGAAGGCGCGTGGATCGAAGACCTCGACGGGAATCGCTACATTGATTTTGCCGGCGGCATCGGCTGCCTCAACGTTGGCCATCGAGCGCCTCGT
>Ga0210394_10002277_pt1 | contig 26762 bp, 24 predicted proteins | sample IncBWC12MmetaG_FD_160121 | JGI IMG/M metagenome (GOLD analysis project Ga0210394, IMG submission 160121) | Forest soil microbial communities from Barre Woods Harvard Forest LTER site, Petersham, Massachusetts, United States - Inc-BW-C-12-M | ecosystem: Environmental > Terrestrial > Soil >...
CGACCCCGTTACGGCGTCGAGGGGTCGGCGCTGGGTGTCCACCGGTTCGTAACTTCCACGCCGGGCCGCGACCCCGTCGCCGAGACCCAGCGGACCGCCGGGATGGTCTTGAGCTATCTCGCCAAGATGGGCGTATCGTCCTCCGTCGTGGAAGCCATGTCCGAGACCCGCAACGTGCGCTGGCTCGCGCCAAAGGAGGCTTCTGCGATGAATCTGGTGACCGATCCGCTTCGCAAGCCGTGAGGCGGCCGCCTGTTAATCCTTATTTTTCACCACGTCGGAAGTTACGAGGCGGAATGCGGCAAAAAAGCCTCCCCACGCCAATTCTTTAGTCCCTCCGGCGTGCGATTTCGGCTATGCAGGGACGCGGTCTAGGGATGCGAATGTTAGAATCGGACCACTAGCTCCGCACTCCCAAGAAACCATGCCATGGGCGGTTTCGGCCAGCCTGACGGCTTATCCCGAAACGACGCGCGTGCAGCTTTATCTCCCGATCGCCGACATTCCGGTCAATGTCTTTCTCCTCCTCGCCATGGGCGCGGCGGTCGGCTTCGTATCGGGAATGTTCGGAATCGGCGGCGGATTCCTGATGACGCCGCTTCTGATCTTCATCGGCATTGCACCCGCGGTTGCGGTCGCTTCCGTCGCCAGTCATATCGCGGCCTCGTCCTTTTCGGGAGCAATCTCCTATTGGCGCCGCCGCGCCATCGATCCCGCACTCGCGCTGGTGCTTTTGAGCGGCGGCACGATCGGCACCGCGCTCGGCGTGTGGACCTTCACGTTTTTGCGCTCGCTCGGCCAACTCGACCTGATGATTGCCCTGTCCTATGTCGTGCTGCTCACCACGGTAGGCGCGGTGATGTTCTGGGAAGGTCTGCGGTCGATGCTTCGCGTTCGGCGCGGCATTGCCGTGCCGCTGCGCCGCTCGGGCAGCCACGGCTGGATCCACGGCCTGCCGCTGAAGATGCGCTTCAAGCGTTCCAAGATCTATTTGTCGGTCATTCCGGTGATCGCGGTCGGCCTGATCATCGGCTTCATCGGCGCGATCATGGGGATCGGCGGCGGCTTCATCCTGATCCCCATCATGATCTATCTCTTGCGCGTGCCGACCTCGACCGTGATCGGAACCTCGATGGTGCTGACGCTGGTCACTATGGTGTTCGCCACCATGCTGCACGCCGCCACCAACCATCTGGTCGATGCGGTGCTGGCGCTGATCCTGATGATCGGCGGCGTAACCGGCGCCCAGTTCGGCGCGCGCGCCGGCCAGAAGATTCGCGGCGAGCACCTGCGGCTGCTGCTTGGCCTGCTGATTCTCGCGGTCGGCATTCGTTTCGCGGTCGAACTCATCATCCGCCCGGAGGATCTCTTCACCATCCGCGAAGTCGGAGGCGCCGCATGATCGGACGTCCTCTCTATGCGGTAATCGGGCTCGGAGTAGCCCTCGGCGCGGCTTGCGTCACGTCGCCGGCGCACGCGGAGCGGCTGATCGTCTCGGTTTCCAACCACCGCGTCACCGTGACGCCGAATTATTCCGGCGAGGAGCTGGTGCTGTTCGGCTCGGTCGAAAAGGACCAGACGACGCCGGCCGCCCGCAACAATTACGATCTCGTCGTCACCGTCATCGGCCCCCGTGCCGACATGGTGACGCGCCGCAAGGAACGCAAATTCGGTATCTGGATCAACACCGACTACCGCGAATTTCTCCAGGTGCCGACTTATCTGGCGCTGTTCGCCAACCGGCCGTTCGAGGCGATTGCGTCGCCCGATGTGGAACGGCGCCAGCAGCTCGGTCTCAACAACGTGCTGCTGACCCAGCGTGTCGGAACCGACTATGCCGACGTCGTGCCCAACGATGCATTCCGCAGCGCCTTCGTGCGGCTGCGCGAAGAACACGGGCTTTATCGCGAGGAGACTTCGGCCGTCACCTTCCTGACCCCGACGTTGTTCCGCACCGGCATTCCGCTGCCGGCCGAGGTGCCGATCGGAACCTACAAGGTTGAAATCAAGTTGTTTTCCGACGGCGCGTTGGTCACACACACCGAGACCGCCTTCGATATCGTCAAGGTGGGCTTTGAGCAGTTTGTTGCAACGACCGCCCGTCAGGACGGGCTGGTCTATGGCATGGTCACCGCCTTCATGGCGTTGATGACCGGCTGGATGGCGTCCATCGTTTTCCGCAAGGATTAATGCGGCAGTTCAATAACCGTCTTCACGCCAGGCTCGAGCAGTTTCAAACGCGGGCCGAATCCGAGCGTATCGAAAGAGCGTCGCAGGTCAGACGCATTTTGCTTGAAGTGCGCCCAGCCATCGGTGTGCAGAGGTACGATGACGGCATCGGGGAACGCGCGCGCGGTTTCAATCGTGTCGTTGGTGTCCATGGTGAGGTGAAAGGGACCGCGGGTCTGCGCCGCGCCCGCAAAGGGCACCACGACGCCGGCCTTGAAGCGCTTTGCGACTTCCGCCACGCCATCGTACCAGACGGTATCGCCGCTGATGTAGATGGGCCGGCTGTCCTTCGAGGCAAGCACGAAGCCAATGACGTCTCCCGCAAGCGGCTCGATACCGGCCGGGCCGTGGCGCGCCGGCGTCGCGGTCACGCTCAACGAGCGCTCGCCCTTGCCGGTCAATTCGGTCGTCGTCCATGGCAAGAGGCCTTCGGCGCGGCCTCCAAGGCGTTGAGCGCCTATGGTGGTCGTCAGGACGCGGTCGGCCCGCGCCAGGAATTCCTTGCCCGCATGATCGAGATTGTCGGCGTGCTGATCGTGGCTGAGCAGGACGGCATCGACTCTGCCGATCGCCTCTGCGGTGAGCGCGGGACCGGATAATTTCTCAAGCTTCACATGGGGCAACTCATAGCTGCCGGGCGCGTCGAAGGTTGGATCGGTCAACAGCCGAAACCCGTCGATTTCGATCAAGGCGGTGGGGCCGCCGATCAGCGTGATCGTGAGCGAGGACATCGGACTCTCCTATCGTGAAACCGAAGATGCAGCGGCCGGACGCGTGACTAGGTAAATGCCGAGCGCCACCGGAACGATCCCCATCAAATCCCGCAATTCGACATGCTCGCCGAGCACCAGGAAAGCGAACAGCATGCCGATCGGCGGCATCAGGAAATGATAGGCGCTTGCCGCAGTCGCACCGCACACCCGAAGAAGGTGGAACCAGAGGACATAAGCAAGCACCGAGCCGCCCAGCGTGAGAAAGGCGAACGCGCCCAATAGCCGAAGGTTCGGCACGATGTCGTTGACATCGGCCAGCGTGAACGCGAACGGAATTAACACAATGCCCGCGGCCAGATTCTGCACGCCGTTGCCGATCCACAGGCTGCCCTTGGGCGCGAGTAGCTTGAACAGGATGGTGCCGACCACGATCGAGGCCAGCGAGGCCAACGTGAACAGAATGCCGTGCAGGCTGTCGGTGCCGATCGACATGCGATGCCAGACGATGGAGGCGACACCGAGGATGCCAAGGCAAAGTCCCGCTATCTTGCGCCAGGTCAACTGCTCGCCGAGCAGCAACGCCGCCAACATGGCAGTGAAGACGGGATTGGCGCTGACGATCAGGCCGCCGAGGCCGGCGGATACGCTCTGCAAGCCGGTGTAGCCGAGGCCAAGATAAAGCGCGTTATTGGCAACGCCGATCAGCGCAAACACCAGCGTATCCCGCAACGTCAGCGGCCAGCTTTCGCGGCGTAGCGCGGAGAGCCCCAGAATGAGGATTCCCGCCAGCGAGAATCGCGCGGCCAGCAGAATCAGCGGCGGGCAGTAGGTGACGCCGACCTTTCCCGCAACGAAGGCGAAGCTCCAGAGCAGGCAGAACAGCGCGATATAGAGCGGCAGCGGATTGAAGGATGGGCGGGCAACCGCGACGGAAGGCGCAACCGACATGGGAATTCTCCTTGAGACCCCGATGTAGGTGCCTGGCTTGCTATTTGGAAATTAAATATTAAACTGTCATCCAGTGGTAAATCGAATGGAGAGGTTCGATGCTGGATCTGGAGCTGTTGCGCAGTTTTGTATCCGTGGTGGACGCCGGCGGCTTTACCCGCGCCGGCGAGCGGGTCCATCGCACCCAATCCACCGTCAGCCAGCAGATCAAACGGCTGGAGGACGATATCGGCGGGCCGCTTCTCAACCGCAGCGGCAAGGACGTGACGCCGACCGAAGCCGGCGAGCGGCTGCTGTCCTATGCGCGGCGGCTTTTGGCGCTGGCGGAAGAAGCCCGCGACGTGATGACCCGGCCGGGCCATGCAGGCGCGGTGCGGCTTGGGGTGCCCGAGGACTTCGCCGCCTACAGGCTAACCAAGTTGCTGGCGTCGTTCTCGCGCGCGCAACCTGATCTGAGGCTTGATGTCCGCGCCGACCAAAGCACATATTTGAAGCGCGACCTCGAACGCGGCGATCTCGACCTCGCGCTGTTCAAACGCGCCGCCGGCGAAAAGGGCGGCATCGCGGTGTGGCCGGAGCGCGTGCATTGGGTCACCAGCAAGAGCCATCCGATCCATTCGAACACCGGCTCGGTGCCGTTGATTGGCTTTCCCTCCGGTTGCCTCTATCGCTCGCGCGCCATTCACGCCCTGGAGAGTTCAGGACGCACCTGGCACATGGCCTATACGAGTTCCAATCTCGCGGGCATTCAGGCCGCGGTCGCCGCCGGCATGGGGTTGAGCATTCTGTCGGAGATGGCGATCCAGGCCGACCATCGCGTGCTGAAGGCGAGGGACGGATTTTCGCCGATCGACCGCACCGAAGTGGCGCTCGTCGCCTCACCCGATGCGAGTCCTGCAACGCTACGGCTCGCCGACCGCCTGGCCGAGTTCTGCAATACGATTCAGGCGAAGGCGGCTTGGGATTAAGGCACATCGCGGCGACCACTCAAACGTATCGTCGTCCCGGCGTACGCCGGGACCCATAACCACAAATGATCGTTATGGATTGCGCTGGAGCACCAGCCTGCACAAAGGAAACGGCTGTGGTTATGGTCCCGGGTCGCGCTTTCGCTTGCCTGGGACGACGTGGACAGATTCAATTTTCAAACAGCCACGAACGCGATTCTGATTTTCGTCATCACCGGGCTTGACCCGGTGATCCATCACCTCGAAGAGACTCGTTACGAAGATTGATGGATGCCCGGATCCCGTCTCCGCCAAGGCTTCGCCGGGCCACTATTCGGTCGACATCGGCTGCCCGACGATGATGCTCAGGGGAGACCTGGTTGGAACGACCTCTGTCATCTCGAAACCACCGCCCTCTAGAAGGTCGTGGAACTCCTCGCGTGTGCGTTCCAATGCCGCATACTGGACCATCATGTTGAGATCGGAGAACTTGCCTTCTGGACTCTCGTTCGGTGGACCGACGACTCGCTCGATTACGACCAGAGTTGCCGCGGGTGACATGGCCCGACGGCAGGTTCGCAGAATATCGATTGATGCCTGATCGTCCCAATCATGCAGTATTGCTTTCATGACATAAAGATCGCCCCCTCCTGGGGCAGACTCAAAGAAGCTTCCGGCAGTAATCTGACAGCGTTGCGCCAGTCCGGCTGAGGCAAGCACCTGGTCTGCCGACGCGATAACCTGCGGTTGATCAAACAAGATTCCACGAGTGGCAGGACAAGCCAGCAAAACTTCCTTTAGTAAGAGGCCTTGACCGCCGCCAATATCCACAACGCAGCCGAACCTGCTGAAGTCATAAGCCTCAAGTGCCGCTCGAGCTTCAGAGCGCGAGTTACCAGTCATCGCACCATTGAAAACAGCCTGCTCTTCGGGATTCCGCATGCGATAAGTCCAGGCATCCACCCCATGGGTGAATTGGGTTGCACTTTGTCCTGATTTGATGCTGTGCAGCAGATTGCCCCAAGACCTCCACTGGCCAGGTGTGCCGATCCATCGGGCATAGTTGCGCCGCGAGCCCGACGCATCGCTGGTCAGGCAGACGCCTAGTGGCGTGAGCGAGAACGCCTTGTTGCTAGTCTCATGAAATACACCAACCGCAGCCAGAGCACGCAGCAATCGATAGAGCGACTTTGGATGCGCACCACAGGCCTGCGCCAGGGTGTCATAAGACTTCGGTCCATCCTTCAGCTGATCTGCAACGCCAAGTGTGGCGGCGACATAAAGCGCCTGAGACACCTGGTACCCGTTAATTAATCGCATTAGCTCAATGGAAGGGTCAGGTGCGGTCATTAGGCCCACCGTTGTGTTCAACTTCGCTAAAGCATGGAAGGCACACTACCGCAGATAAGAATTGTCGGGAATGGGTCATTCGCGACCAGGTCGAACCGGCAGCCGGTCCGGCCATGACCGCTGTGCCTCGAAGGCGGAAGCAATTTCTTACTTACAAGGGAAAGGCGAAGGAAAGCTCAATAACAGCGCAAGGCGGCGCGAGTGGCAGCTCGCGTTGCGACTTCCGATTCAATCTTCAAACAGCCACGACTGCTCCAGCACCGTCATTGCGAGCGAAGCGAAGCAATCCATTTCAACGCGCGAAGTAAGACTGGATTGCTTCGTCGCTTCACTCCTCGCAATGACGTCGGACGCACCTCCGCCTTCCCGCGGCACGGAATGCGCCCGAGTGATGCACCAACATCGTCCCTCGAAAAGATAGAGGGCGCAGGGAAAGCCGGATGCTTAAAGCGCACCCGCAGCCTCGCGTGCGAAATAAGACAAAGCACACGAGCATAGTCACCACAGGTTCGCCGGTTACACCCGGCCTTCCCTGCGCAATGGTTTTAACGGTTTCCTTCGCGCTCTCCCCGGTGACCGGGCTTTCTTGCCACCGTCGTTGACGGATCATCCCGCCAACTTGACGCCAGCGTCGGGGCGTCAGGACCACACGACTTCGCCGTCCGCTTGGCGACGCATTCGTCTGGCGCGCCGCAAGCGTCCATCGCATCCCGCGCCCAACGTCCGTGACGATCGCGAAACGCCCCTCGTGAGGGGTGCGGGACAGCGCGAGGTCTTAAAGATGATTTGCCCGACGGCGAAAGCGAAAAATTTTTCGCGGGAGGGCTGGACTTTGCGGGAGGCGCGGACTGGGCAATCGCTGATTTGCCCGTCGGGCAAAATCTGCTGCGATGAGGCCGCTTTTATCAGTTCCACCGGAAGTCGTGACCTACTTTGCCCCCTAGTGGCCTCATTTGATTTCGCAGCGGCCCAAATTCGCATCGGTAACGTGATATCCTGCGCCCTGAGGATGGAATTGCCGTCCCCCGCATCGGTGAGCGCGGGACGACGTCGCCAACTGCCTCCTCAGTTCATGCGCCATATCCGAATTGGAGTCGTCTATGAACCAAGTACAAATCGAGCAGAAAAGCTATCAGATGCCGCCGAAGGACGGCATTACCGTCGCACACTTCCTCACCGTCGCCAACGTCGAGCGATCGCTTCGATTTTACGGGACGGTCTTCGGAGGTCGCATTCTGAGCAGAGGCGACAGCAGCGGCGCGCCTGGGTACATGCAGATCGCGAACACGTGGCTGATTGTTAACCCTGGGGGCGGCCCGACACCCGACAAACCATCGGTAACGCTCAGCGTCCCCGCCAATCCCGATTCAGTCAGCAGCTTCATGAATATCCGCGTTGCCGATATTCAAGCCTGCTATGAGCTATGGCGAAGCCGAGGAGCCGAGTTTATCACTGAGCCCAAGCCCAAGTACGGCGAGACACGCTGCTACATTCGCGATCCTGATGGCTATATTATAGAAGTTGGTCAAAGCAACCCGGGCGTTACTTACGGCTAAGCAGCAGGTCGCGTGAAAGTATTTGGGCTGACTGCGTACACACTCCGTGAGCCAACCCCATGAAGTCTGAGAAGGATGGCATCAATCCCGCATCCAAGCCAAGCGGAACAGGCTGCGTCGAATGCTCGGCGATGGGCGGGTGGTGGCTGCATCTTCGCAGATGTGCCGAATGCGGGCACATCGGTTGCTGCGATACTTCGCCAAATCAGCATGCTTCGAAACACAACACGGCGATGGGTCACCCGATAATCACGAGCTTCGAGCCGGACGAGCGATGGTTTTACGACTATCGCACTGGAGAATTCTTCGCCGGCCCGAAGCTTCATGCCCCTCACTCGCATCCGTTGGATCAACCAGTGCCCGGACCGGCCGAAGCGGTACCTTCAAATTGGCAAGCGCTGCTTCACGAATAAGGGCGGCTCTTTGGAGCGGCCCGAGGCAAACAAGCTCATCTACGGTCGTTAGGAGAGGACCAGCCATGAGGCGCAAAACCAAGCTTTCGATGCGATAGCCGCGGTAGCGGTGGCCGGCACCGCCGTTTACGCGCAGGACAAGTACGCGTTGAAATCGCCGGACGGAATCGCGTTCTCCGACTTCAAGGGATATGAGGACTGGGCGGTGGTGTCTTCCGCACGAACCGACGAGGTGCTCAAGGTAATCGTCGCCAATCCGGCCATGATCGAGGCCTACAAAGCCGGCATTCCTGGCAACGGCCAACCTTTTCCGGAAGGCTCCAAGATCGCGAAGCTGCAGTGGAAGCCGAAGAAGAGCACGGAGGCTCCTTTTGCTGTGGATGTACCGGACGTCTTCACGCAGGCTTTCGTCATGGAAAAGGACAGTCAGAGATTTCCGAAAAGCGGTGGATGGGGATACGCGCTGTTCAACTACGAAGCCGCATCGGACGCGTTCACGGCCGATCCCAGCCCTTCAGACTGCGGACACAGTTGCCATGTGGCCGTGAAGGCGAAGGACTATATCTTCCACCCCTACCAGAAGCGCTGAAACGCAAGAATCAATAACACCGCGACGCAGCGATGGTGTGCAGCCGGGCATCGCCGAGCACATGCGCCATAAAGTCGGGGTTGCGAAAGATTTTCGAAAACGCGTCGTCGCGAATGCTTAAACCCCCGGCATAGGCGCCGAAGGCCGGCATCACGAGCCGCTCGCCGTCGCTGGCAAAACAGCGCCGCTCCATCCACCGCGCCCGCGTGGCCACCCGCGCCTTGGGATGAAGATGTCCGGCGATTTCGCCCGTCTCTCCCGTTGGCTCGTGGCGGAACACGATAGGTCCAATCGCGACTTCGCTCGCGACGATGCCGCCGAGGTCGGAGGTGAGCGCGGGATCGTGATTGCCGGAAATCCAGATCCAGTCGCGCCGCGCCTGTAGCGCAGCGATCGCCTCGCGGTCCGTCACTGATAAGCGCTCATGGGCGGTGCGGTCATGAAAGCTGTCGCCGAGCGCAATCACGGCGCGCGGATCGTGGCGCGCGATGACGGACGCGAGCCGGCCGAGTGTCGCGACCGTATCGTAGGGCGGCAGCAACACGCCGCGGGCGGCAAAGCTCGATCCCTTTTCGAGGTGGAGGTCGGAAACGACCAGCAGGCGCTGCTCTTCCCAGAACAGCGCGCCGGAGAGGTCCGCCGACATGGTCACGCCGGCAACATCTAGAGCGCCCTCAGCGGCGATAGCGCGGACGACATTCTCCGTCATGGCCGGCCATAGCCGTCCGAAGGACGGCGTCGCTTCCGTTCGCCTATGCCCGGGCATCCACGTCTTATCTCGGGAACAAAAGACGTGGATGGCCGGGTCAATCCCGGCCATGACGATGTTGACGTATTGGAGCGTAAAAAACCCATTTTCTTCACGACATCGCCTCTTTGACCAATTCTTCGGCGGCTTCCGCCAGCAGTTCGTCGGACGCCTCGCCATAGACCGCTTCGCGGCCGATTTCCAGCATCACCGGCACCGCCAGCGGCGACACGCGGTCGAGTTCCCGGTGGACGATTCGTCCCTTGATTCGCGCCAGCATATCACCCAATCGGCGGAGATCGAGCAAGCCGGTCGCGGCGTCGGCGCGGGCGGCACGGAGTAGCACATGATCGGGTTGATGCTTGCGCAGCACGTCGTAGATGAGATCGGTCGAGAACAGCACCTGGCGGCGGGTCTTTTCCTCGTCCGTGAAGCGCCGCGCGATCAGGCCCGAGATCAGCGCGCAGGTGCGGAAGGTGCGTTTCATCAGCGCCGATTCGGCGAGCCATGCTTCAAGATCGTCGCCCAGCATGTCCGCGTCGAACAGCGCGTTCAGATCAAGCCGGCTCTGCCGGATCATGAGCGACATGTCGCCGAGCCCCCATACGGCGAGCGCATATTCATTGGCGACAAAGCCAAGCGGCCGGGCGCGGGCGCGCTCCAGCCGGCGCGTCAGGAGCATGCCGAGCGTCTGATGCGCCAACCTGCCCTCGAAGGGATAACAGACGAGATAGTGTTTATTGCCGCGCGGAAAAGTTTCCACCACCAGCTCGCGCGTACCGGGCACGCGCGAAAAATGCGCCTGGAGCGACAGCCAGTCGCGCACCTGTTCGGGCAGGCCGTTCCAGGTCCGCTTGTCGGCGAGAAGTTTGCGAACCCGTTCGGCAAGGTAAGTCGATAGCGGAAACTTGCCGCCCGCATAGGCCGGCACCTTCGGGTCCTCGTCGTTGGCGCGCGAGACGTAGACCTGATCTTCCGACATCTGTTCGTAGCGCACCACTTCGCCGCCGAACACAAAGGTATCGCCGACCGAAAGTCCCTCGATGAAATATTCCTCGATCTCGCCGAGCAGCCGGCCGCCCCGCCCGAGCGCGCCGGTCGATCCCGAGCCGCCAGCACGTGAACGCACCAGGCGGACCTTCAGCAGCGGCTCCTCGACGATGGTGCCGACGTTGAGCCGATAACTTTGCCGCACCTTCGGATTGGTGACGCGCCAGCGGCCGCTTTTGTCCTGTTTGATGCGCGCAAAGCGCTCATAGGTCTTGAGCGCATAGCCGCCGGTCGCAACGAAATCGATCACGTCGTCGAAATCGGTACGACCCAAGTCGGCATAGGGCGCGGTGGTCTTGACCTCTTCATAAAGTCGATCGGCCAAAAATGGCTCGCCGCAGGCGCACCCGAGCACGTGCTGGGCGAGAACATCCAGTGCGCCGGTCCGAAGCGGCGGCGTGTCCTGCGCATTCTCGGCGACGGCGTCGATCGCGACCCGGCATTCCAGCACTTCGAACCGGTTCGCCGGCACCAGCACCGCGCGCGAGGCTTCATCGAGACGATGATTGGCGCGGCCGATCCGCTGCATCAACCGCGAGGCGCCCTTGGGCGCGCCGACATTGATGACGAGGTCGACATCGCCCCAGTCGACGCCAAGATCGAGCGAGGAGGTGCAGACGACGCCGCGCAGCCGGCCCTTGGTCATGGCGTCTTCGACCTTGCGGCGCTGCGCCACATCGAGCGAGCCGTGATGCAGCGCGATCGCAAGGCCGTCATCGTTCATCCGCCACAGGTCCTGAAACAGCATTTCGGCCTGGCTTCTTGTGTTGACGAAAACCAGCGTGGTCTTGTTGCGCTTGATCAGATCATAGATTTCCGCCAGCGCATGGCGCGCGGTGTGCCCGGCCCAGGGCAGACGCTCGCGCGTATCGAGCATTTCGACCACCGGCGCGGCCGCGCCGCCGGCGATCACGATGTCGGCGGATTTAACTTCGCCATCGTGCTGCGGCACCAGAAACCGCGAGAGCTGCTCGGGTTCGGCGACCGTCGCCGACAATCCGATCGCGCGCAAGTGCGGCGCAAGCCGCCACAGCCGCGCCAGCCCCAACGACAACAGATCGCCGCGTTTTGACGTCACCAGCGCATGCAGCTCGTCGAGTACGATTCGCGTCAGCGAGGAAAACAGAAACGGCGCGTCGTCGGATGACAGCAACAAGGCGAGTTGCTCGGGCGTGGTGAGCAGAATGTCCGGCGGATAACGCCGCTGCCGCTGCCGCCGCGACACCGGGGTGTCGCCGGTGCGCGTCTCGACCTTGATCGGCAGACTCATTTCGGCGATCGGCGTTTCCAGATTGCGCGCGATATCGACCGCGAGCGCCTTGAGCGGCGAGATGTAGAGCGTGTGCAGGCCGCGGCTGCGCGTCACGCCGCGGCCGGTGGAGGCGAATGTGCTGCTGCCTGCTGAAAGTTCCACCAGTGTCGGCAAAAAACCGGCAAGCGTCTTGCCAGCGCCGGTGGGGGCAATCAGAAGCGCCGAACGATCCTCGCGGGCCTTTTCAAGCAGTGCTATTTGATGTTCCCGCGGCGACCAGCCGCGCGCGGCGAACCAGCGCAGAAAATTCTCGGGCAAGAGCGAGGATGAAAAAAGATCTGGTTGAAGGCTATTCACGGTCTTGCCGCAACGACGACGAGACCGGGCACCGGAACATTGTCCTCATTGCGGGCCGACAGCTCCTCGAACTGAGATAGCTTGAGCCCCGCCGCCTGAAGCGAAGCGCGGACGTGAGCTGCGCCATGGGCATAGCGCAGGCCCTCGCCGATAACGACGCCATCGCCGGCGTGCGTTTCCGCCGTGAACGCCAGGACGCCGCCAGCGGCAAGCACGCGATTCACCTCTTTCAGGACGGGAACCAGATCGGCGACATAGACCATGGCATCGGCCGCCAGGATGAGGTCGGCGCTGGCATTACGCTTCGCGCGCAAGGCTTCCAGCATGTCGTTGACCTCGAGTTCGGCATAGAGCCCGGTTGCCCGCGACTTTTCGATCATGCGCGGCGACAAATCAATGCCGATGAAGCGATCGACCTCCTTGGCGAAAGCGGCCGCCGCAAGACCCGTGCCGCAGCCGAGATCGATCCCGCACTTGAAGAAGGCAGGCTTGCGCACCGCACAGCGGGCGGCGAGTACCGCCTTGAACAACAGCGAAGGCCCGCGATAGCCGAGATCGTCGACCAATGCGCTTTCAAATTTCGGCGCGTATTGGTCGAACAGCGCGCGGACATAGGCCTTGGGCATGCCTGCGACTTCCTCTGCGCCGAGCCGCATCAGCCGCAGACTGGCGCCGTGCGGATCGCTGGCGTCGGCCTCGCGCGCTTGTTGAAAGGCTGCGATGGCCGCATCATGCTCGCCCAATGCTTGCCGAATTTCGCCGAGCATGAACCATGCGGAAACAAAGCCGGGGGCAAGCTCGACGGCCTGTTGCAACAGGTCGGCGGCGGCAACGAGGTCACCCTTGAGCCAAAGATCGCGTGCAAATTCATAACGGCGGTCGGCGACCAGGTCGCCGGAGGACAGAAATAAGCGCGCGGGCATTGTCCCTACATTCGTCATTGCCGGACATAGCCGTTCGAAGAACGGCGTCGCTTCCGCTCGCCTATGCCCGCAATCCATCGATCAAGGAATTCTTGCGAAAGATGGATGCGCGGGTCAAGCCCGCGCATGACACCTGATATTGCAAGAGACCTGATATTGAATGGCTTCCGCCCTATATTGCCGGAATGCGCCCGCAAGACATCCTGACGCCCCAGCCGGCCGGCCTGTGCTGCAAACCGGGCGGCTTCCATATCGATCCGGTCAAGCCGGTCGAGCGCGCCGTGATCACCCACGGCCATTCCGACCACGCGCGGCCCGGCCACGGAGCTGTGCTCGCCACCCAAGAGACGCTCGACATGATGCGGCTGCGCTACGGCGAGAATTTCGCCCGCACCACGCAGGCGATCGCTTACGGCGAGGAGTTGCGGCTTGGCGAGGTCACGGTCAAGTTCCACCCGGCCGGCCATGTCCTGGGCTCGGCGCAGATTGCGGTCACGTGCGGGGATACGCGCATCGTCGCCTCCGGCGACTATAAGGACGCGCCCGATCCGACCTGCACGCCTCTCGAGGTGGTGGCTTGCGACGTCTTCATCACCGAGGCGACGTTCGGCCTGCCGGTGTTCCGCCACGGCGATGCGGCGGATCAGGTGAAGAAGCTGTTGTCCTCGGTAAAACTGTTTCCGGAACGGGCGCATCTGGTCGGCGCCTATTCACTCGGCAAGGCGCAGCGCGTGATCGCGCTATTGCGGGCCGCAGGCTACGACGCGCCGATCTATCTGCATGGCGCGATGGAGAAGATCACCCTTTACTACCAGAGCCGCGGCATAGAGCTCGGCGAGCTTCGCCCGGTCAGGGGCGTGAAGAAGGTCGATCTCGCCGGCACCATCACGCTGGCACCGCCCTCGGCCACCTCCGATGTCTGGACGCGACGTTTCCCCGATCCGCTCACCGCCTTTGCTTCGGGATGGATGCGGGTACGCGCCCGCGCCCGTCAGGGAGGGATCGAGCTGCCGCTGGTGATTTCGGACCACGCGGACTGGGACGGGCTGACCGCCACTATTGCCGCGACGGGCGCGGGCGAAATCTGGGTCACCCATGGCCAAGAAGACGCGCTGGTGCGCTGGTGCACGACGAAAGGACTTTCCGCGCGCCCGCTCGATCTCGTCGGCTATGGCGACGAGGACGGCGGCGAAGACGAGGCGACGGCTTTGGGCGAAGGCAGCGAGGCATGAATCGTTTCGCCGAATTGCTCGATCGGCTTTCCTATGAACCCGGCCGCAACAACAAGTTGCGCCTGATCACGAACTATTTTCGCGAAACGGGCGATCCCGATCGCGGCTATGCACTCGCCGCGCTCACCGGCGCGCTCTCCTTCAAGCATGCCAAGCCCGGCCTGATCCGCGATCTGATCGCCGAGCGCACCGACCCCACGCTGTTTGCCCTGTCGTATGATTATGTCGGCGATCTTTCGGAAACGGTTGCGCTGATGTGGCCGAAGAATTCCGAAAGACATCTCCACAACAACCCGCCGCCACCAACGCTGACCGAAGTCGTGGCCAAGTTACGCACGCTTGGCAAAGCCGAAATGCCGAAACAGCTTTCGCGCTGGCTCGACGATCTGGACGAAACCGGACGCTGGGCACTGTTGAAACTCGTGACCGGCGCGATGCGGATCGGCATTTCCGCGCGTTTGGCAAAAACCGCGGCGGCAGCGCTCGGCGACAAGGATGCCCACGATGTCGAACTGATCTGGCCGGGTCTCACAGCGCCTTATCTCGATCTGTTCGCGTGGCTGGAAGGGCGTGGCGAGAAGCCGGTCAACCTCGATCCGGCGCCGTTTCGGCCCGTGATGCTGGCGCACGCAATCGAGGATGCGGATTTTGCCAATCTCGATGCCGCCGACTACATCGCCGAATGGAAATGGGACGGCATTCGGGTGCAGGCCGTGAGCGGCCGCGACGCGCGCGGCAACATGCTCGCACGGCTCTATTCGCGCAGCGGCGAGGACATCACGGCAAGCTTTCCCGATTTGCTGCCTTCGCTGCATCTGAGCGGCGCGATCGATGGCGAATTATTGGTGGTGCGCGATGGCCGCGTGCAAAGTTTTAACGTGCTGCAACAGCGCCTCAACCGCAAAGTTGTCTCACCAAAACTGATCAAGGATTATCCGATCCATCTGCGCGCCTACGATCTGCTTGGCGAAGGTGAGAGCGATCTGCGCACGCTGCCCTTTGCCGAACGCCGCGCCCGGCTGGAGGCCTTTGTCGCACGGCTTGGCGAGTCGCGGGTGGACCTCTCGCCGACGATTGCCTTCGAGAATTGGGAGGCGTTGGCGGCGGCGCGGCACGATCCTTACGCTGCCGGCGCGGGCGATGACTCCGAGGCGGTCGAAGGCGTCATGCTCAAGCGCCGCGACGCGCTCTATCTCCCGGGACGCCCGAGGGGCCAATGGTGGAAGTGGAAACGCGATCCGCACGTTATCGATGCTGTGCTGATGTATGCGCAGCGCGGCCACGGCAAGCGTTCGTCCTATTATTCGGATTATACCTTCGGGGTCTGGACTGATGCGGAGGGCAGCGAGCAGCTCGTGCCGGTCGGCAAGGCCTATTTCGGTTTCACCGACGAAGAGCTCTTACAAATCGACCGCTTTGTCCGCCGCAACACCACGGAGAAATTCGGCCCCGTCAGGCATGTGGTGCATGCGCCGGATCAGGGACTGGTGATGGAAGTCGCATTCGAAGGCCTGCAGCGCTCCACGCGGCATAAATCCGGCGTCGCGATGCGGTTCCCGCGTATCAACCGGCTGCGCTGGGACAAGCCGCCGCGCGAAGCGGACCGGCTGGAGACATTGGAGCGGCTGTTGAAGGACACGGCGCCGGTAGAAGCGCCCGGAAGCGGCTCGCATTAACAAACCGCAATCGAAAAGCGCGGAAAACAGGTTTCCCCCCTTGCCGATCGGCCCTAGTATGAGCGGTCGCGCCCCGCAGGAGATCATCGATGCCGAACGAAACAGGACAAATTCCGGCGAATCATGATGGCTTGCAGCGCTTTCTGGGCGGCTCGCCATTGGCCGTGGCATTCCGCCTCGTCCTGCTCTCGATCGTGGTCGGCGTCGTGCTGGCGGCGATCGGTTTTGATCCCTGGAATATCCTCAAAAGCATCCGGTTGTTGTTTCAGCGGATCTGGGATCTCGGCTTCGATGCGGTCAACTGGCTGTGGCGCTACTTTCTGCTCGGCGCCGTCATCGTCATTCCGATCTGGCTGCTGTCACGGATGTTCGGCGCCCCGCGCGGGCGATAATCAACAGGCTTACCTCCCTTGAGTTCGAAGGTTACGAGCGCGCGAGTTTTTGCCATCGCGGGTCCTGCGATGGTCGCGAACCTCACGACGCCCTTGATCGGCGTCGTCGCCACGATCGCAATCGGGCGACTCGGCGATGCGACACTGCTCGGCGGGGTGGCGATCACGTCGGTGGTTTTCGATTGCCTGTTCTGGCTGTTTTCGTTTCTGCGCACCAGCACGGTCGCGTTCACCGCCCAGGCGCTTGGCGCGGACGAAACCCAGGAAATCCGCGCGCTGCTGGTGAGGGGGCTTGTGATCGCAGCCCTGGCCGGTTTCGGCCTCATCATCCTTCAGGTGCCGCTCGGCCTACTCCTGCTCGACGCCATGGGCGGCAGCGAAGGCGTCACGCGCGCGGCGAGAGCCTACTTCGCGATCCGGATCTGGTCCGCGCCGATTGTGCTGGCAAACTTCGTCGTGCTCGGCTGGCTGATCGGACAGGCGCGCGCAGGGTTGGCCCTTCTGATTCAGATCGCGATCAACGCCATCAACATGGCCGCGACGGTGCTGCTCGTGATCGGAATCGATGGGGGAATCGAAGGCGCCGCGGTCGCTGCCGTCGTGGCCGAAGCGGTCGGGCTTGTGCTCGGCGTCCTGGTCGCCCGGACCATCACCCATCAACCGCTCAACGTGCCGCGCGCCGCGTTGCTCGACCGCGCCAAGCTGTTGCGCATGCTGAGTGTCAACCGCGACATCATGGTCCGCACCGCGGCGCTGATTGCCGCGCTGTTGTTTTTTACCGCGCAAGGCGCCCGTTCGGGCGACGTCATCCTCGCCGCCAACGCCGTTCTGAATAATTTCCTCTTGATCAGCGCCTTCTTCCTCGACGGGCTTGCCAATGCCGCGCAGCAGCTTTGCGGGCAGGCCTACGGCGCGCGCGACCGCACCTCGTTTTCCGACGCGGTGCGGCTCGTGCTGTTATGGGGATTTGGCTTTGCGGTCGCAGTCGCCATCATCTTTGCACTGTTCGGACCATGGCTGATCCGCATCATGACCGCGAGCGGGAATGTGCAACAGACCGCGCAAGAGTATCTCGGCTTCGTCGTGGCCTCGCCTTTGCTCGCGGTATTCGCCTTCGGCTATGACGGCATCTTCATCGGCGCGACCTGGGCGCGCGAGATGCGCAACCTGATGATCGTTTCGCTGGTGGCTTTTCTCGCCACATGGTTCGCGCTGCGCGGGCTTGGCAATACCGGCCTGTGGATCGCCATGATGGTGCTCTATGCGGCACGTGGCGGGCTGCAGGCGCTGCGCTATCCCGCCAATCTGCGGGCATCATTCGGCGACGGATTGAGCCCCCGCCCCGCTTCATTCAACGAAAGCCGCATCAACTGACCGGCCAGTCCTCGGCCGTGATCGTCGCGGCGTCCGCGCCGACTATTTCAGAAAGCGAATCGCGCCCGGTGCGCAACAGCGTGGACGAAAGATCGCTCTTGATCTCGTCGACAAGGCCGAGCCCCTTGTAGACCAGGGCGGAATAAAGCTGGATCAGGCTGGCGCCGGCGCGGATCTTGGTCAACGCGCCGCCGCCCGAATCGATGCCGCCGGCGCCGACAAGCGGGAATGCGCCCTCGGCGCGCACATAGGTCTCCGCCACCATGCGCGTGGACAACCGAAACAGCGGCCGGCCCGACAAGCCGCCTTCCTCCTTGGCACGGCCCTGCTCGCGCAAGGTCGAAGGTCGACCGAGCGTCGTGTTACCCACGATCATGCCGTCGACGCGGCGCGAGCGCGCGATGTGAACCACATCGTCGAGCTCAGTGAGGCTGAGATCCGGCGCGATCTTCAGGAGCACCGGCGAATCGCCGGCATTCTTTCGCACCCGCTCGCGCGCATCGATCACCCGCGCCAGCAGATCGTCGAGCGCGCTCGCCTGCTGCAAATTGCGCAGGCCCGGCGTATTGGGCGAGGACACGTTGACGGTGAAATAGCTCGCGACCGGCGCAAAGGTCTCGATCAGCGTGACGTAATCGGCGGTACGATCGGGGGAGTCCTTGTTCGCCCCGACGTTGACGCCAACGATGCCGCCGAGATGCGCCCGCCCCGCCAGGCGCCGCAATACGGCGGGTGCGCCGTCGTTGTTGAATCCAAGGCGATTGATGATCGCCTCGTCGCGCTCCAGGCGGAAAATCCGTGGCCGTGGATTGCCGCCCTGCGGCCTCAGTGTCACGGTGCCGACCTCGACAAATCCGAAGCCGAGGCGCAACACCGCATCGGCAACCTCGCCGTTCTTGTCAAAACCGGCGGCCATGCCGATCGGGTTGGGAAAATTCAGGCCAAAGGCCCGCACCGACAGCTTCTCATCGTCCACCCGCGGCCGCGCCGGCGGCAACAGCTTCAAACCCTGCACGGCGAGCCGATGGGCATCCTCTGGATCGAACCAGCGCAACAGCGGCAGCGAAAAGGCATCGAAAGCGCGGATCACGGCGCAAGCTCCGGCATGTCGTGAGATCCATCGGATCGCGTGCGCATCGAGAGAACGCTCACCACCGCGCCAAGATCGAGTTCGCCGTAGAGATGGGGAAACAGTTCGTCGTTGCGCGAGCGCTCCCATCGCAACGCGTCTCCCAGTCTGTCGGCGTCGACCGCGACCAGGAACAGGCCGATCTGTCCGAAGAAATGCTTTCGTGCGGTCTCCTCGACCTGCGAGGCGGTCGAGAAATGAATGAAGCCGTCGCGCAGATCCACGGGGCTGCCGCGGAACACGCCCTGCCGCTCCGCTTCGCGCCAGGCCGACGCAGGACAGATTTTATAGATCATGCCTGTTATGTTTTGGTCCATGCCGATCGACCGTATCGGCGGGACCAGCGCACTTCAAGGGGCGCGCACTTGCGATTGTCGAAGTCGCGCGGATCGTGTGGGTAAGCCAGTAGGTCCACGAAATGCTCGTCATGCCCGGCCTTGTGCCGGGCATCCACGTCTTTTTTAGCCTCAAGGAAGCAAGACGTGGATGGCCGGGCTTAGGCTAGCGGAAGCGACGCCGTTCTTCGAACGGCTGTGCCCGGCCATGACGGAAAAGCTTACGTCGCGTAGTCGGGTTCCTGGCGGTCGAGGATGCGTTTGAGGGCCGCGAAGTGCCGCTCTGCCGGAGAGAGCCCGAGGTAAAAGGAATTGCCGCGCATTTCCTGCCTGGTCTTTTCCACCACAGGCTCCGGCAACTTCTTGAGCGGCTGTCCGGTCCACATCGCATAGATCTGAACCTGCGCGGCGCGCTCGATGTAATAGAGCTTGTCGTAGGCGTCCGCGACGGATTCGCCGACCGTAGAGATGCCGTGATTGGCCATGAACAGGATGGTCTTGTCGCCGATGACTTTGGCGAGGCGCTCACCCTCGGCCGGGTCAAATGCAGGGCCGGTGTATTCGTCGTCATAGGCGATCTTGCCGGACATGCCGACTTCGGTCTGGCCGATTTCCTTGATGCGCGGGTCTTCCAGCCGGGTCAGCGCGCTCGCAAAGGGCATGTGGGTGTGAAACACCGCCCTCGCCTGCGGCAACGCCTTGTGGATCGGGGCGTGGATGCAATAGCAGGAGCGTTCGACATCGCCTTCGCCGCGCTTGACCTCGCCATCGTCGATGTCGACTTCCATGAAACAGGAGGCGTTCACCTCCGACCAATGCGTCCCGAACGGAATTTGATAGTAGCGGTCGCTGCGGCCCGGCACGACATAAGTCAGGTGATTGAAGATGCCTTCGTTGAAGCCGTGCATACAGGCGAGCCGATGGGCCGCCGCGAGGTCAACCCGCGCCTGCCATTGCTCGGCGCTCATATCTCCGAGCGTTTGTGGCGAAACCCTGAATTGCATGAGCATCTCCCTAAATGATGTCTGTTTGCCAGAGCCTAGCGCGATTTGACCGGCTCGTCATGGCCGGTCTTGACCCGGCCATCCAGCAAAAATGAAAGGCTCTCCTGCGAAGGAAGATGGATGCGCGGGTCAAGCCCGCGCATGACGAGTCTTGTAAGGACCGGATTAGGCCGACCTTGCCAGCGCGCCGTCGATCATGGCGACCGAATTCGCAAGGCCGTAGACCGCGACGAACGAGCCGAAACGCGGCCCCCTCTCCTGGCCGAGCAGCACCTGGTAGAGCATGTTGAACCAGTCGAGCGACACGCCCGGCCGGCCGTCCTTGCCCTTCTTGATCGCATCGAGGAACGGCTCGCGCCGGCCGATCTCGTAGACGACATTCTGGATGTCCTCCGCGCTCGATGTGGCCGGCAAATTGGCCAGCGCGTCGCGCAAATCCTGCAGCGCGGCGCGTTCGGTTGCGTGAGGCTCGCGGAATTGCTTCGTCGGCGCCACGAAGTCGCGATAATAGTTGATGGCGTAGCCGACCATCGCGTCCAGCTTCGGGTGGGTCTGCGGCGTGACGCCGGGCCGGTAGCGCCCGATGAAGCCCCACAAGGTCGACGCATTTTCCGCATTTGACGACGACACCAGCGTCAACAACAACTGGAAGGTGACGGGCATGTCGGCCTTGGGCGGATGGCCTGCATGGATATGCCAGACCGGATTGGCAAGCTGTTGCCTGCCGTCCTGACGCGGAAACCCTTCCAGGAACTGCTGGTAATCATCGACGTTGCGCGGGATGACATCGAAGTAGAGGCGCTTGGCCGCCTTCGGCTCGCGGTACATGAACAGCGACAGCGATTCCGGCGACGCATAGCGCAGCCACTCGTCGATCGTGAGGCCATTGCCCTTCGACTTCGAAATCTTCTGGCCCTTTTCGTCGAGAAACAGTTCGTAGTTGAAGCCTTCCGGCGGCGTGCCGTCCAGCGCCGCGCAGATCTTGCCCGACAGCTTGACCGAATCGATCAGGTCCTTGCCGGCCATTTCATAATCGACCCCGAGCGCAAGCCAGCGCATCGCCCAATCCGGCTTCCATTGCAGCTTGCAATGCCCGCCAGTCACCGGAAGCGTGACACGTTCTTTGGTCTCCGGATCGTCATAGGAGATGGTTCCGCTTTTGACGTCGTGGGCCGTGATCGGCACCTGCAGCACCACACCGGTGCGCGGACAGATAGGGAGGAACGGCGAATAGCTCGCCGCGCGTTCCTCGCGCAAGGACGGCAGCATGATCGCCATCACCTTTTCGATCCGCTCCAGCATCTTGAGAAGCGTCGCGTCGAATCGCCCCGACGTGTAGTAATCGGTCGAACTCGCGAATTCGTAATCGAAGCCGAAGGTGTCGAGGAAGGCGCGCAGCCGCGCATTGTTGTGCGCGCCGAAACTGGAATGGGTGCCGAACGGATCCGGCACCTTGGTCAGCGGCTTGCCGAGATGCTGTGCAAGCATCTCCTTGTTCGGCACATTGTCCGGCACCTTGCGCAGGCCGTCCATGTCGTCGGAAAACGCCAAGAGGCGGGTCTTGATCTTGTCCTCGGTCAGCACGCGAAAGGCGTGACGAACCATGGTGGTGCGCGCGACCTCGCCGAAGGTACCGATATGCGGCAGGCCCGACGGACCGTAACCGGTCTCGAACAACACCTCGTCCTTCGGTTTGCCCTTCAGCCGCGCCACAATCGCCTTGGCCTGTTCGAACGGCCAGGCGTTGGATTGTTCGGCAAGCGAGCGCAGATCGCTCGGGTTGGCTAAAGGTTCGGTCACGGACATTTTTAAGAAGGTTCTCCGAAGGGTGCCTGAGTATCACTATAAACGTCATTCCGGGATGGTGCGCTAGCACCAGACCCGGAATCTCGAGATTCCGGGTTCGATGCTGCGCATCGCCCCGGAATGACCGCCGAGATTCTAAAACGGGCTGACCGAGAAATAGCGCAGCCACAAATCGGTGTAGCGGCCCTTTTCCCAAAGCCGAAACAGCGCCCAGTTCATGGCTTGCCGCAAAAGGTCGTTGCCCTTGCGCACGGCAATTCCGACGCCTTCGCCGAAATAGCGGCTTTCGACGAAAGGTCCGCCCGAGAACGCGCAGCAATCGGCCGAGTCGGTGCCGTTGATCCAGAACGCCAGCGAGATCGCATCGCCGAAAATGAAATCCACCTCGCCGCGGCGCAAGCCCAGCCGCAGCGCCTCGTCGTTCGGATAGGGATGCAACTCCGCATCCGTGAACATCGTCTTCAGATAGGCCTCGTGCGAGGTGCCGGCGATGACGCCGACTTTGCGGCCCTCGAGAAACTCGGGCCTGATCTCGCGCAACACCGAATCCTTTCGCGACACGAAACGCGCCGGGATACGGTAATAGGGATCGCTGAAATCCACCCGCGTACGCAATTGCGGCGTCACCGCGAGCGAGGCAATGATGGCGTCGCCCCGGTTAGAGGAAATCGCGTCGAGCAACGTCTCGAAGCGGCGCATCTGGATGGTGCAGGTCACCTTGATCTCGTCGCAGATCATCCGCGCCAGATCGACATTGAAGCCGGCCGGGTTGCCGTCGGGGCCGGTGAAATTGAACGGCGGATAATCGGTCTCGGTCAAAAACCGGATCACCGTGATACGCGACAAATCCGGCCGGTCCGGCCGCCGCCGCGGATCCCAGAAGCCGGGTACGGCCTGGGGCGCGGCCTCAACGAGGGGCCTCGCCGCATTTGGATTGGGCGTGGGCTGAATTGGCGCGGCCTGAACCGGTGCAGGCTGAGTTGGCGCGGTCTGGCTCGGTGCCGTTTGACCGGGCGCGGGTGTCGGCTGCTTCGTGCTCTGGGCCTGGGCCAAGCCAGAGGTCAAGGTCAGGGCCAATGCGACCGCCGAAACAAGCCAATATGGTCGCATCGCCCGCATCAAGCCAAGCGGTCCTCTGCCGGTGAAATTGGAGGCTTTATAGACCGTTTGAGCCACCCGCAAGAAGGCTTCCCCTCACAAATAGCGCTTGAGGTCGGAAGCGGCTTCCTCGGGCTTTCGGTTGAGATTGAATGGCGAGACAAATTTGCCGTCGCGGTCCATCAGATAGATCAACGCCGTATGGTCCATGGTGTAGTCGCCGTCCTTCAGCGGGACTTTCCTGGCATAGACGCGGTATTCGGAAAGCACTTTGGCGATCTCTTCGGAATTGCCGGTCAAGCCCTTCAGGCGCGGATCGAAACTCGACAGATAATCCTTCATCGCAGCCGCCGTATCCCGCTCGGGATCGACCGAGATGTAATAGGCATTGACGTTGTCGGCGTCCTTGCCCATCACCCGCAACACCTCGGAGATCTCAAACAGCGTCGTCGGACACACGTCCGGGCAGTGGGTGAAGCCGAAGAAGATCAGTGTCGGATGACCCTGCATGGCTTTTTCGGTCACGATCTGACCGGTCTGGTCGGTCAGTTGGAACGGCCCGCCGATCGCGGCCGGAGCCGCAACATGCCGTAGCCCACCCATCACCCACAGCATCAGGACGAGGCCTACGACAAGGCTTGCCGAGAACGCTCCAATGACGACCAATGGGCGGGTGGTTCGGTCCATGTTCAACTTCTCGATTGGAGGGGTCAGAAACAGGCGGCGAAGCCGGAAGCGATCATCTCGAAGAAGACCGCCGGCCCAAAGCGCAACCACAAAACCGCCGCGGCGAGCAAGAGCACGACGCCAAGCCCCGCCCCGCCCGCCACCACGGCGCGCACAAGCCGGTTGGCCGGCCTGGGTGTCCGCGTCATCGGCGTGGAAAGGGGAAGCGCCATTTTGTGACCGACCTATCTGCGCGACGAGCCCGGACCGGCGGCTGGTGGAGTGGATCTGACCACGCGCCGCCCCCGGGCTGTTACCCGTTCAGATAAAGCCTGCCACCGTCCCCGGCAAGCGCCGGAGGTGCGGCCGCAATCACGTCATGCTGATCCTAAAGGGAGAAGTTAACGCGCCGTCGAGGCCCGGGCGTCGAGATAGCACGGGTGGTACATGCTCGTCAGTTCCTTGCCGCGCAGATAGATCATGTGCGCGGTCAGCCCGCCGCGCTGGTTGATCCACTTCTTCACCTGCGCGGGGTACATCGAATAGAGCATATGGGTGGCTTCGGGATTGGTGATGGCGTGTCCATCATCATCGAGGTCCCAGGCCGCGTGGAAACCGAGCGCCGCGTGCGAGGTCACGCAAATCTTGTCATGGGGGATGGCGCCGAGCACGATGGTGCAGGCCGAGGCGCAGAGGCCGTCGATGATCACCATATCGCCGGAGGTGCGCACTTCCTGGTACTTGTCCACGTAGGTGCCGATCCGGCCGCCACGATCCTCGCCGATGCGCACCACGGCATGGCTTGCCCCCATGCTCGCCAGCAAGACAACCGCAGCGAGCAATCCCGTCATGAATTTCATTGACCAGCCCCAGTTCAAACCGGCCGGACCCGAATCCGGCTTGGGTGATGCGTTGTATTGAGCGTGTTGCCAGTTGGGCATTTTGTCCAGATGCCGCGCGTAGCTCAAGTTAAATTCAAATCAAGTGTTGCCGGCGCGCTGCACCCTCCACGGCCATATCCCAAACTGGAACAAGGCCTTCTGGCAATGCGGTCGGCCAGCGGCCCATTTGCCGTTGACCCTGCCTCCTCCGGCAGGCTTTCATTCATCCAAACAATTGGGGGGAAAATGCGATGGCAGGCGAAGCCGACGTCATCGTGGTCGGCGCTGGGCTAGCCGGCCTTGTCGCCGCGACCGAGATTGCAGAGGCCGGCAAGCGCGTCGTCGTCGTCGATCAGGAGGGCGAACAGAGCCTGGGCGGCCAGGCTTTCTGGTCGTTCGGCGGACTGTTTCTGGTCGATTCCCCTGAGCAAAAACGGCTTGGAATCAAGGATAGCTACGAGCTGGCGCGGCAAGACTGGATGGGCTCGGCTGGGTTCGACCGCGACGAGGACCTCTGGCCGCGGCGCTGGGCCGAAGCCTACCTCGCCTTCGCGAGCGGCGAGAAGCGGAGCTGGCTGCGGGCGATGGGCCACCGCATTTTTCCGGTGGTCGGCTGGGCCGAGCGCGGCGGTTACGACGCCATGAGCCACGGTAATTCCGTGCCACGGTTTCATGTGACCTGGGGCACCGGCCCCGGCATCGTCGAGCCGTTCGAGCGGCGCGCCCGGAGTGCGGAAAAAGCGGGATTACTGACGTTCAAATTCCGCCACCGGGTCGACGCGCTCATCGTCAGCAACGGCACCGTCGAGGGCATCCAGGGCGTGATCCTCGAGCCCGATTCCGTGGCGCGGGGACGCAGCAGTTCGCGCAAAGTCGTCGGCGACTTCAGCTTGCGGGCGCAGGCCGTCATCGTGGCGTCGGGGGGCATCGGCGGCAATCACGCGCTGGTGCGGCAGAACTGGCCCGCGCGCTTGGGCCCGGCGCCGGACAACATGATCTCCGGCGTGCCCGAACATGTCGACGGCCGAATGATCGGCATTACGGAAGCCGCAGGCGCCCGGCTGATCAACCGCGACCGCATGTGGCATTATGTCGAGGGCATCCGGAACTGGGCGCCGATCTGGCCGCGCCACGGCATCCGCATCCTGCCGGGGCCATCGTCAATGTGGTTTACCGCCACGGGCAAGCGGCTGCCTTCGCCGCTGTTTCCGGGATCCGATACGCTCGGCCAGCTAGAATACATTCTCTCCACCGGACACGATTATTCGTGGTTCGTGCTGACCCAGAGCATCATCAAGAAGGAGTTCGCGCTCTCCGGCTCGGAGCAGAACCCCGATCTCACCGGCAAGAGCTGGCTGATGACGGCGCGCCGCGCCACCAACAAGGGCGCGCCCGCCCCGGTCGAAGCCTTCAAGGCCCATGGCGCGGATTTCATCGTGCGCGACAATCTTGGCGACCTTGTCGAGGCCATGAATGCGCTGGTCGACAATGATCTCCTTAAAGCTGATGAGATAAAGGCTCAGATCGAGGCACGAGATCGGGAAATCGGCAACGCCTATGCCAAGGACACGCAGGTCATCAACATCCACAACGCGCGGCGCTATATCGGCGATCGTTTGATCCGCACCGCCTCGCCGCACCGGATTCTCGACCCCGCGCATGGACCCTTGATCGCGGTCAAGCTCAACATCCTGACCCGCAAGACGCTCGGCGGATTCGAGACTGATCTCGATTCCCGCGTCTTCGGTGAGGGCGGCAAGATCATCCCGGGGCTTTATGCGGCGGGCGAAGCGGCCGGCTTCGGCGGCGGCGGCATGCATGGCTATCGCGCGCTCGAAGGCACATTCCTTGGCGGCTGCCTGTTTTCGGGCCGCAATGCGGGGCGCGCGGCGGCGAAGGCTGCTTCGTAGAACCCAGATCAGGTCTTCCAATAAGGCAGTAGCGGTAAGCCGGCCGGCAGGCTAAGTGGCAGCGTCACATCAGGAGATCAACATGACCATTCAACGTTTCGAACCCGGACCACGCATGAGCCAGGTCGTCGTCCATGGCGACACCGTCTACCTCGCCGGCATCGTCGCCAACACGACCGCCGGC
>Ga0210394_10002279_pt1 | contig 26750 bp, 33 predicted proteins | sample IncBWC12MmetaG_FD_160121 | JGI IMG/M metagenome (GOLD analysis project Ga0210394, IMG submission 160121) | Forest soil microbial communities from Barre Woods Harvard Forest LTER site, Petersham, Massachusetts, United States - Inc-BW-C-12-M | ecosystem: Environmental > Terrestrial > Soil >...
CCTTGTTCAGAAGCAGAAGAAGGAGTACTGGAAGATGACCGAGATTAGGTTTAAGCAGATAGCGGTTTCCATATCCACTGATGAAAGTGGCTATTCCGAAGTTCTTTATGGTTTGACAGAAAAAGGTAAAGTTTACGAGTATAGTTTAAGCAAAAAAGAATGGATAGAGCTTCCTATGGTAACGGGAGAAACGGACAAAGAATGACGATACAGGAGTAAAGCGGGCACTACGGAGGCGTTGTGTGGCAGAAAAAACTTTTTGGGAGGATGTACATTTTCAAGATCAACTGATAGCACTTCTGGTCAACGACAGGGAGTTTCTCAAGAACGCATCTCATTTATTGACAGCAGACGATTTCGTAAAAACAGATGCTCATGAGGGAATGGAGAGAAGACTGGTAGCAGAGATGGCACTAGATTTTTGGGCTCGGTATCGGGAGCCTTTGGGTAAGATGTTGAAAGTAGAGTTACTGGAGAAGTGTAGGAAATCCAATTGGAAGGATGAGACACGGAAAAGAATTTTAGACTACGGAGCTTCCTTAACGAACGGGCACAAGAGAGTAGCAGCAGATGCACTGCTGGAACGGGTCCGGCAGTTCAAGATGGAGCATAGATTGGCTCTGGCCTTGGAAGAGATGACGACGATGGTGGAGAGTGGTCTCTTAACTCCAGATCGGTTTTTGGCAGTGGCGAGAAAAGCAGTAGACGATTTGGGGAAGGAAGTAGGGAAACCGATTGATTTGTTTGATGAGAAGGAGTTGGAACAAAGAATAGCGAGAAGAATCATTCAGAGAAGAAAGCAGAGATTTCCAGTTCTCTTGATTGAGCCCATCGACAGGCTGGTACGAATCATAGCACGGAAGCACATGGGTCTGGTGATGGCTCCTTATGGGAGAGGCAAGACGTTGTTCTTTATCTGGTTGGCTCTGGCGTATACGTTGCAAGGACTGAATGTTTTGCACTTTACGTTGGAGGACCCAGTAGAGGATATAGAAGATCGGTTTGATTCTGCCATTACGGCACTTCCTTTATCACGACTGTCAGAAGTACCGGACCGGGTCAGGGAAAAATTTCACAGATACAAGAAGCTGTTGAGATCAAGACTCAAAGTAGTGGATGGCACAGATGGAGCTATGACCATCGGAGCCATGGAGAATATTTGGGAGCAAGAAAGAAATAAGGGTTTCATGGCAGACGTAGTGATTGTGGACTACGACGATGAGATCAGGCCTCAAAGAAAACAACAAGAGAGGCGGATGGAGTTCGCAGACATCTACAGGGACTTTCGGGCAGTGTTGGCACGGCACCAGTTGTTTGGTTGGACAGCTTCCCAGACGGGAAGAGGTACGAGTGAGATGAAAATCATCCGTGGAAAGAACATCGCGGAAGATATTTCCAAGATTAGAAAGTCAACGTTTGTAGTTTCATTGGGGCAGGGAGATTGGGGAGAAGAATCCATCTTCCTTTGGATCGAGAAACACAGAAATGATATTCAGCATGTCGGTGCGAATATTATTTGTGATAAGGACAAGATGTTGTTCTACGATCGGGATACTACGTTGAGAAGAGAGAAGTTGGAATTGGCAAAGAAAAATTCGACAACGCCTTAGTGGAGGACAGGTGCCCATCCTTTCAGCACAAACGATTCGAGCTCGGAAAATTCTTTATCCCTGTGAGGAGAAGTTTAAAAGATATGGCATGTCAGGAGGTTTGGGTTCAGCCTCCTATGATGTGACAGTGGCGCAAACGTTTTGGGTCTGGCCGGGAAGGTTCAAGCTGGCGTCCACGTTAGAACAATTCACAATGCCAAGAAATGTTTGTGGAGTGGTGCATGATAAATCCACTTGGGCGAGAAGGGGATTGGCAGTTCAGAATACATTTCTAGATCCGGGCTGGAAAGGATTTCTGACGTTAGAGCTTACGTTTCATTCTTTTTGGATCTACCGAATCAAAAAGGGAACACCGATAGCTCAGATTGTGTTTCATGAATTGGATCAGGAGACAGAGATACCGTACGAAGGGAAGTACCAAGATCAGGAAGCAGGACCACAGAAGCCAAGATAAAGGAGAAGACAAATGAAATTCAGTGAAGCGATAGTGGAAGGACTTAAAGATATTAAGTTCACGAACAGGACTTGGCTAGAACAAACTGCTTTTACGTCAGAAAAGTCATGTACGGGATGCCTGGTAGGAGCTGCTTTGTACTCGATGGGAGAAATCCACCACACAGAAAATATCTTAGAGCAGTTGGAAAACCATTGGCCGTGGTTGGACCGGCTGCAGCACTCAGAAGAAATTCTGAGCTGTCCTATTTGTAACTATATAGAACCAGAGTGGGCTTTCAGTGAGAACAAGTTGAATCCCGGAAGAATCGGGTTTTTGCTCACCCATTTGGCTCAGCATTACCAAAGCCATGTTTGGTATCTGGATCGAATAGTAAAGTATGTTCAAACGTTGGAAGAGAAGTATGATGTGGTAGAAGTGAAAGAAGAGGAACCATGCGAAGAGCTCATAAGCAAATAAACGAATTTGGCGGCAAGTACAGATTCCTTTCGAACTTCTATGCCTGTGCGGTCATGTTCGAAGGAGTAACGTATCCTTCCGTGGAGAATGCCTACCAGGCGGCAAAGACTTTGGATCAGGAAGATAGGCAGATGTTTTACTCTTGTACAGCCGGGCAGGCGAAGCGGTGGGGTTCTCCTACGGGGCGGATCAAGATTCAAGCTGGATGGGATGATAAAAAGATAGGAGTAATGACTTATCTCGTTAGAAAGAAATTTGCTGAGTATCCTTTTCGATTGGCGTTACTTTCTACAGGGGATGCATTGTTAGCAGAAGGGAACTGGTGGGGAGATCGGTTTTGGGGAACAGTAGGTGGAAAGGGAGAGAATTATTTGGGTAAGATTTTGATGCAAGTGAGGCAGGAGATTCGAGATGAAAAAGTTCTCGGCAGTGAAGGAGTCGAAAAGGCGGTCAAGAGAAATGTTCGGAAGATTACCAGTGGTACGAGTGATCTCAGACAAAAGACGAAAGCAGCCAAAGCATAAAAAAAGAATGGAGGAAGAGTGAACATCGGAAAAGTAGTGAGAAAGGGAATTCGGGTAGAGCCACTAGAGTTGCCCAAGCCTTTGAGAAGAGAAGAACCAGTAGTCCCGGTAGAGCCAGCTAGAAAAGAAGAAGAGGTGCCAGCAGGGAAATGAGCAATGCTCCGGATTACGTTTGGCCCATTCTAGCCTACAGATGTTGGTGGGCAGAGATATCCTTGCATTTGAGTGACTTCGATTTGGCATGTAGACCAATAAGATTTGATCGAGATCTTTTGATTCAACAGATGATAGAATTTCAGCAGCCACTCTTGCTGAGTGTGAATATTGGATCGAGACCCTATATACCTTCAGCTATTGCTGTGTGGATTCCGAGGGTTGAGAAAGTTGCATGTTGTTACTGTAAAGATATGTATGGGGCTGCTGGAGGGGACCTAGATTCAGATTTCGATAGACACAGATGTGGGATTTATGCGTTCAAAGATTGGCACAATGCAGTGGCGGCATATGAACCTAACGTTGTATCCTTCGATACCCCTAAACAAGATTCGATCTCTACTGTTTACACGATTCGGGTTTCAGTTTGTGGAGAGGTCTGGCTTTGGGGAGATGTAATAGAACATGAGATTGGATATCGGGCTACGAATGCGTACCCAGCCTGCTTTTATGATTTTGGTATGGTGGTCAATCGTGCTTCTAAAGAAGAATACGTTGTGAGACAAGTAACAAGAAATTTGGTAAAAGCGTTTGATGTGGATTACCGATCTTCCCATCTTGGAATAAGAAATAATGTGGATTACAATTCGTTTCCTAATTTCCGACTAGCGAGATGAATGTCTTTGATCTACTTTCGATGAGAGGCATGGAAGTCAAACCAAGCTATGCAGATGAGAATGAGTTCAAGATCTGTTGCCTCTTCTGCGGAGATATGGGAGAAGCACAGGATGACAGATTCCGATGCGGATTCAATATTCAATCGGGCATTGGGCACTGTTTCAACTGTGGCTGGTCTTCTAGAAAAGCCATTCTGGAAATTGTCAGGAAATTGGGGGGAGACAGTTTTGATCTAGACCAAGTTCAGAAGACTCCCTTTACGGGTGAGACGAGAAAGAGACCAAAGAAAGTAGAACTGCCGGAAGGATTTGAGTTGTTATGGAAGTGGAAGAAGGAAAGATTGGCACGGGAAGCTTGGGAGTATGTCAGGAGCAGAGGGATTACAGAGGAGCAGGTGAAGAAGCATGAAATCGGGATTGCTTTGTACGATTCTCGGTTTAGGGATAGAATTATATTTCCAGTTAGAGACCCTGCTGGGAAGTTGCTGGGGGTGGTGGGGAGAGACTACACAGGAGAAAGAGAACCGCGCTACTACAATTCAGCCGGGCTGAAGTATATTTATAACGCGAACCCCTTGACATATTCGAAACGTTGGATTATCCTCTCCGAGGGCATTATCAAATCGTTAGCAATCGAGAGAGCAATTCAAGACAAGATTTGTTCTGGCAGTCTGTTGGGAGCACACGTTACGAATACAAAGGTAGCATGCTTGGATGGATTCAAGGAAGCAATTTTGTTTCCGGATCCAGATCGGGCTGGCATCAAGGGATTCTTGGGAGTGGCAGCAAACCTGACCACTCAGATCCGGGTGTCCATGGTTTGGCCTTGGCCACTCAAGCAAGCAGATGAGATGAGCCCAAAAGAAATCCGGGAAGTGATTCTCGGCAGACGTCCGTACAATCAATTGCTTCATTTGAAGATGCGGCAGGAGATCCGGCATAGATGAGTGAAGAGTTAGTAATCCTAGTCGATGGAAAGAACGTGGCGTACAGAATGCACTTCAGCCACATTGGCTTGAGAAATAGTCAGGGAGAGCCCACAGGAATGCTACATGGTTTCTTGTATAATCTCCTACGACTTCACAGCGTCGAACCAAACGCTAGATTTGTTTTCTGTTGGGATGGAGAATCTCCAACGTGGAGGCACACACTTCAGCCGAGATATAAAGCCAATAGAAAGATAAATCCAGAGCTACCCAATATGTTGGCACAGTTGGCTATTCTGGAGCCCATGTTGGATACGCTGGGGTTTCATACCATTAAGATCAAGGGAGTCGAGTGCGATGATTTGATGGGATTGTTGGCTAAGAAATTAGTGGAAGATGGAAAGGAAGTTCGACTTCACTCTATGGACTCAGACTTGTATCAGCTTCTTACGATGAAAGGGGTAACAGTCTGGGAGAGATCGGATTCGAAACCAATTACAGCTTTGGATGTGGAAAAGAAGAAGGGGATTACAGCAAAGGATTGGGTACGGGTGGCTTCTATGGCAGGTGGGCATAACAACCTACACGGACTCTGGAAAATCGGGCCCATCAAGGCTAAAGAGCTGTGGGCCGCAGGAGCACGGCCGGATAAGGCTTGGGTAGAGCAGTCACCAGAAATGAAAATCCTACTTTCTCGGCACAGATCGGATTGGGAGAGGATTCAGCAAGAGTATTACATGGCAACGATTGTCACGGATGTAGAAGCAGAGGTTTGGACAGAGGAGCAGAAGGAAGCACTAAAGAAAGCAGTGCGAGATGTAGTGCAGCATCCAGAAAGGAAGGTGAGACATACGAAAGAAATGGAAAGATCTTTTTTTAGCTTCTTAGGGATTTATGAACTCAAAGAGCTATTTGAGGATCGTTCAGAGTTTTGGAAGATGCCTTAACCCAGCCAGACAAGCACGCCGTCACATACTATATTAAGAACGCCCGACGTAGTAAGCTAAAAAGAAAGGGGAGCACGGATGAGCGCGACATCCGAACGGGACGAGAAAGACTTGTCTGTTATTCGGCAGTACAGAGGGTTGGTATTGGAGCTGGCATGGCGCTATTGGAAAACGTTACCGGCACACACGAAGATGTGGATAGATCCGGACGATCTGATAGAGGATGCCTACATCTACATTTTGACAAGAGTTGGAAGTAGGGCTTGGAATCCCAAACGTGGTACGCGAATGACCTATCTGTACTGTGGCATTAGTAGCATTCTCATGAATTTCTCAATGTCACAGCAAGCAAAGAAAAGATTTGGATATCCTGTTCCACTGGAAGATGTTTATCACCTTGGAGGACTGGATAAGAAGATGATTCAATGGGAAGCGGAAGAAGCACTGAATAAGATTTATAAAGAGGCTTCTCCTGAACTGAAAGCCCAAATGAAAAAATGGTTTGGGCCTGGAAAGCCAAGAGGACAGAGAACCGTCAATGCTTCCCAGTTTTACTTTGAGTTTAGAGGATTAGCAGAGCGGTATCGGCTGACCCCAAATGATTGTCGGAAAATGATGGGAGCAGGAATGTGGATGGATTAAGCGGAAAGATTCTGACCAAGCTTCTGCTCCTATGTCAGGAATGTAATGGAAAATTTTCTATCGAAGATGCTAGGGCCCAACGCTATAGAGTGGAGACTGGGATATGCCTATCGTGCTATCGCGTTCGGCAGAGGAATATGGACACCTGTTTTGGAAACAAGACGAAAGGAAGAAGGCTTGGGTATGACGAATCGGTTATCGACTGTCAAGAATTCTGCGAAGACAGGAAAGTCTGCAAAGAGTTCTCGGAAGAAACCAAAAAGAAAAACTCCGTTTAGCAGGGGTTCTATTCGAGAAAAGGCTTTCCTGTTTTTGCAGAAGCCCAGAACTCTAGCTCAGTTGAATAGCTTCGTAAAGAAAAAGGGTTTGCTCCGGGTTCGTGGTTTGCTAAGACTTTTCAGAAGTGGAGTATTGGATGGAGAATTTCTTTGGATTCTGGTGGAAGTACCGGATCGTAAGATTAAACTTACTAAGACAGACGACTACACAGTGAGGATAGGATGATTCAGAATGGAGACTGGGCTTTGGATGTTGCGATGGAATTGGATAGAGCTACTGCACACGGAAAAGAATTTGCCAGTTTGCATGAGGCCTATGCTGTGATTTTGGAAGAGCTGGACGAAGTGAAAGAAATAGCCTGGATGAAGAAGAAGAATAGGAACGAAGAAGAGCTTCGGCACGAATTGATTCAGGTGGCAGCAATGGCGATAAAGGCTTTGGCTTCCATGCATAACTTCGTCGGTGGAAATGTATGAGTGAGATTGGTTGCTCAGTGTGTGGTTATCTATCCTGCGTTTGTAATGTGCTAAAAAGACATGAAATAGGATGTAAATTCAGATTTTCAGTTACTTGTCCGGTAGCAATTGAATGTGAGCATGGCTACGATGTTTGTCCTATCTGTGATCCTTGCACATGTGGCGTGGGAGTAGAGATTTCGGATTTTGGAAAAAGGAATGTTGGCAAGAGTTCATAGGAGAGTGGTATGAAAAGAAAGGAAGACAGGTTTGAATGGATAGATCCGATCACTCATATTAGTCATAGTTGCCCAAAAAGATTTATGAATGTTGTAGAGCATTTGAGAGATGGCAAGGATAGACCTCGTAAAGCAGCTCAGTTGCTTTATCTCATGGAAGAAGATAATACTAGGAAGAATCAGCGGCATCTAAGAAAAGCAGTTCAGATATTACGGTGGATCCATCCTAAGATTATTTTGGCAGTTCGATCGACGAAAGGTGGTTATTATTTTGCTACAGAAAACGATGAAGATGGAGTAAAAGAGTATGCAGACTCACAGCGTGTTTTGGGAAGATCTATGATTGAGGGAGGGGATTCAGTAGAAAGAAGATGGTACAAAAAATACAGAGGAAGAAAAGGATAAAATGCTAGGAAGTGCGTATGGAAGAAGAACGCCGAGAAAGACAGAGAAGCTGAAGTTAGCTAAGGGCACGACTCCAAAGATAGTTCCACAGTCGGATGAATGTCCTCACATTTATTTGTCTCACACTGTTGTGCATACCAGAGAAATGGAAGAAGAGTTTTTGAAATGCAGTGGGGTGAGATACAGATGCTTTTCTTATGTCTACCTAGATCCTGCTGCGATCTATTGGTCTCCGCGGGCACTAGAAGCGTACGAAGTGGATGTAGAGCATGGAAATCACATCATGATGGACTCGGGAGCTTACAGCTTCCAGCAGTTTCTGGTCAAGAGAAAAGATGTGGTGGACATAGATAAGCTCAGACTCAATACGGTGGACAAGTACGTTAAGTTCTGCAACAAAAGAAAAAAGGAATGGGATTTCTATGTGACCTTCGATTACGCTCCCAAGGCAGAGATAGTTTGGAAGATGACAAAGGTATTGAGAGAAAAAGGATTGAATCCTACGCCTCTGTATCATGGAGATGCTTCGATAGACTGGTTGAAGAGATATCTGGATATGGGTTACAAGAGGCTGGGAGTTTCACCGGGTGTCGGGAAGAGGATGACTTACAAGGGAGCAAGAAGGTGTTTGGATGAAGTGTTCAAGTTGGTGGAGAGTTACAAAGTCAAGATGCATGGTTTCGGGCTGACATCGATTGCTCTGACGTATTCTTATCCTTGGCACAGTGTGGATAGTTCGTCGTGGTCAAGAACAGCTAGCTATGGAGCAATCATTTCCATGGACCCGGATAGGGGGTCACTGGGTACGATTCATGTATCATTGACGGGTGGCTTAAAAGACTCGACGAAATCAGCAACGACACTCTCACCAGAAGCATTGAAATCAGTTAGTAGCTACGTGGAGAAGATGGGTTGGGATTTTGATTTGTTGAGAAGATCTTTAGCATATAGATTCATTTTCAATGGGTGGATCTTTTCCCATTTGAATGATTACTATAGGAAGCCGACAAGTTCCCATATCAAGTGGGAGTCCTTACTTGACAAAAGAATGGAAGCCAGTTGGTAATCTAGCAGCACGAGCCAGATTCGAAACCACAGTTACTCACAGCATCCGAGAAATCCTACAGAGCATGGGCGGTGAGTTTGGACTGGATCACCTTGGTCCAAACTTTATAGACACACCTGTCCGGGTAGCACGAGCCTACAGTGAAATATTTTCTGGCTTGCTGTCAGATGGAATTCAGATAAAAGAAATCCTTTCCAGAACATTTCCAGCAAAAGCACAGCAGATGGTTACGGTTGGGCCGATCTCTGTTTGGTCCATGTGTCCGCACCATCTATTGCCAGTGAAGATGCATGTATGGTTGGCTTACATTCCAAAGAAGAAAGTGTTGGGGCTTTCGAAACTGGCTAGACTGGTGGAGCTGGTAGCGAAGAAACCTGGATTACAAGAAGAGACGACAGAAGAAATTGCAGTTAAGTTACAGAATGGTCTTCAGCCGAAGGGTACAGCTTGTTTGATTCGAGGCAGACATTTGTGTATGGAGATGAGAGGAGTAAAGAAATCGGCAGTCACGACGACGACTTCTTTGCAGGGAGTCTTTTTTAAGCCTACAGTACGAGATGAGTTTCTAGCTAGCGTGAGAGCGGATATTCCGAATACAGAGTGGTAGGAGGACTTAGTGGCAACATGGATTGAGATAGAAAAGGAAGATTTGGTTAAGGCGATTAAGGTATTGGAAATGATTCCGATGAGATCAGGAACGCCTTCGTCGGACTACATTAGAATTCTACCGACTCCCAAATATTTGGAAATGGCAATGTCTTCCTCTGTGAGCGCTGTGCTCAGAGTGAATTGTAAGGGAGAGTTGGGTAAGGGACCTTATTGGATAGATAGAAGATTGATAGTTCCGTTTGTGTTGACCGGAGAAAAGTGGAAAGGTGGATTTAGTTTGGCGGTGGAGGAAGGAGTTGTAATCATTAAGCAGGGAAGTAGACGAGCAGAGCTTTTCCTTCGATCAGATTCGGTAGATGGATATGGAACTTGGCGAGACTTGAAGGGTATGAAAGATTTGAAGATGACAGAGGATTTAAAAGAACTCCTCTTGGCTTCTAATAACTGTTCCACAGCAGATCCAGCGTTGCAGCATTTGATGTGTGTTTACGTTAAAGGGAATCAGATCTTCGCAACGAATCAGACAGTTATGTTTGCTGGAACGAGTACGGACAAAAGTAAAGTGAATATTCCATTTCCAATTGGTATTATTCCTTTGTTGAGTCAGGGATTGGTGGAGGGAGTGATCATCGAGAATAATTTGGTGATTCTGGATTGTGGATGTGGATATATACAAGGAACAGTTTCAGCAGCAGCAGAGAAAAACTTTCCTAGAGCCTCTATCGTGACGCAGATGCAGAGAGCTCGGAAGTTACCAACGATTGGAAAAATTCCGACGATTCGGCTGACTAAGATGTTGAAACGATTGTCAGACTACTTGGTGGGAATGAAGAGAGAGGATTGGCAGCTGAAACTAGAGTTTGGGGAAGGGAAATTGAAGGCTGTAGTTAAAGTTCGGCAAGGAAGCTTTGAAGAAAAGATGGACGTCGAGAATTTGAAAAAAGAAGCAGAGGTAGAATGGCCTTTGGAACTGGTTCGTCCGGTGCTGGAGTATATAGGAAAAAATTCGGATTCTGGTTATTTGAAAGTTCAAGTAGACGAGGCAAAGAGAACACCGTATCTGCTGAGTGGTGGTGGGGTAGCCTTGTTGGTAGCGAGACGAACAAAGAAATAGGGGAAATAACTATGACAGAATACCAATCGCTTACGGATTGGGGAAAAGAACAAGAAGTTCTTTTGAAGGAAAAGAAGATTGTCCAGAAGAAAGAAAAAGTTCCGGGTGTTGTGAAGAATACCAAGAAGAGGGGCTGTGAGTTTTGTCCTCTGAACAAGGTGCCGGGTATTCACAAAGTTAAGAACCTGGACAAGATCACCGGAAAAAAGATTATGATTTGGGCTCAGAATCCAGGTGAGAAAGAAAATAAAGAAAGACTGGAACTGGTTGGTCCATCTGGTAGTTTATTTTGGTTGGAAGCGGAACGGGTTGGATTGAAACGAGAGCATTGTGATGTTCAGAATGTGGTGAGATGTTGGACAGTGAGTCGGAACGAATTGTTTCAGTTGGTTCCAAGAGAGCCAAGTAAGGAAGAAATCCATTGTTGTTCTCTTTATACAGAAGAGGCGATAGAAAGAAATCATGGTAAAGCAAAAGTTCATCTGGTCTTGGGCAGGGTGGCGGCGAAGACTCTTTTGAAGGGGGAGTTTCGGAAAGATCAGAAGACGTTTTACTCCAAGAGACTAGATGCGTGGGTGGTCTGTACTTATCATCCAAGTTATTTTTTGAGGGGAGGAGGTACAAAGTCGAGAAAAGCGGAATTCCGGGATGCTCTGGATGTGGTGGTAAAGAAAGCGGGTCAGGGCAAGGGTAGATTTGCTTATGTAGAAGCACAGGACTACAAAGCAGTGCTGTCTACGAATTTAAAGAAAGAACTGATTGATCCAATCCGAGAAGCATCGAAGAAGGGAGAGAGGATAGTAGTAGATATAGAAGATGATTGGAACGGGAAAAAGAATGTAATTGTGTATATTGGATTTGGGTGGAAGAGAGGATACTCGAGAGGAGTATTTCTACAACATCCGGAAGTGAAGCAGTCGAAGAGTCAGCTACAAAAGAAATTGGCGGCGGTGAAAGAGATTCTGGAAGATGAGACAATCAAAAAAGCCTTTCAGCATGGTTCCTACGATGTGGATAAGATTAAGGATCTGTTGGAGATTAGAACGAAAGGATATGATCACGATACTCAGTATTCGGAATACCTACGATTCTCTGGAAGAAAAGCTTTTGGCTTGGAAGCAATAGCAGATGTTCGATTCCGGGAATTTGCTGGGTATAAAGGTATACTGGATCCATACAGAGACGAGAAAACGAAGATGGCATCTTTTCTGAAGGTGCCAGCAAAGATAGTGGTTCGTTACAATGGAGCGGACTGCGATTTGACAAAGAGGATTGAGAAAGATAATGCGGATAAGATAGACAAGGAACTGATGCAAGTTTTCATTTGGGTGGCTTTTCCATTGGGTAGAATGGAAGGAAATGGGCCACTCTTTGATTCCAAGCATGACGAGATTTTACAGAAGTGGATTCCAGCTCGGTTGGAGAAGTTGAGAGAGCAGTTAAAAGAAATAACAGGGAATCCTAAGTTCAATCCAAATTCGCCTATTCAAATAGCAGAAGTCGTCTACGATAAACTGAAGCTGGGGAAATATCTAGATCCTTGGTGGCGGAAAGAAAACGGACAGAGAACGACAAAGAAAGATGCAATGCAGATGTTGGCGCACCATCATAAGTTTCCGGGCATCACGAATGAGTTCAGAAAGCTAGCAAAGAAAGAATCCACTTACATGAAAGGCTTTCGTCTCTCAGCTACTTTGCATGGCGGTAGATTGAGAACATCTTGGTGGTTGACGGGAACGATTACGGGGCGGCTGAGATCAGGTGGATCGAGAGATAAGTCAAAAGGGATTGTGAATCTTCAGAACATACACGGAGATCCGGCGATAGAAAATCTTCTGGTTTCAGATCTTCGTTGGAGAGAATTGTATAAAGCTTGGGAGAAGAAGGTGGTGTGATGGCAAAGAAGAAATCAAAAGCTAGGATCAAAGTTTCGGTAGATGAATACAAATTGGTGATGGCAGCAGAGCAGCTGTTTCGAACTATGGAGCTAGCCTCCAAAGCTGGTTTAGATATGTTGGATGCTGTAAAAAAGAGAATTGAGATTACGGACTGATGAGCCTAGCTACTAAATTCGGAAACTTGGATGTGTATCTGTCCTTCGATCACAGTCAGTTGGAAATCCGTGTACTGGCACAAATGTCGGGGGATAAACTTCTAACAGATCTAATCCAATCGGGAGAAGATATTCACTCAGCCGTTGGGCATGAGCTGACAGGAATCTCCATTGAAAAGATCAAGAAGGATCGGGATACCAGAACAGCAGTGAAGGGAATTCACTTCGGTATTATTTATGGGTTAACAGCTAAGTCTTTGTTTGCGAGACTGAAAGCGGATGCAGCAGAACGACATCAGCAATTCGATATGAGTTTTGAAGATGTGGAGAGGTTGTATAATCGGTACTTCGATAGATTTGCTGGTGTAAAGAAATGGTTGGAAGAGCAAGTGGCCTTTGCGATGGAGCATGGATACTCCAAAACGATGTTCGGATTCAAGAGAGAAATCTCACAGGTAGCAGATGAAGACAGAACTACTTTCTGGCGGAATCAGGCAGTGAATAGTCCCATACAGGGAACAGCTCACCAGTTGCTTCTGATCTCACTGGCTATTGTGGAGATGAAAAAGCAAACCTACAATCTTTGGCAGAGAATGTGTATGGAAATCCATGACTCTTTGGTTACGTATGTGATGCTGACGAATCTTCCAGCAGCCTACAAGCAGGGAGTTTATTTGTTGGAAACAGATACACTGGAATATGTAAAGCGGCATTGGCCAAAGATAGCTTGGAAGATTCCACTCAAGGCAGAAGCGAAGGTTGGATTTAGAATGGGAGTCTTGGTGGAAGGCTATGCAGGTGGGTCTATAGATGAGTTTATTGAGAACTGGTGTATCAAAAATAGAGAGTTTGAGAAGAAGATGAAAAAGCAGATGCAGGAAGATCTTGTATAATCCTTTATGGCCAACAAAAATATTCTCGTGGGAGAAGTTCCCTTGCAGGAGCTTTTGGATAGACTAGCTTTTTCAGAAGAGGGGACTCCTGTAGCAGCAATGGAGCAGCCGAAGTTGTTCATGGCAGCAGCTTCTTATAGAATCAAGCGGATGAAAGACAGGCAGGAAGCAGAAGCAAAGTTGGATAATTTGAAAGTAGATTTGAGTTTAAAAATTAGGGCTAGGAACTTGGGGAAGAAGGGGGCTACGGAACGTTATCTCAATGATATGGTAGCAAGTAGTCCACAGTTGAGAGTGGCAGTAGAAGAGGCGAATAAAGCTAAGAGAATAGAAGAGTGGGCGAAGTTGTTGTTAGAAGCTTATGAACACAGAAGAGGTTCCCTACGGGTCATGGCTCAGTTTGCCTATATAGAAGAAAACTTTTCTGCAACGGGGAATGAAGTAGAAAAATTGAGGGGAAAAAGAGAACGACTGAAACGTACGATGCCAATGAACGAGGAGGACGAGGTATGATCCGGGATTTCGGCTTGGTGATTGTGTACTCTCTGTGGGGTGTATTTATATTTGGAGTGATTTTGGGTATGATGAGACAAACGATTGTAACTGGAATAGATGTTGTTTTGAAAAGATATTTGGCAGACAGGAAGGAGTGGATCAAGGCGATAGAAGAGCAGTATGGGGACGGTTCTAGTTCAATCAGAGCAAAAATGTATCATTAGTGAGCACATTGAGCACATTGAGCACATTGAATGTATAGCATGAAGATCACATTCCGCCAGCACGAAGATCACATAATTAGATCACTAATGAGAGGCGGAACGAAATGGATAAGAAAGCAGCTGCAAGAGAGTTGTTGAAAGAAAGGACGTCGAGAAAGAGATTCAAGTTATCAGAGGGAGCTACCACTTTTCGGGTATTTCCCAATGCGAAGGGAGTGGATAAATCAGAATACGTTGACTACGGAATGCACAGTGAGGTGGGACCCAAGAAAGCCTACATGCGGTGTGGAAAGAAGAAGGATGGAACTGGCAGTTGTTTCCTCTGCGATACCATTATTCCGAAGCTGGAGAAATCTGGTAAGTCCATCAGAAGACAGGCAGCGGAACGCATGGCCCGTCGGGATGTGTTTGCAGTTCAGGTAGCTTACAAGGAAGAAGATTCCACAAAGTGGTTAGGTCCAGCTCTTTGGGAAATGCCTCAGAGTTTGGCCAATGGGTTGCTTGGAATTCTGACTCGGCACGATGTATCAGATCCTAAGAAGGGTTATAATTTAACGGTAACTCGGGTCGGAACGGGAATGAGGGATACGAGATATGGGAGTTTGGAACGAGATGAGGAGAGATCAGCAGCTCCAGCAGACCTATTAGCTAAGCTGAAACCATTCTCAGAAGTGATTCGGAAGTACGAAGAAGATCAAATGAAAGCGGCGTATTACGGGCATGAGCAGGATGAGGATGAGGACGAGAAAGAAGATGAGAAGGACGAGGAAGATACGGAGGAGGAGGACGAAAAACCAAAGGGTAAGAAAAAGTCGGAGGACGAAGACGAAGAGGTAGAAGAAGAGCCAGAAGAAGAGGAAGAGAAACCAAAGGGTAAGAAAAAAGTCAAGGAGGAAGAAGAGGAGGAACCAGAAGAAGAGGAAGAGAAACCAAAGGGGAAAAAGAAGGCAAAGGATGAGGATGAGGACGAAGAGGTAGAGGAAGATGAAGAGTTTCCGACATTAACTCCAGATGAAGACGATGATGTAGAAGAGGATGAAAAACCAAAGGGTAAGAAAAAATCTAAGGAGGACGAAGATGAAGAAGACGCTGAAGAAGAAGACGAAAAACCAAAAGGGAAAAAGAAAGCTAAAGCTGATGAAGACGAAGAAGACGAAGACGATCTCTGATCCAGATCCTTCCGTTTCAGCAGATGCTCCTTTAGATAAGCAACTGGAATTGCCTTTGGCCTAGAGAGGGACTTGTGATCAAGAAAAAAATGGCTCGGTCTCCGTTAACAGCGGAGGCCGAGCTAGCACTAATCAAAAAGAGATTGCAGCATCCTACGCGGGAGTCCATAGACTACTGGTTGGATACAGGAAGTAAGCTGTTGAACTCTGTATTTGGCTCTGAGTTAAAAGGGATTCCTTATGGGAAAATCATTGAGGTAGCAGGCTATGAATCCCACGGAAAGACAGCCCTCATGTATGAAGTGGCGGGATTGGCTCAGAGAGATGGGGCCGCTGTTGGTATTTGGGATATGGAGCTTGCTTGGGATCCGAGTTGGGCTCGGAAGCGCGGCTTGGATCCAGACAAAGTGGTTGTCTTTCAGCCGGTTATTGGTTTCTTTGGTACAGAGAAACAGAAGAGGATGATTACAGCGGAAGAACAGTGTGAAGAAATAGAATTGTGGATGAAGCGTGCCTACGAAAGAAATGCCAATGGCAGATTATTCTTAGGCATAGACTCTATAGCAGCAATGGTTCCAAGTGAAGCAGAAGAGGCTGGCTTATCTCAGAACATGAGGACAAGAGTTTCGGTGGCTTCTTTCCTGACTTGGCTACTCCCTCGTTGGCAGCAAAGAGCGTCAAATTACAATGCCATGATGTTTCTGGTGAATCAGATTCGGGTGGCGCCGGGTAGATATGGAAATCCAGAGTACACGCCGGGTGGTAATGCGATTCGTTTTTTCTGTGCAATCAGAGCAAAGATGAGAAGGAAGGGAGGACCGATTCTGAAAGAGGGTCGTTCTCTTGGTTTTAAGGGAGTGGTACAGAACTATAAGAATAAGGCAGGAGAAGGTTCTAAGGAACACGCTAAGATTGGTTTTAAGCTTTACTACGATGGTCATTCCAAATATGTACCAGAGAGTGAAATTAAATCTATAAAATTGGGAGCGTAGCATGGCGGATAAAAAGAAAGATCTAGTAGTAAAGCCAGAGCAGTTGAATCAAGATCCTTTGTACGATATGATCTTGGCAGTTGGAAATGAGAAACTCACTTTGCCTCAGGCTACGACACAGATGAGAGTGTACGTGGCAAGCCTATCAGATGATGCTCAGGAAGAGTGGAAGAAGAATGCAGTGCCGAGAGCAAGAAGGTTGATGAGTATAGCAGAAGCGTTCACACAAGAACTGACGGTGATGGGAGCTGGACAGTAATGAAAAGAAAAACACCTTGGCATTCTCCCTCTGAGTGTAGTTTCAATCATGGTTACAGGGTTGGATTTCTGGCTGGTAGAATCTCTGGTGTAAAGTTTGGATTGAATCATGCTGGGAATGATTGTTGGAAAGAGATTCGGAAAGCTAAGATAAAACAGAAAGATTGGAAGGAAGGTAGGCCGACATGAGGTTATGAAAATAAAAGCAACAGAACGATGGGAAAGAGCTAAGATTAGATTGAAGAAAGCCAAAGTAGAATTACAGTTAGCAAAGATAGAGATAGATGCAGCTCGAAATGAGTTAAAGAATGAGCTGTTTGGTATTTTGTCAGAGCCTCTTACTAGCAGGGAACTTGTAGTTCTTGGTTGTATGCAACGGATTATGACTAATAAAGAAATTGCTTCGGAACTTAACATCGAAGTAAGAACAGTTAAGTTTCATATCGGAAATATCTTTAAAAAATTTGGAGTTACGGAGAGGTCAGAACTTCTATAGAATATGGGCAGACCATTGGCCATTGCTATGCGGCCCAAGAGGTTCTCAGAACTGATTGGACAGAATGACTTGATAGAAGTCATAAGAAATCGGTATACTGGGAACAGAGAACCACCGGCTTGGCTGTTCGAAGGTTCTACGGGCACAGGGAAAACGACAGTAGCAAGAATCTTGGCTCTTAGTTTGCAGTGTACCCATCAGAAGATATTTGGAGAGCCTTGTAATGATTGCATTAAAGATCAGTTTTCCTTTGCTACTAGAGAGATCAATGCATCGGAGATTTCAGGAGTAGAACAGATTGGAGGAATAGCAGAGAGTTCTGTTTATCTCCCACAGCCTCCGTCGAGAAGGTCCATTTATATTCTGGACGAAGCACAGAGACTTTCCACAGCGTCACAGAATCTGTTGTTAAAGTATTTCGAAGATGCTCCTACGACAACAGTCTGGATGATTTGTACGACGGAGAAGCACAAAATTCTGGAGACTCTTAGAAGAAGGTGTACCGGGCTGAAGCTGAAGCTGTTGCAGTCGAAAGATATCGAGAGGCTGGTCCAGAGGGCTTTGTTGTTTCTGAAATCCAAGAAGTCAGTAACTCCTATCTTGGAGGCTCTACTGGAAGCACAGATTCAGTCACCAGCTTTGATTCTCAATGCTATAGAGAGTTATGAATCGGGTTTAAAATCCAAGGAAGCAGTGAAGACGGTTACAGATGCAGATGCAACAGCCATTTGTAGATCCTTGGAAAAAGGGGATTGGGTTGCGATACGAAAGGAGGTAGAGAAAGCAACGTCGGATGAATTGCGTGGCATCCGGGCACAGGTGGCGGGCTACTTGAGAGGGTGCCTACTCAATATGGTGCCCGGTCCACGCGCCAAGGAAATGTCGAGAGCAATAGAAATGGTTTCGAAGGTAGATAGCTACACAGATGTAACGCAGGGTCCTGCGACGGTGGCGATGCTGTATGATTTGACTCAGGTGTTTCGTGGTCCGGTGGCAGACGACGAAGAGAAAGATCTTTATGAATAGGAGAAAACAATGACAGCTAAGCTGACACTAGATACCCTAGCAAGAACAGTACCAGAGGCAGTGGACGTGCAAAAAGACGTAATGCAGTTGGCGAAAGACGCAAGATCGGTACTTGGATACAATCTGTTAGCCAATCAGTTGGTGGGTCAGCCTTTGAGGGAGGCTTTGACCAAATTAGAAATAGAGGTTTTGGATGTAGAGGAAGTGCACAAGTATCAGAAGCAAGTGTTGGAAGAGATTATGAAGAGGCCAGTAAGATTGTTAGACGGTACAGATTTTAATTTTGAAGAGGATGATGAAGAGGATGAGGAAGAGGAAGATGATGATGAAATGGACGAAGATCCGAATGAAGAGGAAGAAGATTTCGGACCAGCAAACAAAAGATCGATTACGGTGTATTGGGGATGGAAGGGGATAGCTAGATACCAGAAACCCATTCCAGAGTTTGTGCTTTGCAAGGCAGTAATGCTAAAGAGAGAAGTTCCACAGGTTGAGTTGTTTGTAGAAGAAGTAGAAAAAATTCAGCTGAAAGATCCTTTTCTAGTAGCAGTGTTGGGTCAGGAAAGATACTACGTGGAAGTTTGGAATGAGCCTAAGTTTGAAGGTCGGCTTACAAAAGAAGAAGCAAAAAAGATGTTGCCACACACTAAAGCAAGGATGGAGAAACTCTAATTGAGAATCCTGTTTACCAGTGACTGGCAAGTAGAACGGGAAACCATCCCTACTTGCAGAAAGATGGTAGATGAAATCCTAGCCTTGAAGAAGAGGCTGGGATTTCATCTGTTAGTACACTGTGGCGACGTAAAACATGTTTACAATCCCATTGATGTGCTGGTGGCAAATTTTGTCTCCAAAATAATTCATCAGTTCAAAGATGCTGGTTTGCGAGTGGTGATTTGTCTTGGAAATCATGATCGGATTGGAATGTATGTAGATAAGCAGAATTGGTTTCCGATCTTGAGAAATGCAGGAGCGGAGGCTTTCGATGATCCGACTAGATTGGTCTTGGGAGATGGACATAGCCTTAGAGTCTTACCTTTTCGAAATTCTGACGTCTTACTGCGAAGAGAGGCCTCTGACCTTGCAAGAGGCGAGAGAGATGAAAAAGCAATTCTTGTCTTTCATAGCGACATCAAAGCAGCACAGTATAATGTGCTCTCCAGATCAGATGCGGGAATATCGGTTAAGGATTTGCATTTTTCAAGATATAAATTCTGCATTGGAGGCCATATCCACTTGCAGCACAGAGTTATGGGAAACGTCTGGTACGTTGGATCTCCATTTGCTACGGATTGGGGAGAAGCAAATCAACGAAAAGGATATCTAATCTATGACACAAAAACAGAAAAGCTTGAGCAAATCAGATCGGAAATTCCGGGCTGGTACGATCCGAGCTGGCCGGGGTTTGAAGAAGCGAAGCCAGAAAATTGGAAAGGGTCGAGAATCAGGATCAAAGTCCCATGTGCGGATACTAAGCATGTTGCAACAGCTCTTAACCTTGCTAAAGAAACGGCAGAGAGGAAATATATCGGAGCTGAAATTCTCTGCATCCCTGAAATCTCTGAGACAGAAGTTAGAAAAGGAGAAATTCTAGCCGAATATTCCGATCACAAGAAATTGGCTATATACCTGAAGAAGAGCCTTCCAGAGAACTTGGAACAGTATAAAGAGAAAATCCTATCGTATCTGGTAGAACAACTGAGACAAGCTGGTGGAATGATTAGAGAAGGAGGGGAACTCACTTTTCAAAAGTACTCGGCAGAGAACTTCCTGAGCTTTAAGAAACTGGATACGAAAATTGAGCCGGGACTTTGTGTCATAGCTGGGGAGAACAAAGATTGGAATAGATCCAATGGTGCAGGGAAATCTAGTTTTCTTCAGCCGATAGCAGTTGCGCATTCTGGTACAACGTTCAAAGGTCAGAAGCATGATCATTGGATGAGAAGGGGAACAAAGAAGGGGGAGAAATCCTTTGCAGGAATTTGGTTGAAAGATGCACAAGGTAGATCGGTGTTTATCAAGAGGAGTAGACAGCCCAAGAGGCTTCGGCTATTTGTCAATGGGGAATCCATTGAGAGTGGAAATAGACCTGAAGCAACTCAGAAGATGATTGAGCAAGTCACGGGCTACACTTGGGAAACTCTTTCGAATGCAATCTACGTAGATCAGAGTCGAGCCCATCTGATGTTGACAGGAACAGAAGCAGAGCGGAAGAACTTTCTGAGCAGGCTACAAAACTTGGAAAGGTTCGAAAGAGCGTTGAAATTAGTGAAAACTCAGAAAACGGCTCTTGAGTCGGCTTTGGATACGGTTCAATCCGCTCTGGAGAGGCTTGTAAGCGAAGTTCGTACTCTCACACAGACTATCACTCAGACTAAAACGATGTTAGCTCCTGGAACGAATCCAGAGGTAGATTGGAAAGCAGCAGAAGCAGAGTTGGGAGTGGTAAAGAAGGAGTTGGAAGATTGGGAAGAGATGGCAGAAGAGAAGAGAGAGTTATTGGAAAAGAAGATTGAGCAAGGCAGAAAGGAATACCGGACTTGGGAGTTGAAGAAGCATGGGCTGAACAATGCGATTCACATTGTGCAGGATGATCTGGCTACGTTCAAATGGGATAATCCTCACAGCAGAATTTGTTCAGTTTGCAGACAACCGATTACAGAAGAGCATGCTAAGAAGGAGAGAACCAAAGCTCAGAAATCAATTACAGAAATGAAAAAGCAGTATGAGATCATTCGAAACAATCCTCCGTCGGATGGTTCGGAGTGGGAAGAGAAGCTAGATCGGTGGCAGAGGAATCGTGGTTTGGAAGAAGCTTTGGAAGTAGCAAAAGAAAAGAGGCAAGAAGCTAAGATTCTTTTGGATCAGTATACGAAGCAGAAGACTTTGATTTCGACATGGAAGAAAAAGAGAGAGAAGCTGTTGGAAGAAGTAGAAGTTAAGAAGAAGACAGTGAGCAAGTACAGCAAGTGGATGAAAGTTCTGATCTACGCGGAGCAGGTGTTTGCCAGGAATGGACTACCAGCTTTTCTCAATGCTCAGCTTTGTCCTCAGCTGAATCGAGAAGCAGCTTACTACTCGGAACTCTTCGCTCAGAAAGAAATTCAGGTTCAGTTTCTGGTAGACGAAGAAGGCAGAATGGATGTTCAGATTGTGAATGCTCATGGAGGAGAAAGTGTACAGGATCAGTCGGAGGGTGAGCTGAAGATGGCTAGCCTGATTACGTCTTTTGCTGTGCGGGCTTCAGCTCCCAAGACCAATCTATTGATTCTGGATGAGCCGGGAGATGGACTAGATTCAGTTTCAGCAAGACACTTTGCTAGAGGGCTCAGGGAAGTAACGAAGAAATTTGGTACTATCCTTTGTGTTACGCACAATGCGAATATACTTTCTGAACTAGCAGACAGTAAACTGGTTACGATTGTAAAAGAAAATGGAATTTCCAGAGTGGAGGAAGGACAGTGAGTAAGAAGACATATGATCAGCTTTGGTCTGATGATCTTTATGGTTTAGAAGGAAAACAAGCTCAACTGTCACCAGATCAGCCTCAAGCTCAAGATCCAAATTCAGTGACGGGAGTTTCGAGTGCAGTGATCAGGAGAGCAGCAGCAGGTAGGGACTTCCCAATTTCTCAGTGGATAGTAAAATCAGGGGGTCGCTATGCTCCTTGTGGAACTACGATTTCAAAACTTCCAGCAGCTATCTACGTAGTGGGTTCAGATAACAATGGCCCATTTTTGGAGGTGGCTCGGTTTCCAACAGATGAATTACTCAGATTTCCAGATGGTCCAATACAGACGGTGGTGGATCGGGCAGAAAGATTTTGGAAGTCCAAAGAAAAATATGAAGCTCTTGGCTTGTTACATAAGACGGGAATTCTGTTGTATGGTCCGGCTGGTTGTGGAAAATCTTCAGCAATCAAGTTGCTGATACAAGATTTGATTAAAAGAGGTGGAATAGTTCTGATCACGGATCGTCCACGGTTTATGCCCATGGCTTTCAGAATGATTCGGGATATTGAGAAGGAAAGACCGATTGTGAATATCATAGAAGATATAGATGATAAGATGAGAGAACCAGAGGACTCGACGATCCTGCTGGCAATGCTAGATGGGGAGCATCAGACAGACAATATTTTGCAGATAGCAACGACGAACTATCCGGAAAGACTGGAGGAGAGAATTACACAGAGACCTGGAAGGTTTGATTTGATTGTGAGAATGGAACTTCCCTCAGAAGGATCGAGAGAATTCTATTTGCAGAGATTTTTGAACTCAGATCGGAAGAGGTTGGATAAGTGGGTGAAAGATACAAACGGTTTGGGAGTCTCTCACATGAGAGAGTTGGTAGCATCAGTGGAAGGTCTTGGTTTGGATTACGATGAAACGTTAGCTCGGTTGAAGTTGAATAAAAAGAAACCACCCAAGAGAAAGGCAGACGTGACAGATTTTGGTTTCAAATCACCGGAGGAGATTAGAAGATGATTTTCTTTACATCAGATACCCATTTTAGCCACAAGAATATTATCAAGTATTGTCACAGGCCATTTGTGGATGAAACGTATCCAGATTTGGGCGGTAAGACAGATCCTCGTAGATGGAAAGAAGAAGAGATGAACGAAGAGATGATACGGAGGTGGAATAAAAGAATCCTTCCCAACGACACGGTTTATCATTTGGGAGACTTTGCTTTCAAGAATCTTAGGAAGGCGAAAGAAATTCGGGAACAGCTCAATGGAAAAATCTACATGATCAGGGGGAATCATGATACGGGGGAAAACTTCGGCTTCGAGTGGATGAAGGATTATTATGAGCTGAAGGTAGGAAATCAGGATATTGTATTATTCCACTATGGAATGAGAACTTGGCATCACGATCTGAGGGGAACGTGGCATCTGTATGGGCATTCTCATGATGGATTGCCTCCGTATGGGAAATCCTTTGATGTGGGAGTAGATGCTTGGGACTTTTATCCTGTTAGCTTCACAAGAGTAAGAGAGGAAATGGATAAGAGAGAAATTGGTTTGCATCCTGGATTTGCAGAATTTATAGTGGAGCAGAAAGAACATGAACAGCCAGGAGATCATCGAGAAGAGACTGGAACGAGTTCGGCTTCCTAATTGGCAGTGGGATGAGTATGTCAAGATTCACTTTTTGGAAGACGGCACGTTTAGTCCGTGGGTCAATTTTGTAAGTCCAACAGCACAGCAGAAGTTGTATATAGAAGTTGGATCACAAGAGCTTCTGTTTTCGGAAGCGTTTGGAGACTTAGAAACATGGGAACTTTATCTTGGGGTACCGTATCGTGGTTTTTGATTATCAGAAAAACTCAGTGGCTGAACAGGTGGCCATTGAAAACTGGAAAGGTAGAAGATGAATTGCGTAATCGTTGGAGCGAGAGAAAGGAAGGAAGTAGATCAAGACAAGGATACGATTACGGAGTTGTTGAGAGCTTTGGTGAGTCAACATTCCAAGACAAGACTTAATGTGGTTTCAGCAGGATGTGATAGAGGAATCGGAAAACTGGTGAGGGATCTTTGTATGCAGAACAAGATTATCTTTGCAGAGGTTCGGATCAAATTTGAAGGAGAAGAAATTCCCAGACATTTCTTTATCCAGTCCTTCTTAGCAAGAAATAGAGCGTTGCATGATTTGGGAGATGAGTTTTATGTGTTTCGTGGACCAAATCCTAATGGCATCGTCGAAGCGTTGATAGAACCCGCGAAGGGAAAGGTAGGGGAATCCCGTGTACACACGTATGATGAGCTTGAAACTAATCCTTGACGTACTATTGGGAATTCCATATAATCCTGTTTTCGTAGGGATCCAAATCAACAATCGTAAAGGAGAGGGGGGAAAATAATCATGGGAATTACTGAAAAGTTAAAGCACATGCACATTTTGGAAGAGGATGACAAGTCAGCTTCGCCCAAGCCGCATGAGCAGCAAGTTGCGCATGTGGATTCTCATGTGGCTCAGCAAGCTGCTGTAGTGGCTCCTACGACAGAGCCAATGACATCGGCACATTATCCTTATCCGACGATAGCTCCTGTGGAGGCGGTAGCTTCGGATAAGTTGCAGAAGCTCAGAGACAAAACAAACTTCGATGCCACAGAGGTAGGGGCTCTACTCAGAAAGTTTTTGGTTCCCTTGGAAGGCTTGGGCTTGGATGAGAAGACGAAGTACAAAGCAGCTCTGGCTACAGCCAATGCTCAGCAAGGGTTGACGGCGGATAAAGTTTTGGAAACGTTTGACACTTTGTTGACGACTCTACATGGTGAGCAGGGTAACTTCCAAAGAGCTCTAGACCAATTTGAATCCAAAGAAATAAAAGACAGGCAGAACAGACTAAAACAAGTTTCAGATCAGATAGCTCAGAAGAAAAAGGAGCTAGAAGATCTCACAGCTCAGCTTTCTGTAGTTTCCGGGCAGTTGGCAAGAGCACAGCAAGATGAGCAGCAGGTCCAGAATGATTTTTCCAAAGCAATGCAGGCACGGGCAACAGAAATCTCTCAGCAGAAGGAGAGGTACTCTACTCTTTTGAAATAGTAAGACTCAGAACGAAAATTCTACTCAAGGACGAGGTGACGGAATGGCAACGAAGAATTTGGAAGAAGCACAGAAAGTAGTAGTGGCGGAAATCATTCGATCCGGGGATCAGATTTTGATTCCGGAAGAGTTGACGATTGACAAAGCAATCGAACTCCTGAAGATGAGAAGAGATTACGAAGAGCAGCCAACAGTAGTGTCTACCACGTTTGACGCCTTCCCGTGGGACGGAGCTTACGCTCTATTCAACGTTCTGAAGAAACAGTATGGTTGGGCTTCCATGCGGGCGGTCTACGACTGGTTTGGGGAGCATCTTCCCGCGATGCAGGAAATCGAGATGGGTGTGAAGAAGGTTGGAAATGTTCCGTGGGGCCGGCTCAACCTTTTTCAGAAGGACGGTTTCGTAGACACGTCCGTGGAGAAGAAGGGCAACAGATACGTTTTCAGTGCAGTGGCAACAGTGAAGCGGAAGCATGAGAAGGCGGTGCAGGATCTGTTTGCAGAGGTGAGAGTAGAGTTGATTAGGAATTCTATCTACCGCGGGAAAGCACTGAGCATTCGTTTCAAGAATGACGCTGGCGGAGCATTGAAAATTCCCACAGTAAAGTTTGTAGATACAGAGAACTGTACTACAGACAAGCTGGTCTTTTCGGATGATGTCTTTGCTTCGATTGAGACAAGCCTATTCACTCCTATCACACGCATGGCAGACTGTAAGCGGTGTGGGATTCCGGTGAAGAGAGGAATTCTGTTGGCGGGGGACTTCGGTGTTGGCAAGACGTTGGCGGCCAAGGTGGCGGCGGCTCTGGCAGTAGAGCATGATGAGACCTTTATCTACTGCAAGAGAACGGATGAGTTTGCAGAGGCAATTGAATTTGCCTTGCAATATGGGCCGGCGATTGTCTTCTGTGAAGACATTGATCGGGTAGTCACAGGAGAGAGATCAGACGAGATGGATGCTTTGCTGAACATCATTGACGGAGTAGATACGAAGTCAGCAGAGGTCATCATCGTTCTGACTACCAACGCTGTGGATAAAATCAATCCAGCAATTCTCAGGCCCGGCAGACTGGATGCAGTGATAGAAGTCAAGCGTCCAGATGCAAAAGCAGTAGCTCGGCTGATCAAGCTTTATGGGCAACACTTTCTGGATCCAGAGGCGAATTTGGAGACAGCCTCAAAGATGCTGGAGAACAATATTCCAGCAGTCATTGAGGAAGTGGTCAAGCGTGCGAAGTTGGCAGCATTAAGACATACACCGCCGGGTAGCACAGATATCATGATCACCGAAGTGGATCTGAGGGACTCAGCAGCTACGATGAAAATGCAATTGGATCTGTTGGCTGGAAAGAAGCACGACGGGTCGAATGGGTCAACTCATTCTCTGGATCATGCAATGACAGAAATGTTCGACAAATTTAAGAAAGGGATTCAGTTGGATTTGGATAGCATCAAAGAAACAGTGGGAGCAGAATAAGCCAGAAGAAAGAAAGGTAAACAAATGAGTTCACCACCGATGGGTCCCAGCAGCATTGGTTCCACTATGAAATCCTTCTGGAGTAGACCAGAGGGAAAAACGGGAATGATTTTTCTCATAGCATTGGCAGTCGGAGCTGCCTTTGCTTGGGGAATGATTGTTCCTTACGTTGTTTCCATGTTGGCGGATACAGTGCACATGGCTATCTTGGGAGTGGAGCTGGCCGGAATCCTGTATCTAGTCTTCGGCAAGCGGCCTCAACTGATCTATCGTCTAATCATGCGGAAGATAACAGGACTGATTATTACGATAGATCCGATTGGAATTCTGAAAGACAATCTCCTGAAAGCCAGAAAGCGGCAGGATGATTTGCGTGGCAGGGTAGGAGATGTTTCCGGCTCAAAACAAACGCTGAAAGATATCATGGCCAAGAACAAGAGAACGATTGAGAACGACTTGGCCACAGCACAGGAGGCTCAGAAAAGAGCAGATTCAGCAATTGATCCAGCCTCCAAGCTACGCATGCAGTATGAAGTCAAGTTGAGAACAAATGACATCGG
>Ga0210394_10002280_pt1 | contig 26745 bp, 33 predicted proteins | sample IncBWC12MmetaG_FD_160121 | JGI IMG/M metagenome (GOLD analysis project Ga0210394, IMG submission 160121) | Forest soil microbial communities from Barre Woods Harvard Forest LTER site, Petersham, Massachusetts, United States - Inc-BW-C-12-M | ecosystem: Environmental > Terrestrial > Soil >...
CAAGTTGCGGAAAATGGCAAAGAAAGCAGACAAGAAGGCACACAAGAGGGCAGAGAAGAAAGCGGCGAAAAAAGGAAGGAAGGCCCAAACAAGGGTCGCAAGGTCCGGTGTTCCGATAGGATCCTCATTTTCCTCATAATGCTCGCCAAGCCCGCGATGACTCACAAAGGGCCCCCGGATTCGCGTTAGGTGCTGAGGCTCACAGATACTGGCCGCTCGGAATAACGCGCAGGGCGAGGCTCTGTGCGAGTCTTACCCCCATTCAAAGCGGCAAGGGCGAGCGCCTGTGCTGCGTCCTTGCTCGAGCGCGGTTCGCCATGTCTGAAACGTGACCCTCCGGCATTCGCACGCACCACATAGCGGACCAGTCCTGGTCCGGCTCGATAGTCGCCAGAACGCGGCCCGGGTGCACCGCAGCCGATCGCCCTTCCAGGTCAAATCCGTGCTGTCATACATCGGCGAGTCTTCCCATGGTCTTCCCAAGTCGGTTTCGGTCTCTCACAAGCACGCAAAAGCACATTAAAACAGTCAGTTTCACAAAATAGACCCTCAGTCTACATATCAAGTAGCCTTGTCAAAGCAGAGTCTTCGCCTGCTGGTCGATCGGCTCTATCAACGTGGCATCCTCCTTTTCGGCCTTCGAGCTGCTCACGCGCTTCGACACGGGCCATTTCTGTAACAGGTCGTTCGGCGCGGTCTTGAATGTTGTTTTAGTTGTGCTTTGGGGAAAGGGGTGCCGGTAGCTGTGGAGTAGGCGTCATGGCACTGCTTTGGGGAAGCTTTTTGGCAATTTTCATCGCAGGTATAGCAATCGGCTACGGCGTGCGCGCCGTCATCTCCTCACGTCGCCGAGCCGAGGTGCGCCGTCGCTTCGAAGTTACCGGGTCTCATCGACGACCTGTGTAGGCCGCCGCAGTTGGCGGCCTTCCCCCAGATTGATAGCGCCGTTTGGCAGCGAATTTTGGCCAATCGTCACATTGAAACCAAAGCCGTCGGTCGATATTCATGTGGATAGAAACAGCCGAGCGTCCGGCATGTGCCAGTCGTGCATAGAAATAGACAAACAGATCGAGAGCCACCGCAACTCATTGCGCTCGACGACTGACCCAGCGGAAATCGAACGCATCAATCGGTTGATCGCACAGCTTTATCGGGATCGAGTGCTGTTGCATCAAAATCCAAAACGGTAGGTTTGGGTCTGTGCATGGATTTAAGGCCACGCGGTCAGGTGAGCGGTTTTGACCAGCCGGATAGCCCTTAAGAGGGCAGGCTGACATCGGGATGTGTCGGGGCATACCGAGGGTGTGCCATGTCGAAAACAAACGAGTTCTGGCAATACGCCAAAGAGGCGGTTCTTTCCGCCTACTACGCCGACAGCGCCGAAGAGAGGCAGGGTCTGCTTGACCTTGCGGGGACCTGGACACAGGCGGCATTGATGGAGCGACACGCTCAGGTCAATGCGGATAATACAGTCATCGCTGTATAAGGCCGCTTCAGTTGGTGGACTCTTTTATTTCAAGAGCAAGCGGCCGGACTGACACCGCGAGATCGACACCGGGGCGAAGAAGCAGGCTCAATAGGCAAGCACGCACGCCGCGCGGCGGTCTCAGTTTCAATTTTTGGCTCTATCTCTATTTAACGTGCGCGCGCAATCAGAGGCCTTGTCAAGCTGTAAGTCGGTATATTGCAGGTCGCCGCCGGCTTCTTCTGCCGGTTTATCCGTAGTGGTATCCCAGACGCAAAACATATCGTTCTCTTGTCTGCGGACAATGTACCTGGTCGTCATATTGCGCGCCCCACTTTGTTAGAACGCCTCTTGCCGTGCGTTTGGCGTCACCTGTTATTTGTGACAGTTGCCAAACGGTCCTGTGCGGCCACACGATTGACAGTGTCGCCCTCAACAAGCGGCGCCTCCGGGGGCGGGACGGTTCACCCCAAGGGCCGTTCCGCCCTATCATCCTTCCGGCCTGCGCCCACTCGGCAAATACGTTCAGCTTTTCTAAACGGGCGGGCGAGATACTTTCGCCATGTTTCGTGGCGTGGCGACAGCATTGGTCGCTATGGCGACCTTCGACCTGTATGTTTTGGACGGCAGATACATTCATGCCTTCCAGATGATCGGCCGCTCTTTGCTCCATTTCTTCGGATATTAGGCCGCCACTACGCCCCTTGCTCGACAGATCCACTGCGTTCGGCCCATGGCACTCACGTGCCGGTGGAGGAGCCGTCCACAGCGTCAAGAGGCGACATCGCGCTGAGGTCAAAATGCCGGGGAGGCGCCAACTGAGCGGCGCCAATCATAGTCACCCCTCGGAACGGTGCTTTCTTTCGAGATTGCAGGCCGGACAGATGTAAACAATATCGTCAAGCGGCGCGGATGACATCGCCGGTGTGATCACCTTGATCTTCATCGGTGCGTCACAGCGCCAGCAGATCAAGGGTATAGAAGGGCCAAGCGGTTTTTGCCATTCGTTCAGGAGCGACATTCTAGCCTCCGTACATTCGGTCGGTTGTTGTCTCTTTACGCTGACCTGACTGCACGATGCGTCTGGTAATAAGATGGGTCTGTATAAAATTGACCAGAACGGACCCAGCTTTCTCGTAGACTCGATTGCTCTGCTGAAGAGAGCGGGATCGAAATGAAAAATGCACTGCTGGTGCTAATCTTCGTCGCTGGTGCGAGCCCGGCGTTGGCGGATCCGCAAATCACCTGCGAAACGGTCCGTGCTTGCGCAAGCCAAGTAAGCCTGGTGCAGGCCAAAGCTCAGGCCCGTGCTGCCGGAATGACCGCGGAGCAAGAGCGAAGAGCAAGACGCTACCTTGCGACGAAGGACTGATCTCGCCCAATAAAAGCAACACAGTCCGCTCCGCGAATGGTCCGATTGGTAAGCCTCGATTTGAAATTGTTTTTTCTTGAGTTATCCACAACCCTGGAACTGAGCAATTTTGCACAGTGTCACCCGCCAGCGAATTTGTATTGAGGCACATCACCGACAGGGAGTTTAGGGTCAGGCGTCGGTGGCTAAGAGAGTACGGTAACACTCCCGCCTGTAACAGGAGGAGTCGCAAATGACGTTTTCCGAATACACGCTTGAAAACACGCCAATTAATGCACGGCCACAGTGCCCAAAGTGCGCGGCACTAATGTTTCTGGCGCGCATCACGCTGGACAAGCCAGGGTTCGATCTCCGCACCTTCGAATGTCCGAGATGTCATCACGTCGAGGCGGCCGTGGTGAAGTTCGACCACGCCGCATAGCACGCCGAAAGAGTCCGCATCAGCTCGCGCACTTGGCCGGCGTGCCAAGGCACTAATGAGAGAAACGGCCGGCGTTTGTGTAAGCAGGCGCTGCGGGGAGCCCTTCTGGCCATTGTGGGAGGCCGCGAATGAGTAGAAAAAAGGCGGCATTCACGTTAAGTCCCGATCAGATAGGACAAATACGATGGCCAAGAATGAAGATACTCCGGCAAAGTGGGCCGTTATTAAAGAATGGGATGCTTGGGTGTCAAAGCACGGCGAGGAGGCCAGGATTGGCGACGGCATGTTTTTCTTCGCCTATCTGCAAAGAGAGTGCCCCGACCTGCTCGATTTTAAATACCCAGGCGATAAATGGCAGGCCGTCCATGGATGGCTGTTGAGGGAGGGCAGAGTAAGGCCGCTAGGCGAAAACGAATCGATACACTGACGACGGCACCCCGCGCGCTGATATCGAAACCGGCGACAACAGTTGGCGATCGCCACATCAAGCGCGGCTCGCGAGGTATTTCCGCGCCGAATGTCCGTTCCGGGTTATGAACTGCCTCGCCGGCCATAGAGCCGGCACGGCCGGACCTACTTCGATAGCGGACGCGGAAAGCAACCGCGGATCGGAACCAGCGGACTTTGGTGGGCTGCGCTGCTGGCCGTGACGAAATCATATCCGATAGCTACCATGATCAATATGCCGCCCACCACGGCGCGGGCGAGCTCCTGGCCGGTCGTGAAAGCGGCAATGCACCCGTCGTGCGTCTCAGCGAAAGCGCACTGGCTCCTGGCATCCCGATCAGTGACTGGTCGAGATCGGGAAATTGGGTTAGGCGGTGGCGGTCGACTAACTCGTACATGCAACGGACCTGGCTTAATGCCGGCTCTTTTGCAATGCCGGTTCCACAACGCTGTCATCTCTTAGGAGCGTGCGCGGCCGGCACTTTATCTGCTTTTCTCTGTGGCCTGGACCACCGACAGGACGCGCGATGCTGTGCAACGATTCAGCACCCGTGTTTCAAGGAGGTCGCTGTGCCCGAGTCGGACAATTCGCGAAAGCGTGCGTTGGAATGCTTACGTCTGGAGGCAGATTGCATGCAGTTGGCGGGCGTCGTTCATGGCCCCACTTTGCAGACGCATTTCGTTCGGATGGCGAGCGAATGGTCCAGTTTGGCGGTTCAGGGACCTAAGGCGGGTACTCAGATTAAGAACCGAACCAAATGGAGTTAACTAGCCCGCGCGCGGATTTAGCGACAGCAGGTCGCGAGCGTTCCGTTACACCCGGGCCTTTTACCTGGTGCGTCGCCCTCTTGTATCGCCCTGAACCGCAGCCAAGGGCGGTGTTAGGAAGGCGTCGAACCGCTCCCTGACGACGGCATAGCACTCGCACGATGCCTTTTCGAGGCCGGCACGGTCGAGAACTTGAATCCTCCCCCGGCGATAGCTGATGAGGCCCGCGGTCTGCAGCGATCGCGCTGCAAGCGTCACCGATTTACGATTGGCCCCCAACATGTGCGACAGGAACTCGTGCGTATATGGCAGGGCTTCGCCTTCGGCCCGATCATGCATCATAAGGAGCCATCGGCACATTCTCTCTTCCGTTGAATGCATCGCATTGCATGCGACACTCTGCTGAACCTGTGACAGCAGCGTCTCCGAATAGCTTACGAAGAGATCGCGCACGTATTCGCTGCGCTTGAATTCAGACTGCAACAATTCGATCGGGCAGCGAACTATGCCACCTTCCAGTTGCACAAGGCATCGATTAAAGGAAACGCGGCTATACATGGCCGCGAACAGGCCGAATGCTCCTTCACGCCCAATGTTAGCAGTCTCAATTGCCGAGCCGTTCTCCAAAACGGTCAACAACGAGAGGACGGCGCCCTGCGGAAAATAGGCGTGCTTGAGGATCCCGCCCGCCTCGCAAACGATGGCGCCAAGCTTGAGCTCGATGGGCTCAAGACAAGGGTCAATCCGCCTGCGGCTCGCTGTCTCCAAAGCGCCGAGCAACCGATTGCTCCGCGCATGATCTCTTTGACTTTCGGACATGACTATTGTGCCGGCGGAGCGGGGTTCGGTCTGGTCTCCTACTGTGTAAGTCAGTTTTCTATGCGTCCGTTCCCCATGTGGATCTGTATAAAATAGACCATTTTGAATTTTGCGCCGACCTATATCGCGTCCAAGGAATTGGGAAGCCGATCAGGGTTTTCGAGCGCGATAAATGCGACAACGATGAAACGACGACTTCAAATTCAGGGCTGCATCAGCGCTTAATCTGCGGCTGGTCGTGCAGAACGACATTCAACAATGAGCTGTGGATCTCGATGCTGCCGTTGTAATCAATCAAGCCTAGCTTTCGAAATTTGTTCATGAAAAAGCTAACGCGGGACCGAGTCGTTCCGATCATCTCCGCCAGCGTCTCCTGGCTAACTTTTGCGATGATCGGCTCTGGCCTTCCTTCCTTGCCAAAGTTCGCCAGAAGCAGAAGGGTCCGCGCCAGGCGTTTCTCGCTCGAATTGAACAGTTGATCGACCAGGTCCTCCTCGACACGACTGTTGCGGGCCAGCAGGTGCGAGATAAACAGTTCGGCAAACGCCGGCTCTTCGTGGATCACGCGCGTGATGTCTACCTTCGAAATTCGCGCGATTACAGATTTCGTCAGAGCGGAGACCGTCGATAGGCGCAGCGCCTCTCCGGCCAAGCAACCTTCGCCGAAGAAGCCGCCGGCTTCCAGAAGTGCGACCACGGCCTCCTTGCCCTGCTCGGAGATCACCGTCTTTTTGACCTTGCCGCTTTGAATGTAGAAAACAGCATCCGAAGGATCGCCCTGCCGGAAAACGATTTGATCCTTCCGATATTCGGAAATGGCTCGTCCGCCGTTGACCTTGGAAAGAAACATTTTGGGATCGAACGGGAGCTTTGCTTTGCCGCTCATCGCCGGCCCTCCTGGTTGTGAGCGGTATCCTTCGGGGTGACAGTGAATGTGTCGCCAAGAGAATGGTGCGCAAACGTCAGATCGGGACCGGGCACCAGCTGGCCTTCACGGATCGTCTCTCGGAGATCCAATGGCTCGATTTCGCACACGGCGGTTCCTGCGCACCCTCTGATGGCAGGGCTCGGCCTCGTCAGCAGGAATACGATCCTGCTGGAGACACCACTCCGCCGCCCACCCTGCCTGCGAGCCCTGAGTCTAACTCAAGTATATTGGCGCTGTCGGTAATGTACATTACCGTGCGTGGGACGCTGACTTTATCACCTGTATGTTTTGGGAAGGTGAAAGGCGAGGCGCGCCCGAAGTAATTGATAACATTCACAAGATGCCTTCGTGAGACCTCGCTGATCAAGTATCGTGACTTGCCGTCGGCCACGTTCGATCAAACCGGCACGTTCAAACTCCCGGGCAGCATTCGTAATGGTTGGCCTTTGGACACCCAGCATCTCGGCGAGAAGGTCCTGAGTGATAGGAAGAATGTCGTCGTCACCGCGGTCACGCATCATGAGCAGCCAACGCGCCAACCGCTGCTTGAGACTGTGGGCGCCATTGCACGCTACCGACACCATGACCTGTTCGAGAAAGGCTTGGACGTAAGCGTCCATGAGATTTCGGAAGGACGGCATTGACTGCATGGCCAGCGTAAACGCCGCGCGCGATATCTTTGCGGCGGTCCCCGGGATTTGGACGAGCAGCTGGACTGAGGAGCGCTTGGCCCCCAAGATCGCTTGCACACCGCTGCAGCCCTCCCTGCCGACCGTTGCCATCTCGATGACACTGCCATCCGCATAAACCGCCACCACCGAGACGACGCCACTATCGGGGAAGAATACATAGTCGAGCGCACTATCCGCGTCCATCAGGACCTGCGCGCGGTCGCAGCGAATGCATTCAAGCTCCGGCATAAGCCGCTTGAGATTGCGGGAGGGCAGCGCGAGCAAAAGCCGATTGCGGGGCCAATTTGATGCAGCGTTCAATGCCATTGGATCGCGCTCGGTTGGCGTTAGTTGGCGTATCGCTTAAGAAAGCGTACGTCCATGTCCGCCCAGACTTTGAGCAAAATAGCTCACATCCGACCGGTGTCTTGCGACGTTTTTTCGTTGAAGCGAACTTCCTATTGAAACGTCCCAGCGCTATTCGCCGAGATAAAACGCCGGATCGTCGCTATGGGTGCGAGCCGCATGGACATGTTCGCGTGTTCTTGAAAGCGTTCACCTGGTTGAGCTTGCCTGGTGAGCAATTTTGTACCGCCGTAAGACTACCCTGATTGTCAGCGTCATGTTTTCCGGAAAGGAGACCATCATGTCTAAGGAGAATCAGACATGAAAAAACAATGATGGTTGTCAGTGCAGCGCTGGCTAGCGTCGTCCTTCTCTCCGGCTCCGCACGAGGGCAGGGCACGTCACAGACAGTAGACATCGCCAAGGTCGATTTGCAGAAACTGTCGGTCGGCTATCGCGCGTCCAAGCTCATCGGCAGCAGCGTCCTGAACGATGCCGGCGAAACCATCGGAAAGATTGACTATCTGCTCGTCAGTCCCGACGGCAAGGCGCCATATACCGTCTTATCGATCGGTGGTTTCCTCGGCATGGATACTCACTTGGTTGTCGTTCCTTACGACAGTTTGAAGCTTGTCGACAACAAGATCGTGCTGCCGGGCGGCACAAAGGACACGTTAAAGATGCTTCCCGAGTTCAAGTACGCCGTGAAATAATTCGTCCGACTATCGGCGTGCAAGCTAGTCGAGCCATCCAGTGTCGCTCCGCTGAAAATTGCCGGCGGCTGGAGGCCCTCGCCAATCAATATGCGGGCGTTGAATTAACCAGCGCGCAGAAGCAACTCAAGCGTAAATTAGTGGCCTGGTACTCGATCAAGCACGCCGGAGGCCCAGCGGCGCGCGTCGCGGACGCAATTCAAATGTCGAGGAGGACCTTGGCGTGTCTGCTCAATTGTGCGTGGGACCGCGTTCGGTCACCAACCTCGACTGCGACCCCAATATCCGTCGCCGCCGCCCACAGATCGAGTGGTCAAAATTGCACAGACCCGATGCCGCTTAGATCGGCAAAATTAACGAGTCTCGATCAGGCTTCATGCCGATATCCAGACGCGCTCCGGTTGCCGCCCCGCCCCCCGCACCCTGGCAACCGGAGCACTTTTGTCACCTCAGGGAGATTGGTCAGCATGAAGATCGCACAGGTCGCTCCACTTATTGAAAGCGTTCCTCCTCGTCTCTATGGCGGCACTGAACGGATCGTCTCCTACTTGACCGAAGAACTCGTTCGGCTTGGCCACGAGGTGACGCTATTTGCAAGTGGAGACTCTATCACCAGCGCCGAGTTGGCTCCCTGCTGTACGCGTGCGCTGCGCCTTGATCCTACCGTGCGCGACATCGTTCCGCACTTCATGCTGATGATTGATAAGGTGCGCGAGCGGGCGGAGGAATTCGAAGTTATTCATTTTCACATCGATTTGTTTCACTTCCCGCTTTTCCGTTCGCTGGCAGCGCGGACCTTGACTACGCTCCACGGCCGTCAGGATTTGGGGGATCTCAAGCCCTTTTATTCCCGGTTTGACCAGATGCCGTTGGTTTCGATCTCCAACGACCAGCAAAGGCCATTGCCGCACGCCAATTTTGTCGCAACGATTCACCATGGCATTCCGCGTGACCTGCATCGAGCGTCGTTCGAGCAGGCACGCTACGTTGCGTTCCTGGGACGGATTTCGCCTGAAAAGCGCCCGGACCGCGCGATCAGAATAGCGCGCGCCGCTGGCATCCCGCTGAAGATCGCCGCCAAGGTTGACAAGGTCGATGAGGACTACTTCCGCAACGCCATACTCCCACTCATCGGCGGCCTGGCCGTGGAGTTCATCGGCGAGATCAACGAACGCGAGAAAACAAAATTCCTGGGCGAGGCAGCCGCTCTGTTGTTTCCGGTGGATTGGCCGGAGCCATTTGGACTCGTGATGATCGAAGCCATAGCGTGCGGCACGCCGGTGCTGGCGTTCCGCTGCGGGTCGGTCCCCGAGGTCATCGAGGATGGCGTCACCGGCAAGATGGTCGACAGCGAGGAGGAAGCCATCGCAGCGCTTCCGACAATCCTGTCTTACGACCGCCGTGCGGTACGGCAACGGTTTGAAGAAAGATTTACCGCCACGAGAATGGCAAGGGATTATGTCAATACTTATCGCCAATTGTTGAGAGCGCGCACTTCCAACGGCAAAGCGCACAACACCTGGCATCGTCAACTCGATCTCAGCGGCGGCAATGACCTAACTCTCGAGTAGACTGTCTGACATGCCGAGCGAAGAAAATAAATCAAAGGAACAGCAGGCTGCCGAATCCGAAGTCGAAAGCTTTCGGAAGGACCTGGGCCCGTTCGTCGTCGCCGCTGAAACGACACGCATGGCAATGGTGTTTACCGACGCAAAGGAAGCAGACCATCCGCTAATTTTTGCCAATGACAGCTCTTCAATGTGGCATCGGTCGATTCAAAAGTTCACTGGCATCGTCCGATCATTGTAACGGATCTGCGCATCCCGTTGGGCAGCGTGATCGGTCGCATGAAGGTTAAGCCGGAACATCCAGAAGATGATGTCGTGGACGACGACTTGATCTTGGTCTGGGGAGAACAAAAACGCATAATAACTGGAGCCGTACCTCTTGGGGCGGCTTTTACGTGGCATCGTGACGCAAGACGCAAAACCAAAATAAGGCCAGCCCATTCGTTCGATTCGAGTATCTCGCAGCTAGGACGCGGACTCGTAAGCGCGCAGCCGCAGCCCGATCAATGCAAGCTGAAGGAAGGCGAGGTAGTTTGCCGCAAGCCTGTCATAACGGGTAACGAGTCACCGACAACGCTTGATCTTGTTGAAGAACCCCTGGGTGTAGAGATTTTTATCCGGTGGATAATCGGAGCGAGAACTTTTCTGAAACTGTATAAAATAGCATCGAAGCGGCCAATACGGGCGTGCGTGATGCAGCACAGCTTTGCAGCTTGGCAATCAAGGATCTCAAAGTTCCGTAGTCGTCTCTCGCGCGCAGACCGATTTTTGAGTACCAATTTATCTTGACTCGAAACTTTTCCGCGCTAAGCCGGCCCCGGCCAGATAACATTAACCAGAATTGCTATCGTTTCGTGACCTAGATCACATCGCGGGACTGTGGCTCGTTCTCTAACCCCCGCACGGAGTTTCGCGATGCGTAGTCACGACGACGCAGCCGAGCTTGCTAGAATCTGTGCGATGAACGCGCGGGCGGCGAGCATGAGCACGTGGCGGCCGAATTGTGGCGGATGGCAACGGAATATCAGGCCGAAGCGGCAAAGCTAGATAGCGGCAACGTGCCGGACATCGGCGAACCACCGCTGGCCGCTTTCAATAAATAGTCGCGCTACCCGGCCGCGGCGACAAATGTCGATGAAGCGACCTACGCACGTCCGCTATGGGCCAAAAGCGAAATCGACTTCATCACGCTAGCTTGCCGGGAGGCGAACGAATTATCTGCTCTCACGCCCGTCGCAATCGGCTAAATATTAGTGAACCATCAACCGCAGCCAATAATAAATAAATTTGAATTTAATTGCGAAACTGCGCTGTTCAATTTTGAACAGCAACTCCCGTATAGCGGGCATAATTTTTCTCGATTAGCGCTGAAAGTGGAGGCTCAGTTTGGGCCGCAAAATGGTGTCTGCCACCGGAACGGGACGAGAGCTGACGATGCAAACGCATGCAGGGCATCCCTCATTCAACGTGATGGGGTTACTCGGCCAAGGCACCAAGGGTCTGTCCGTATCGACTTATCCGGCAAATCACGTCCTCTACGCACAGGGAGACCCCGCGAATTCGGTTTTTTATATCCACGAGGGCAAGGTTAAAGCCACCGTCGTCTCTAAGCGAGGGAAGGAGGCCGTGGTCGCAATCCGGGGGCCGGACGAATTCTGCGGCGAGGGAGCCCTGACCGGGAAGCCGCTGCGCTTGGCTACCGTCACTACAGTGTCGACATGCGAGGTAGTTCGGTTGGAGAAGGAGACCTTCGTCCGCCTCCTCCATCAGAACTCGGATTTTAACGACTATTTTCTCGACCACCTTTTGACCCGTACCGCCCGAGTTGAAGCGGATCTGGTCGACCAATTGTTCAACTCCAGTGAGATGCGATTGGCACGGGCTCTTCTGCTGTTGGCCAATTATGGCAGTGATCTCGGTCTGGAACCGTTACCTGTAACGGTTAATCAGGATACGCTCGCCGCGCTGATAGGAACGACCCGGAGTCGCGTGAATGTATTCATGAACAAGTTTCGGAAGCTGGGCTTGATCAATTACAATGGCAAGCTGGAAGTTCAAAAGGCCTTGTTGAACTTTGTTCTGACCGAACGGCCACATATCGAGGTCTAGGATTTACAAGGCGTCCGGCTGACCTAAACGGGTAGAGGCCAGGTCAACGCTGCTTGGCAAACCCATGCGCGGGGTGGCGCGTGTCACCCCGTTTATTCTGTCGGCGGACGTACATTATCAAGGCTTCAGGTCGCTGCGCCTTAATTTTGAGGGCGGCTATCAATGCATCTTCCGCGTTCACTACGACGTGGCCGGTCGTCCCTTGTAACTTAAAGCCGACGGCAAACTGCATCAGGGCTGCTCCATTGTCGCAACTATCCGCTTGTCCGGCGATCGTCGATTTCATTCGCCACCTCCTCACAAACGGCTGCTAATTCAAAAAATTCCTGCTTGACGACCCGCGTCTTCGTCGGCTTCAGCAAGTTACCGATATTTGGTTGCTTGCTCTCGAAAATAATCCGAGTAGTGCATGCGACAACGCTCCGCTTAAGAAGCACGTCGACGGGCGGTAAGGCGCGTTTTTGAGAACCAACATGCCTCCTTTGCGCGCCCCGTTCAATCACGTCGTTGGGGGCGGGCGCCGCTGGAACACTGCAATTCACGTCAGGGACTTTGGAAGCTAGAATCGAACGAGCATAAACTCGGGAGTGTCAGTCGGCGCTAGGAATTTTTGCTGCTAGATGGGATTTTCAAATGCGCTTGATCCTGAGTTCTTTCGTGGAACCGCACTTTTTACATGCGAGCGTGAGATCCTCGAATTCCCCTTCGAAAAGAATTGGCGTGATACGGATAATGACCATTTCCGTTCCGCAGACAGGGCACGTCGACGACGCCCCTGCTTCTAAGGGTATTTCTTGGCCAGCCACGTGATTTCCTTTCGCCGAAGCGAGGCAACGGATACCCGGACGGAAGCTTCGGCCTCAAACCAGGGCATAACGCTGACGCACCTCGTGGAAAGAGACGAGTCGCCGCTGATCTTCGTCCCAGAGCACCAGTCGCACGCACCTGAAACTCTGGCCTAACGTAAGTCGACCGATGACGCCCAGGCTCGGGTAATCGCGCAGCACGAGCGGCAGTCGGTAGTAAGGTATCCGGCTACACAGATGATGGATGTGATGAACACCAATATTGGCAGTGAACCAGCGTAGGATGCTCGGCAGGTCATAGTATGAGCTACCGTGAAGCGCCGCCTCGTGCAGCTTCCAGACACTGTCACGAGCCCATTTGGTATCCTCGAATTGGTGCTGGACGTAGAACAGCCAGACACCGGCCGAAGCCGCCAGCAGCACGATCGGTAGATGAACGAGCAGGAACGGAACGACGCCGACCAGCCATATCATGAGGGCCACGAGAGCCGCGATGGCGACGTTGGTTGCCATGGCGCTGAGCCAGGGCTGCCAACCAGCACGCATGAGGCCAGACGGAACTCGGTGTTGAACAACGAACAAATATGTCGGGCCCAAGCCGAACATGATGATCGGGTGCCGGTAAACGCGGTAACAAAGCCGCCGCCATCGGGACAGCGCGAGGTACTCGCCCACTGTCAGCGTGTCGATGTCCCCAATTCCGCGGCGATCGAGGTTGCCTGAAGTCGAGTGATGAATGGCGTGAGTGCGTCGCCAGAAGTCGTAAGGCGTGAGCGTGAGCACACCAAGCACACGTCCGACCCAGTCGTTTGCGAGACGGTGATGGAAAAAGGCGCCATGGCCACAATCGTGCTGGATCATAAAAAGCCGTACGAGAAAGCCAGCAGCCGGTACCGCGAGCAACAGGCAGATCCAATAGCCAAGACCAAGGGATGCCCACATCAGAAACCAAAGCAGAACGAGCGGCCCGGCTGTGATTGTGAGCTCAATAATACTGCGCGTGGGGCTTGGTGTGCGATAGCGGGCGAGGATTTGTGTCCAACCGCGGGTCTCGGACGGGCATGTGGCTAAATTGGCGCTTTGTTTCTTCAACATCGTCTTTATGTCGGCATGGGGGCGCTCGGGAGCGGGGGCATTGAAAGCGCCCAGCATTCATTGACTTTGAGCCCGGCACATTTCCGGGGCTGTATAAAACAGCTCACTCCGAATCGATTTTAGATAAGTGGCATACTGCGACTTTGACGAAGATGTGCGCGACGTTGCTGGTGCGCTGGCCAAGACGAGGGCGTTGGCGCAATCCGGCCGCTGTCAATCGCGGGAAATAAACGTTAGAGTTAGTCCACTAGCATATCGACCAAACAGCGATAAGCTCAAGGGCGTCCTCGAACGCGAGCCATCGCGTTTCTGAGCTTGACTCGCCGCAAACTCGGCGGACGCTGTCGCATGAGGGAACGGGGAGTGCTCGACGACAAGACGGAGCAGCTGAGCGGCAGCGTGCCCGAAACAACATTCCCGGACGCGGACGAGCGGCGCCTGCTGCGGCTCATTCTCTATGATGCGCTCGCAAGCGAGGCGATGGGGACGCTGACCACCGGCGTCTTCCTGGTCGGCTTTGCGGTCGTCCTCGGCGCCGGCAACTTTGCCATCGGCGTGCTGGCGGCTGTTCCCTTCTGCGTTCAGCTTTTGCAGATCCCCGCCGTCCTCCTGGTCGAACGCTGGCGCGCGCGCCGCGACATCTGCGTCTGGAGCACCACCGTCGGCCGAGCCTTTCTGCTCGGCGCGGCGGCAGCGCCGCTGCTCGGCCCGCCGTTTGCTATCGTCACGCTGATCGCCTCGCTGGCGATCTATCAAGCCATGGCAGCGATCGCCGGCTGCGCTTGGAATTCATGGATGCGCGACCTCGTCCCGTCCTCGCAATTTGGTCGATTTTTCGGGCGACGGACAACGGCGACGACCGCGCTTTCGGTGACTGTGGCGCTTCTTGGCGGCGTCCTGGTCGACAGCTGGAAGAGGTACGTCCCGGATCAGACGGTGTACGGCTATTCAATCCTGTTCATGATCAGCACGCTCATCGGTTTTTTTGGTGTTTATCTTTTACGGATCACGCCGGACAGTCCGATGGCAGTCACGGAAAAGCCTGCGAACCCTCTTGCACTGCTTGTCGCTCCATTGCGCGAGGCGAACTTCCGCCGCCTCATCGTTTTTTTGTCGTCCTGGAGTTTCGCCGCGAATCTCGCGGCCCCATTCTTCACCGTCTATATGTTGAAATCGCTCGGCTATTCGATGACCACCGTCCTTGCTTTCACGATCGCAAGTCAGCTGAGCAATCTTGCAGCGCTCGGGCTATGGGGCTCGCTGATCGACCGCTTCAGCAACAAGGCCGTGCTCGAGATTGCGGCGCCGCTCTTTCTCGCCTGCACTTTTGCTTGGACTCTGACCGGACTGCCTTGGGTCCAACCTATGATACTCTACCTCCTAGTCGTCATCCACGTCCTGATGGGTATCGCCACCGCGGGCGTCGGATTGGCGTCGGGCAACATCGCCATGAAGCTCTCGCCGGCCGGCCAGGCGACCGCCTATCTTGCGGCCAACAGTGTCATCTCAGCGAGCTTCGCCGCGGCAGCCCCCATCCTTGGCGGTCTATTTGCCGACTTCTTTGCGTCGCACCAGCTTACGCTGGCCTTCACCTGGACCGGCGACGAAAAGGACGTCACGGTTCAGGTCCTGAATTTCCAATCGTGGACGTTTTACTTCGGGATTACCTGTCTTCTCGGCCTTTATTCACTGCATCGGCTATCATTCGTCCAAGAGCCCTCGGACACGACCGATCGCCTGGTGCTGCGGGAACTATTGCTGGAGGCCCGTCGCTGGTCCGTTCATAGCCTGTCGAGTGCGGCCGGCCTCCTTCGTGTCGTGCGCCTGCCCGAGTAGTTCGTCGCCCCATAAAAGATCGGTTTCAGCGGTCGCCGATCGGGTCGGGTTCCGCTTTTGAGTTGATATAGATACTTGCGCTCACGGCTCGAGTAGCGGGAACTAAACAATTGACGCCGTCGACCTTCTTAGGCAATCCGTTCAGAAGGGCTAAGGACACTGGGAAAATCGAACTGATACAAGTTCTCTGAACTAAGGCAGCACCAGAAAATCGATGTCAAAAAGAGGCAGCCAACTGAGGCGGCCAAGAAAAAGGCCCCGGCGTGTGGTGCGCTAGTGCCTCTGGATTTACCGGCCCCAGACAGAGGAAAGCCGGTGCTGAGTTACTATCTGGGTATCCGACAGCTTGAAAACAGACCACTCTAAAAATCAAATCCAGCCAATAGCTTCGGAAACCAGCCAGCACCCCATGAGGCCGCCAAATGAGGCGGCCAAAAAAAGCCCCAGCGCGGGGCTGGGGGGAGCTCGGAGAGCTGGGGCTTTCTGACCTTCGAAACAAGAAACGCGTCTCGTGATCACAGGACAATGACTGCCGAGCGATTTAAGTTCCACCCGTTGCTCTGAGCTGTCATTTCTGCCGGCGCCTTTCTTCGGCGCCAGTGAAATCACCTTCGTTTTTACTGGCCCGCAGTCGGGGCACTGATAGATCGATCCGATGCGCCATGTCCCGAAAGCTTTCCGACGAAGGCTCGGACGGGTATGCAACGAGCCCGCGTAGATACGACCCTCCACCGTGATTTTGCGCCCCGTCCTAATTTTCCTCTGCGCTTGTCCTTTTGATATAGGATCCCCCTCGCTCACAACCGTGGGAGGGTCCATGGCTGACACGTCAATCCAACGGCGTGCGAGACATGCATTTGCCTTCCAGCGGCCAAGAACCGCACGTCATTACAATTGTCGTCATCCAAGCACCGCGTATTCACGCAAAGCTTGAATAAGAGGATCGAGGGCGTGCTCTCAGCCTCAACGCGCGTGGCCGTGCGGCAGCGCGACTGTGACAAAAGCAGCGGTGCAGAGGTAGAGGACGATGAATCTCGATCTACCAACGCTGATAGTCACATCTCGGCCCGAAGAGACGGATGCAGGAATCCGTCCTGAGGTTGCTGACCCGCCAGATGAGCGCGCAGGAGCAGCGCAGCCATGGCTATCGATCCATCAATACCTGTGCTCGTGGTCGACGACGACACCACGACGATCCACATCGTGCGCAGGCTCCTGTAACAAATCGGATTCGTCAACGTTGACGATGCCCAGGATGGCGCCACGGCCATCTCGACTATACGCAGCTCGGTTTGCTGATTGGTTTCTATCTACTCCCCGGTATCGCGATCGCCTATCCTAGCGGTTTGCTCGGCCACCGCTTCGGCGACGAGCAAGGTGCAATCCTGGGGATGACGCTAATGGTCATCGGCGGGATGCTGATCGGTACTAGCCACGATTATGAGGTTTTCCTCCTTGGCCGCTTGATCGGTCGTACCGGCGCCGTTTTGTTCAACGTGCTCTTAATGAAGATGGCAACCGACTGGTCGTCGGCCGCGAGATCGGCACGGCCCTTGCGTTGCTGATCAGCAGTTGGCCCGTTGGCATTGGCATCGCCCTGATCGTTCTGCCACAGCTCGCGCTTACCTTTTCTGCAGCGGCGGCATTCGTTGCGACCGCGGTAGCAGCCGCCCTTATTTTTACTTGAGTTATTCACATGTCGGCAGGTGAGCAATTTTGCACAGTGCCGCTAGTCAGCATATTGTATTGAGGTACAACACCGACAGAAAGTTACGGTCAGGCGTCGGTAGCTTGTAGTACGGCAGCACTCCCGCCTGCGGACAGGAGGGGTCGCAAATGACGTTTTCCGAATACACGCTTGAAAACGCGCCGATCAGTGCGCGACCACAGTGCCCAAAATGCACCGCGCTGATGTATCTGGCTCGCGTTACGTTGGACGAGCCGGGGTTTGATCTCCGTACCTTCGAATGCCCGCGGTGCCAACACGTCGAGAGCGTCGTCGTGGACTTCAAATAGGCCGCATAGCGCGCCGGCGGAGTCGGGAGCGTGTAATGGCAGACGCACTCATCACTGACCAAGAAATTTCGATCCTTTGCGACATTCTGGAGGGATGGGGCGCGAATTTGAATGCAGACAAAAGAAAGGTTCTTGATCAGCTTATTGCGAAGGGATTTGTCGTGCCGGCGGACCAAGAGTCGGTGCCAAAATACAAAGTTACCGACAAAGCTCAGCAACTTCTCGCCGAGCGCGGCGTTGGATTGAGCGGCGGCTAACAGACCTCATCGGTCTCTAGAGCTCTAACAGGGCGGATTCCTTCCCGGGCATCACGGGATTGGCCCTTCATGTTCAACGAGGTGCAACTTTCGTACTGTCAATTCATCAACCTCTAGGGCGCCGAAACGTGCCTTCTTAATCACTAGACGACCGACCACAAGGCGACCGACTGCCAATGCACCAATTGCAACCGCGCCGAACGCTGCCGCGCCCAACGCAAGCACCAACAGGCTAGCCGCGGAAACGGCTTTGGCTTGCCCCGTTACTTCGCGCGTCATTTGCCACCTCACTCAGCTAAGCCGGCATCCGTAGAGCGCGCAGGCCGCAGGCTGAACCGGCGAGGCGGGAACAAGGTTCATCGGGCGGGTAGGGCCTCTCAGCTGCCGCTGGCCGGGTTCGGTGCCGGAGGCAGATTTGCCCATTTGCGCCGCCCCATATGCCCTCGGTAAGGACGATGCACCCGGGAAACTGAAAAGCAAGCCGCATAGAGATGGTGAAGGGGGGCCGATGTCCGGTTCGGATCAAAAACGGACACGGGCGCTCTCGTTTGGGATGTCCGCTTTACCCCCACAAGCAGACATCCCCGTACGTCATCTCGATGTCCGCTAAGGGCCATTAACGGACTCATGCGCCGCAGCTAATCATGTCGTCCTGGTCGGCGCGTTAGGATTCACTACTCCCTTTGGACTTGAACGGCAGCGCCGTGGTTATCGAGGGGCCGGTGTATTCAACGCAACCCGCCGCTTTTGGGAGCGGGATGGACGCGGTCTGGCTTGACCACCTCCAAGCGCCGCGGCCGGTTGGGAGCGTCTGACGCGGCAGCCCGCCAATGCATGACGCTGCCAGCGCGCAGCAGCGGCAGAACATCTTCCGCCAATAGCGGCGCGGCGAAGTAGAATCCTTGCGCCTGTCGGCATCCCCACTCGTGCAACAATTGCACCTGCTCCGCCGTTTCCACACCCTCGGCCATGACGCCGATTCCGAGCTCGCGCGCCAAGCCGATCGCCGCCTTGACGATTGCCGTGTCGTTGGGCTCGATGCCGATATCCTTGACGAATTCCTGTGCGATTTTGATTCGATCAACCGGAAAGCGCCGAAGGTAGAGCAGCGAGGAATAACCCGTGCCGAAATCGTCTAGCGCGATCCTCAGCCCGCGGCCGCGCAGCCTTTCGACGACGTTGTCGCGCCCGCTCGAAGTCCCCATCAGTGCCGTTTCGGTCATCTCGATTTCCAACGATCCGGGCGGGAGTCCCGTCTCCGCAAGTGCCGCCTCGATCTCCTTTTCCAGTTCGCGAGGCGCCTTGAACTGAAGCGCCGAAACATTGACCGCGATCGGAGGCAGCACGACGCCGCTTGCCCGCCATTGCCGTGCCTGCCGGCAAGCCGCGCGCAAAACCCAGTTACCGAGCATGACGATTAGGCCGCTGCGCTCTGCCGCAGGCAGGAATTCGCCAGGCAAAAGCACACCGCGGGCCGGATGGTTCCAGCGGATCAGCGCCTCCAGCCCGACGAGGCGGCTGGTCTCCATATCCACTTGCGGCTGGTACACTAGGAACAGCTGGCCCGCGGCGATGCCAGCCTGCAGTTCCGATGTCAGGGCCACACGTTTGCGCACCTCCGCATCCATTGCGGCGGTGAAGAAACGATACGTGTGTCGACCTTCCGACTTCGCCCGATAAAGTGCCACGTCCGCGTGCGCGAGAAGCTCTTCGGCATCTGAGTCGTCCGCCTCGTAAGTCGCGATGCCGATGCTAACCCCGGATTGGATTTGGTTGTCGTCGAGCAGGAACGGGGTGGCCATGCTTTGCAGAAGCTTGTTCGCCAATACCCCGGCATCCGCCGGATCGCCGACGTCCGCCATTAGCAGGGCAAATTCGTCGCCGCCAAATCGGGCGAGCGTGTCGATTGCTCTCACGTTCGCTTGCAGCCGTTCGGCGACAGCCTCGAGCAGCCGGTCTCCGATCGGGTGTCCCAATGTGTCGTTGACGTCCTTGAAATGATCCAAGTCGAGATAAAGAACCGCGAAGCTGCGTAGGCCTCGGCGCGCGCGCTCGATGGCTCGGGTTGTCTCGGTGACGAATACGCCGCGATTGGTTAATCCGGTAAGGAGGTCGAACTGCGCCATCCTCTTCAGCTTACCTTCCGCTTCCTTGCGTTGCGAAATTTCGCGGGCCGTCGCGAGCAGGACATCGCGTCCGCCGAAGGCGGCCCGGCGAAGCGAGACTTCGACCCATAGAAGCCGACTATCCTTGGTCTTGCCGCGCCACTCGAACGTTTGCGGCGTCCCCGATCGCGCCGCCTTCATCTCGGACAATAGATTGCGCCCTGTGTAAGGAGGCTTGTTCTCCGAGATATCGCCGATGTTCAGCTTGAGCAGCTCCTCGCGCGTAAAGCCGAGCATCTCGCACGCACTCCGATTGACTTCGATAAAGCTCCCGGTTTCGAAGTCATGGACGAATATGAGGTCATTGACGGAATCAAAGATGGTGTGGAAGCGCTCTTCGCTCTGCTGCAGTGCCAATTGCGCTTGCTTGAGTTGGGTGACGTCCATTACTGCCGCGATCAGGCCCGTTATTTCCCCCGTTTCGGAACGGAACGGAAAGAAATTCGCGAGCCAATGACGCTGGACTCCGGGAGATGTGGGAGCCGCTCCGTGAAGCTCGGCGTTCAGGACCGGCACGCCGCGCTCGTAGATCGGCCGGTAAAACTCCATGATCCCGTCGGCGAGGTCGGGGATGACCTCGCGCAAAGTGCGACCGATATGCGCGCCGACGGGCAGTCCGTTGATGTCCGCCATGTGTTCGTTGATCCGCACGTAGCGATAGTTGGTATCCATGAAACAGAGACCAACTGGCGAATACCGGTAGATTTGCTCGATTTCGTTGAGCACCCCCTTGCTCTCGGCGACGGCGGCTTGCAGTTTGCTATTCGCGGCGTCCTGGTCGAGTCTCAGTCGCAAGTTCTGCACGATCGAGCGGTTGATGTAGCGCCCCATCAATGCGACGACCACGACGTACGCCGCCAGCATCAGGCCCATCGAAATCGAGGCCCGGTCCCCCTTTGCCAAATAACAAACTACCTGTGGAACGGTAGCGGGCAGCGCGAAACTGAAAAAGGCGGGCAGATATGCCGATTGCTGGAACGCCGCGCCGACCGTCATGCCGCCGAGCACGAACGTGACGACGACTTGAGCGAGTGGATCCGACGACACGAAAACAACCGACCCGCTGAGGCCCCAAAGGAAACCCGTCACGGCGGCGCCAACGGCAAAACGCCTGGCCCAAGCAACCTCATGCCCGCTCTCGCGCTGTTGCCGCAAATAGCGTGCCCGATCGACGTAGCGCGCGCCAACAACAACGCAGAACAGTCCGATCCAAAGTAGCAGGATCCACGCCGGATAAGCTTGCCAGAGCACCACCGCGAGGAATGATGCGTTGAAGGGATTGACCAGCATGATCGCGGGCGAGCGATAAAGCGCCTCGATCTGTTCGACGCGGATTGCCGCCTGGAGCTCCGGACGCTCCGGAGGAGTCGAACCGCGCTCGAGGGCATTGTTGGGCATAAGGTCCACGCGTGCTCCGTCCAAGCCATCCGGCCGCGACGGCGGCAGGGCAAACGCCCGATGAGCGGTTAAAGCTTAGGAATTATTGCAGAGCAGGAATTAAGTATGCACGCCACTGCTATTGCCTAGTTTAAGAAAAGCTATCTTAAAAGGAGCAACCACGCCCCCTTCTGCCGGCTCGAGCGGGACAATCGGCCGACAGCAATTATGGTGTTTCCCAGAGCTTCTGGTTCATTGCAAACATTCGCCGCTTCTCGAAACGACATTCCAGCTTGTGTACGATCCCCACACGGCTCTGGACAAGAGGCAGGATTGTTACGTAGTTTAAGTTGAAACTGCAAATCAGCTATATCAAGGCGATCATGGCGTTTTCACCTCATTGGGTCCCTTTGAGCACCCTTTCATCGCACCGATATCTTGTCGGAGGATAGAATTTGCGGGGTTCTTTAGACCGCCGGCACCCGAGATGGGAGTTGGTCATGCCAGCAAGTGCAGAGCGCCCTTCCTTCGACGTGATGGACCTACTTACCCAACACAACACGCGATGGACCCTGTCCAAATATGAAGAAAACCAAATTGTCTATTCACAGGGCGATCCAGCGGATTCGGTTTTTTACGTTCACACCGGCAAAGTGAAAGTTACTGTCGTCTCCCAATTTGGCAAGGAAGCTATCGTCGCAATCCGCGGACCAGACGAATTTTGCGGCGAGGGAGCGCTGACAGGCAAACCACTGCGCTTGGCTACTACCACCACAATGTCGACATGCGAGATCATACGATTGGAGAAAGAGACGATAGTCCGCCTGCTCCACCAGAGCGAAGAGTTTGCGGACTATTTTCTCGACCATCTTTTAACTCGGACCGCCCGAGTTGAAGCGGACTTGGTCGATCAATTGTTTAATTCCAGCGAGATGCGGTTGGCACGGGCTCTTCTGCTTTTGGCCAATTATGGCAACGACCTTGGTCTGGAACCGATACCCATAAAGGTGAACCAGGATATGCTCGCCGCACTGATCGGGACGACTCGGTCTCGTGTGAATTTTTTCATGAATAAATTTCGGAAATTGGGCTTGATCAACTACAACGGCAAGCTCGAGGTTCAAAAGGCTCTGCTGAACTTCGTTCTGCGTGAACGGCCACATATCGAGCCCTAGAATGACAAGGCACGTTTGCTGCGGCGAAAAGTGATGCGGATCAGCGGCCGGCAACGGTCAATGAAATCAACATACCGTCGCAGTGTCATTTAAGAGTCTAGCGACCGGCTTTGCGAATAATAAGCAATAAACTCCGGTGGGTCGGCGCAGCGTGCAATTTTGCACAGATCGGCGCATTCAGACGGCACAGCATCCACAGCTATGGGACTCGGTTGTCTGGTGAAGGTATCGATTCCGTCTTCGGGCCCGGGGCGGGTGACGATCGCCTATGTGGTGTCCGAGGAAGACACTGACCGCGCCATCAACATTGTCAAAAGCAAAATCGCTCGGCGGGCGGAGGAGGTTGTGTTCGTCAGCCGCGTCTCCGAAGAATTATTGGACGCGCTTGGCGTTCAGCGGGGTGATATTTTGCGAGCCGATGGGTTCCCATCCTACCGATAAACAGATGAACAATCGCAAAGTGTGCAGCGCGGGTCGGTGTCGCGCGGGTCGGACAACAGCCGGCTGAATGCACGGAGGCTACAACGCACGGAGGCTACAATGTCGCTCCTGAACGAATGGCAAAGACCGCCTGGCCCTTCTATGTCCTTAATCTGCTGGCGCTGTGACGCAAGGATGAAGATCAAGGTGATCACACCGGCTATGTCATCCGAGCCGCTTGACGAGATTGTTTACGCCTGTCCGGCCTGCAATCTCGAAAGAAAACGAACCTTTCCGAGGGGTGATTAGGAGCAAAGCGGTCATTGATGAAACCCGGGGCGGTCCCCTGGGGGCCACCGTGAGGAAATTAGCAGCCCTTATCGTCATAGACCTCGCAGTCCTATTTGCTGTGCTGGTCACCATCAACGGCTCGAACAACAAGTCACCAACATCAAAAAGCGCCGCGCTCACGGTCGTCAAGTCAGTGGGCGGCGCCGCTGAGACGCCGAAACCGAACCCATGCGGTATCGTGGTGAGGCTTCTTGACCAAAACCCGCACCTCGAGCGAGCCGATCCGTTCGACGAATTATCGCCAGAATACTCTCTCCACTTTGACGAAAGAGGCTCAGTTACCGTTAGCTGCGCAACGGGGCCAATCGGTATCGTCGTAGGCTTCAATGCAGCAAATCCCAGTTCGCAATTCCTGTCGGTTTTTGGCGGACTTGCTCACGATGCAGCTGGTGTGGACTCGTATGCCGCAATCGATGCGGCGCTAATGTGCCACCAAAGCGCATTGCGTCATAAGGGCCCCAAAGGGGGCCTGTTCTTTGGTGATCATGTCGATAAGCCAGCTTTGCACATTGACTGCCGAGCCGGCGACTCGTTCACCTCGTTCGGTCTCTACCATCCATGACGCCCGAACGGCGCCAACGCTGATTTGCTTTCATTGCAGCCGGAGATAATTAGAAACTCTCCGGAACCGCACAAACACCTGCAGCGGCACGGATGTCGCCGCGAAGATCAGGGCATGCTCGCGATTGAGGCCGCCGATCACGAGCGGAGCGCCACGAGAGCTTACTCCGGGAGATGCGGATAATTCAGCGGGGAAACAATTTCTCACTTGAGGCACGCGAACGTGTCCCGATGGCTTGCAACCATTAGCGGCGATCCGGTGTTGTCGCTTTGAATCCCAATAGGAGGATCAAAGTGCTTAATAAAACAATCATCGCTCTCACTGCCGCTATCGTTCTCGGTTGCGTGCCCATGGCGACCGACGCGTTAGCTGCCGGCCAGCCAAAGGGTCATGCCGGCGGCGGACACACTGTGGGTGGACACGCAATGGCTGGACACGCAATGGCGGGCTACGCTCGTGGGGCTCATGGTGCCCGATACGGCCGCCACTACGAGGGCGGCGCACCGATCTATGACAGCTACGGGGCCCAGGGCTACTACGAGGGTGGCGCACCGATCTATGACAGCTCCGGGGGCCAGGGCTATTACGAGGGCGGCGCACCGATCTATGACAGCTACGGGGGCCAGGGCTACTACGAGGGCGGCGCACCGATCTATGATAGCTACAGTGATGGCTCCTACGGCACTGCCTACGGTTGCCGAGGCTACGGCGTCCCCTTTGTCGGCGGTGTGATAAACGGCATCTTCGGTGGTTACGCACCCTATTGAAGGCGGTCGGCGCACGTTGCAAGCCGAGCTCCAAAGGGCGAACTTGTCCGGCGTGACTGCAGCCTAATGCCGCCCCATTTTGTCAGCGACCCAAAGCACTGGCGCGAGCGCGCGACGGAAATGCGCGCACTCGCAGGCCAGGCCAACGATGCTGAAACGCAAGCGATAATGCTGCGTTTGGCGAAAGACTATGACAATCTCGCCGTGCGGGCCGAGATACGCTCTGACGGCAGCAAAAATTCAAGCTGAGACACGTGCGAGAGATCCGACCGAAACAGAGATCGAGCGACCACGGGAGGCCGCCCGCAAGCGGTCCCGCTACGTCACCGTGACCCGGCCGCATACCGATACGCAATCATCGTTAGCCCACGCTGCTATGTGAATAAAACCGCAGCTCGCTTGGGTTGAGCAATTCTGCACAGATTTCCCTTTGGCATGGCCGTAGCCTCTATTGTGTGGGAGGAGCGCGATCTCCTCGGCGACGGACGAATGTCCACCTTCGGGCAGTCCTTGTTGAACGGTCAGCGTTTCCTGGCTGGGTGAGGATTTTCAGCTGTCAGGCGGACCTAGAGGACACGAAAGATGCACATGTCGGGTGAAAGTCTCCTGATCATATTGCTGGTCGGTCTCGTCGCCGGATGGTTGGCCGGTCAAATCGTACAAGGCACAGGGTTCGGAATCGTCGGCGACATCCTCATAGGAATCGCAGGTGCCTTCATTGGCGGTTGGCTTTTTCCACAACTCGGCGTCCATCTTGGCTCGGGCATCATCTCGGCGGTTATCAACGCCACCATCGGCGCGATGTTACTGTTGCTGGTTATCAAGCTCGTTCGCGGCGGAGCCGGATGGGGGAGAAGTTGGAGAGGGAATTGGGGAAGACGTTGGTAGCTGACTCTTGGCGTATGCCGAGTCTGACGCCGCGGAGTTTGTGTCCCAACAATAATCAAAAGGACCACCCTAATGATCGGCCAAAAAATATCGACCTCCAATTATCCGGAACGCTACACACACACCAGTAGGCGCGATGCCACTTGGAGCACCGGTCTCCTCGTCGCGGCGGTCCTGACTAACGGGCTCGTCTATTTTTATAGCGATAAGACCAGCGCGGTTGCCGGCATCAACACGACTTCCACGATTGCGCCCACGGCAAGCTCTACCATGCCTCATGTCCCCCCAATCAATCCTAACAAGGCAACCCATTAGCCGCGCCGTTAGGTCGCAAATGACTGGCGAAGCAACAGACTTGTCCTGACTGAAGTGGAAGCGTTGCGGATAATGGCGGCTAGCGGAGGGAAGCCGTCGGCGCATTTGATCGCATCATCGTGGGAATGAGTCGTCGCGATGCTGACAAAAATCGTTAGGAGGGACACCTATGCGCCACTCTCAGCTTTCCAATGAGCAAATTTTGCTGGCACTTTCCGAAAGCTACGGCATTGTTGCAGCCATCACAAAATATCAGGTCTTTCTCACGAGCGGTATTGGACTTCCAAAGGATGATACGGCGCGAAGTGAGATAATGACGGCAAGCCTAAACGTGGTTGAAAAAATTCGGACCGAAATCAGAGCGCTCGAACATGAACTTGATCGGCGAGAAAATAAGGAAAAACAACGCTTTTAAAGTCCATTGACTGGTTGCTGCGCGTTCGCGCTCCCAGCCACGCCACATATCATCGCCGCGATGATCACACGAGCCGCAGGTGCACCATTGATCAACTTGGTCATTGCGATTCTCCGTCGCGCGGGTGAGTAAACCCATTTCAGGCAAGCCTCTCGCACACGCTTACGGCCGCGCGGCCGCAACGTGGTCGGCAACCCGGCGAGGTTCGCCGCAATGCGGCGGATTATGAGACCGGATCGCCAGCGTCTTTTTGCTTCCGCTGCTCCTCGGCAAGCAGATTGATTATCTGTTCCCGGTGCGATCCCTCGGTCACACGATCAAGAAGACGACGGTAGCGCTCGACGTTTTGGCTGCGAATGAACCGATCCATGTTGGCCTCCGTTGATAAGGCCCCTCGCTTGCAGGCTTTCTCAGTCGCACAAAGCACTCTGAGCAATTGTGACCACTTTCAAACTGAGGCGCTTGGCCGTCATTGTTCTTGGGATAGACGCCGAGATGCACAGCGGCGGACTTTGGGTTGCCACGCTCGGGTTGCTGATCGCTTAAAAAAATAGCACCTTTGAAACTCGGAGCGCCTCGTCCACGCGAGCAACGGTAGCTCCGCTTCGGGCTCTTGAAAATCGCGCCAACGTTGACGGCGCCTACGCAACACCAAGGCGTGGGGTCTCTAACCG
>Ga0210394_10002282_pt1 | contig 26742 bp, 27 predicted proteins | sample IncBWC12MmetaG_FD_160121 | JGI IMG/M metagenome (GOLD analysis project Ga0210394, IMG submission 160121) | Forest soil microbial communities from Barre Woods Harvard Forest LTER site, Petersham, Massachusetts, United States - Inc-BW-C-12-M | ecosystem: Environmental > Terrestrial > Soil >...
CGAGCCGGTGTGTTGGTGGAGGTGTCGGTGGGGGTGCCGGTGGGTGTGTTGGCGAGGGTGTCCGTGGGTGTGTTGGTCGGGGTCTCCGGCATTGCAGTCACGTTTCAGAATACTAGACCGGCCGGGGTTACCGCCGCTGGATAATCTTGCACGCGCGAACACAGAGTACTGCCTTCTGAATCGATCAACGAAACGAGTTTTCGGTTTTGCAGACCTGGCTAACAAGTGGAATCTGGAATTTGGTCTAGCGCGGAATCAATTGCTGCGGCCAGCTCTGTTACTCCGTCAGGCTTGGAAAGGACGGCTTCAATGCCGATCGCCGAGGTCAGGTACTTCCCAATGTTCTCGCTATACATCGTGAACAAAATAATGCGGGTTTTTGGTATCGCGCCTTTGAGCACAGATGCAACTTCTGCGCCATTCAACTCCGGCATCGCCAGGTCGAGCAGGACCAAATCCGGTTTGAGGGCCATCGCTCTCTGAACCGCTTCGCGGCCGTTGACCGCCTCACCGCAAACGACCACGTCCCCTCGCGTTGATAGATAACGTTTGAGGACTTGTCGAACCGTAACGCTATCGTCCGCTATGAGGACGTTTTTGTGCTTATCTGAATTCATACATAGGAAGTTACTCCAGCAAGTTACCGCTACGGAATACCATGTTCAATGTAGGACACCCTACAAGGTAGGTTAGATCGACCGCCTGCCCAACAAGCGGGCCGCTCCTCATCGTCGAGGACATGCGGTTCTGGCTGCGCTTCTCGGTGAATCCCCGCGACCCACTGCCGGCGGGTCGACTGCCAGCCGGCTAAAACGCAAAACGGGGAACCTGGCGGCTCCCCGTTCGCTTCTTCCGTAGCCGCCGCGATGCCGAAGGCTTCGTCGGTGGCGCGCACCGCAAGAGCGGTGTGAAAACGGCGTCTAGCTCAAAGTTCTCTGCCCGGTGGAGTCATACAAAATCCTCCGTGCACTACGACTACAAGCCGGTTGTACTCCCGCGTATTGGTGAATGCAACTGGAAAATCATGCGTTTCGCGCGCAACGCAGGGATGAATCCGAGTAATTCATTTTGCGCCACAGGAGGCAAGATCAAGACTCACGGCAATTGCGGCGCAGCATTGGTTACACAAGTAAGCCTTTCTTCCAGACAGCCAGCGTAGCGCCGGACGAGCTCGAGGATCGTTAGCGCAACTCTGATCCGTCACCAGGAATTGGCTATCCCATGTTCACTCTGAAACGTCTTTTGGACGCCGCCGAACTTTTGCGTGCCTCCGGTTATGATTCCTGTGGCGAGCAGGGAATTCACGGCCAATCGACTGAAATGGCGACGGTATATTACGGTTGCTAAGCAAAAACAGCGTGCTTCGGCAAAACCATTACTCCGGAAAATTCCAGTTCTGGTCCTGATGCGGCGCCGTGCTGCGGCACGATCGGGAATGGCGTGGATCAAATGATTAACATTGCTACATTTCGGCTTCGACAAAACCAGTCGATCACGAAGCTTGAATCGGAAGCGAAGACTACGTCAGCATCGGCACCCTCTTCGTTCGATGCCATGCTTTTCGGCAAATGGCGAGATTGCCAAAAACGTCCGTAAATGCCTGAGGCGCATGGAAACAGATCGGCGAGTTTGGCTTCGAGGAGACGATTCACTTCAGCAGGAGAGCTTCGCGGACCTGGTCGCGGCCCACGAACGTCTTGGAGGAGCGGAACTTTCCGAAAATATCCAGGATCTCGCGATTCTGAAACACGCGCGCATGAACAGCCAGCGTGGGAGTCGGCACCAGTTCCAGCGTTTGCGAATCCACAACTTTGTAGCGATTGAAGTGCTCCGGCGCGCGGCTGTGAAACGACGCCAGCACCGCGCCTCCGGGCCGCATCACGGTATAAATCCGCTCCATCATCCGCGGCAAAAGTTCGGCATCCAGATAATCGAAAAGGTCCCAGGCCAGCACGCCGTGAAAATGATCTTCAGGATACTGCAACGCGGTGTCGAGAAATTTTCCCGCCAGCATTCCCTGCGAGACGCGCCCATTTCCGTCGCCCACCGGCGCGTTGCGCAAATTCTCTTCCTCCGCGTGCAGGAATTCTTTCCAGGAGCGCAGCACATCTTCGGTGGAAAGCCGGAAGCCCCGCTCGATGAAAAACATCACCGTGGACTGGAACACGGCGCCGAGGTCCAGAATCTTGCCCTGGCGCTCGTCGCTGATCAGCCACAGAAATTCCTTCAGCCCGTTCGAGACGCGCAAGTTTGTGGAAGCAGCGGTCGCCGGTTCCGGTCCCGGCTTCACGGGCGCTCGAGCCGTCGCCGTGGAATTCAGTCTTTGCTTGGCCATCCAGTCCATGAAGCGCTCTAGCCCCTCGGCGCCACAGCAATCGCGGTTTTGGGAGTCTCGGCATTCTGCGGACCTGCCGCCGGAGTCGCCGCAGGGGTCGGGGTCGCTGTCGATGTCTTGCTGCCGGAAGAATCGGCGGCGGTACCGGGGCGCGTCATCTCCACCTTGCCGCGGAAACGCGCGCCATCCTCAATGCGGATGCGCCGTGTCAGCACGCTACCCTGCACGTGGCTCGCAGGACCGAGGCGCACACTATCGCGAGCATGCAGATTTCCCTGCACGTGGCCCTCGATCAGGATTTCCGGAGCTTCGATATCCGCATTCACGCGGCCGTTGGCGCCCACGGTCACGCGCCCGTTGGCCAGGTGAATTTTTCCGTGCGCTTCGCCCTCGATGACCAGGTGGCAATTGCCGGAAATGTCTCCGCGGATTTTCAGGCCCGCAGCAATGGTAGAAACGGTGGTAACCGCTGCGGCCACATCCGGCGCGATCGCCGGAGTGGATGTATATGCCGCAGCAACAGTCGCGGCAGGTTCAGAGGACGTTGCCATTGTCGCAGGCGGATTCACGGACGAATTCAGATTCGGAGTGTTTGCGGCCGGTTCTGCTGCATTTGCTCCCGGCGAAGAAGGCTTCAGTTCTTCGGTTCTACGCCACATATGGGTTCCTCCCCAGTATCGCTGAGACTCCCGCGGGGGGTGGCAGGGGTCCTGATGTGATGAACGAACTATATTACAGAGATGTGCTGCAACGATAGAGCCAGGCGTACTTAAATGACAACGCGCTGCCAATCCGCCAGCCCCACAAACTGCTGAGGCGCACGCGCTCGGCGGCGGAGCTCTCCTCTGGGAGTGCGGCGGCCTGTAAACTACGCTGCAGCGCAATGCATCCTTCGATCCCGCAGTGCGGGATCGAAGAGCGGTGCCGAAGGTTGCTTCGGCGTTCGCTCCACAGCGCAACCCGTTTCCGCCGCGCGCCTTCCGTACTATCAAGTCGTCCGGACGTCGTCCTGCCGCATTTCCCAGAGCGCGTGCAGGTATCCACCCAATTCGTGAAAAAATATTCTGACGCCTTCCGCGGTGCGCCACCAGCTTTGCGGGTCGTAATCATTATCCGGCGCGGAAATCACCCGCAGCTGCGTTCCCGCCGGCAAAGTGCGCTGGTAAATGTATTCCGACCTCCGTGTGTGATAATTAGACGTAACCAGCAGGATTTTTTTCCAGCCATGCGAAGCCACCAGTTCGCTCACCACCAGCGCTTCATCGCGCGTATCTTCCGCGCGGTGATTCAGAGGAATGATCGCGGCAGCCGGTACGCCGTGATCCGCCAGATCACGCTTCATCAGGTCGGTGGTCGTGGCGTAGGAACGCAACGACCGCCCCGTCGCCACCACGCGCGGCGCCATGCCGGACCGGAACAGCGCCGCCGCCCGTGAAGCGCGCACCGCATCGAAATTGTCTCCGCTCAGCACCACGATGGCGTCCGAGTTCTCCGGCGCATCGTCCACAATCCAGAACTCCCCGGCAAAACGGAGCAACGGGACGCGCACCAGATACAGAATCACCAGAAACACCAGCAAGCAAATCAGGAAGACCAGCTTGAAGATGATTCCGCCGCGTTGCGGGTCCGGTTCTGCGAAGAACGTGGCGGCGAGGCTGGTCATTTTGCGGGGTCAATCTGGCGCAGGCGTTCGGCGGCTTGCTCGGGCAAGGTCCCGTTGAAATAAACTTCCTTGATGCTGTAGGACTTGCTGCGCTGCTCGACGATCGGAAGAATCTCGAAGTGCCAGTGATAATCTCCCGCAATGGTGCGCCAGTATTCGCTCAGCTCGCCCTTCGTTTGCTGAGTGTTCGGCGCCGTGTGCACCACCAAATGATAGCCCGGAGCAACCTGCAGCAAACGCCGCAGCGTGCGTCCCAACAGCGCGGCCAGATTGCGGCGCTGCTCACCGGGCAGCGGCGCTTCAAATTGCTGATTGTGCGTGCGCGGCATCAGCCAGACTTCGTACGGCACGCGCGAGGCGTAGGGGCAGAGCGCGTGATAATCGCCGGCGTTGTCCACCATGCGCTTGGCCTGGCGCATTTCCTGGCGCAGAATGTCGCAAAAAACGCAGCGTTCGCGCTCGCGATACCATTCGCGCGCCGAACGCAGCTCGTACAGAATCCGCCGCGGCACGAAAGTGGTGGCGGTGATCTGCGAATGCGCGTGCGGCCACTCTTCGCCCGACTGCGCGCCCTGATTCTTGAACACGGTCACGTATTTGAAGCGCGCGTCGCGTTTCAGGTCCGCGATGCGCCGCGCCCAGGCGTCCAGCACACGCTCGATTTCCTCGTCGCTCAGCTGCGCGAGGGTGCGTGTGTGGTCCGGCGTTTCCACCACGATTTCGTGCGCGCCGACCGCAGCCATGCGGTCGTAGATGCCCTCGGCGCTGCGCCCCGGCTCGCCTTCGATGCGATATAGCGGACGAAAATGCGGGTACACGCGCACTTGCCATTTGCCCTGGGAGGGCAAATCCAGCAGCGGGTTCATCTCGATGCGATTTTCCGGGCACAGCGGGCACGGATCGGCGCGCACTTTGTCGCGTTCCGGATGCCCTGCCACCACCCAACTGCGCGTGATCGGATCTTTGCGAAGTTCCATCAGTCCTCAAGCCGCAAAATCAAACGCGTCATCTTATAACGTGGGAAGTGCGAGGGCAAAACATAACGGGAGAGAAGGGGGGCCGCGCCATAGGACTTAGCCAGCCAAGCTATCGAGTCGTGGCAAAGAAAGTATCGGGAAGAGCCATAACCACCGCGGCGAAAGCAGCCGCGAGAATCATTGCGATATCAACGCTAGAAATGCTCTTGCGGCGCACAATCACGTAGATCGAAGCCGGCACGAGCCAGAGAATCAGCGAGTAACAACAAAGAATTCCCACCATAAAGAAAGCCGGAAAAATGTGCATCAGACTGAACCCGACCATCTGCGGCCCTTGCTGCCATGTCAGGAAGGTCTTTTCCCACGCGATTCGTGAGGAGAACAGGAGGCCCACCGGCGCGAACGAGAGCCAAGCTACTCTAAGCCAATTGGGAATGGCACTACTGTTGAAGTCCGGCACGCGATGCTTTCTCGCGCTACCGGGTGTAATGCGTCGGCGTGGGCCCAGCTTCCAAGCGATGGCGATCCCAAATCGCGCCTTCGCGGCTGTAACTGGCCATCTCGAAATCCTGCGTCAGTTCCAGACAATCAGTGGGGCAAGCGTCTTCGCACAATCCGCAGAACATGCAGCGCGAAGTATCGTAGGTGAACGTGGTAAGAACCTTGCGCCGCGTCGCATCGTCACGCAGCCAGCCGACCACAATCAAATTCTCCGGGCAAGCCAGCGCGCACAAGTTGCACGAAATGCACAACGACTCGCCGGTCTCCGGATTCATGTTCAGCCGCGGCGCGCCGCGATAGCGCTCCGCCACCATCGGCCGTTCCTGAGGATACTGCTCGGTGTAAATATTCTTGGGCGCCTGATAACGGAACGTGACCCACATACCCTTGAAGAGGTCCACCAGAAAGACGCGCCGCAGGAGTTCTCTCATTTCGTGGATTGTGACTTCCCTTCCGGCCGATGTCAATAGACGCGATTCAACGGCCATGACAAAAGTTGCTCATCAGAATCCTCTGCCTTTGCTCGCTACGACGATAATCAACACGCCCAGGAGAAGCACAAAGGGCGCAAGCACCGGGGCATGCCAATAATTCCGATCGTGCAACTTGCCTTGGAGTACGGCGACGACAGCCCAGCCCCGCACCAATACTCCACTGAATCGAAGAGCGATGCGCTCCTGCAACGTCCAGTAGCGTGGCCTGGCGTCTAGAGCGCGTTTCACCACAAGGGCACCACCGGCGCTTCGTTGAATACCGGCGCGGGGCCGCCTTTATTCGATAAGTGGATGATGTTCAAGTAGGGTTTCACTTGCGGATCGTACGTCACGGTGATGCTGCCGCCTCTTCCCGGCGAGCCATCGAAGCCATTTCGTCCGTCGGAGCCGGCGTTTCCGCTGCTCCCGCTGGGCGTTCCAATACCGCCTGAGCCGCCCGCGCCGCCGCGGCCACCTCTTCCGCCCGATCCTCCCGGTCCGCCATCGGCAGTCACCGTCAACGCGCCGCCCTGCGGATCAATCAGATAGAGTCGCGTTTTACCCACTGCCGCCACGCTCGCTTGCAGAAGAGGATGCGCGCCCGGCCGCAGCGTCACGCGAACTTGCACCGGCGGCGCGTTTCCGCCGTTTCCTCCATCCCCGCCGTTGCCACCGTCGGTCCCGTTCCCGCCATTGCCGCCCGGCGAAGGATTATTCGGATCCGTCGAACCCATGCTGCCGGACGAGCCGGCCATGCCGTCGCTGCCGTTCAAACCGTCGCTGCCAGGGCTGCCGCTAAAATTCGAGACGAAGTTGTAGTCATAGGTAATGGGAATATCGAGGTCCGCTTTCAAGTCCGGATGGCTGGGCACGGTGATGGTCACGTGCGCCGTTTTGCCGTCACTTTTTCTGGGATCGTGCGCAAGAGTCACAACTCCCTTGTTGTTGGCGGTCACCACGGAGGGCGTCACCGTCAGATCCTGCCACATCACTTTCCCTTTGCCTTTCCCCTCGGTGAGCAGAATCTTCCCGTCCGGCTGGGTGAATTGCAGCACCAGCGGCGACTTCTCTCCCGGCGCAATGGCCGGTCCGTTCGGCAAGCTGGCCTGCATGGACGTGACCTGCTCCTTGGCAAGGTAAACCCTCATTCCCAGCTTAACTTTTACGGCCGCGCAGCCGCTGAGAGCGAGCAGCGAGGCGACCGCAAGGCAGGACGGCGCAAAACGCGCGCGGCGCGAACGTGGAACGCAAGCATTGCTGAAGACCGAGTTCAGTCGGCCCAGCCACAGACCGGCATGCTGTTGACGAAATATATGCAGCGCGGTTCGCCGATTCCACCTGGCAACGAGCTGGACCCGATTGCCCTCGTTCATCTTGGACACCTCGTGTGCCGCTGTTTCGGCGATCGAGTATCTCGGTTGACGAATCTCAGCGTCCTCATCGCGCAGAAATCTCCCCTTCGGGTGCCTCGGCGCTTACGAACGCGACGCGTGCCCCTCTCGAAAAATCTCCTGCTCGATCAATCTAGGAATCGGTAACTGGCCTGTGACCGCAGCTAAATCTGCGTCTTCTTTGTGACGCGGGAATTCACAGAAGGGTTCCATGCTATCCTGCAAAAAATGAGCCTACTCGATAATGTTCCGGGCGATGACAACGACGCCCGATTCATGCGCGCCGCGCTGCAGGAAGCCCGCGCCGCGGCCGAACGCGGCGAGGTGCCCGTCGGCGCGGTGGTGGTAACTGCTGATCAGATCATCGCCCGCGCCGGAAACCGCACCATCGCCGATTGCGATCCCACCGCCCACGCCGAAGTGATCGCCCTGCGCGAAGCGTCAAAGAGGATCGGAAATTATCGCCTGGCAGACGCTGCTCTCTACGTAACCATCGAACCTTGCGCCATGTGCGCCGGCGCCATGATTCAAGCCCGCATCGCACGCCTGGTCTACGGCGCGGAAGATGCCAAGGGCGGCGCAGTGCGTTCCTGCTTCGCGGTCCTCGATCATCCGCAGCTGAATCATCGCGTGGAAGTGACCGCCGGCGTTTTAGCTGAAGAAGCCGCCGCGGTGCTGAAAGAATTTTTCGCCGCCCGCCGATAGAGGAAGTAGTCGTTCAGGAGGTGTGTCGAGGATAAGGTTTTCCCTAGTCGCTATGACGTTCTTTCGTTTTGCCGTCTCAGCGAATACAACCGCGCAGCATCAAGCTCGGAAGAAGTGTGAATCTGAAAAGTTCGTGCTCCAGTTGCTCCCCGGGTACCAGGCTGACCTGGGCTGGGGCGTCGATAGCTGGGGTGCCACGATTTCAAAAGACGGCGGCGTCACGACTGAACTCTTCCAGGGGGCTTCACGTCGGAGTGGAGGCTGACTCGGTCGATCAGAACGATGTAGCCTGGAGGGAGGAACAGGTCGTAAATGGCCAGCGAGTGATTTGCGTATACACAAAATCGAACGACCTCATTGTCAGCGACCGGATGCGGGCCGTCAACTTCCGGGGCCATATCCGAAATCAACAAGATCTCACCGAAATGCTCCTGACGGTTCTCACACACGATCCGGTCCACGGATATCCAGTCGAACTCGGCACCGTTACGACCCCCTTGCCCAGACGACCCGCGCTAGCCTCGGGAACCGTGGCCGCGAGCGGCGCCTCTGCGCCGCGCCGGAAATCTCGGCCACGCTTCCGGGATCCGGACGCGGCATTCGGCACGATGGACCCGGGCACCCACCGTGGACCGGATTGAGCTCTCGCCACGTAAGGCAGATTTGTTTACACTCGTTTACCGCGTCATGAACGCGCGCCGAAGATGCAGCGCAGAAATAATCGTAGAGGGAATAATTCGCATGAACGTAAGAATGCTTCGCAACACGATAGCCAGAGACGCTCGCGCGTTGCTCTGTTTTCTAAGCGCCGCGGCCTGTTTTCCGGCCGCCACTTCCCTGCCCGCACAAACCGCACAAAATCCGCAAAAAGCACAAAGCGCAAACGAAGTGGCCCGCAAAGATCTCCTGGCGCAATTCAACGAATCGCTGCAGGAACTCACAGCCCGCGTCTCGCCTTCTATCGTGCAAGTCCAAGTGACCGGCTATCGCGCGCTCAACGAAAAAAATGATACAGACGCGAACACCATCGGACGCCAGCGCAGCCTGGGCTCCGGCGTGATCGTGGATCCCGACGGCTACATCATCACCAACGCGCACGTTGTGAAGGGCGCGCAGCGCGTGCGCGTCATCCTCACGCCCACCACCGCCGGTGATTCGCAAGTGCGCGCCAGCCTCGGTCTTGGCGAACACAGTCCGCCAGCCGACGCGCGCATCATCGGCATCGCGCCCGCGATTGATCTGGCGCTACTGAAAATCGAGCAGAAGAATTTACCGGCGATGGCCTTCGCCGATTACACGCAATTGAAGAAGGGCCAGCTGGTACTCGCATTCGGCAGCCCCGAGGGCCTGGAAAATTCCGTAAGCATGGGCGTGGTCAGCGCCGTGGCACGCCAAGCGGATCCGGACGTGCCGTCGGTGTACATCCAGACCGACGCGCCCATTAATCCTGGAAACAGCGGAGGCCCGCTGGTGAACACCAACGGCGAGCTCGTGGGCATCAACACCTTCATTCTCACCGAGTCCGGCGGCAGCCAGGGACTGGGCTTTGCGATACCTAGCAGCGTCGTGGAATTCGTCTATCACGAGCTGCGCAAGTACGGCCGCGTCCATCGCAGCATTATCGGCGCGCAGTTGCAGGACATCACGCCGGACCTGGCGGCCGGACTCGCGCTCAAAAAAGAACGCGGTGTCGTGGTTACGGACGTCCTGCCCGACGGCCCTGCGGAAAAGGCCGGTCTGAAGATTCAGGACATTCTCCTGAACCTGGACGGCCGCGCCATGGGCAGCGTGCCCCTGGCGGAAATGATAATTTCCACGCGTCCGGCAGGCGCCGTTATGCAGGCCGAAATCCTGCGCGGAACGCAGCGACTCACGTTGACGATCCCCGTCACCGAGCAGAAAAACGACGTGGACCAACTAGGCGACCTGGTGGATCCCGAAAAAGATCTGGTCACCAAGCTGGGAATTTACGGCGTGGAAATAGACGAACAACTCGCGAAGCAGCTCGAGGACCTGCGCGAGCCTACGGGCGTGATCGTCGCGGCCCTCGCGGCGGATTCCATGGGCGTGGAAGCCGACCTGCAACCCGGCGACGTAATTCACGCGCTGAATGGCAAGCCGCTCGCGACGCTGGATGGATTGCGCGCGGCGCTTAAGGCGCTCCCGACCGGCGCTGCAGGCGTGCTGCAAGTCGAGCGCGACGGAAAATATCTCTATGTCACTTTTGAGATGGACTGAATATCGGAGTGTCCGACAACTTCTGGTTCAACAAATGTTCGGAGCGTTTAATGCGCGGGCTTTTTCTTTGCGCCCGACAGAGGATGAGAAAACAAAAACGGCCAGCGAGCCTTTAAATCGCTGACCCCGGAATTCGCGGCATCCCACGAACAAAACGCCGCACTGCTTCCCAGCGCCCTCAGGAGCTCTTGCGAAGGAATCGCGCGCGGTAAGCCTTTGCGGCCCAGTTCGCCGATCACGCTCATACGATGCTTATAGCAGCGCTGCTCGCGACCATGCAAGCGCAAATAATCCGAGAACCCCACGACACCGCCTCGCGTCATTAGTTGTGACCCCGCGGCGCGTTTGTTAAGCTACTGGAGCCACAACCGCGGAGAGGTGTCTGAGCGGTTGAAAGAGCTCGCCTCGAAAGCGAGTGTTGGGGAAACCCAACCGTGGGTTCAAATCCCACCCTCTCCGCCATTGCGTTAAAATCAGTGGGTTAGGGCCTTCCTAAAGTCTTTTCCTAAGAAATCTCCAACTGGTCGGTTTCCCAAGTATTGAGGACTACGAGATTCTTATGGCTCAGTCCAATTCGACGATCTACAGGTACGTCAAGCGCAAGAATGGCTCTTGGCGCTACGGCAGCGCTGCCTTCTATTCGAACGGAAAAATCAAGCCCAACCGCTGCACCGTCGGCGGCAAGGAGGATGAACATCCCGAAGGCGCCGACTACCTTTACCACAAGAAGCAGCGGATTCTCGTGGGCACCGACGCATTGGAAGCACGACGCCAGCGGAATACCCGGCTCGACGCCAAGGAGTTCCAGCGTCTGGGCGGAACGGCTCTGGAGCCGAGCCCGACTAGGCAACCAACCTTTGATCGGCTCACATTGTCAGCGGCTGCCGAGAAGTATTTCTCGAACTGCGAGAAGCGCGGATTGGACTCCAGGACGATCCGCAAGTACTGCGCCGCGGTTGAGCCTTTCATCCAGCACTGTGGCGACGTGGATCGTCAACTCGGCCGCGCATATTTGGGGTTCGCGCCGCTTTGAGACCCGCGATACCTCAACCAACAATTGGTGGGTCGCGCTGGTGAGTTTCGGAGATGGGTGGCATAACAACCATCACGCCTACCCGGTTTCTGCCCGGCACGGGCTGAAGTGGCATGAATTTGATTTCAACTGGTACACCATTTGGATTCTCAAGCAGCTCGGACTCGCGTCTCGCATCCATCGAGCCGAACTGCCCGCCGGTACGTGTTCTGGCAAATCTCTCGCCCCCAATCGAGTGATAGACGAATCTCTGCAAAGAACGTAGTGTTCTCTGTTTCTGGTAAGCGTTTCAATTCAAGCTGGACCTAACGTTGGCAACAAGGAGCGTAACTGTGAAATCAGGTGCGATTTCCTCACGTTTCGAAAGCTCTGTAAAGGCGCCGATTTACTATCTCCAGGACTACACGCTGCTCGCGATTCACGCGGTGCGGAGCATCTTTACTACGACGCGTTACGCCGTTGATTTAGTCGAACAAATGGACCAAATCGGAGTGGGCTCGGTGCCGATTATCATTGTCGCGCTTGCCTGCGTCGGCGGCGTAATTGTACTGAATGCCGGGTCGCAATTTGTGCGCTTCGGCGAAACAGTGTTGACCGGCGACGCCCTTTCGCTCTCCCTGCTCCGCGAGCTGGGGCCGGTGTTCACGGCACTTCTAGTGGCGGGCCGCAACTCAACCGGAATGGCCTCCCAATTGGGCTCGATGCTCGTCACCGAGCAGGTGGACGCGATCCGGGGGCTCGGAATCGACCCGATTCGCAAGTTGATGACGCCGCGGATCCTGGCCGCGGTGTTAATTCTGCCATTGCTCGTCGCCATTGGTGATTGTGCAGGCCTGTTAGGCGGATTCCTGGTGGCAACCATGACGCTTCACATCGATGCGCAGGAGTTCTGGACACGCGCTATCAAGGCGCTGGCCGTGGGTGACCTCGTTATCGGCTTCTCGAAACCGCTTATTTTCGGATTTATCCTCGCCTCCGTGGGTTGTTATCAGGGATTACGCGTCGAAGGCGGTACCGCAGGCGTGGGCCGCGCTACGATTATGGCGTTTGTTGTGTCCTCGCTCGCCATCCTCGTCGCGGATTTGTTCCTGACCCGACTTCTGCTTTACACATTCCATATGTGACACACTTCGGTCCACATCTGCGCTAATTCGTTCGGGCCAAAGAGTCCTTCGAATTTTCTGCAGTCCAAGGCGAACTGATCAGCAATTCCCCGTCTGATAACAGACGCCCAGTGTGCTGTTGCAATATCTGCAGTCCCAGGAGCCCTTGCGCTTGTCGCGTTGCAGCCTTCATCAAAAGTGGAGCGCGTCCGTTATTGCAATTTACCGCCACCGATCACGAAGCCTAACGCTAGGACTGTTTCCGTTTCAAGATACGCAACGTGGCCAGTGCCTCTTCCATTTCTCTTCGTTCGTCGCGAGGGATTCGGGCGTCAGCCGATGCCCAGGCATTAATGGTGTCCTCAGCCGCTTTGACGCGAACCTGAAGTCGCTTCGGCCGCTGTACCGAAGATTAATTCCTGAATACAATCCGAAACAGCGAGCGCGTAGCTCAGTGGTAGCAGAGACGCTTCACTGGCTTCGCACTTCCTAAGCGTTCCTGAGACATCGCGGCAAATCCCAAGTAGCAGATTTCCCATCGTTCATGGGAAAAGCTCGATTCGGCGCCTCGCCATAACTTTCTTTGTGGACAGCAAAGCGGGTTAAGCTTTACCGATATCGATGGAAATTTCCCAGCCTCGTAGGGTTCGGATCCCACCCTCTCCGCCACCAATTATTGGCCCGCGGCGATACACTCGGCTATCGCCTGCTCAAATCGCGCCTTCAGCAGTTCAGCTTGCTCTGCGGTGCGGACCCTGACCCACGCGCTTGAAACCATAGGCTCCTCGACGGAAGCAACGGGGCCCCGCTTTCTGTTGAAGACAATGTTTTGATCCACTACGTTCACCGTGTTCTTGCCAGCCATGGATTGGAGCCGAACCACGTAGTAATCCCCCGCCTCGATGCCGGGACGCTCGCCCTGTCCCGCGCGCACCGGCTCTATGGTGATTTGCTTCACGTCCATGGTTGCTAGCGGAACCTCGAACCGGTGAGTCTCGATGTAAATCAGCTGACCCGGCGTGGTACCTTCCTGCATTTGGTTCCAGACGACTGAGCAGCCATCAAAGTTGATCGGCGCCACGGAGATGGTCGTGGTCACGTCACCAAACTGGGGAGCGGAATGCTTCCAGCGCGCGGTATGGTCGATCGCGAATTCCCGCGCCAAATCCTTCAGATACCGAATCATTTGGGACGGCACGGCGGACTGCGGCAACGCGGCAATTGGCGCCGAGTGCGATGGAATGGCGAAGCTGCTGTCCCCCGACAATAAAAGCAGAAAAATCAGCACACCCTCGAACCACCTCCGTTGATTAAGCATGGCCGCCCCCCTCCCAGCGCTTAAGATCAACGCGACGGACTGCGCCAGGAATCATGAGGTCGTAAGTTATCATCCTTCTGATGCCATCAGAGCCCCCACTTGGAGCCGGGAAACCAGCGGGCCGCAACGCGGGCCACAAATCTCAGATCGCCGCGGCCGGCAAGAGATAAAGTCGTACCGACACCGCGCTGAGCGCGACCCGGTTTCAGGCTAGCGCGTGCGCAGGCCCGCGTAAAATACGGCGCCTTTCACTTTTTGTAGCCTTCCGCACCCACCAATCTACGCTACTGGAAAAATCGGGTACTGGTACCTCTAGCGTCCGAGTACCGTATAAATCGGTACTTGGCTTGCCGCCCCGACCGCGAGTACGATGCGCACGGCAGCCGGGCAACTCTCACCGCGCACGCAAACGCAAGTACGCAGGAAGCCCCAGAGCTCGGTACGATTTTTTCTGGTTTTCTTTTTGCGGGACACGTTTCGCTGTAGCGCGATTCTCGGCAGCGCAACGCTCCGGGACCTGTCCTCGCTCCGCACGATCGGGCGTTGCTCGCTCAGCCGCAGCCGCTCAACCTAAGCCGCTCGGCTGCAGAACGGGGTTTCGAGCAGCCGAAGTAGGAGGGCCACATGGACAGAACCATTCGATTCATCGCAATCCTAGCTGGTGCAGTCATTATTTCTCTTCTCGCGCACGCTGTTTCGGCCAATACCGCCACTGTCCGGTGTGTCGCGCAACAGGATCAAATCTCCGTTTATGATTCGCTGCGCACCCGCGGCGTCGAAGCAAAACTGAAATGTGGCGAGGAAGTCGAAATCATTGGGCGCGAGAAGGACTATGTAAAAATTCGTGCACAAAATGGTGTCGAGGGCTACGTGCCGGAAGATTTGTTCACTGGCCTGCCGGCCGTGGAATTTCACAAGGACGCGCCTGCCCACACCGTCTCGGTCACTGCAACGCCAGCGCAAAATGCGACCCAGAAAAAGCAGTCGTCCAGCGAGCCTGTCGCGGCATCCGATACTTTCGCAGAAAATAATCCGGCGCCGACTCCCGCGCCTATCTCCGATACATCCGCCAAAGCAGCGTCTGCCGTGCCTGCCCGTCAGCCGGCCGCTACAAACTCAAATTCTTCGCACGCGACGCCGGCTGCCAATTCCGACGACAATCCCGCTCCGCAGCCGGAATACGAAAGCGCGGACCCCGCTTGCCAGAACTATTTTTCCGCCTATGGCCTTGCACCCAGCCAGATGAAATGGATCGCGCAAAATCGCAAGAAGCTTTTCGCCAATGTCTGTCCGGCCCCCGACATCGCGAAAGTCGATTTTGTGATGATCTTCACCCACGACGTGGATTTTTTCAACGTCACCATGCCCACGCCGGTCCACAAAATCGAGGGCTTCTCCGATTTCAGGGCGCTCACGCCCATCGACACAGGGCTGACGTCCGCGTCCGACCCGGACAAGGCGCACCACCAATACGTCTGGATCTTCCGCTTCGCGCCCGGCACGTTCGACCCGGAAAATTTCTCGCCGCGCCGCCGCTATCAATTTTCCACGGTCGAATCCAATGCGCTCGGTTCGAGGGCCGGCCTAAAAGCAGTCGAAGATGCTTTCCGCTTCGTATCCTCCGCGAACCACTGAAGCCGTTCGCTGAAAGATCGGCGCCCTTATCGCACCTCGCTTTTTTCCGCCTCTTCTGTCTCCCGAGGTCGCCCTCTCTCTTCGCATTGTTTGTACGCACAGGTGTGTTGACATCGTAATTGCTACCGCTGTTGACTGGCATCGCGGCAGCTAGCCATGCGCTTGGCATGGGATGAGCACAAGCGCGCGCAAGATCTGCGCAAGCACCAGGTGCGATTGGAAACGGTGCTATTCGCTTTCGACGAGCCCTATGCACGCACCCAGCGCGACGTCAGTTTCGACGATGAAGGACGCTGGATTACGCCGGGAGCCACAGGCCCGGGTTCGATTCTCCTGGATGTTCATGCGTTCTAGGAGAACGGCAACGCAGAAGTTATTCCCGTCATCTCAGCCCGCGCTGCGGAGTCGCGCGAAGGGAAAGCTTATGAGGAATCTCACAAATCACCAGCAACAAGACATGCGCGCAAGCGCCGCAAAAAAAAGATCAAGACATTGATTTTTCCGACGCGCCTCCAGTTCCGGACTGGAGCACGGCGGAGGTCGGAAAATTTCATCGGCCGAAAAAAAAAGCCAGTCACCATGCGGCTGGATTCCGATGTAATCGGACGGCTCAAAACCGACAGCCGGGGCTAGCAAACCAGGGCCAATGGGCTCCTGCGCCACGCCCTGCTGCACTTCACCGCAGCGAAGAGCCGGAACGATCGCAACTTCACCCAACAGCACCGTTAGGCCAAACGTCAAAAACGGAAGGGTTGATCATCTCTCTGCCCTTCACGAGCTCTTCTTGCTCGTTTTTCCGGATGACACCGGACCGCCGATCTTGTTCAGCGTGTCCAGCGCACGCGCTTTGTAAGGGCTGTTCAACCCCACCACTTCCGTAAGCACCACGCGGGCCTCCGGTATCCGCTGCAGTTTCGCCAGCGTGAAACCCAGCCGGTACTGATTCTGCGCGTAGCTGAACGTATCGGACTTCAGCAGCGGACTGGCCTGCTTGAATTGGTCAATCGCTTGCGCGGTGCGGGTGCCCCCCTTGTTCACGTTCACCTCGCCCAACGACGAATACGCCAAGCCCTTTTGCAGCGCCACCTGTTTCTGCCATTGATCGTCGTCCACGTTGTCCGGTTTCTTGGCCTGCGCCAGCAAATCGAGAGCGTGCTGCGCGTAGGCCGCGGCTTTATCCAGATGCGCCGTATCGTTGCACCAGGTATCGGCCAGCAAAATGAGCATCGAAATGTCATCCGGATTGGAAGCCAGCAAGCTCTGCGCCGCGGTCAGCATCTTCGGCGCATTTTGCGCTTGCTGGTAAGCGATCGCGGTTTGCTCGCGCGCGCTCACCGTGTAGGTGGAGTCCGGAAACGTCGCCGCATAGCGTTCCAGCAGCGCCGCGCGCGCCGTGGCGTCCGTGGTTTTGTAGGCGGCGTTGAGCAGCGCATATTGCACGTAGCCGACGTCGCCTTCCACGGTTTTCAAAACGCCTTGCCGCTGCGAAGCCCAGGTGTCGGCCGGAGTGCCCTCAGGAGCCGGCGCCGCCTTGTAGCGCGTCACGATGGCGGCAACCTTCTGGCCGGCATCGAAAAGTTTCGCGCTGTCGCCTTGTTCCTCCGCGGCGTGCACCATAACGACCGCCGTGGAAAAATTATCAGGATCGAGCGTCAGCACCTTGTCGCCATACTCGTACACCTTTGCGTAATCCTTCTGCGCCAAATACGACTGGACGTAGAGCTGGTCTCCGAGCAACTCCAGATCGCCCTTGCCGTAATCCGCCATGAATTTATCCAGCAGCGCGATCTTGTCCGGCCCGTCGGTCGCGGCATAAATATCCGTCAGCGCCTTGTCTTCTGGCGTGCCAGCAGCCACCGCGACGCTCTTGCCGATCTGCGCCATAGCGCTGCCCGTCGCAGCCGCGAACAAAATCACGCACATCGCCGCGCACACCATGAATCGTCGCATCCCGCACCTCCCCAAAAATTTCGTCACGCTCGCAAACTTGCGCCGCCGCGAGCCAGCCCAGGGATCTAACGCGCGCATCTTAGTCGAAGGGCGCCCCGCGCGACAATCTTTTCGTTTGCGCCTCAGCCACGCCTCAGCCATTGACGATTCCGCGGTTTCGATAGAGGATTCCCTGTCAGGCAATCTCCCAAGTAGAGGTGCCGCATGCCCGCAGCCACATCATTCGAAAAAGTGGAGCACGAAAAACTCAACGCGCACATTTCCCGCCAGATGCTGAGCGGCGAAGACGCCACGCTCGCGCGCATTTTCATCGCGCGCGGCGGCATCGTGCCGCGCCATTCACATCGCAGCGAGCAGTTTTCGCTGATCATGTCCGGCGCGCTTAAATTTTTCTTCGACGACGGAGAAACCACCGTGGTGCACGCCGGCGAAATCATCCTGATTCCCGCGCACGTTCCGCACAAGGCCGAAGCCCTGGAAGATACCGTGGACATCGACTTCTTCGCGCCGCGCCGCGAGGACTGGATCAACAAGACCGACGCCTACCTGCGCAGCGACGCGCCACAAAAAAAGGACTGAACGCATGGACCTCGGACTACAAGGACGCGTCGCCATCGTGGCGGCGGCCAGCAAAGGACTGGGCCGCGCCATCGCCACGGAACTGGCGAAAGAAGGCTGCGAGGTGGCGATCTGCGCGCGCACCTCGGCCGACGTCGAGCGCACCGCTCAGGAAATCAGGGCCATCGCCGGCCGCGAAATCTTCTGGCGCGCTCTGGACGTGACCAACGCAGACGGTGTGCGCGATTTCGTAGCCGCCGTGGAAAGGAAATTCGGACGCATCGATATTTGCATCACCAATACCGGCGGCCCTCCGTCCTAAAAATTTATGGAGATCACGCTCGAGGAATGGCGCTCCGCCGTCAATCTGGTCCTGCTCAGCAGCGTCTATTTCGCCCGCGAAGTGCTGCCGCGCATGCAGCGCCGCCGCTGGGGCCGCCTGATTACAATCACTTCCATCTCCGTAAAGCAACCGATCGACGGCCTGATGCTGTCGAATTCGCTGCGTGCCGGCGTAGCGGGAATGGCCAAGACGCTCGCGAACGAATTCGGCGCCGACGGCATCACCGTCAATAACGTTTGCCCCGGCTACACGCTCACCGATCGCCTCACCGAGCTTTTCGAAAAGCGCGCCCGAGACGCAGGCGTCGCCTACGACGAGATCCTGAAGCAATCCACCGCGAACGTGCCTATTGGGCGCTTTGCGCGTCCCGAAGAACTCGCTGCGCTGGTTGCTTTTCTGGCATCCGAGCGCGCCAGCTCTGTCAACGGCACGACGATCGCTGTGGACGGCGGCAGCACCAAGGGCCTCTTCTAAAATAAAGAACAACCCCTGGATACCGGCCGCCGCCACACGGGCCCTGTACCTGCGTACGGTTTCCTATTCGACCATTCTGCAGAGTAATAAACCGTCTCGCCACCGGGGCCCGATGCATACTGCGAAGAGGCGCAGCAGCGCCGGACCCCGGAGGTCCCCATGTATCGAAGACTCTCGCTGTTTTTCGCCGCTGTGCTCCTCTGCGCGAATCACAGCGCTGCTCAAACCGCGTCCACCACGACCGTCGTTGCCGCAACGGTAAGCGCGAATCCCGCCGCCACGCCAGCTGCCGATGCGCCGCTGCCGACCGCGTCAGAAATCTTGCAAAAATTTCAGACCGCTATTGGCGGAAAAGACGCGTGGTCCGGCATCACCACTCGCAGCATGAAAGGAATTTACCAGACCGAAGATCTCTCGAGTTTCGCTTCGGTCGAAATCATCACCAAGGCTCCCAACAAAAGTTTCATGAAGATTGCATTTCCCAACGGCATCGCCGTGCGCGAAGTGTGCAACGGCAAGTTCGCCTGGATCGAGGATCCGCGCGGAGGTATGCACCAATTCACCGGAGCCGCGCTGGAAAGCCGCCTGCGTCTTTCCACGTTCAACAGCATGGGTCCAACTCTGCTGATGATGTTCACCGGCCGCGTGCTTGGCACGGCGCAAGTGGGAGCGCACTCGACTTATGTCGTGGAAATGTCGCCCTCCAAGAAAGTTACCTCGAAGGTCTACTTTGACGTGACGAGCGGCTTCGCCGTTCGCGCCGACGACACCCTCCATAGCGACCAAGGCGACTACACCGTGCAGACTTTCGCCGACGATTACCGTCCCGTGGATGGCGCGTATTATCCGTTTCGCATCCGCCATGTCGAGCAGGGCAACGTCTTCACTGTGCGTGTCACGCAAGTCAAAAATAATCCCCCCGTGGACGATTCGGTTTTCCTGAAGACGGACAGCGCCAATGGTGACGAATAGGTCGCAATAAGCCGCAGGCGAGCTCGCGCCGAACGATAGCGAATTGCCGTTGCCAGCAGCGCCGCCCGGGCGTTCCATTTGCGGTCGCGTGCATCCCGCGCGCCGCTTCCCTTCCAGAATGAAACCGCCGCCCAGAACAATACGAAACGCACAATCCCCGCCGCGCGTTATATACTGTTCACTTTTGTCGTCATCTTTGCTTCGTCATGGGAGAGAACCGAATGACTCAGATTTCCGGACGCTTTCGTCCGCTTGTACCGGCAGGCTTGTGTGCCGTATTTTTGTCCCTCGCGCTGCTGCTTCCCGCGCTCGGACGCGCCGATGAACCCTACGCGCGCAGCCGCGATTACGATTTGCAAAATGTAAAAACGCATCTCTGGTTCGACACCGACCAGCGCAAAGTCCGCGGCGAAGTCACGCACACCATCGCGATGCTGCGCGACGACGTCTCGCAAATCCAATTCGATTCCGTCGAGCTGAAAATCGCCGCAGTCACGCTGGACGGCAAGGAAGCGAAATTCTCCACCACGGCTACAGCGCTGGTCGTCCCGCTGCCCGGCCCTTCCCGGCGCGGCGAACATCACGAAGTCTTCATCCGCTACGATGGCCAGCCGAAGAAAGGCCTGTACTTTGTACTGCCCGATAAGAATTATCCGAATCGCCCAAAAGAAGTCTGGACGCAGGGCGAAGCCGAAGACACGCGCTACTACATCCCCATCTACGACTATCCCAATGATCGCACCACGTCCGAAATGATTCTCACCGTCCCGGCCACCTGGCTCACGATTTCCAACGGCGGCCTCGTCGGCATCAAAGACGAACCAGACGGCACCAAAACCTGGGATTGGAAACAATCCGAACCGCTCTCCACATACCTGATCACCGCCGTCGCCGGTGAATTCGTCGAGAAGAAAGATATCTGGCGCGGAATTCCCGTGCGTTACGTCGTGCCGCGCGGCCAGGAAGACACCATCGATTCCACGTTTTCGCGCACGCGCCAAATGCTGGATCTTTTTTCAGACAAGCTCGGCGTGCAATATCCCTGGGCGCAGTACGCGCAGTCTTCCGTGAACGATTTCATCGAAGGCGGCATGGAAAATACCAGCGCCACTACGCTGACCACGCGCGGCCTCGTCTCGCCCGGACTCGCGCCCGAACTTCGCCGCGGTTCCGACGATCTCGACTCGCACGAGCTCGCTCACCAGTGGTTCGGCGATCTGGTCACTTGCCGCGATTGGGCCAACATCTGGCTCAACGAAGGCTTCGCCACGTATTTCGAACATTATTGGGCCGAGCAGCGTTACGGCGCCGACGAAGCTGCCTACGAATTCTGGCGCGATCAAGCCGGCTGGTTCCGTCAGAAGCGTTTGTATCCCGTACCGATCGTTACAAGAAATTTCCAGGACAGCATCGAGTATGCCGGCAACGTTTATGACAAAGGCGGCTGGGTACTGAAAATGCTGCGCAGCAAACTCGGCGACGAGGATTTTTTCCGCGGCCTGCACTATTACCTGGAAACCAATCGCGGACAAAACGTCGTCACCGCCGACCTGGAAAAAGCGATCGACCATTCCACCGCGACGAATGTCGACCATTTCTTCCATCAGTGGATCTGGCGAGCCGGCGCGCCGAAATATGAAGTCAGCTACACCTTCGACGACGCCGCGCACCAAGTGAAGCTAAATGTAAAGCAAACGCAGAAAGTCGAAGGCATGGTGGACCTGTTTGACATGCCCGTCGAAATCGAAGTGGCCACCGCCGCCGGGCGGAAGGCCTCCACGATCCAGGTGAGCAAAGCCGAAGAAACCTTTACGCTGCCCGCGGACAGCACGCCCCAAATGGTGCTCTTCGATAAGGGCGACAACATTCTGAAGACCCTCGAGTTCAAAAAAGACGCCGCCGCACTGATCTATCAATTGAAAAACGCGGAAACCGTGCCCGATCGCGCCGACGCCGCCGTCGCGCTCGCCGCCGTCAAGGATAATCCCGAAGTCGTCGCGGCCCTCGGCAACGCGGCCCAGCACGATCCTTTCTGGGGCGTGCGCGCTGAATCGCTAAAGGCCCTCGGAAAAATCGGCGGCTCTCCGGCGGAGAAACAAATTCTTACCGCCGTGAACGATCCCAAGCCATGGGTTCGCCAGGTTGCCGTGCAAGAGCTGGGCGGTTTCAGCGAAGACCCTTCGCTCGGCCTGCAGCTCGCCTCCATCGCGACGAACGACAAAGCCTATCGTGTCCGCGCCGCCGCGCTGAATGCGCTTGGTGAAATCAAGGCCCCCAATGCGTACCAAGTGCTCAGCGCCGCGGTGCAGCTGGATTCGCCGGACGATACGCTGCGCAACGGTGCTCTCGAAGGCCTCGGCTCCCTCGCCGACGATCGCTCCGTGCCGCTGTTGCTGGAATGGTCCGCCCCCGGGAAACCTTTTGAAACGCGCGGCGCAGCGATTGGCGCGATCGCGGGCCTGGACACAAAAAACAAAACGATCACGAAGACACTAATTTCGTATTTGCAGGAACCTTATATTGACGTCAAGTACGCCACGCTGTTCGCTCTAAGCAAACGCGGAGACCCCGACGCCATCGCCCCGCTCGAAGCCATGCTCAAGGCCGGCGACCTGAACTTCGCCGCCGCCCCCTACATCCAAATGCAAATTGATGCGCTCAAAGCCAAAGCCGCAGGAAATCATGCCAGCGGTCCCGGCAGTGGAACGGGCGCGAGCACTGGAAATGGTGCCGGTGCTGGCGCAAGCTCTGGCTCCGGCGCCGCTGCTGGCGCGAGCGCAAGTCAAGGCCCATCTCCGGCTCAGCAGCCGGCTTCAGCAGCGGTCGGCTCAGACATCACGCTGGACGCGCTGAAAAAACTGCAACAACAAATGGACGAAGTAAACGCACTCCTGGCAAAAATCGAATCACAACTAAGCGCAACGAAGAAGCAGTAACGACCTGGCGTGTCCCGCCGTTGCATTTGCTCTTGACTCTGCACCGGCCGCCTTTAGGCGGACGAGGTTGCCTTTGATTTTGTGGCGGCGCACTTCAGTGCGTCATGCGCGTCCCAGCAACGAACGACGCCGTACTCAACCCGCGCGAAAACGCATCGTCGATGTCATCCCGAACGGAGTCCCGCGCTTTTTCTTTACCGCCGCAGTTTGGCGCGCGCGGGACGCAGAGGGGGATCTGCTTCTTGCCGACGCTCCTCGCAATTTACGGCCTAGGCGCGTCTCGACCGCCGCCGTCACTCCGCCAGCAAAATCCGCAAATCGCGCAGATTATTCCCCGTGGGCCCGGTAACAATCGCGCCACCGACCCGCGCAAAAAAACCATATGCATCGCACCGCCGCAAAAAATCCCCAGGATCCAGGCCAATCGCCCCCGCCCGCGAAAATGTCTCGCCATCCGCCACCGCGCCCGCAGCCGGACTGTTCCCATCCACTCCATCCGTCCCCGCGCTCAAAACCGCAATCCTCTTTCCCGCAATTTTCGGCACGCAAGCCAGCACAAACGCCGAATTGCGCCCGCCGACCCCATCACCCGTCACCGGGCTACTCACTTCTCCACCAGCAAAAATCGCCACGCGCCGCCGCGGATTTTCCTGCTTCAGAATCTCCAACTGCGCCAGCAAGTGTTCCGCTGCCTTTTCCAGCGGCCAATTATCCGTCTCGGTATCCACCAGGCACGTAAATCCCTCCGCCTCGCAACAATGATGCGCCGCATGCAACAATTCTCGCTCGCCCAGCAAAATTTCAAATCGCGCGCGCGCAAATACCGGCTCACCATCTTTGGGTGTTTCAGCGAACGCCCGCTGCTCGATCATTCCACGCGACGAAGCCGGCAATTTCGCAAGCAATCCATATCTCCGCACGATGCGCTCGACATCTTCCCCCGTCGTCGGATCCGGCACAGTGGGGCCGGAAGCCAGCGCCGACTCCTCCCCTTCCGGCACATCGCTGATCGCAAAAGTTATTTTCATTGCAAGCGCGGCAGCAGCCGCAAGCCGCCCGCCCTTGGTGGCCGAAAGATGCTTGCGCACCACATTGATTTCTTCAATCGGCGCGCCGCAAGTAACCAGCGCGGAATGCAGCTGCTGAAAATCCGCGAGCGTCACGCCGGGATCCAGTGGCTGTTCCACCAGCGACGACCCGCCCCCGGAAATCAAAAAAAATACCAAGCTCTGTTCGCCGCACCGTGCCAAGCGCTCCAGAATCGCGCGCCCCGCCGCGAAACTCTCCGCCGTAGGCAAGGGGTGGCCGCCCACAAATGTTTTCCATCCGGGCAAAGGCCGCGCAGGAGGAGCGGGAACCACCAGAACGCCGTCGGGAGGAAATTCAGGCGTCAAAATTTCGTGCAAGCCCCGCGCCATCGCCAGCGCGGCCTTCCCGAAAGCGATGGCAACAATTTCGCGGAAGCCACTCAAGTCAATATCGGAGCCGCCAGCGCGAATCAACGAGCCGCGCCGGTCCAGCTTTCGCGCCAGCGCCGCCGGAATATCAATCGCCGCCAAAGTATGCCGGAAAACGTGCTCAGCCGTTTTTTTCATGACTATTTTCGACGCGACCGTGCCGGAACAGAGAGACTTGAGAGGTTGTGTGCGTACCGCTGGTTTTCGTCAGGGCACGGTCTCGGCCGTGCCACAACCGCGGCAAAGTCCCAGCGGCTTGAGCCGCCGAGGCCATGAATTCCGAGTTCCTACACGCACTCTTCAGCCCCTCCGTCACGCTTCTGGTCACTTCATTCCCAACGCGTCGGCATTCAGCGCATTCGGCGGCCGGCGCCCTTCAAAAAGCGCCACCAAGTTATTTGCGGCCATCACAGCCATCTTCGTACGCGTATCGAGCGAAGCGCTCGCAATATGCGGCGTCAAAATCACGTCCCGGCGCGACAGCAGCGCCGGATTCACCAACGGCTCGTGTTCATACACATCCAACGCAGCCCCGGCAATTTTCCGATTCTCCAGCGCCTCCGCCAGCGCTTCCTCGTCCACCACGGGCCCTCGCGAAGTATTCACCAAAAACGCCGTGCGCTTCATTTTCTCCAGATTCTCGCGCGAAATCAGATGCCGCGTATCGGGCAAAAGCGGCACATGCAAGCTGATAAAATCCGACTCGCGGAACAATCGATCGCGATCCACAAATTCCGCATGCAGCTCGCGCTCCACGTCCTCGGGCGCGCGCACCGCGTCGCTATAAAGCACCTTCATCTGAAATCCCAACGCGCGTCGCGCCACGCCGCGCCCGATGCGCCCAAATCCCAGAACCCCCAAAGTTTTTCCCCACACATCGCCGCCGACCAGTTGATCGAGGTCCCAGCCCGGCCAAGTTCCGCTGCGCATCCAGGCGTCGCCTTCGAGCAGCCGTCGCGCGATGGCCATCAGCAAAGTCCATGCAAAATCCGCAGTCGTATCGTCGAGCACGCCCGGCGTGTTCGTCGCCGCCACTCTGCGTCGCGTGCACGCCGCGACATCTATATTGTCGTAGCCCACGGATACCGTCGCCGCGATCCGCAATTTCGGCCCGGCTGCCAGCAACTCCTCGTCCACTTTCTCCGTGAGCAGGCACACCAGCCCTTCCTTATCCGCCACGCGTTTCAACAGTTCCTCACGCGTGATACGCTCCGGCGGCGTCCAATAATCCACCTCGAAATGTTGGTCCAAAATCGTCCGCGCCGCCGGAAAAAGCGGACGCGTCGAGAGTATTTTCGGTTTAGTCAACGCGTGCCTCGCAAAAAGCCCGTGCGCAGAATTTGTAACATATACTGCCAAATTAGCAAACGGATCGCGGACGTGTGAAGCCGTGCGTCACCGAGGTTTGTGCATCGCGCTGCAGCGCGAAGCATCCTGAGATCCCGCAGTGCGGAATCGAAGGGCTGGACCAAAAGCGCCGTATTGACGCATGCTATTAATGTCGAGGAGAGAGACTCATGACGCATCTACGAAGAGCCATCGTAGTTCTATTCTTCAGCTGCTGCATCGCGCCGCTCGCCATGGGCCAGCTCACGCTGAAGGTCAAGATCCAATCGACGCCGATGGAGCGCCAACTGCTCTTTGCCAAGCTCAACGAGCGCGCCGCAACTCACCATATCCAGTTCGTCTTGGTGGAATCCGGATTCGACTACCGCGTCGCCTACGGTGTCGCCGGCCCGGTCATGACCCCCTACGGCCCAGCAGCTGCCAGCGCCTCAGTCACAAAAGTTTTTGACCCGAGCGGCGCCGAACTCTTCACCTTCGCGCGTGACGGCCGCTGGACCCCCGACGCCGCCGCCAACGCCACCGCCAAAGAAATCATCAAGCGCATAAGAAGGCTCCGCGGGCTCTAATGGCGCAACCATGTACCTAGTCCTCACGCGTTGACGCCCATCGCTGCACACGGCTATAGTGACCGTGAGAGCGCGAGCGATTCGTCCACGCGCCCGCTCGACACGCGCATGGATTCGCGACTACTCCACGATCTGAAATCACTCCTGGGCCCCGAAGCCGTGCTTCACCGCTCCGAGGAACTAATGCTCTACGAATACGACGGCTCGGTCGAAGTAGCGCGTCCGAATTGCGTGGTCTTCCCGCGCACCACCGCCGACGTCCTTGCCATCGTAAAACTCGCGAACCAATATCAAACTCCGCTCGTAGGCCGCGGCGCCGGCACCGGCCTCTCGGGCGGCGCGCTCTCGCGCAAAGGCGGCATCCTCATAGTTTTTTCGCGCATGAATCGCATCCTAGAAATGGATATCGAAAACCAGCGCGCTACCGTGCAACCGGGCGTAGTGAATTCCGATCTCAGCGCCGCCGTCGCACACGCCGGACTGCATTTCGCGCCCGATCCCTCTAGCCAGAAAGCCTGCACCATCGGCGGCAACGTCTCTGAGAATTCCGGCGGCCCGCACACGCTCGCTTACGGCGTCACCACCAATCACGTTTTATCCCTCGAAGCCGTGCTCCCCACCGGCGAACTCATCCGCATCGGCAGCTCCGCGCTCGATTCGCCCGGTTACGATCTGCCGGGATTATTCGTCGGCTCCGAAGGCACGCTCGCGCTGATCACCGAAATCACGGTAAAACTCACGCGCCTGCCGGAAGCAGTGAAAACGCT
>Ga0210394_10002283_pt1 | contig 26735 bp, 23 predicted proteins | sample IncBWC12MmetaG_FD_160121 | JGI IMG/M metagenome (GOLD analysis project Ga0210394, IMG submission 160121) | Forest soil microbial communities from Barre Woods Harvard Forest LTER site, Petersham, Massachusetts, United States - Inc-BW-C-12-M | ecosystem: Environmental > Terrestrial > Soil >...
ACCTGAAGCAGGCGAGACTCTTCCACCGCCAGCGCTACCGTGTAGCCTTGCTTGTGTCGCAAGTCCCCGTGCTCGGCCGCGGCCTTCGAAATCGGAGCTTTCATCCCGTTGTGCAGGCGCAAACGCCTGATGATGTCGTGCAGAAGCTGAGGAAGATGGCCCGTGCGCTCTTCAAAGCTCAGTGGAATACGGGCCAGGTCCGACTCCTGCTCCACTCGGGCAAGCCATTCGTCGATCAGGTTTGGCATTTCACGTTCGAGGATGTCCGCCACACTCTCAATAGAAGAGGCAACACCGCCGCTCGCCTTTGCAATTCCGCCAAATTCTACAGGTTTGGTCACTTCAATTCTCCGTTGCTAACAATTCTGTTCTATCAATCGGCCGCGCCATTTTGTGCAAGGGCGTACGCACGAACTTGGTTCTCACTCTCTCACCGGGCGGTCTGCAAGACTGTGCTAAACGAGACACGCCGCGATCTATTAGGGTTTTTTAATGTCGTAAGCATCGAGGCCCATTCTGCTAATGACATGGTCCCCCCGGACGCAGCGGTGTTTTCGTATGCGCAAACTCGCTCTTGACCCTTCACAATGTGGTTGAATGCGAAGGAAGGAACCCTGGGTGCGCGACGCTGAACAGCGGGGCGTGCTGCATTCTCGGGTTCCACAACGCGATCGGCGGCCAGCAGACGTTTGCTTCGACCGATTTTGACACCAGCGAGATTTTCGTGAGCCCGATCCCAGACGTGTCTGTTACGTCGCACGAGGTGGGCGAGTGGGCGAACGATCCGTTTGGCAACAATCCAACCCCGGCGTGGGGCCACACGGGACAAGTAGCCGGGTGTCAAGCCAACCTTGAGGTAGGCGATCCATTGAGCGGGACATTGGCGCCGCCCATTTTCAATCCCCAAAACGGATTCACTTACCACATGCAGGAACTGGCCTTCTTCTCGTGGTTCTATGGAGCGCCTTCTGTGGGAGTCAACGGGTGGTTCTCGAACAACGGAACGTTTTTGCGGGATGCTGGACCGGTCTGCCACTGAGGCTCGGTGGGTAGGCACAACTCGGAACGCCTTGAAATACAGTTGGGGTGACAACCGGACTACAGGCCGCCTCGAACGGCGGCCTGTGGTCATCCCAATACTTGAGTCCGATCTGAGCGGCAATCACACAATTCTTCAGGACGGATTAAGCAAAAGACTCCTCAAAATTTTTCGGGAATCCTCCGGAAGGCTAACTCCGATAAGTCGGATTAGGGGAACGTGGCCCGCCGCAAATCCTCGCTGCCGATGAGCTTTAACAGCGCTTTCACCTTACTCTAACAATCCTTGCGTACCTAGAGAATGGGTCAATTCGGGCTGGTACTACAGCGGAATGGTTCGGTTTGCGGTGAGCCTTGAGTGAGTTGCAGTTGGTCCCCTTTGCAGTCGAAGCAAACTCTTCGGCATCATCAATTTGGCCGCAATTGCCTTCCGGCTCGGGTCCGCAACTTTGCGTATCCGTATTTCTACGGATATTTTTTCGCTTGAGAATCTGCTACCGTGTCCTGTTTTTTAATGCGGATAAAAACCTCACTGACGGCAGTAGTTGCGGGCACGGAGCCCGGATCGTTAACCTTCGTTCAATCGCCTCCCGCGCAACCCCATTTTCTAATAGCGAATCCGCGATTAGAAACACGCGTATCTCACAGAAAACAAACGCTGGCGCACATGTCTAATAGCGAATTTTCGCAGCTTTTTCCGCCAGTTTCGCGTCACTCCTTTCCCTCTCGCATTTCGTTCGGCATTTTGCGCCAGCGCGGGCTCACTCTCCGGTCGCTACCGTTTTGTTTTGGTGTCTTTGCGTTGCTTGCTTTTGCGCCGATTCGTACGGATGCGCAGATTCCGCCGAGTAACCCCTGTCCCCGTTCGGCCATTGGCAGCGCCGTGCCTGAACCCGCAGATTTGCGCAGCCATGACGGCGTGCTCAAAGTAAATCTCGCCTTCCGCAACTCTGTCGACGCGAGCGGCCCGACAGGCTATTTGACGCGCTATTGCTACGTCTCGGACGACGGCAGCCAGTCGCCAAATTTGCGCGTCCATCCCGGCGATCTGCTGATATTGAGCCTGAAGAACGAACTGGCAGCGACAGCGCAGCAGGAGTCGGCGACAGCGCATGAACACTCCGCCCCAGCCGCCTGCGCCGGCCGCGGAGTGATGTCGGCTTCCGCCACAAATCTGCACTTCCACGGACTCGCAATTCCTCCTCTGTGCCACGTGGACGAGGTGCTAACGACCTCGGTGCTCCCCGCCGATCCGGCTTTCGAATACCGCGTGCGAATTCCTGCGGATCAGCCCCCGGGATTGTATTGGTACCATCCCCACCTTCACGGCTTCAGCAAGACGCAAGTCCTCGGCGGCGCTTCGGGCGCGCTAATCGTCGAAGGAATCGAGCGCGTGAATCCCGAAGTTGCCGGCCTTCCCGAGCGAATTCTCATCATCCGCGACCAGGACTTGCTGAACCCGAATGCGCCGTCAAGCTCCAGCGTGAACGCGCCGCCGGTTGTTCTCGACGCAGATGGCGATGCCCGAAATACGGGCTCAGGAACAGGCAAACCGGCCAAAGACCTGTCGCTGAATTTCGTCCCGGTACCCTATCCCGATTACCAGCCCGCGAAAATCGAGATGAAACCCGCCGAGCGCCAATTATGGCGGGTTCTGAACGCGTCGGCGATTACCTACTTGAACCTCCAGCTGGTTCTCAACAGTTCTCCGCAGGGACTCGGAGTCGTGGGCCTCGACGGCGTTCCGATCAAACTAAATGGCTCGGGTGGAAACGGCATCGTTTGGCAGACCCACGTAGGTCTGCCGCCGGGAGGCCGCGCCGAATTTATCGTCACGGGTCCGTCCGAGGGAATTCAGGAAACCTTGCTTACACGTAGCGTGAACACTGGCGCTGGCGGCGAGAACGATCCTGTTCGCCCACTGGCGACGATTGTGGCGAAGAAAGACCCGCGAGAGCCGAGGTCAGCTCTTTCCAGCCAAACGGTACCGCTCGAGCGCGCGAGCCTTCCCTGGCTCGGTACCGTAAAGCCCGTACGCACGCGAAAATTGTATTTCTCCGAAGTGTTGCAGGATCCGAAAGACCCGAATAGCCCTACCACCTTTTTCATCACCGTGGACGGTGCCAGTCCGGTTCTCTTCAACCCGGATTCGTCCGTTCCCAACATCGTGGTCCGCCAGGGAGACGTCGAGGACTGGATCATAGAAAACCGGTCGCAGGAACTGCACGCTTTCCATGTCCATCAGACTCATTTCATGTTGACCGAATGGTTCGGTGTTCCCGTGAATGAGCCCTTTCTTCGCGACACCATCAACGTCCCGTTCTGGGACGGAAAATCCGGAAAGTTTCCCAGCGTCCGCCTCCGCATGGACTTCCGCAATCCGGAGATCGTCGGCACATTCCCCTATCACTGCCACCTCCTCGAACATGAGGACGGCGGCATGATGGGACTGGTACGCGTAGAACCATCGCAGGAGTCTCGAGTTCATCCCGCCCCAGTTCCAGTGGAAGCGCCCGACGGCGGTGAACGAAAATGATCTGGCTTGCTATTTCTTCTCCGCTAGTTTTTACGCGCCTTTCATCTGGCGATAACATCCCTCGCGTATCCACGTCATGGACGCGTTTGACTCCCAAAGCCTCCCGGAAGCGGCGACGCGCCGCCCTCCGTTCAACAGGGTCAACCAGGGCGGCAGGGTTTCAGGCTCAAAAATTGTTTCAAGGAGAGTTCATGATTCGGAAGAATCTTCGCTGGATGGCAGCCATGGTGCTCGCCACGAACCTGGCTTTTGCAACGCCCAGTGGCGTCATGGCAGACCAGGGGAAAAAGAAGAACCCCAACGCCGCCGACAACATCGCCACCACCACCCCTATTAAGCACCTCGTCGTGATCTTCCAGGAAAACGTATCGTTCGACCATTACTTTGGAACTTACCCGGTCGCTGAGAATCCCGCCGGCGAGACGCGATTTGTCGCCAGGGGGAACACGCCTTCCGTGAACGGCCTCTCGCAGGGCTTGATCGAACGCAATCAGAACTCGCTCCAACCCGTTCGCCTCGATCCCAGCCAGAACTATACGTGCGATCAAAACCACGACTACATGCCCGAACAGCAAGCGTTCGACAGCGGCCTGATGGATAAGTTTCCCGAATTTACGGCAACCGCCTGCAATTCGTCTTTCCCAGCCGTGCAGGACTTGGGTGCCGACATCGTGATGGGGTACTATGACGGCAATACCGTCACCGGACTCTGGAATTACGCACAACACTTCGCGATGAGCGACAATTTTTATGGGACGAACTTCGGTCCCTCGACTCCTGGAGCGCTGAACGTGATATCAGGCATGACCGGCGGCGTCGATCCCGCCACCAGCAAGAACAACTCAGTTACCGAGGTGATTGGCGGAAGCGTGATCGGTGATCCGGACCCGGCCTTTGATGACTGCAGCAGCTCGGACGTAGTCGGCATGCTGAACACAAACCTCAACATCGGCAATCTGCTCAGTGCCAAGAAGATTACCTGGGGTTGGTTCCAGGGCGGATTTGCGCCGTCCGGCGTCGTTGCCGGAAAGGCCGTTTGCGCAACGACCACAAATCGCATCGATGGCACTCCAGAGAAGGCCTATAGCGCGCATCACAATCCATTTGAATATTATCTTTCAACATCCAACCCGCACCATACGGCGCCGGCGAACGCTGCGGAAATCGGCAACGATGGCGCGGCGAATCACCAATATGACCTGAGCCTGTTCTTCTCCGCGGCATCGGCGGGGAATCTTCCGGCCGTCTCTTACCTAAAGGCGAATCGTGCGCAGGATGGACACCCTAGCAATTCATCGCCGCTGGACGAGCAGGTCTTCCTCGCCAACACGATCAACTTCCTGCAGAGCCTTCCCGACTGGCAAAACACTGCCGTGATTATCACCTGGGACGATTCCGACGGCTGGTACGATCACGTGATGAGCCCGATCCTGAACCAATCAAATACCTCTCAGGATGCACTTACTGCGCCGGGCTCCTGCGGCAACGGAGCGGGCTCGCTTGAGGGCATTCAAGGCCGTTGCGGTTACGGCCCACGCATTCCGATGCTCGTAATCTCGCCCTATGCGAAGAAGAACTTCGTGGACGGCACGCTGACGGACCAAAGCTCGGTGGTTCGCTTCATCGAACAAAACTGGGAACTCCCATTGATTGGAAATGGATCCTTCGATCAGTTCGCGGGGACTCTGTTCAACATGTTCGATTTCAAGAACCAACGCAACGACGTCGTGATCCTAGATCCTTCCACCGGCCGCGTCGTGCAGATGCCGGATAACGACGGCAAAAACTAACTAAGCATCTTCAGCAGTCCCCTGCCTGGATATGCCCCTGGCGCGGATCGATACCCCGGTCCGCGCTATTTTTTTACAGCTCGCTCGCCTCGCGCTTCGGCGGTACCCTTGACCCTCTGCTCGCCTCGGGTTATTCACTTCTGCCGGAGACGCACAACGTGCCTCGAAAAATTCGCAGCGTCGATCTCACGCAAGTCTCTGAATGGAACAATGGGACGCTACAGCGAAAAGAAGATTATCTCGCCGCCGAAGAGCCTCTCGAAATCCGCGTGGGCGAAAATCCTTTGAGCGTTACGATGCGCACGCCGGGTCACGACGTGGAGCTCGCCGCGGGATTTCTTTTCACCGAGGGGCTCGTGCAGCGGAGGGAACAAATTCTTAGTCTCGAAAACGCTCCGCGAGATGGCGGGAAAAATCCAGGTAACGTCGTCGTGGCGGAATTGACGCCGGAGTCCGCGCCTGACTTTGAAAAAATGCGGCGTCATTTTTTCGCAGCCTCAAGCTGCGGTATTTGCGGGAAGGCGTCAATTGATTCGGTCCGCTCGCGGACGCTTCGGCCGCCGAATCCGGAATTTCGTCTTGATGCGGAAGTCCTTATCGCGATGCCCGACGCGCTGCGCGCCTCGCAAGCCGTTTTTGGGCGGACGGGCGGTCTGCATGCCGCCGCGCTCTTTGAGGCATCCGGGAAGTTGCTCGTGCTCCGCGAGGACATTGGCCGCCACAACGCGGTGGATAAAGTAATCGGCTGGGCGCTACTGGACGGCCGTTTGCCGCTCTCGGAACTAGTAATGCTGGTCAGCGGGCGCGGAGGATTCGAAATCGTGCAGAAAGCAATCGCGGCAGGGCTTCCGATTGTTGCATCCGTCTCGGCGCCATCGAGTCTCGCCGTGCAGCTCGCACGGGAATTGGGATTAACTCTGATCGGATTCCTGCGCGGTCGGCGATTCGTAATTTACGCTGGCGAAGAGCGAATCTCAAATCCCAAGGCCAAATGGACATGAGGTCTCGGCCTTTAATTGGGGCGATCGCGGAGCAAACAGCCAAATACTTCTCCGTGCTCCACATAGCCCACTATTTGTCGGCCGGCGTGGATTTTCGCGCGCGGATCATCTCGCGAAACTCGGCGAAGAATTCATGATCCCACCAGCCGAGCCTGGACTCTTCGTCCATCATCGCCAGCGCGACTTCCGACGGCACGGCAGTGCGGTACGGGCGATCCGTCGTGAGCGCGTCGTAAACGTCGGCGAGCTGCAAGATGCGGGCCGCGAGCGGGATTTCTTCGCCGCTCAAGCCGTCCGGATAGCCCGAGCCGTCGCGCTTCTCATGATGGTGGCGAATAATGGGAAGCACGAAGCGCAGAGATTTCAACGGCGCGCAGATTCGCTCGCCGACCACCGGATGTTTGCGCATCACCGCGATTTCCCCAGGAGTAAGCGGCCCCGGCTTCAGCAAGATCGTATCCGGAACGGCCACTTTGCCGATATCGTGAACGATTCCCGCGCGCCGCAGCGCAGTGATTTGCTCTTCCGGCAGAGCGAGCTTTTTCCCCAGCATCACCGACATTTCAGCCAGCCGCTCGCAGTGGCCTCGCGTGTAGGGATCGCGCGCCTCGATGCTAAGCGCCAAACTGAAAAGCACCACTTCGGCGTTTTCGAGTTCGTCGGTGTACTGCTTCAGGCGCAAAAGCGAACGCGTGCGCGCGAGGAGTTCGTTGATATCGATCGGCTTACTCAGGAAATCGTCGGCGCCAGCGGTGATTCCACGAATGCGGTCTTCCGTATCCGACAGTCCGGTGATGAGGACGACTGGAGTGAGCCGCGTTTCAGGGGTTTCCTTAATTCTGCGGCAGACCTCGAATCCATCTATTCCTGGCATCAGGATGTCGAGCAGAATCAGATCTGGTTTGAACTCGGAACAGGCCGCGAGCGCGGACCGGCCATCCGCTGCATCACGCACGTCGTAGCCCTCGCGGCGGAGAAGCGTTTCAAGCGCCGCGCGGGCGGACGATTCGTCATCCACGATGAGAATCTTTCCGGGCACAGGCTGGTTCACTCCAAGGAAAAAACCAAAATAGTATGGATTCCGCGGAGTGCGGGCAATCGACTTGTTGTTCCGCAGCGCGGCGCCGACTTTTCTTGAGAGTATTGGATACTTTATTCCTTTCGCAGCGTTGCTTCGATCAAACCGTGAGGCTCGTCGGTGGGGAGGAAAACCTCGGCGGGATTGTCCATACCGAATGGCGAGAGGTCGACCAGGTTGAAGTGCTTGTTCGGCAGCGAGAGATGGATTTCGCGGATGTGGTCGAAGCTGTTCAGGACGGCCTCGCCCATCGCGTATAAGGTGTGTTGAAGCGAGCGGCTGTCGTGTTCGGCGAATGTTTCGAGGATTGTTTGGCGCACGCCGTACCAGATGGGGCTAAATTCGATTTCGGCGCCTTCGTAGAGCCACTGCGCGCGAATCTCCGTGGAGAGAACGCGGTTGCGATCTTCTTTCAGCGTGGTGTAGGGATCGCGCAGAAAGCCTTCGAATGCGGACTTCGTGGTTTTCAAGACCACGAGATCGTCGATGCCTGCGCGAATCGTGTTGCCTTCGCGCGTGCCGTTGATCGCGGCCGTGCGTTTCTCGCAAGCGCGCGTGAACGCCGAAGCGTGCGGCTTGCCTCCTTGTGCGATGCGCGCCCAGAGGTTTTCGGAGGCTTCCACTCGCACGCGCGAAACCTGCGGATTGTAAGTGAGGAAGTGTTCGATGAGATGCAAAGCAAAATCTTCGACAGCCTCGACCGGATACTGGCGGGCAAGAGCGTACACGGTGTTCTTGATCGTGTCGGTGGGGAGGATTTTGCGGTTATCGCCCTTGGTGTGAACCTCATCGAAGTCGCCTTCGAAGAGTATCGCGAGAGTCAATTCCTTGACATCGTGGCGGCCCTCCTGCCGGACCACACGCAGCAGGCGGATGCGCGATTTGCCGTAGTTGTTTTCGCCGAGCGTGATGGGCATGCGTCAGCTCCCGCGGTACGTTGAATAGCCGTAAGGGCTCAGAAGCAACGGGATGTGGTAACGCTCGCTCGCGTCGGGCACTTGAAACACTACGACCACTTGGGGATAAAGGCTGGCGATTTTGCGCGCTTCGAAATAGGCGTGCGTATCGAACGTCAAGCGGTACGTTCCTTTCACCAACGAACCGGGCGCGACGAGATGGCGCAGTCGGCCGTCTCCGTCGGTGGCGCCGCGGCTCAATTCCTTCCATCCGCCACCAGCGGAACCAATTTCGAGAGTCACCGGCACGCCCGCGGCGGGCTGACCGACCGAAATATCCAGCACATGTGTTGTAATTTCACTCATAGTTCGAGAAGCTTCTCCAGGCGCAGTTGAATGATTTTCCTCTGCTCGTGCGCCGCAGTTTTTAGCTCGACTTCGGGATTGTTGGACAAGCGCTGCTGTAATTGCTTGAGGATCTCTTCGCTCGTCTTGCCCGTGGCGCAGATCAGGAAGACGTAGCCGAATTTGACGCGATATGCCTCGTTCGCGGCGGCCAAAGCAGCGAGCATTTGCGGCGATGCTTTTTGCGCATTGGATTGTTCTGCGGCAGACCATTGGCGCGCGGCGTCAGACTGAAGGGCGTTCGCCTGCTTCGCGCCGATGGCCGGATGATGGCTGAACGCGGCGAGCCACTCCTCTTTGCTCAAGCGCTTCCAAACGACGTCCGCAACCTCGCGCAGTTGCGGTGCATCTGCGAATGGTCTCCGCGAGAGCACTTGCTCGGCCCACTTTTTTGAGCCACAGCAGTCGAGCAGCGTTTTTCGAGCCTGCGCCGCGGGGAGTGCATTGAATCGCTCGATGGCCTGCGACCAACCTGCCGAGCCGCCGGGAGACTCTGCGGATAAGCGTTCGGCGCGGCCCCAGACCCGCAGACGACTCACGCCGCCGTCCGGATAAATCTGCAAGCGGAGGTGGGTCGAGGGTCCCACATTTTGCAACTGTTTTGAAAATACGCGGCGATGGTTCGCTTTGAGCTTCGTTCGAGAGAGGAGCGTCTGCCAATTCACGGACGCGAGAGAAGAATCGCTCGCGACGAAAGGATCGACGTAAGCACACTCGATAGAACAACTGTCGGGAAAGTTTCCCTTGAAGTGATGAGTGTCAACTTCCAGGCGGCGGATGATTCCCGGAACGCCAAGCTGCAAGGTGACCCAATCATTGCCCGGGCCACGGCGGCGTTTGGTTTCCCAGCTGTCGCCCATATTTTTCGCGCGGCCGGGCATGAGTAGATTGAGCGGCGCCCCGTAGAACTCATCGCTTGAGGCGATCACGCGGCCACCGTTTTCAATCGCGACGAGATCGATTTCCCGACGCGCGAGGCGCTTGGCGTCCGGCGAGACTTCACCATGAACCCTCAGGCGCGCGACCCCGCCGTCGGGATAAATCTTTAGGCGCAAGTGAGTGAAGCGACGGGAGTTCTTGATTTCGAACGGATTCCGCGAATCGCCATCGAGCGCGGTTTGCGGAAGAATTTCGAACCAGCGCGTTCCCGCTGCTTGCAGGCGTTTGCGCTCATTTGCGTACGGCGGCGCGGCGCCCAAATTGCAGGCTTCTAGAGAAAAATGTTCCGGGTAATTTCCCGTGAAGAAGCTTGTATCCACAACGACGCCGCGAAGAATTCCCGGGAGGCCGAGCCGAATGACGCACCAGTCATAGCCGGGAGTGCGGCGGCGGCGCGTCTCCCATCCGTCCATCCATTTGCCGCGAGTGGTGTATTTATCATAGATAAAAATCGGCGTCGATGGCTTCAGCAGACTTTCCTTGGGCGCGAAAAATTCGTCGTTCGCCTGAAGTACGCGGCCACCGAGGCGCTGCGAAGCGAGGTCCGGCAATTTGGTGAAATCGCTCATGCGCCGCCCCGGCGCAACACCTGGCCGATAGGACTTGCCGAAAATTCTCCGCGATCGAAGATTTTTCTTCCCCTTAAGAAAGTTGTTTCGACCACGCCGGCTAGTTCGCGACCCGCATAGGGCGTGAACTTGTGGCGGTGCTGGAGCTGCGCCGGGTCGACGCGGAACTTTCCTTCCGGATTCCAGATTACGAGATCGGCGTCACAACCGACGGCAATCGAACCCTTCCGCTTCTCAAGACCGGCGAGCCGCGCCGGGGCCGCACACATCCATCCAGCTACGTGCGAGACAGCATAGCTGCGGCGCTGCGCTTCCGTCCAGAGAGCACGCAAGCCGAGCTGCAACGACGAGATTCCGCCCCAGGCGCGCAGGAAATCGCCCTCGTCCTTCAGTTTCATCGAAGGCGGGCAGGGCGAGTGATCGGTGGCAATGAGGTCGATGGCGCCGTCGGCGAGGGCAGTCCAGAGGAGTTCCCTGTTTTCGCGCTCGCGAATCGGCGGCGCGCATTTGAATTCGGTGGCGCCGTCGGCGATATCTTCCGCGGAGAACGTGAGGTAGTGAGGACACGTCTCGACGCTTATCGCCAAACCATCAAGTTTTGCTTTCCGCAAGCCGGGCAGCGCGTCCGAAGAGGAAAGATGGACGACGTGAATTTTCGCTTTGAACTCGCGAGCGACTTGCAGGAGGAGCATGATGGCTTCGTTCTCCGCCGCACGCGGCCGAGAAGCGAGCCAGGTGGCATAGGCGCGCGCCAATGCTGATTTGGGAAGTTTAGCGACGGCTTCTTCGATTGGTCCGGGCAATTCCGCATGGACAAGAAGCGGCGCGCCCAGAGCCGCAAGTTCTGAAAGAGCGGAGGCCAGTTCGGCCTTTCCCACGTGCGCGAATTCTGCGACGCCGCTTGGAACGAGGAAACATTTGAATCCGAAAACGCCGGCGTCCCATAACTGACGAAGGTCGACGATGTTTCCTGGAACAACACCGCCCCAGAAACCAACGTCCACCCAGAGTTTCCCGGCCGCCGCTGCCAGCTTTTCGCGATAGGCGGCAGCGGTGGTCGTGGCCGGGATACTGTTGAGCGGCATCTCGATTAGAGTTGTTACGCCTCCAGCAGCCGCGGCGCGCGTCGCAGTGGAAAAACCTTCCCAGCCGGTGCGGCCGGGTTCATTGATGTGTACGTGCGTATCGACCAGTCCCGGCATCAGAACCGAATCGCCCGCTTCGTGGATCGTGGATCCGGCTGGAATATCGTTGAAGCCGGAAATTGCCTGTATCGCGCCGCCCCGAATATGAACTGCGGCCGCACTTTCGCCTTTCTGAAGAACTACGCGCTTGCCGCGAACGACGAGATCGGGGTTAGTGACGGAACTTACAGGCGCGACCGGCGGAGTTGGGTTTGACATGGTTGCTAGCCTGCGAGAACCTCGAGAAATTCGGCGAGAAGATTCTGCGCAACGCGGCGGCGGTAGCGAGCGGTTGAACGCATGTCGTCGATCGGCGCGATTTCGCCTGCCAAAGCCGCCTGCGCCGCAGGTAAGGCCGCCGAAGCAAGCTTTTCGCCGCGAAGCAAGTTTTCGGTTTCGACGGCGCGCAGTGGGACGGGCGCCACACTGCCGAGCGCGATGCGAACGTCCGCGATGCGGCCGTCTTCGAGGCGACCGGCTGCCGCAAAACAAACCTTCGAGATCGCTTGCGCGCGTCGTGTTCCGACTTTTCTGTAATAATGCTTCCAGCCGTCCGTCGCGCGCGGCAAGCGAATCGCGCGAATTAATTCGCCGGGGCGCATGTTCATCTTTTTGTATCCGGTGTGAAAACCTCGATAGGGCAGCCAGCGCGAGCCGCTTGTGGAAAGCAACTCGATTTGAGCGTCGTAGGCGAGAAGCGCCGGAGGCGAATCGGCTGCCGGCGACGCATTCGCAATATTCCCGCCGAGCGTGCCACGGTTCTGAGTCGCAATACCTCCGGTTTCCGCCGCGGCGCGCGCAAGCAAAGAAAATTCCCGGGAAAGTGTTTCATGCCCGCGCACTTGCGTGTAGGTCACGAGCGAGCCGACCGTGATATGCTCGGGCGTGACCTCGATTCTTCGCAATTCTTCCAAGTTCCAAATGTTCACGAATCTTCGATGTGCGAGCTTTCCGGCTTCGAGCAAGACCATCAAGTCAGTTCCTCCGGCGAAGGGCTTCCAATCGCCGGGCTCGCGTGACAATCGTTCCAGCGCGGCACTGAGGTCGCTTGGTGTTTCCATCTCATACGCGGCAACAAACGATCTCACGCCGGGCGCTCCGCTCGGTGGCAAGCCGCCACGACCGACTCAAAGATTTTCGTGTAGCCGGTGCACCGGCAAAGGTTTCCGGCGAGGCCTTCGCGGATTTGCAGGTCGGTCGGGTCCGGATGCCGCGCGAGAAGATTTGTAACGGCGAGAATCATGCCGGGAGTGCAAATGCCGCACTGCGCGCCGCCGTAATTGATGAACGCTTCTTGAATGGCCTTGAGATTCACGCCGTCCGCGACGCCTTCAATCGTGAGTATGGCAGCGCCCTCGGCCTGCGCGATGGGAACGAGGCAAGTGTTTACAAGCGCGCCGTCGATCTCAACCGCGCATGCGCCGCATTCTCCTTCGCCACATCCTTCTTTGGTGCCAGTCAGGCCCAGCTGCTCCCGTAGGACATCGAGTAGCCGCGTCATCGGGTAGACTTCGAGCGTCACCGCCTGGCCGTTAACCCGACAGTGGACGCGAATCTTGGATGCCCGGTCAGGCATGCGTGGCCTCCAGCATTTCCATGAGAGCCTCAGGAGTGATGGGGAGCCGTGTGATGTCGGCGCCGGTTGAGTGCGCAATGGCATTCGCGATGGCGGGCGCCGTTCCGTCGAGCGGCAATTCGCCGATTCCCTTCGCTCCCGCCGGGCCGCCGGCGCAGGGAACTTCTTCGAATAACACCCGGATTCGGGGAACGTCCATCGACGTGGGCATCACGTAGTTCGTCATCTGATTGTTAACCATGCGGCCTTCCTGCCAGACGACGTTTTCATAGAGCGCGAAGCCGATTCCCTGTGCGATGCCGCCTTCGATTTGACCGGCGGCGAGCACCGGATTGATGACTTTACCCACTTCCTGAACGGCGACAAAATCGTTCACGCGAACCTCGGCGGTGCGCGTGTCCACGGAAACTTCGGCGACGTAAACTGCCCAGGCGTATGCGCCATAGGCATCTCCCTGATAGCGCTGGTCGTCCCAGTGGAGATCGAGTGGGTGCTCGTATTTAGCGAGAGAGGCGAGCGCACCGAATTTCTCGATGTACCGGTTGCAGGCGCGCGAGAAATCGGCGGCGGCGTAACCTGGCTCGAGGAGTTCGGATTTGAAAAGCTTGTTCTGGATTTCGCGCGCCGCGGCTTCAACGAGCTTTCCAACGATCATCGAAGTGCGGGAGGCGACAGTAGGTCCGCTGTTCGGCACGGCGGCTGTGTCGGGCTGGATGATTTCGATGCGATTGCAATCGAGCCCGAGCGTTTCGGCCGCAATCTGGGAAAAAATCGTGTTCGTGCCCTGACCCATTTCGGTGCTTGCGGCGAAGATGCGAATAATGCCGTCGCGGGTGGCTTCGGCGGCAACTTCGGACGCGAGATATTCTTCACCTGAACCTGTGAAGCCTGCGCCATGCAAGAATGACGCGAAACCTACGCCCTTCTTGATCGTGCTCCGAGCATTCGTTTCCGCGAAGAGGTTGTTCTTTTCGTGATAGCCGCTAAGCTCGAATGCGCGGTCCATCAGACGGCCCATGTCCACTTTTTCGCGAATCACCTGGCTGACGGCAAGCGATTGACCTTCTCCGATGAAGTTCTTGCGGCGCAATTCATCCGGCGCCAGGCCCATGGCCGATGCAACGCGATCCAGATGTCGCTCGAGGGCGAACACGCTCTGTGGCGCGCCGAAGCCGCGAAATGCTCCGTGCGGGGGCGCATTGGTGGCGACCGCGCGACTGCGGATGCGGACGTTCTCGCAATTGTAGGGACCCGCGGCATGGATGGTTCCGCGCGAAAGCACAACGGGCGAGAGGGTCTCGTAAGCGCCGCCATCAATCGTGAAATCGATTTCCATAGCGAGGAGCTTGCCATCGCGCGTAACGGCAGTGCGATGGTGCGTGCGCGAGGGATGTCGCTTGGTTGTCGCGGCCATGTCTTCGGCGCGGTCGTAAATTATTTTGACCGGCTTGCCCGATTTCCAAGCGAGCAGCGCGGCGTGACACGCGATCATCGACGGGTATTCTTCTTTGCCGCCAAATCCGCCGCCGGTTTCGGTCTGCACGACGCGGACTCGATCCTTCGGCAAGCCGAAAAGCGGCATAAGCGCTTTGTGAACGTAGTATGGACACTGGAGCGAGCCCCAGACGGTTAGGCCTTCGGCAGCGCTGAACCGGGCGATCATTCCTTGAGGCTCGATGTAGAGCTGTTCCTGCGCGCCGGTTTCGTAATCTCCCTCGACTATGCGGTCCGCCGTGGCCCAAACCGAATCGACATTGCCCTTTTCCACGTGGAACGATTTGAAGATGTTGTCGTCGCCCCAGATGACTTGCCGGCGCGCGCGCGAATCGCCAATCGTGAAAATTGCGGGCAGTGGCTCGATGTCGATACGAACGGTGCGCCGCGCCACCTCTAGCAAGTGCTTGTCGGGATGCGCCAGAAGGACGATCGGCTCTTCGGGATGATTTACGAATTCAGACGCGAGGCAGGGTTGGTCTTCGATAAGGAGTGTGACGCAATTCTTGCCAGGAATATCTTTTGCGGTGACGACTGTGAATTCTTTCCAGGGAATATCACCTTCAAAATAGATTCCGCGAATGCGGCCGCGAGGAACGGCGCTGCGGACGGTGGCGCCGTAAATCATCCCTGGAAAGGTGAGGTCATCGACATAGCGGGCGCGGCCGGTAACCTTTGCACGCCCTTCCTTACGGGGCACCGATTTTCCGATGACGCGCGTTTTCATCGGCAGCGCCCTCAGTAACCGATCTTGTCGGATTTTGCTTCCCAAGCGCGGAACGCGGCTAGCGCTTCCTCTCGCATCATGCCAACCATAGGAATCTTGCGGGAAGCGTGCGGCCGCACAATTTCTTCATAAATAAACGAGTCGTCAAAGCCGGCTTTCGCGGCGTCGGCTGCCGTCCCGCCGAAATAAACGCGTGTGGGACGCGCCCAGTAAATCGCGCCGAGACACATCGGGCAAGGCTCGCAGGTGGTGTAAATTTCACAGCCCTTCAACTCGAAATTTCCGAGCTGTTTGCAAGCAAGGCGGATGGCCATCATCTCGGCATGCGCAGTCGGATCGTTCGTCGAGGTGACGCAATTAGCCGCCTCGGCAATAATCGTTCCGTCTTTCACAACAACTGCTGCGAACGGGCCCCCGCGCCCCGAGTGGACATTTTCGATGGAGAGCTCGATGGCTCGAGCCATAAAGGAGTTTTGCACAGGATTGGTTATCTCACGCGGCAATGTGCGATCGCTTTCGGTAGCTCAAATTGCTTCTCTAACTACCATTTTCGTGTCTCCTGCCATGAACGATTGTTCTTTGCGATGCCAGAAGTAGAGCAGCACTGTGCCGATCAAGATTAACGCCGCGCATAGTCCAGCCCAAAGGCCCTTGGCGCCCCATTCCATGCGGAAACATAAAAATGCGCCGAGCGGCAGCCCGAGGAACCAGTAGAAAACCAGATGGCAAATCATGGGCGTTCGCGTATCTCCGGCGCCGCGCAGAGCGCCCGTGGCAACCGTTTGCAATCCGTCGAACAGCTGAAAGAACGCGCCGACAAATAGAAGCCCGGTCGCCGCCTCGATCACAACAGCATCCGGCGTATAAATCCGCACGATGAAGCGCGGCACCGCCATGAGCAAGATTCCCATGCAAGCCATAAAACCAGCTCCGAGCGCCATCGCCGTCCATCCCGCGCGGCTCGCGCCGTGCGGATCACCGCGGCCGAGCGCCTGCCCGACCCGTACGGCAGCTGCGGAGGAAATCCCGAGCGGCACCATGTACGTCAGGCTGACGGTGTTGAGCGCAATCTGATGGCTCGCCAGCGGCACCGCGCCCAGCTTGCCGATCAGTGTGGTAGCAATCGCAAAAACGCCCACCTCCATGCCAAATTGAGTCGCTGCAGGAAAACCAAGTTGCACGAGCTGCCAGATGCGAAAAAAATCGGGGATGCGCCGCGCTTCGCGCAGGCCTGTCTGGTGGCGGTGATCGTAGTAGACCGAATACACGAGCAGCACACCCATCATGTAAATGCGCGCGACGCAGGTGGACCAGCCAGAACCAACTGTCCCCATTGCCGGGAATCCCCAATGACCCCAGATCAGAATCCAATTGCCCGCCAGGTTGACTAAATTCGCCGAGACCAGCGCGAACATCACCGGTTTCGCCAGGCTCATACCCTGCAAGTATCGGCGAAAAACAAAATAGAGAAGCAGTGGCAGCGTGCCCCAATTGAGAGCGCGTAGATAGGGAATGGTCTGATCGAGCACCGATGGATCGATTTTCACCGCGTGCAACACGGGCTCAATGACTCGCACAATTCCCATAAGGACCGGCGTGATCGCTATGCTCAAATACACACCGTTCACCAGCGACCGGTGGCAATCTTCCACGTCACCGGCTCCGTAGGAATGAGAAACAAGGGTATCGAGACCCAGCATCAAGCCCGTGCCGAAGATCGCCACAGCGATGTAGAGAATACTCGCGAGACTTACTGCGCCAATAGCGCGCGCGCTGTCTGATAGGCGGCCGACCATCATGGTGTCCACAATGCCCATGGTCATCCAGCCAAGCTCCGCCATCACAAGCGGCATCGCCAGCTCCAGCATGGGCCGAACTTCATCCGCCATGTAGTGCGAGAAAAGGCGCTTCAGCATGGTTCCGCGCTTTCAGTCCGATCGATTGGATGGGCCCCGGCCAAAAGACGAGAACGTCTGTGCGCGCGCCAGTCCATCCGGCAACAGTTTATAGGGAATGGATGATAGAAAAAACGGCTATCGTGCGCGGATGTTTGCCAGCTGAGACTTCAATTTCCTTTGAGATCTTTGTAGATTCGGACGATGTCGTCCTTCGATTCCACGACGCTGCCGGGATATTCACGAGCGGCCTGCTCGCGGAGCTCCTCAATCGACGGATAGTCGCCATGGCCGTCGAAATATCGCGCGTCATCAATCAGCAAGACGTGATCCCGAACGGGATGCCGGTAGATGCAATCAAGTTCTCGCCGGATCGGCGCCGATTCTGCTCCCCAGTGCGCGTCCAGCCAAAAAAGCGCCGGTTCCTTGAGCCCGCGAACGATTCCGGGCAGTACTTCGCCGCTGTCGCCGTGAAACAGGTGAACGTTCGGACAGCCCGCGAACTTGCGCTTTGCCCGAGCCGCCAGATAGTCGTCGCGCTCGATCGAATAGATTTCGCGGAAGCGGTTTTTCTGAACGTTAATCATGTTCCCGAGATTTGTGCCGCCCTCGACCAGCACGTTGAGCTTGAATCTTCGGGCGAAGTAAGTAAGCGTCCGCTGCTTCAGCAGATGCGGCACCTTCGGACGGGGAGAACCACGTAATCGCCACCACGAGTATTCGCCGACGAACGCGATGCGTTTGTAAGTATCAAAAAAAGCACTGTCGCGGAACGGTGTTCTTAGATCTTCAGCCATGTGCGGCTAGACCGGTATTCTGTCGATTTTCGCGGCCAGGATGAAATCGCTCTCCGTGAGGCCGTTGATCTTGTGTGTCCAGGTAGTCACTTCCGCTTTGCCCCACGAAAGCAGAATATCCGGATGGTGCCCTTGCTGTTCGGCGATTTCCCCGACCTTGTTTACAAAATCCAGCGCCTGACGAAAATCGGGAAACGTAAAACCGCGAATGAGGTGATGCGCGTCGACAACTTTCCAATGCGGCACCTGCTGCGCCAGGTTCTTCAACTCCTCGCCTGCAAGAGGCGGCACTCCGCCTCGGCACGGGACGCAGGTCTTGCTCGCTAGATCCGGCATGTTCTTGCCTCCTGATTTCGTCCTACCGAGCGATTGTACCGGAAGGCAGTGCGCCAACATGTGTTGTTTTTCAGCTGGAGTGGCAGTCGTCGCGCCGGTTCTGATATCCTTCGTGCTCTCGATGAGGGAATTTCTCGCAGCGGAGGACTCACATGCCCGACGAACTTAGCGAACTCCAGGAACGAGCTGAAAGTGGTGCGCACGAGCACAACCTTGCACCGGTAACGGTCACAATGTCTATTCTTGCGGTTCTCGTCGCCGCCGTTTCGCTGCTCGGGCATCGCGCGCATACCGAAGAGATTGTTTTGCAAACAAAAGCTACCGATCAGTGGGCCTTCTATCAGGCTAAAGATATCCGCCGTCGAGCTTACGAGGTATTTCTCGATCAACTTTCGATCTTCACCGTCCAAAATGCGGAGCAGGCCCAAAAGGCGCGCGAAAAATACTCGAAACAAGTTGAACGCTACACCGAAGAGCAAAAGGAAATCCAGGCGGACGCAAAAAAAGAAGAAGCGGAAATGGCGACCGAGCAGCGGAGGGCGGACCGCTTCGATCTCGGCGAAGTTCTGCTGGAGGCGGGACTCGTAATTTGTTCGATCACTCTTCTTACGCGCAAGCGCATGTTCTGGTATTGCGGAACCGTTCTGGGAGTCCTCGGAGTGGCGGCCGGAGTGGCGGGATTCTTGATCCACTAATGCAGGAAATCAAAGAAACAGCAGTCTCGACAAATCAGCGACGCTTTTCGGATGAAGCCGCACGCGCGTCGATATATTCGCGAACGTAAGTCTCGAAGGCTTTCTCGAGCTTCTTGGTGATGGGGCCGGGCGCTCCGATCTTGCGCCCCTCGATCTCTCCCACGGAGAGTAAGTTGCGATTCGTCGAGGAGATGAATACCTCTTCGGCGCTATAAAGGTCTTCGGGAAAAAGAGTTCGCTCCTCCAGCGGCGCGCCCGCGCCGGCCCCAATTTCGAGCAGAACACCACGCGTAACGCCCTCGAGGCATCCTGCCGCAAGAGGTGGAGTCAATACGCGTTCGCCGCGTACACAGAAGATATTGGCGGCCGTACATTCAGCCACTTCGCCGCGTTCGTTCAGCAATACCACTTCATCTAAACCTGTCGCCTGCGCTTCGCTCAGGTTCCAGACGTTCGTGAGCCACGAAGTCACTTTCACGCCTGCAAGCGGCGACGCCGCGTATCGGCCGTGCTCCCGCAGCCCTAGCCGTGCCGGTTCTTTGTATGCCGGTAATCCTGCCGAGTACAGAATCAAGTCAACCCGGGGGAAGTCTTCATCGCTGCGCCAGAAACCCACTTGGTTGTAGATCACGTATATGCGGGCGCACCCCTCTTGGACGTGATTCGCCTCCAGTACTTCTCCTAGTTGCGCCCGAACCGTCTTTGGTTCAAACGGAAATGGGCAGTGCGTCCGGGCAGCGTCGCGCTCCAGCCGATGCCAGTGCCGTTCGAATGCAAAGGGAATGCCCCCGACCACCCGGAGGGTCGTAAACAGACCCCAACCATTCAAAAGCCCTGCTTGACCCGGCGAGAGCCGCACCTGTTCCACGGGAAGCAATTCCTGGTTATGGAAGACGAACCGATGAATCATGCGGTCTCCAAGAAGTTCGACTTATTCTATCGCAGAATTAGCCGCGAGCATCGCGTTGGGTGACTCAGGTTGGAACGGGATTGTGAACGCCCAGGCAAGGGTAGGCTTTCCGCTGGAGCCGGAACCTCGGCGTCGGCACTCGCCAACTTTTAATATGATTCTCCATGCTTGACACCGGAGATTTACGGGCCTAAATTGGTCTTGTATTCTCCGGAGGGAAGCGTGCGATCGATCGCTCGTTCCTGCCTCATCGCCCTTTTAATTTGTGGTCTTCTGGATGTCCCTGCTTTCGCGGCAAATGACAACTCGCTGGGAAAGTCCCTGGGAATGATCATAGAATCGAATACCGCCGGTTTGGGCAAGACGGTGGCGACCGTCGGCACGACCGTCTATCCGGGCGACTCTCTCTGGACCGATTCGGGCGGCATACTGCGTCTGAAAATGGGCGCCGGACAGATTTACTTGTTGTCTTCCAGCAGTGCGACTTTAGGCGGGAATTCCGACGCAACTTGGGCGACGGTTAGCAGGGGCACAGTGGGTTTCTCATCTTCGGCGTCGCAGCGACTCGAGCTCGTGATACCCGAAGGCGTTTTGCGTGCCGCGAATGGTCAGCCCGCATTCGGACAGGTCACGATCACCTCGCCGAATGAGGTTGTGATCTCCGCGTATAGCGGAGCGTTGGTTCTGGATAACGCGGGTGATCTCCACACAATTGGCGCGGGCACTTCTTTCCGCGTTACCATGGCGCTCGAGGATGACACTCAGAAGCCCGAGGGTTCCGAAACGAGTCCGGAAATTAAATTCATTCCTCAGAAGCGCCGGCACCTGCTCTTTGCGCTGATTCTCACAGGCGTTCTCGCGGCTGGTTTTGCCTACCCGATCTATCTGGAACTTAGCGAGAGCCCTTCGAAACCAAAGAATTAATCGCTCTTTCGTATTCGAATCCTGCGCAATCTGTCTATTGAGTCGAGGACGGAAAGTGGCAAGCCTTGATTCCCTGCTTCTCGAAATACTGCTGGTGGTATTCTTCGGCGCGATAGAACTCTGATGCGGGCGTGATCTCCGTTACGATCGGACGCTTGAAGATTTTCTGTTTCTCCAGAATTTCCTTCGAACTTCTCGCTTCGGCTTCCTGCTCGGCATCGTGAAAATAAATTGCCGACCTGTATTGCGTGCCGACGTCCGGCCCCTGCCGGTTCATCGTCGTGGGATCGTGCATCTGCCAAAAAGCCGCGAGCAGCTGAAGGTAGGAAATTTGCGCAGGATCGAATTCCACTTCGACCGCCTCGGCATGCCCGGTGCGTCCGGTACAAACATCTTTGTATGTCGGATTTTTTGTGGTGCCGCCGGTGTAACCAACTGTCGCGGATTTTACTCCCTTCAGCTGCCGGAACCCGTCCTCTACACCCCAGAAGCATCCCGCTGCAAATGTCGCCTTAGCCATCGTGCGAAACTCCTCGCGTCTCTAACGAATTCCTGTCGTGAAACTTTATTTTGCCACATGGAAACTGGCAGGTCGAGTCGAAGCTGGAATTGCTACGGCGCTTGACGGAATTGTCAAAAGGACGGGGGAGTCGGGCTGCCGTACTACGACGGCCGTCCGGCGAACACCCTGCTTGCGCTTGCCTTGGCGCTTGTGCGCTTGCTTGCTAAAATTTCCTCAAGAATTGCTGGAATCTCAAATACGGCCTGATTATTTAGGGCCGCTGCTCTGGCGCGGCAAACCCCCAACGTGGACGGCTCGATCAGTCGGGCGACGGCGCGGTCGATATCGCGAAAACCTCGCAGAACGATGCCTACTTGTTTCTCTAGAACCCACTCGGCGTTGTAGCGTTCCTGCGGCAGAGTCCAAGCATTGCACTCGACGACCACCGGCAAACCCATGGCCAGCGCTTCGCTCAAACTCCCAGGCCCGGGTTTGCCGATGAAGAAGTCGGCAACTTGCATATAGCGATTCACTTCAGTCGTAAAGCCTTCGACGAAGCTTGGAAGCCGCGACTCTCGCACGCGCAGGGTATTCGCAAGTTTTTCGTTCCGCCCACAAATGAATATCAATTGAAGCTCGAGCTGCGAGCGATCGAGGCGCTTGGCGATATCAAGCATCACCTTCGACCCATGTCCGCCAAATAGCACGATTCCCGTCGGAAGGTCGCGCTGCAATCCCAGCCGCAAGCGTTCGTCAGCGCGATCGTTGGCGGCAGGCTCGTAAAACCGGGGGTGAAGGATCATTCCTGACGCAGTAAAGATTCGGTCATCGGGGTGTCCCATCGCGCGCGCTTGCGCCACCGCGCGCTCGGAACCGCAGACAAAATATTGCGCCTGCCGCTCGATCCAAAAGTGCGGCGGATAGTCCGCAATATCCGTAAGCACTGTAGCAAATGGACGCCCGGGGAATACCCGATGAAAGCTTTCTCCCAGGGCGCGGTTGAAGTGTGGAACGAAAGAGACCACCATGTCCGGTTGCGTGTCCTTCCAGTGCGCTTCGAGCATCCGGACCGTCGGGCGATGGTACAGCCGCACCGCGAGTTGCAGCACCTTCATCAATTGCGGACTCCCCAGCGTCCAACCGGTGCGCAGCATCGAGTTATAGAAGTCTTGTATCCTTATGTTCGCGTATTTCTTGAGGATATCCAGTTCGTCCAACAGTTCCTGCAGATTCATCAACCGGACGTCCCAGGCACGCTGTTGCCCCCGTATTGCCAGCTCAAGTGCTGTGGCCGCAGCACGATGGCCGCCGCCGGCGTCGAAAAACACGAATTCAAGTCGCTCCATGCGCCAGCAATAGTGGCAGCGCCACGTACGGCCCTGTTTACAGTTATGTGAATTGTGGAAAACCTGTGACTAAAATGGTAAGTATCTGTATTTTCTAAAATTTAGCACCACCGTCATATCTCCGTAACCAGCATTCCCTACCTTTGTAGTCGTGAAGTGCGATCTACACGTCCACTCATACTTTTCCGGCCCCTGCACCACGCCTGTAATCAACAAGATTTGCCGCGAGAGCTATAGCGATCCCGAGGAAGTTTATTCCCTGCTCGGGCGCCGTGGCATGAGCCTGGTAACCCTCACCGACCACGATTCGGTCGAAGGCGCGGAAAAGCTGCGGCGCTACCCGAATTTTTTCGTCAGCGAAGAAGTAACCTGCCGCATGCCCAGCGGCACCGAAGTTCACGTAGGCGTTTACGACATGAACGACCGCCAGCACGCGCAGCTTCAGCAACGGCGCGACGATCTGGTTGCTTTGCTGATGTATCTCACCGAACGCAAACTCTTCTTCAGCATCAATCATGTTTTCTCGGGCCTCACCGGCCCGCGAGTGCATGATGATTTCGAATGGTTCCTCGAATATTTCCCCGCAATTGAAACGCGCAACGGACACATGCTCGAGCAACAGAATGCGCGCGCGGTCCGTCTCGCGAAACGATGGAAGAAAATCGGAGTCGGCGGGAGCGATGCTCACGCCCTGCCGTCGGTGGGAACGGCCTACACGGAAGTGCCCGGCGCTCGCGATAAAGAAGAATTCTTCGCGGGCCTGCGCGCGGGAATTGGGCGCGTGGGCGGAGAGTCCGGTTGCTTTACGAAACTCACTCGCGACGTCTTCCTAATCGCCGCGGAAATGATGCGCGAAAAACAATGGACCGCTCTTCTCTCGCCTATCGCTCTTCTTATACCGGTCGCGACCTTCTTGAACTACCGAGGCGAGCACAAATTCTCTCGGCACTGGGCAGCCGAGCTTTTCGACCAGCCAGAAAAAAGCAAGGCCACTTCTTGGATCGGAGTACCCCGGCCTGTAGTGGAGGAATGGATATGACAGTCGGCAAGGCAGTCTGGAATCAAATTCAGTCGAACGATCACAGGATCATGCGCCGCGTTCACCGATGGCGGCCTCCGCGTTGGTTTCGGATCCTGATGATCCTTGCAACGCGTATGGGTGACGGGTGGTTGTGGTACGCACTGGGATTAATTTTGGTGGTCTACGGAGGCGAACGCCGCTTCCTCGCGATTGGCGCCGCGGCATCCGCCTCGGCTGTGGGAATCGTTCTCTTCCAGAACTTGAAACGGGCAAGCCGCCGGCAGCGCCCTTGCGAGATCGAGCCGCATTGCTGGTCCGCCGTATTGCCGCCCGACAAGTTTTCCTTCCCCTCCGGCCACTCCATAACAGCTTTCGCCGTCGCTCTCTCGATCGGGCTCTTTTACCCCGAGCTGCAAGGATGCCTGCTCGCCGTCGCGTTTCTGATCGCCTCCTCCAGGATCATTCTCGGAATGCACTTCTTGAGCGACGTCCTCGCCGGCTCGACAATCGGAATTGTGCTGGGCTTCCTCAGCTACCACGCTTTCGTGCTGCTATAGCTATTTCCCCTTGCAGCTCGATCAGCGCCGGGAAGCGAGATGTCCGCTAAACGCTCTCCTGTTTTTCAATAACTGTTTGCGCAAGGACCATTGACCTGGACGTTCCTCCCCGCGAGCCTATTAACGACGGGAAATCCCACAACGAGCCTCTTCCAATCGAGTGGACCGGGAGACTATGAGACGCGGTGTTTCCATCGAAGACGATCCCTCATCACCTGAAAACGCTTCAGGCGCGCCTCCGCCTCGAACGGGTCACGATGTTTTCATTAGCCATTCCAGCAAAGACAAAGCGGCCGCCGACGCCGTCTGCGCCATACTCGAACAGCGCAAAATCCGCTGCTGGATAGCTCCGCGCGACATTACGCCCGGCAAAGAGTGGGGCGAGGCCATTATTGACGCTATTGCCGGCAGCCGCATGATGATCCTGATTTTCTCGGCCAACGCCAATGATTCTCCTCAAATCTCGCGCGAGGTCGAACGCGCCGTCAACAAGCAAGTCGTCATCGTGCCGCTGCGGATTGAAGACGTCGCGCCGACGAAGTCGCTCGAATATTTCATCGGGTCGGTGCATTGGCTCGACGCGTTGCACCAGCCTCTGGAATCTCATTTGGAGAGAATTGCGGGCGTTGTAGAAGGAGCCCTCGAAGGCGATGCCTCGGCTGCTGCGAAGCAAGCCTCGGAGTCACCCCAGCGCCCGGCTCCAATCGTCGGGTGGCCCATTCGATCGGTTCTCTCGCACGGCGGGACCGCCGCACATGGCGAGCCGCGCTTGGGACGAACCCAAAAATCCCGCCGGGTTCTTGCGCTCGGTCTGGCGGGCGCTCTCGGAACCGTTGCCCTGCTCGCGGCGGGCGGGCTTTATTTTCGTTCCCATCAGCAAAGCAACCGTCTCACTGAGAAGGACACCATTGTTGTTTCCGACTTCACCAACACCACGGGCGATGCGGTTTTCGACGACACACTGAAAACAGCCCTCAACGTTTCTCTCCAGCAATCACCTTTCTTGAACGTGCTCTCCGACAGCCAAGTCGCGAAGACCTTGCAACAGATGACCCGTCCGACCGGCACGAAGCTCACGCCCGAACTGGTCCGCGAGCTCTGCTTGCGGGCGCACAGCAAAGCTTACCTTGCCGGGTCGATCGGCAGTCTCGGTAGCGAATATGTCCTGGGATTGAAGGCGGTGAATTGCCAGAACGGAGACACGCTGGCGCAAGAGCAGGTGACGGCCTCGTCCAAGGAAAAGGTGCTCGACGCACTGGGCAAGACGGCATCCAGGCTGCGCAGCGAACTGGGCGAATCGCTGGCTACGGTGCAGAAGTTTGATGTTCCGCTCGCGGAGGCCACCACGTCTTCGCTCGAAGCTCTGAAAGCGTTCAGCCTCGGCAGAAAAACCTTCAACGAGAAAGGCTCCGCCTCGGCTCTGCCTTTCGATCATCATGCCATCGAGCTCGATCCGAATTTTGCCGTGGGCTACGACGCGCTGGGCGTGGACTACTCCAGTCTCGGCGAGCTCGAGCGATCCAGCGAGTACCACACCAAAGCATTCCAGTTGCGGGAACATGCCAGCGAACGCGAAAAGCTGGCGATCACCGCCTATTATTATGACAATGTCACCGGCGAACTGAATAGGGCGGTGCAGACCTATCAGGAACAAATCGAGAGCTATCCGCGAGCACCCGCGGCATACGTCAATTTAGGCGTAATCTTTGCCGCTCAGGGACAGTATGACAAAGCTGCGGACGTTACCAGGAAAGCCGTACAACTTTCGCCGGAAACGTTAGCCTGGGATCCCAATCTCGCCAACTACGCCCTGGCCTTGCAGCGCATCGACGAAGCACGGCAAATCGTCCGCGACGCGCTGGCGCACAAAAAGGGGGACGATTTCATACTCCACGATGCTCTCTATGCCCTTGCCTTTCTCGGCGCGGACTCCGCAGCCATGGCTGAACAGCAAAAATGGTTTGCGGATAAGCCCGATTACGAAAACGCGGGACTAGCGCTCGCATCCGATACTGAGGCCTATGCCGGTCATCTTCGCAACGCGCGCGACCTGACCAAGCGCGCTGTCGACTCCGCAATACGCGCGGACAGCAAGGAAAGCGCCGCGGTATGGCAGGCGAATTCTGCGTTGCAGGAAGCGGCATTCGGCAATCCCACCGAAGCTCGGCAGCTCGCTGCTGAGGCTTTGAAGTTGGCTCCGACAAGTCAGGGGGCGGAAAGCGAAGCCGCACTTGCATTCGCCATGGCGGGCGATACGGCGCGCGCCGAATCGCTTGCGAAAGAACTCGGGAAACGCTCCCCCTTAGCCACCCAGATGCAGTCACTTTGGCTGCCCACTATTCAGGCGCAATTGGCGCTGGACAGAAAGAACCCGGCTCCCGCCTTGAATGCCTTGCAAGCTGCTGAACACATCGAGTTAGGACAAATTGATTTCGTTGCCAATCTTTCCTGCCTTTATCCCGTGTATGTGCGCGCACAAGCATATTTAGCAGCCGGACAGGGTGCCGCTGCCGGCGTCG
>Ga0210394_10002284_pt1 | contig 26726 bp, 29 predicted proteins | sample IncBWC12MmetaG_FD_160121 | JGI IMG/M metagenome (GOLD analysis project Ga0210394, IMG submission 160121) | Forest soil microbial communities from Barre Woods Harvard Forest LTER site, Petersham, Massachusetts, United States - Inc-BW-C-12-M | ecosystem: Environmental > Terrestrial > Soil >...
TCCTCTCTGCGCCATTACACCCTTTTCGTAGGCGTGTTTTACCTGGCGCATCTCGGTGACCGTGTCGGCGGCCTCGACAATTGTGGGGTGCGCGCTTCTTCCCGTCAAGATGACATGCACCATCTCGGGTTTGCTTTTCAGGCTCTCTACCACCTTTGCAGGATCAAGCATGCCGTAACTGATGGCATAATTGATTTCATCCAGCACCACCAGATCCCAGTCGCCGGAGTGAATTGCCTGATCGGCTTCGGCCCAGGCCGCTTCCACCATCTTGACGTCTTCGGGGTCGGGCTTTTCCGTACCCACTTTTACGAATCCGCGGCCCATCTGTTTCATCACGAACTTGTCGCCGAAGGCCTTCACCGCGTCCAACTCGCCGTAGTGCCATGAGCCTTTCAGGAACTGCAGCATTAGCACGCGCATGCCCTGGCCTACAGCGCGGAGAGCCGTTCCCATTGCCGCCGTGGTTTTGCCCTTCCCCGGTCCTGTGTTCACGATAATCAGACCGCGGCGGACGTCATTCATAACATCGGGTTTCGTAACTCGTAAACATCGGCCCTATTCGCCTGAGGTTCGATTCTACTAGAATGCGTTGCGAAGCACGGTTCGGTGCGTACGATGTTCCGCCGAATGTTGAACTTTCGTTGGAACTCCTGCATCCAACTTCGCGTACCCGGGTGTAAGCAGATCTCTGTCTCTCAGGGCAGACATCGGAGGTCTCCGTGATCAACAATTGTTTCTTGTTATTGTTTTGCATGCTCGCGGCATTGCCGGCTTTTTGCGGGCAGCACGTGGCTCATCCCAGAGCCTTTGACTCAGTCGAGCAGGAAACGATCCGCCAGATCGTGGATATGGAGCGCCAGGCTAAAGAGGCCAGCCTGCGACGCGACGCGGAGTTTCCATTGCGCACCCTTGCGGAGGACTATGTGGCCATCACTCCGCTGGGGCAAGTCACCACGAAACAGGAAACGATTTCTGCCCGGCGCAGTGGACAACTTCGCTACGAAGCGATGAATGTAACGGACATGGTCGTGCGAGTCTATGGCGATACAGCCGTGGTCACCGCGCGCGCCGATGTGAAGGGCCACCAGCTCGGCGAAGACTTCAGCGGACCATATCGTTACACGCGGGTGTGGGTTCGGCGGAATGGGCAGTGGCAAACCGTGAGCTATCAGGCTACGGTGACGCAGTAGGCCCCGTGCTCGGAAAAGAACTCAGAACCGAAGAGAATTCAGCTTAGATGGCTTGTTCCCCTGGCGACTGGTTGAGATGGGATGGGCTCGGCTGGATCGTCATCGCTGCGCAACAAGGGCAGGGCTACGCGCAAGGCTTCGACCTGGCGCTTTACTTTCAATAATTCTTGTTCTTTCGCGCGCAAGAGGTCCATCACGTTTTTCATGGATTAGGGCTCCCAGAGTTCGACTCGCGGTTCTGATTCAACCACTGTAGGCCGCGCCGCAAGCCGGGAACAACTCACGAAGGTGCATGTTGGGGCAGTGCATCCTTCTGACATCCCCGTTCTTTCGTACCTCGCCGCCCTAATGGCCGGAATGATAGGGATGGCCCTTCAAAATGGTGAAGGCGCGATAGATTTGCTCCAGCAAGACCACGCGGGCCAGTTCGTGGGCAAGCGTCATTTTGCCGAGCGAGAAAGTGTGCTGGGCCGAGGCGCGAACGTCTTCGCTGAATCCATTGGCGGGGCCGATGGCAAAGACCAGCGGCAGCGGATTGCGATCCTGATAGTCTCCGAGAAAACGCGCCCACTCTTCCGAGAAAAGTTGCTTTCCGCGAGAGTCCATCAGCACGATTGTCGACTTGGCGCGAGTGAGTTTATTTTTCTCTGGCGCAACGCGACCGCTCATTTGCAGAAGCGCGGCTTCATCACGCAATGCCAGTCCTTCCACCGGGAGGTAGCGCGAGATTCGCTTGAGATATTCGTCAGTGAGCGTCTGGATCGCCGGCTCTTTCGTTTTTCCTACCCAGGCAATTTTGATCTTCACAGTTTGGTCGTCACGACTAGGATAATCAAAGTTCAGTTGCTTCCGGATGCCAGCACGACCGAAGCACCGAACTCGATGTTTTCTCCGCGGACGTATTGCTTGATCGCAGCGATCACGTCGGCGTGGATCTGCGGCCACTGATCTTCTGGAACACGGTCGAGCAGGGGCCGGAATGGCACGGACACTGCTTGCGCCTGCTCCCATACTTCTTCGGGCGTACCGGGCCATGTCCAGGGAACTGTCCTGGTTTCTTCATGAACATCGTGGAAGCCGGCGGCTTGCAAAATCGCCGAGAGGCTGCCCGGCTGCGAGAAGCGGAATGGATTGGGGCCATCCGGCTGCAAGAGAAGACCTCCTACATGCCGGTGCACGCCCCCCATTGTGCTTCGCCAGTAAGGTTGATCGATCGATCCCCAAGCTACAAAACAGGCGCGGGCGTTCGGGCGAAGAACGCGGCGCAGTTCGCGCAAAGCGAGGGCAACATCCTGAAAGAACATGATTCCGAAGCGTGAAGTAGCCAGATCAAAACTGTTCTCGGCGAAGGGGAGCGCGTGTGCGTCGGTTTGCCGCGTTGAGAAATTCTGCAGGCCACGCTCCTGGGCTCGGTTTCTTGCAATCTCAAGCAGTTCGGCGCTGAGATCGAGAGCAGTGACGTTCCCTTGTCCGCCGACACGCGCGGCGAGGCTGATGGCCGGTTCGCCGGTGCCGCTGGCGAGATCCAAAACATGCATGCCCGGCCTGGGCTGGGCATACTCCACCAGGGCATCGGTGACGGCTTTCCCCATCGCCGACGATTTCGCCTTCCACTTTTCAGTCGCGACGAGGCGATAGGAATTTCCCCAGCTAGGTTCGGCCGATGGTGATTCGATCGTTAATTCGGTCTGTGTGGGCTCGGCTTTCGGTGGAGTCGACATAAGCTACTCAGCGTTCAGCAGACAGCCGAAGCCTCCCGCGGTTCGAACTAGGCTCGTTTGCAGCCAGTGGTGGCGGGCTTGCGCGGCGTTGCTTTCGTCTTTTTCCCAACTTTTGTTTCACGCACCGGCTTGGAGCGCGGCTTCGATTCCAACTCCGAGGGCTCGAGACGCTTCGCCGTCTTCCACAGACGTTCGAGATCGTAGAACTTGCGCGCCTTCTCGGAGAAAACATGGACGACGAAATCTGTGTAATCGACCAGGATCCATTCGCCTTGTTTGTAGCCCTCGACGTGGGCTGGGTACACCCCCGCGGTCTTCAAACGCAGCTCGACCTCGTCTGCGATGGCTTGCACCTGCCGCGGGTTGGTGCCGCTGCAAAGGACGAAATAATCGGTAAATGCCCCTGATCCTTTTTCCATTTCGAGGATGGAAAGTTCTTCCGCTTTTTTGTCGAGGCAGGCTTGAATGGCTGCCGCTACCTGGTGCTTCAGATCGTTTTTTTTCATGCAGAGAGTCGTTCAATTTCTCGGTCGTTGGTCGATAGTCGTTGGTCGTTTGCCCTTTGGGGCTGAGCTCTCATTGTAAATGACTGGAGGCGTTGAGCGATTTTGCGAACGACTAACGACCTTTGTACAGTTCGGTTTTCTTTATGTAGTCGGCGACGGCGGGATCGACGAAGCGTGCCAGCGATTTGCCGGCGGTGGCGGCCTGGCGAATCGCGGTGGAGGAGACGGGCTGATAGACCTCGTCGAGCAGGTGGATGGTCACGCCGGTCAGCACAAGGTCCCCCGTGGCGGCTTGCTTTTGAAATGGACGGGTCGCCTCGGCGCGCGGACGCAAGCTTTCAGGCAGGGCGTTGGCGACATCCGCGAGGGAGTAGCCGGGCCTGCTGGCGACGACGAATTCGCACTCGCGAAACAGCGCCTCAGGCTGATGCCACTTGGCGATGTCGGCGAAGGCGTCAATTCCGATCAGCAGGAAAAGGCGATCCGCTTTCTTGAATGACTGCTTTAGGCGCTTTACCGTTTCGATGGTGTAATTGGGCTTTGCGGACGCGCTCTCTTTGCTCTTGTTCTTCCTTTTATCGATCGGCTTCACCTTCTCCACATTTTTGGGCACGCTGTCCGGAACATACTCTTCGGGAGCCTCGAGCAGCGAGGGCAGGAAGTCTTTTTCCGGCGCGGTCGCAAGAGCGAGCATGGCATAGCGATGCGCGAAGTCCGAGAGTGGCTGGCTCTGCTTGTGCGGCGGCACGTTCGCCGGGACAAAGTAAATGCGCGAAATTTTGTAGCGCTCGCACGCGGCACGCGCCAAGGCCAGATGTCCGCGATGAATAGGATCGAACGTACCGCCAAAGAGGCCGATATTCATGAGTCGCTAGTTTCTTCGTTTCGAGGGGAGGTTGGCAAGTCCGGCCATTCCAGACACGCTAGATGCGAAGAAGGTACAGGGGCATTGTCCGATCGGACATCGTCTGGCTGGACCTGCCCCGCCGGACGAATCAACATTTGCCCACGAGAGATTGGAATGTACTCATGTAATCTCGCGAGGTTACGCTTTTAGCAATAGTATGGTTTGCATGCGAGTAACCCTCCCCCTACTTCGCATTCCTCCCGCCCGCGCACCCATCCTGCGTTACGGCGTAGCGGTGCTCAGCACGACCCTGGCGCTGATCCCGGCTCTACTTCTTCCCAACATTACCGAAAGCCGCCTGGCGGTGTTTGCCGTCGCGGTGATGGTGAGCGCGTGGTATGGCGGCTGGAAGCCCGGATTGGTGGCCACTTCGTTCGCCCTCACGGTCAGCGCCTATTTTTCGTTTACCGGAGAACACACGCCGGCGCAATACCGGTCGACGATGATCCGGCTGGCGCTGTTCGTTTTGCTGGCGATGCTCATCTGCTGGTTCAATGCGGCACTGCGAGCGACGCAGGAAGGGCTGCGACGCTCGGAAATAAATTTCCGGTCTCTGGTGACGAACGCTCCCTACGGAATTTGCCGCTGCGACGCCACGGGTCTGGTGCTGGACGCGAATCCGGCGCTGCTGACGATGCTGGGATATTCCTCAGTTCAGGATCTCAGGGGCAAGCATCTCGGAGGACTTTACGCCGATACGAATCAGTGGTTCGAGCTGGCGGATCATCTGCTGACTGCAGTTCCTTTCACTGGATTGATTTCCGAATGGAAGCGCAAAGACGGCACTGGAACCGTGGTTCGTGTTTCCGGGCGCGCTGTGCGCGATGGGAAAAAAGGGAAGACCTTCGAGTTGTTTGCCGAGGACGTGACCGAACGTCGCACGCTGGAGGAGCAACTGCGGCAGTCGCAAAAGATGGAGGCGGTCGGAAGACTGGCCGGCGGAATTGCGCACGATTTCAACAACCTGTTGATGGTGATTTCAGGATATTCTGAATTTCTGCTTGATCGACTCGGTCCCGACCCGGCGCTGCGCGGACCGGCACAGGAAATCAAAAGCGCGGCAGAACGCGCTTCCTCACTCACGCGGCAACTGCTCGCGTTCAGCCGCAAGCAGATGCTGGCGCCGAAGATTCTCGACTTGAACGCCGTGGTCACGGAGAACTTTAAGATGCTCACCCGCGTGATCGGTGAGGACATCGATCTGGTAATGGTCCCGGGAGCTGCGCTGGGTGCGGTGCGGGCCGATGCTGGGCAGATCGAGCAGGTCATCATGAATCTGGCTGTGAACGCGCGCGACGCTATGCCATCGGGTGGGAAACTGACCATTGAGACCTCAAACGTTCTGCTCGACGAAGACTATGCGCGTTTTCGTACGCCACTCAAGCCAGGAGATTATGTGATGCTCGCCATCAGCGACACCGGCGCAGGAATGGATTCGGAAACTCAGTCGCACATCTTCGAGCCTTTCTTCACTACCAAAGGAATGAAGGGGACCGGGCTGGGCCTATCCACGGTGTACGGCATCATCAAGCAGAGCGGCGGGTACATTTGGGTTTACAGCGAGTTAAACAGGGGGACGACGTTCAAGATTTATTTGCCGCGCGTGCCTGAACATGCGGACAGCGTTGCACAGGTGGCCGCGGCACCCGCGGAGAATGCTATGGCCGAGATGGGAACTGAGACCATCCTGCTGGTGGAAGATGAAGCGAACCTGCGATATTTGGCGCGGCAGTTCCTCGAAAAACAAGGTTATCGCGTGATAGAAGCCGCCGACGGAGCGGTGGCGATCCAAGTCGCCGTCGCGCATGACGGAGTGATTCACCTCCTGCTCACCGACGTGATCATGCCTGGAATGAACGGCCGCGAGGTCGCGCGGCGCATTTCTGAAATTCGCCCCAATACGAAAGTGCTTTACATGTCCGGTTATACGGAAAATGTGATCGGGCACAATGGCACGCTGGACGCGGGCGTACGCCTGCTCCAGAAACCTTTTACCCTTCGCGACCTGAAAAATAAAGTTCGCGAAGTGCTGGATTCCACCCCAATCCCCCGTGAGGTTGCCATGCCAGTTCAAACTATTCATGCTTCGGCGGCGCAAGGACGCGATCCATCGACCTTGTCGCGCGCACAACGTTTTCAGCTTCACCTGCCCTTGAAATATCGCCGCCTCGACGAAGAGAAATGGCACGCCGGCGAAACCAGAAATATCAGCCGCTCCGGTTTGCTGTTTCAAGCCGAAGACCTTTTGCAGCCAAATGTCGTGCTGGAAATAAACCTGGTGCTCCCGCCGGAGATTGCCGGGCTTTCGCCGACAGAAGTAATTTGCAAGGGAGAAATCGTGCGCACGGTGCATTCGAACGGCGAGAAAATGCCTCCCGCGCTAGCAGCTAGGATTCTGCAATATCATTTCCAACACGGATCGCATTTGCCGCGGGCGTAGGAATTTCAGGAGGATTAGCCCCTGTAGGCATCAGGCGCTGTGGCTGTCGGCAGCTTGGGCTTGCTGCAGCGCCTGCTCACGCAGAGCTTCGACTTCCTTTGCGATGGCGAATTTCAGCTCTTCGATCCCTTGGCCAGTCACGGCCGAAATCTCATAGATCTTAATCTTGTGCTTCTTGCAATATTTCTTCAGAGCGGCAACTTTGTCTTTATTAGCCACGTCGATTTTTGACGCGACCATGATCATCGGCTTTTCTTCCAGATGAGCGCCGAAGCTGGCCAGTTCGCCGCGAATCACTTCCACGTCTTTCACAACGTCGGGACGTCCGCTCGCGTCCGATACATCGACTACATGAACGAGCAGGCGCGTGCGCTCGATATGGCGCAGAAACTGCGTGCCCAGGCCCGCACCGGCGTGCGCGCCTTCAATCAGGCCGGGAATGTCGGCGACAACGAAGCTTACTTCGTCCCGCGGATCGCCGACTACGACAACTCCGAGATTCGGTTCGAGGGTCGTGAAAGGATAGTCGGCAATTTTAGGGCGTGCTGCGGAGATGCGGGAAATCAGCGTCGACTTGCCCACGTTCGGATAGCCGACCAGGCCCACATCTGCGAGCAGTTTTAATTCAAGGCGATAGTTGTGCTCTTCGCCGGGGCGACCGGGCTCGTGCTCGCGCGGAGCTTGATGCACTGAAGTTGCAAAGCGCGCGTTGCCACGTCCTCCGCGCCCGCCGCGAGCGATCACCATACGCTGATCGGGGGCGGAGAAATCGAAAACTTTTTCTCCGGTTTCTTCGTCGTAGACAATCGTTCCTACGGGAACTTTCAGAAGAACGTCGGCGCCTTCGCGGCCGGTTTTGTTCGAGCCTTCGCCGTGACGTCCGCGCTCGGCTTTATATTCTGGATTGAAACGGAAGTGCACCAGCGTGTTGTGGCGCTCGCTGGATTCCATGACGACATCGCCGCCCTTGCCCCCGTCGCCGCCCGAAGGACCGCCGCGCGGAACGTATTTTTCGCGGCGGAAGGCCATGCAGCCGTTGCCGCCGTCGCCGGCTTTGACGCGAATTTTAGCTTCGTCGATGAACATGGATGGATGGGAAAAACAAAAGCCTCGTCCCGAAGGCGAGGCTGGGAGCGGCGCTCGACAGCAAGCCGCGACTTGCGAAAACGCAACGCTCGATTTGCGAACGGAAGCGAACTATTCTGCGACTTCCATCGGCTCGACCATCACGAATTTGCCCATCGAGCCCTTGTTCAGGAACTTGATGCGGCCCGTGATCTTGGCGAAGAGCGTATCGTCTTTGCCACGGCCGACGTTCAGCCCAGGTTTTACGCGGGTTCCGCGCTGCCGCACGATGATGGTGCCTCCGGGGACGACCTGTCCGCCGAATGCCTTGAAGCCCAGCCGCTGCGCATTCGAGTCGCGGCCGTTTCGTGATGTGCCTTGTCCTTTTTTATGTGCCATGAGTCCGCTCTCAGTTCTCGTTTCTCAGTTCTTCGCGAAATCGCATCGCAGGGCTGAACCGTCCGGTTTTACTTCTTCTTTTTTGCTGCCGACTTTTTGGTCGCAGATTTCTTAGGGGCCGCTTTCTTTTTGGCGTGGCCCTTCGCCGCCTTGGCTTCGGACTTATGCTCGGTCTCGTGTTCCTCTGCAGCGGCGGCTTTCCTCGGCTTGGGCTGTTTCTTTGCCAGCTCGGGAGCTTTGAAGCTTTGGCCGTCAAAGGCAATCTCGCTGATGCGCACGGCGGTGAATGCCTGCCGGTGGCCGCGCAGCTTCTTGTACTGCTTCTTGCGCTTGTAGTGGAAGACCAGGATTTTTTCGCCGCGACCTTCTTCAACCACATGGCCGACCACACGCGCTTCCGATTGCGGCTTGCCAATCTGACCTTCGCCGCCGGATACAGCCAGAATTTCGGGAAATTCCACCTGGCCATCGGTGCCCGTGGCCATCTTCTCGACTCGAATCACGTCCCCGGGCGCCACCCGGTACTGCTTGCCGCCGGCGCGGATAACCGCGTACATACGCCTGCCTCCGTCAAAATATCGTGAAAGTTCAGCGTTGAAACATGGTCCTTGTGCGCACACGGGCGCAACCTAGACCTGCTGAACTGTCTCTGCTTGCTGTGTTTCCCCTGCGGCGTTTCAGCAGCCAGGGCGAGCCTGCCCAGAACGGGCCGGCGAGTACAGGCAAACTCAACTATTCTAGCGTGTGTTGTGGAAATCGGTCAATGTGCGGTTGTCGTCCAGTACAGAACTTTGCAGATCAGCAACTCCCTGTGCGAGAATTCCGGCGGCCTCCCGGATGACATGGGACTAAACCAACCGAGGACACTAAAGATGAAGCGATTGTCTGCCGTTCTGCTATGCCTGCTCACCCTGACCCTGTTCAGCTTCGCGCAGCCAAAGGCTGCTTCGAAAAAATCCACCTCTCCTGCCGCTCCCGACAAAGCCTACTTGCAGAAAATCTGGGATGGCTGGGCAACGCTCGATCCCACGAATGTGGCGAAGTACTATGCGAGCGGTCCGCACACTTTCTTCGATCTCGCTCCCTTGAAATACGGGAGTTGGGAAGAATACGAAAAGGGAGTGAAGGCCCTGCTCGCCGGTTACAAGAGCGCCAAGTTCACGCTCAATGATGACCTGGCCATCCATCCCCACGGAGATCTGGTATGGGTTACCTCGACCGTGAAAAGCGAGATGACTACAGCCGCAGGAAAAGTCGAGATGGCAACCTTCCGCTGGACCGCGGTTCTCGAAAGTCAGGATGGAAAGTGGGTGACGGTTCACGAACACGTCTCCGAGCCTTTGCAGTAAGAAATGCTGATTGCAGCGCCGGTGATACGGCGGCTGTTGTTCACGCGGTTACCTCTGTAATCTTTCGTAGCTCGAGTTCGCTTGCAGAAACAACTCCGCTGCAGCAGGGTTACTATTATTCGAGGAGAACTGTGATGCGTGACCGTATCGCCATTCTGCTTTCGCTTTTCCTATCAGCCGGTGTTATGTGGAGTCAGCAGCAGGCTCCCGCCAGCGCGCCTGCCAATTCCCAGCAGAGCATGCCCGGTATGGATATGTCAGAGCACGACATGTCGAACATGAAGGGCATGTCGATGGGATCGGATAAGGGGGAGAGCGATAGCGATGCTGGGGCTCATGCCATGCATTCCATGGAAGGACACATGGACATGGGTCCGCACATGAAGATGACTGCGCTCCGGCAGTCGAAGCCGGGAGATGCCGAGCGCGCGAAGCAGATTGTAGAAACCGCGCGCAAAGCCTCAGAGAAATATCTCGATTACCATGCCGCTTTGAATGACGGCTACAAGATATTCCTTCCCAACATTCCGCAAAAAATTTATCACTTCACCAACTATCAATATGGTTTTGAGGCCTCCTTTGGCTTCAATCCGGAACATCCGACCTCGCTGCTCTACGAGAAGCACGGCGACGACTACAAGCTGATTGGCGTAATGTACACCGCGCCCAAGCGGTTCGGGGAGGATGAACTCGACCAGCGCATTCCGCTAAGCATCGCTCAATGGCACGAGCACGTGAATTTCTGTACCGCGCCTGCCGGCCGAAAGGGTGAATACCTGGCGCCGCATCCACAGTTTGGGTTAAAGGGATCGATCACAACGCAGGAAGCGTGCGATGCTGCGGGAGGAACTTTTCATCCAGTGATCTTCAACTGGATGGTGCACGTGTATCCGTTCGAAAAAGATCAGGCCAGCATCTGGTCAGTAGACCGTCAGCACGGCGACGCAGACTGAAAGAACGGAAGTAATCTGCACGCGCTAATTATCAATGAGCCGCTTAGATCTCGCGGACCGTTTTCCTTCTATCTTTCTAATCGCCTACTCGCACCATTGAGCGGCGCATCCTTGCGCTCTCTGGTCCGGTAACAAAACATGACACCAAAGATTGTTCCGCAATCACTCACGGCCCGGAAATGTTCGCCGATATTGGCTTAGTCTCTTGCTAACCGAGATGTCGAGGCTACGTCAAACCAGCGTGATTGGAACTTTGCAAAGTCAGTTTAGAGTCATGGAACTTTCCCAGAGGACGGCACGTAGTATTCAGTGTTCGCTATCGAACAGCGGGAGTTCGGAGACGGACATCAACCAAATGATTTGTTTGTGATGTGAGTCAAACTTCGTTTATCAGTTTCAATAGGTTGCGGGCTGCGGAACCTCGGCAAGAGAATTGCAAGGACGCAGCCGGAAATAGAAGTACTGGATCGTTGCAGTAACCGCGGAATTTTGAGGGGTTAGGGGGTTTTCTCACTTTCGGTTTGGCGGCCCTGGTGAGAAAACCCCGATGCACAGCATGTAGGCCTGACGGCCTGTCTGCTGAACCCCAGCGGGTGAATTGTAGGCGATGCGCGGCAAAACACAACTGTTTTCTCGCGGAAGTCGCGAACCGGAGCCGCCCCAACCGTTCTCTGACGAAATTCGGAGAAGAAAAAAAGGAGCAATTATGAAGTTCGCGACAGTTTCTAAGGGTCAATTAGTGAAGATTCTCGTACTGGGGTTGGCTTTGATGTTGGCCTCGAGCGCCTTTGCTGCGAGCAAAGGTAATCTGCAACTCGGCAACGCGGTCATGCTGAATGGAACCACGCTGAAGCCCGGAGAATACAAGGTTCAGTGGGAAGGCAGCGGACCGAATGTCGAAGTGAGTATTTTGAAAGGCAAGAGTGTTGTGGCGACGACGACCGCGCATGTCGTGGATTTGCAGTCGCCATCCGACAACGATGCTGCCTTGACACGTAGGAACGACAGCGGCCCCAACTCGCTCTCTGGTCTGCGCTTTCAGGGGAAGAAATTCGCTCTTGAGCTGACGGATGCCGGCCATGGCATGCAGGCTGATGCCTCCAAGTAACGGCCTCTCGAGAAATTGTGGAGAATGATGAAGGGAGCACAGATGTGCTCCCTTTTTCTTGCTTCTAATTCAATGCCAGCACGTCATCGTAGTAACTGATTACGGCCCGACCTTGCACTCGACTGACGAAGCAGATCGCCCGGAATGCAGATGGAAGGTAGCGGCATCACGCTTGAGATCGAAATTGTTGACGCCGACCGGTTCGCCATTGAGTGTGACGTTGCGCAGACTCTGATACGTAGGATCGGAGTTAGGGCCTGCGGCGGTGGAATTCTGCGCTGCGGCAGGAAAAGCGGCAAGGAATAAGCCCACCACCGCGAGGAGTAGGAGTAATGCAAGACAGGCGAGCCCCGCCAGGCACACTAATGCGGAGCGGTGAGAACGAATGAAAAAAAACATGAAACCTCCCGGGGGGAAGGAAACGCGTAATTATGACGGATTTGCGAAAAAACGCAAGTGCGAGGGTGAGTTCGCGAGCAACTAAGGACTCGAAACCTTTTCCAGTTCGGCGTTGAGGTGGACGCTGCTCCCGCCGGTGACCTTAAGTTTCCGCTCCCAGTCTTTGAAGCCCGGCTTCTTCACTGAGACAGTGTGCTCCCCTTCAGCGACCAGAACGTCGGAAGGTGTGTTGCCAACGAAACTGCCGTCGACCTCGATGTCGGCACCGTCGGGAACAGAAACGACAAAGATCTTGCCCGTTGAGGCAGCCGCAGGAGCCGCGGTCGAGACCATTGCGGGCTGGAGCGTCGCCGCAGGTTTGCTCTGCTCCATGGCAACCGAGGCAGCGCGAATCGTCGGCCCATGCTCGGCCCAATCCTTTGTGATCGCATCACACGCGTCTTGAACCGATCCGCCCAGCGAAAGAGTAGATTTGCTGACGATGGAGTCACCGGAAACACGGGCGAACACCGCTACCTTGTTCTTATGCCGCAACGCTCCTTTACCGCCCTCGTGATCAAGGAGCACGATGTAATCGGTCTTGGTCTGAATGTTGTTGATGATCACTTGCGGACATCGCTGACCGAAGGTTTTGATGATTTCCGCGGTTTGCGGACGAGCACCGCCCGCCATCGTGCCTGCGAAGGCTCCACCGCCGCCTCCGCTTTGGCCTGCGATTGACCACGATTGGCTGTCGGTAATGAAAACCCTAGCTCGATCTAGACCACCGGAATCTTTCTGAGCTTCCTGCGCGTAGCTTGCGGTTAACCATGACAGGCATACGACAAACAGTAGAGCAGAACGAGTCAATTTCACGGACCCTCCAACCATAAGAATTCTCAGAATGTCTGGGGGAATACCGGGGAAAAGCCATTATCCTCTCGAGAAAAGCGATGTCAATATAAATCGAACGAGGGAAAGAATACGACTGGAAAGCTGTTCCACTACGGGGCGCTCTGCTTTGCTAGGTGTGACAGCCGGGGCTCTGTGTCCCCACACGGAAGTCGTGCGGCGCGGCTGAAAGCCGCGCCCTTTCAAAACTCTAGTACTTCGGCACTTTGGGATCCACGCGATCCGACCAGGCGGTGATGCCGCCTGCCAGATTGTGAACTTTGGTGAAGCCTGCTTGTTGGAGAAATGCGACCGCTTTCGCGCTGCGTCCACCCATTTTGCAGTGCACGACGATTTCGCGGCTGGAATCGAGTTCGTTCACGCGCTTGGGCAGATCGTTGAGCGGAATCAGATGCCCGCCGATGTTGCAGATTTGATATTCGTTGGGCTCACGCACATCAAGGACGAAGACGTCCTCTTCCGCATCCAGACGCCGCTTTAGCTCTTCGACTTGAATTTCTGGAACTCCATTGGACACCGGTTTTTCCTCCCCGCGAATTCCGCAAAACTCGTTGTAGTCTATCAGCTTGGTCACTGTCGGATGCGTGCCGCAGACCGGGCAATCGGGATTCTTGCGAAGCTTGAGTTCGCGGAACTTCATGCCCAGGGCGTCGACCAGCAACAGTCGGCCGATGAGCGGATCTCCGACCCCGAGAATCAGCTTAATTACTTCGGTAGCCTGCATCACGCCGACCAGACCGGGCAGAATGCCGAGCACGCCACCCTCAGCGCAGGAGGGTACCAGACCCGGCGGTGGCGGCTCGGGATAGAGGCAGCGATAGCACGGGCCATCTTCCGTAGCGAAAACGCTGGCCTGGCCTTCAAAGCGGAAAATCGAACCGTAAACGTTTGGCGTGCCGGTGAGCACGCACGCGTCGTTCACAAGATAGCGCGTGGGGAAATTGTCAGTGCCGTCGGCGACAATGTCGAAGTCGCGAAAGAGTTCGAGAGCATTCTCACTGCTGAGGCGGGTGTCGAACTTCCGCAGATTGAGAAAAGGATTAATGGCGGTGAGCTTTTCCGCGGCAGAATCCAATTTCTTGCGGCCCACGTCGGCGGTGGAGTGAATAATCTGCCGCTGCAGGTTGGTGTAATCGACAACATCGAAATCGACCAGGCCAAGCGTGCCTACGCCAGCCGCGGCCAGGTATAGCGCCAGCGGCGAACCGAGGCCCCCTGCGCCGATGCAAAGAACGCGCGCCGCCTTCAGCTTCTGCTGGCCCTCCATGCCGACTTCGGGCATGATGAGATGGCGCGAGTAGCGCAGGATTTCGTCCTTGCTCAGAGTGACTGGAATTTCGGTGGTGGTTGTAGCCATAAAGTCCTCGATTGAAATTGAATTGTGCTGTCTCGGGCTAGGAGCAGGAGGGGCAACAACAACAGCGGATTGTGGCGGAGGGATTCAAGTTTGTAGTCCTAACTATGACTGTACCTCAGCGGCTAAAGCCACTTTTATTTATCTACTTTTTACTGGCGCGACTAAAGCCGCGTCGTTTCAAAACACCAACCACGATCAGGCCGCGCCTCCCGCGATGGAAGGCACTATGGAAATGTTATCACCGTCCTTTACCTCAGTGGCTTCCTTCTGCAGGTAGCGAATGTCTTCGTCGTTCAGGTAGAGGTTCACGAAGGCACGCAATTTGCCGTCATCGTTATAAAGATGGCGGCGCAGATCGGGATGCTGCGCCAGCAAGGCTGTCATGGCTTCGGCCACAGTTGCGGCTTTTACTTCCACGGTGGACTGTTTACCCGCATATTGGCGGAGAGGGGTCGGGATGTGGATCTTGCTCATAGGCTCAAGGATAGAAGATGCGGTAGGGGATTGGGAAGATTCAAGGGCAAGCCTGCCAGTGCACGATCCCAGGGCTTCCTCTGAAAATCGATTCGGAGGTCATAACGCAATGTACGCTATTGCGCCCAATAAGACACTTACCACGGACTCTACTTCGCCTTAGACTTGCCACGGAGAGACTGCGATGACGATCTTTGATCCAGGCCGGGGCAGAATTATTGATGGCGGCGGGCATGGCAGTGGCGGGCTTCTGCGGCTGATCGGTATTGGCATCGCCGCATTTCTGCTGGTGATTTTGCTGTTCAGTTCCGTCACCAAGGTAGGCACGGGTCATGTTGGTGTGCTCACGCTGTTTGGCAAGGTTCAATCGGGCGAGTCGCTCGGTGAAGGCATTCACATCATCAATCCGCTGAAGACGAATAACGAACTCTCTGTCCAGACTCAGACGCTGAAGGAGTCTGCCAGCGTTCCTTCGAGCGAAGGACTCATGATGAGTCTGGATACCTCGCTCATTTATCATTTGAATCCCGACCGGGCCGCAGAGGTTTTCCAGAAAATCGGCGCCGATTACGAGAACGTTGTGGTCGAGCCGACGCTGCGCTCGGCAATTCGCGAGGCCACCGCGTCTCATACAGCGAACGCTCTTTATACCGGCGAGCGCGAGATGGTGGCAAAGCAGATTCTCGACCAGATCACCCAGGAACTCAACAAGCGCGGTATCACGGTAGAAAACGTTTTGCTGCGCGATATTCAATTACCCGCAACGCTGAAAAGCGCGATCGAGGCGAAACAACAGGCTGAGCAGGAATCGCTGGCCATGAACTTCCGTCTGCAAAAAGAAACACAGGAAGCGCAACGCAAGCGCATCGAAGCCGCAGGCGTGCGGGACTTCCAGCAGATTGTGGCACAAGGGATCACGCCATCGTTGCTGGAGTGGAAGGGCATCGAGGCGACGGAAAATCTGGCGAAGAGCGCCAACTCGAAAGTCGTGGTGATTGGGAATAACAAGAATGGGCTGCCGCTGATTTTGGGGCAGTAGGGAGCGGGTCTCGGATCATAGTCTTAGGTCTCAGGTGTTAGGCAATGGGTAATTGTGCACCAAGAGCGCCAGACGAATCCTAATACCTGACACCTGAGACATATGACCTGAGACCTGTGACCCTTCCGACGCTGCTACCATGACAGCGTGCCTCCGCTTCTCGAAGTTCGGCAGCTGAATATCGATTTCCCGATCAAAGCCGGAGTTGCGACTACCAAATCCCTCAATCTCTCCGAGAAAAGCCGCAAGACTCTTCCAGCCGTTCGCGACCTGAGCTTCTCCATCGATCCCGGCGAGGTTCTGGGGCTGGTTGGCGAATCGGGCTCGGGCAAGTCGATTACTTCTCTGGCCATCATGCGACTGCTTCCGGCGCAGGCGCGGGTTTCCGGCGATATTTTTTTCGCCAAGAACGGCACGGCACGCAACCTCATCGCGCTTTCTGACGACTCGATGCGCCAGCTGCGCGGCTTGCAGATTGCCATGATTTTTCAGGAGCCAATGACGGCTCTTAATCCTGTCATGCGGGTTGGGGACCAGATCGCCGAGGCGGTGCGCGCCCACGGCTCACGCTCACGCAGCGAGTCGACGAAGCTTGCCGTTCAAGCGATGGCCGATGTCGCAATCCCTGAACCGGATCGCCGGGCGCGCGATTATCCTCACCAGCTTTCTGGCGGTATGCGGCAGCGCATCATGATCGCGATGGCCATCGTGAACCGTCCGCAACTGCTCATCGCGGACGAGCCAACTACCGCGCTCGACGTCACCATTCAGGCCCAGATTCTGGAATTACTCGCTGACCTGCGCGCCAAGTTTGGACTGGCAATGCTCTTTATCTCGCATGATCTGGCCGTAGTCTCGCAGGTTGCTGACCGCGTGGCCGTGATGTATGCGGGAAATCTGGTGGAGCTTGGAACCCGGCAGGAGATTTTTCAGGCTCCGGCGCATCCTTATACCCGCGGGTTGCTGAAGGCGGTGCCTGATCTTAAAACTGAGAGGGATCGCCCGCTGCAAACCATCGAAGGCACGGTTCCGCCGCTGCACGCCATGCCGGCTGGATGCGCCTTCGAGCCACGCTGCGGCTTCCGCGTGCCAGCGTGCGCAAGTGCGCTGCCGCCGTTGGTCGAGGTTTCGCCGGGACACCTGGCCCGCTGCCCGGTAGTCAATTCGGGATAGCGATTTCGTAATAAACTTAGGCAGGTCTCCTCATTCGGCTTCTGCTCGTTCTATAATCGCGGCTTTGTCTGGTGCTCATTGCGCATATTGCTGCTTAGCGACATTCACGCCAATCTCGAAGCTCTGGAGGCCTGCCTCGCCGCGGCCCCGCCGTTCGATCTTGTAGCGAACCTCGGCGACGTTGTGGGGTATGGAGCTTCCCCGAATGAAGTGGTCGATCGGGCGCGCGGCCTGGGTAAGATTTTCGTGCGTGGGAATCACGACAAGGCCGCGACCGGCCTGCTATCGCTGGATGATTTCAATCCGATGGCCGCCGCAGCTGCGGTATGGACGCGCGACCAATTGACCCCCGAGCACTACGAATGGCTGCACTCGTTGCCGCAGGGTCCGCTGCAACTGGAGGCAGAGGGCCTGCCGCATGTGCAGCTGGTTCACGGCTCGCCCGTCGACGAAGACGCCTATATCGTTTCGTTGGGAGATGCGCTCGCGCCTCTCATTACTTTAGCGGTGCCAGTAATTTTTTTCGGACATACTCATCTGCAGGGTGGATTTTTCGCCAATGGTTCCAGCGCGGACGGATTCCGGCCAGAATATGCGACGGTCGGGCAGGCTGAGTCGGTGTCGTTACACTTGAAATCGGCAACGCGTTACATGATCAATCCCGGCTCGGTGGGGCAGCCGCGCGACGGAGATTGGCGCGCGGCATTTGCTTTGTTCGATACCGAGGCGCAGGTCATCCACTTTCATCGCACACCTTACAATCTCAAGTCGGCTCAGGATCGCATTTTTGCAGCCAACCTGCCTTCGCGGCTGGCGACGCGCCTGGCGGCCGGGCGGTGATCGTGAACTACGCGGCGTTGTAAACTCGAACATGCCTTACCCTCGCAGTTCCTCAAGTAAGTCCCTCTTCTCCGCCCGGAAAGATTCTCCCGGTCAGACCGCCCCGGAGCACTATCTGGTCGCGCACAGCGATGGCGGCGCACGCGGCAATCCCGGGCCAGCGGGTTACGGCGTTGTCATTCAGGATCAGTCGGGCAAGAAAGTTGCCCACTTGAGCGAGTACCTCGGCCATCAGACCAATAATTTTGCGGAATATCAGGGACTGATCGCCGCGCTCGAATACGCATTGCAGCATGGGCCGAAGGCGCTGAAGCTGATCAGCGATTCGGAGTTGTTGGTCCGGCAGATTAAAGGTATCTACAAGGTCAAGAATGCGACACTGCAGGATCTTCATGGCCGCGCCAAAGAATTGATTGCGCAACTCGACTGGTTCTCGATTGGCCATGCACTGCGCGAGCACAACACGGAAGCGGATCGATTGGCGAATGAGGCGATGGACAAAGGAATGGGACGTAGTGTGGCGCGGGCGAGCGTCGCCGTTCAACAGCCAGCCAAGATCGACGCACAGCAGGAATTCGAGGGCGTGATCCGCAATGGAGTCGTCGAGTTGATCAACGGGAAACTCCCGGAAGGCACACGAGTGCAAGTGCGAGAAAAAAAGTAAGCGAACCCGGCAAGTAGTCCGGGGCGTTTATTCCGCCACCGCAGTATGGTCGTGGACGATTTTCCATCCGTCGGGAAACTTGCGGAGCAACAGCGTGAACAATCCGTGAGGCGTCTTGCCATCGGACATCGTCAGATGCCACTCTCCAAGCACGAAGCCTGCTTCCGAACCCAGCAACTCGATGCGCAAATTCGAAAACTCAAGCTTCCCCATCTCATGTCCGCCGCTCGTATAGGTTGCGCGATAACGGTCCATCGTGGCTTGCCAGCCGTCGTGCTCCTTCGCACCGGAGAAGAATGTGAGCTGAGGAGAGTTCCAGTAGCCGGTCATGAAGGCTTCGAGATCGTGACGGTTCCAGGCATCCTGTTGGGCAACGATAACATGTTGGATGGCGGCCCTAGAGTCATCTGGAGTGGCCGAGCCAGCTTGGGCTTGAATGGAACTCGCGTTCAAAAATGGCAGCGTCAATCCACAGAAGAAAATGCAGGACAAGAACTTGATGCGCATGAGAGCCTCCGAATTCCACAGAGGGCATTAGTTTCGCATGGCGGGAATGCAACTGCGCAACAATTGAGAGGAGCAGTTTAAGCGCGGCCTTTCTTAGCCGCCGCTGCTGCGACTTTGCCGGCAACTTCCCAGGGGCGCTTCGGGCGATTGACGGGTGCCTTATCGTGATCTTTAACTCGGTCGTAGTGATAAGACTCGCTTACCGTACCGAGCGATTCGTTGTAGAGGCTGGGTAGTCCAAGCCCCTCTTTCAGTTCCTCGGTGAAAGACTGCAACGCTTTGAGGTGGTCAGCGGTCGCCGGAACTTCGGTCTTCGAGTTCTTCAAGAACTGCTGGTAGCCACGGTTCACCAACTTCGAAATTTCGCTGCCGATCAGGTAGCCGGGATGCGCGAAAACGTTCACGCCATCTTCCGGCGTCTTCTGGATCGCGGCAGAAACATTGTATTTTCTGAGGAAGACGCGACCGTTAGTACCCGGCGCTTCCGTCACATCGAATGCGTGCTCGCGCAGCCAGGCTAGCGCGTCATCGTAGGTTCTTGCTTCAATTGCCTTGGACATTTTTCTCCACTTCCAAATCTCTTAACTAATCCTCTTTAGATGCAGCAACTCGCAAATCGCACGGCACCCCGTCAGAGCTGCATCCGCTTGCAATCTTTTTCATCTAAAGACACCATACTACATAACGCGTTTCACGCTTTCTTGCATATTACGATAGTCACAAGGAAATAGTTCGATCATGGTGCAAACTCCCGAGAGCATGGCCGCAACCTTTCCATCGGATGCCACGCCAGAGGCCGCCCTTCCGCGGCCCGGGCAAAGTTTGCTCGAGCGCATCGGGAACACTCCGCTGCTGCGGTTTGATCAACTCACGGCGGATCTTCCCAACGTGACACTTTTGGGCAAGGCCGAATGGCATAACCCCGGTGGCTCGGTAAAAGATCGCGCCGCCGCCAACATCGTCGCTGAAGGGCGCCGCAGCGGCCGATTCAGTTCCGAAAAAATTTTGCTCGACGCGACCAGCGGCAACACCGGTATTGCCTACGCCATGCTCGGCGCGGCCGAGGGATTTTCTGTCACTCTGTGCATGCCGACCAACGCCTCCGCCGAGCGCAAGAAAATTCTCAGCGCGTACGGTGCGAACATTCTTTATACCGACCCGGGTGAGGGTTCGGACGGCGCGATCCGCCTGGCCCGCGAACTTGCGGCGAAGCATCCGGAGACATATTTCTACGCCGATCAATATTCCAACAATGCCAACTGGCAAGCGCACTATCACGGCACCGCCAACGAAATCTGGCAGCAGACCGAAGGACGCGTGACTCACTTTGTCGCCATGCTTGGGACGAGTGGAACCTTTATGGGAACGACGCGGCGATTAAAGGAACTTAATCCTGCGATCCGCTGCGTCTCGTTGCAACCCGACTCGTCTTTTCACGGCATCGAGGGCGCCAAGCACATGGCCAGCGCCATCGTTCCGAAAATATATGATCCGAAACTGGCGGATGAAAATTTGGAGATCGCCACCGAAGATGCTTACGCGATGGCTCGCCGCATAGGCCGCGAATGCGGATTGTTGCTGGGAATCTCAGCCGCGGCAGGCATCGCCGGAAGCATGAGGGTCGCAGAGAAGCTCAGGCCAAGAGACGAGCATGCTGTGATCGTCACGATTCTGTGCGACTCCGGCGACAAGTATTTGAGTGAAAGATTCTGGACGGAGAAGTGAGGTGTTTGCGTTTTGGGCGTTTAGTTTTCGGGGAGAGCATGGAATTTTTGGGAGAACCCGTGAAACAACACAATTACAAAATTCAAGTGGAATGGACCGGCAATCAGGGGCAAGGCACCAAAACTTACGGCGGCTATAAGCGGGATCACACGATAACCGCGACCGGCAAGCCAACTCTATTGGGCTCGTCCGATCCGGCGTTTCGCGGTGACCCGGCCCGTTATAACCCCGAGGAACTTTTGGTCGCGAGCCTTTCGTCCTGTCATATGCTTTCGTACCTTCATCTCTGCGCCGTCAATAAAATCGTGGTTACGGAATATCAGGATGACGCCACGGGTGTGATGAACGAGGATGCGAAGGGTACGGCCGCATTTGTCGAGGTGACTCTGCATCCGCAGGTGACGATTGAAGCGGATTCTGACGAAGCGAAGGCGCTGGCGCTGCACGAGGATGCTCATCATTATTGCTTCATCGCCAACTCGGTGAATTTTCCAGTAAAAAATGTTGCCCGGATCATCCGTAAAGCCGCGGCTGCGTGGTGAAGTGATGGAAGGCTCCGCCATGCACCGTCGAACGTGAGATGGTTGTTCAACTGATGCTCAAGATCAAACCTAAAGAATATGAAGCCCTCCGCCGCCACGGCGAAGAAACTTATCCGCACGAATGCTGCGGCGTGCTCTTGGGACAAGACGATGCAAATGGGATGCGCACGGTGACCTCGACGGCGCGCTGTGGCAACACGCGCACCGACTCGCCGCAGAACCGCTACAACATCGACCCCCGCGAACTCGTGCGGATCCAGCGTGAAGGCCGTGAGCACGGCGAGGATATTATCGGCTTTTACCACTCCCACCCCGACCACCCGGCTCGCTGGTCGCAAACCGATCTCGCCGAGGCTCACTGGATCGGCTGCTCCTACGCGATTACTAGCGTGGAGAAGGGGAAGGCGGCAATCACTAACTCTTTTGAACTCATCGGCTCCGACGAAGCGGACAAGAAGTTCATCGATGAGCCGATCCAAGTCGGCTGAGCCGCTTTCGTCGGTTTAGGAAGCTTCTGTTAACGTCCCGCCTCGGGCTTCGTCTATACTTCGGCACTTTTTTCGCTGGCAGGAGGATTCATGCAAGTCTGGCCTTCTAAAGCCTCCATTCTTCTTTTAGTCGTTCCTGTTGTCCTGATCCTCTGCGCTGCAACCCAACCCAGTTCCGTGCCTGACGCAGTCTCTTCGGAGCTTGCCACCCGAATTCAGAGAGTCGAAAACGGCATCCCGCCTATCCCCATCAGCGACGCTAGACCGCCGCTGCAGATCAACCTCGAGCAGTTGATGCAAACCTACAAGGTGCCGGGGCTTAGTATAGCCGTGATCGACAACTTCAGAATTGCCTGGGCCAAGGGTTACGGAGTCACCGAGACCGGCGCCCACAACCCGGTCACGATCCACACGCTTTTTCAGGCCGGCTCAATCAGCAAGCCGGTTGCTGCAACTGGAGCCCTGTCTCTAGTTCAGCAAGGGAAGTTGTCACTCGATGAAAATGTAAATGACAAACTCAAATCATGGCAGGTTCCCGACAACGAGTTCACCAAAGACCAGAAAGTCACGCTGCGGCGCATTCTGAGCCATAGTGCCGGCCTCACCGTACACGGGTTTCCCGGCTATGCAGTTGGCGCTCCGATCCCGACACTCATACAGATCTTTAATGGCGAATCACCTGCCAACACCAAGCCAGTGCGCGTGGATACCGTGCCCGGAACGAAATTCATCTACTCCGGGGGTGGCATCACCATCGAGCAGCAGCTTCTTATCGATGTAACGGGCAAACCTTTCCCACAATTCATGCGCGAAGCCGTGCTCGACAAGATCGGCATGACAGACAGCACTTACGAGCAACCGCTGCCGCCGTCTCGCACCTCCATGGCCGCGACTGCGACCCACGCCGATGGCATGGCCGTCCCGGGCAAATGGCACATATATCCGGAAATGGCCGCGGCCGGTCTGTGGACCACAGCTTCCGATCTGGCAAGGTTCGGTATTGAGATCGCGTTATCGAAACAGGGTAGGGCGAACCATGTGCTCTCCGAGGCTATGGCGCGTGAGATGTTGAAACCTCAAATCAAGCAAGTCGGGCTTGGTTTCTTTCTTGGACAGTACAAGAACCCTGAGGAATTTGGACACAATGGTGACGATGACGGGTTTAAGGCGACATTGATTATGTTCGCCGATTCGGGCAAAGGCGTGGCCATCATGGTCAATTCCGATAACGGCGTCAACGTCGCAAATTATCTGGTTCAAAGCGTGGCCAAGGAATACGGATGGAACTATACGCCGGAACGAGAGTCCGCTGCCGATCTGCTGATGCTGATCGCAGATCTCAAAGGACTACAAGCGGCTCTGGCTCGCTACGGGGAGTTGAAGAAAGCAGGCACATCCTCGCTCTACGCCATGGACGAAAATACCCTAATCGTGATTGGTTATCACTTTCTGTTCTCAGGCGAAACCGACGTTGCCATTCAAGCGTTCCGGCTCGGCGTACAAGACTACCCGAAGTACTGGAACGCGTATGACAGCCTGGGCGAGGCCTACTTGAAAGCGGGCCAGAAAGAATTGGCCATACAGAATTACCAGAAATCCATCGAACTGAATCCGCAGAACCAGAACGGCATTGACGCTCTCAAGAAAATCCGCGACCAGAAATGAAATCAGGCAGATTCCTTGCTCAGCGCCCGTTCTGCGAGATTTTCACAAAGCCGAGACGGTCAGGAACGTCCCTCGGCGTCCGGTCACCAGCAGTTCCAGCTGTCTCAAAGCCTTTGTTCATCGTGGCCCTTGCCGCAGTTGCTGACTGTCTGCACCAAATTCTGTCACCCCTCTGTGGACGCCCCGCACTCGGCTGAAAATACGCGAGTTACAAACCTGCAATTTTCATTGACTCGAAAAATAAAAAGAGTAGAAACATACTCGTTCTTTGACAGCTTCTAAAGTTTTTCCGGTTGGTGTGGCGTCCGGGACTCAAGCGCAGTCACCGTCTTCATGCAAATGAAGAGGGAGGGCAAGCAAGGGTCTATAGCAAAGCGCTGGGCGAGGAGAACAAGAAGAAATGTCGAAGGCAGGATAGAGTTCCGAGGCGTTGGGTAGGTTTTTCCGGTTGGCGGTGAGCCCGGAGCCCGAGCGAAGATCGCACGCGGCACCCCGCAAGGGAAGCTGCGTAGCAGGTCAAGCAAGGGTCTAACGCGAGCTACTGGCCGAGACGAATGGACTCAACACCACCTCGGAACTCTTATTTGTTTCTAGCCCCATCAGTACCTTCCCCCGCTATTCCTTAGTAGCAACCCCGTCGCAGTTGCTCCAGCGAGCGCGTCTCAAGGTGCCTTAGAATCGCTACTGAGGAACTCTATTCAACTTTGGCGGGTTGCGAGGGACAGGTAAACGATGGCACGTGTGTTCATCACGGGATCTTCTGACGGGCTCGGCCGAATGGCCGCACAGCTTCTCATCGAGCATGGGCATAGTTTAGTTTTGCACGCTCGCAACGAACAGCGTGGTCGTGACGCTCTGGCTGCAGTTCCGGGAGCGGAGAAAGTTGTCATTGGCGATCTTGCGAGCATCGCTCAAACCCGCGACGTTGCGGCGCAGGTAAATGAACTCGGCGACTTCGATGCCGTCATACACAATGCAGGCGTTGGATACAGAGAGCCGCAGCGCATCGCGACCGAGGACGGGTTGCCGCACGTATTCGCCGTCAATACCCTTGCCCCGTATATTTTGACCGCTCTGATTCGTAGGCCAAAGCGGCTCGTCTATTTGAGTTCCGGCCTGCACCAGAATGGAGATGCCAGCCTAAAGGATCTCGCGTGGGAGCAGCGCCCGTGGCGCGGACAGCAGGCCTACTCGGATACCAAGCTGCACGATGTGCTTCTGGCGTTCGCGATGGCGCGTCGCTGGCCAGCCGTTCTCTCCAATGCTCTTGAGCCGGGTTGGGTGGCAACGAAGATGGGGGGCTCGGGAGCGACCGACAACCTTGATGCCGGACACCGCACACAAGTTTGGCTCGCGGTGAGCGACGATCCGGCCGCGAAGGTCACGGGTGAATACTTCTACCACATGAAGCGGCGCACTCCGAATCCCGCGACCTGCGACGTGGAACGGCAGGAGGAATTGCTCGCCGCATGTCAACGTTTCTCCGGAGTCGAGATGCCTACAAACTGAGTGCAGTAGATGGCGGGCCCGGTTGGCTAGCTCAGGCTCGCGCGTACCCCATGCCAGCCAATACGCCTCGCATGTAAGCAAAGCTGCCGATGACTCCTGGCATCGGGTCGTCAGGATGAATCTCATACTCCAGATCTACAAAGCCTTCGTATTTCGTCGCGACAAGCGCTTCGAACATCTTCCGCACCGGCATAATGCCGTCTCCAACCGCGACCTGGCTTTCCTTGCTCTCGAAATTCGTCAGGTCCTTCATATGTACGTTGAAAAGTCTCGGACCGGCTTCATGAATCGCCTGAACCACATCTGTGTCGGCGCGAACCGTATGCCCAACATCGATGCAGCACCCGACGCGCGGATCCATACCCTTTACCGCCCTCAAAACATCGAGCGGCGAAGGCCACAATTTATCTTCCGGTCCGTGATTGTGAATCGCTATTCGGATGTCGTACTCTTTTGCGAACTTTTCGACACGTGGCAAAGTTTGTGGCGCAGGATCGCCGGCGACAATGACGCCAATTCCCGCTCGCTTGCAGTATTCGAACTCCGCCCGGATGTCCGCATCTTCGTCTTTTGTGAAATAGATGGCTCCGGCGGCATGAAGCTTGATGCCCGCCGCCGTATAGTCCGCCAGAGCCGCGGATTCCTGATCCGGATCCATCGGGAGATGATCTTTGACATCCTTCGCATTCAGCGCGAAGACGTTAAGTTGCTTCATGAAGCCGATCATCTGTGCACGGCTGAAATTACGGAACGTGTAACTAGCCAAGCCGAGACGAACCGGAGATGCTTCGTTTGCTTCGGGTCGTTTCTGAGCCAGCGCGAAGGCATCGGTGGGAGCAGCAAATGCCGCAGTAACCAATGTGGCCGAGCGAACAAAATCCCGGCGCGAGACGGCATTTTTCATTCCCGGGACAACTTTAGACATGAGGCGCCCAGCCCTTCTCATACTCGCGCCCCCACATCTTCATCGCCTCCGAATCGCCTTGGATGCGACCATTCTTAGAGTCGACGTGCAACTCACAGTTAACTTCCCACGCGATGTTTGAAAGCTGCAGCATCGTAACGGAGACGTTGCCAACAGAGACAGGCGCATTTAGCTTTTCCCCTTTTTGGATTCCTGCGATGAAGTTCGCGAAATGAGCATCCGTCATGGAGTCGCGGCCGATGAGATCGCCGGACGAACTTTCACTCCGCGCCTTGAACTCACTCGTCTTGCTTCCTTTGAGATCGTAGATCTCGTAGCCATCGCGATCTACCAATACCGTTCCTGTCGTTCCCATGATGGCAGACCCGCGGTCGCGGCCGTAATACTTCATTCCCTCGCAGCTCTTCCCTTCCCAGGAAATCATTGCGTCTTCGTATTCGAAGCTGGTCACCAGCGTGTCATAAAATTGCCAGTCGTCTTTGAAGTGATATCGGCCGCCCGACGACGTGACGCGCTTCGGATAATCGACGCCCAGGGCCCAACGGCAGACATCGACCTCGTGGGTACCGTTGTTAAGCGCTTCTCCCGTGCCGTAATTTCTGAACCAGTGCCAGTTATACGGATGCACGTTATCCTTATATGCACGTCGAGGCGCCGGCCCCTGCCACAGGTCCCAATCGAGTTGCGGCGGGACCGCCACTTCCTTACCCGTGCCAATCGACTTCCTCACATTGACGTACCAGGCCTTCGCGAGGTAAGGCCTGCCAATTACGCCCGCCCGAATTTTTTCGACGATCTCAATTGTGTGCGGAGAGGAGCGCTGCTGCGTACCCATCTGCACCAGCTTTCGATACTTCTGCTGTGCCTGCACCAACATCTCTCCTTCC
>Ga0210394_10002285_pt1 | contig 26709 bp, 22 predicted proteins | sample IncBWC12MmetaG_FD_160121 | JGI IMG/M metagenome (GOLD analysis project Ga0210394, IMG submission 160121) | Forest soil microbial communities from Barre Woods Harvard Forest LTER site, Petersham, Massachusetts, United States - Inc-BW-C-12-M | ecosystem: Environmental > Terrestrial > Soil >...
TGCAGGCACCAACATTCGAGGCGCGGCTGCGGCAGCCTCAGGATGACAGTGAATTGAGAGGCGCTTAACCTCCGATTTCAATCTTGACGCGCCACTAGGACGCTCCGTCCGATCCCAACTGAGTCAGATTCATGGGCTCCGCGAGGGAATCAATTGCCTCCGGGAGCCGATCTTTTGCTTCCGGGAAGCAATCTTTTGCCTCCGGAAGGCAATCAATTGCCTCCGTGAGTCAATCTTTTGCCTCCGGGAGTCAATCTTTTGCCTCCGGGAAGCAATCAATTGCCTCCGGGAAGCAATCAATTGCCTCCGGGATGCTTTCAATTGCCTCCGGAATGCAATCAATTGCCTCCGGAATGCTTTCAATTGCCTCCGGAATGCAATCAATTGCCTCCGGAATGCTTTCAATTGCCTCCGGAATGCTTTCAATTGCCTCCGGGATGCTTTCAATTGCCTCCGGGATGCTTTCAATTGCCTCCGGAATGCTTTCAATTGCCTCCGGGATGCTTTCAATTGCCTCCGGGATGCTTTCAATTGCCTCCGGAATGCTTTCAATTGCCTCCGGGATGCTTTCAATTGCCTCCGGAATGCTTTCAATTGCCTCCGGAATGCTTTCAATTGCCTCCGGGATGCTTTCAATTGCTTCCGGGATGCTTTCAATTGCCTTCGGGATGCAATCAATTGCCTCCGGGAGTCAGCGAACCCACCATTTCTGGTGAGTCACACCGTTCGGACAGTCGATGACTACGCCTGCGGCGTCGCGCGCACCGCCTTCGGATCCGCCGCCGTCGTCCTGAACACGCTCGTCGCCATGGCGATAATTGAGCCGACGTCGCTCAGATTCGCGGGGATGATCATCGAGTTGCCGGTCTTGGCGAGCTCGCCGAACTGCTTGATGTACTCCTCGGCCAGCCGGAGCTGCATGGCCTCGTAGCCGCCGGGGGTCTTGATGGCGTCGGCGATGGCCTTGATGCCGTTCGCCGTGGCGATGGCCACGGACTGGATGGCCGCGCTCTGGCCCTCGGCCTCGTTGATGGCCTGCTGCTTTTTTGCCTCCGAGGCCTTGATGACCTGCTGCTTGTCACCGTCGGCGGCGTTGATGGCCGCGTCGCGCTGCCCTTCCGACTGCAGGACGGTGGCGCGCTTCTCGCGCTCGGCGCGCATCTGCTTTTCCATGGCCGCCAGTACGTCCTTCGGCGGATTGATGTTCTTGATCTCGTATCGAAGAACCTTCACGCCCCAGGCCTCGGAGGCCTTGTCGACTTCGGTCACGACCATCATGTTGATGTTCGTCCGTTCTTCAAATGTCCGGTCGAGCTCGATCTTGCCGATCTCGCTGCGGAGGTTCGTCTGCGCGAGCTGCGAGATGGCGTAGGTGTAGTCGGAGATGCCGTACGACGCGCGCGCCGGGTCAAGGACCTTGAAGTAGAGGACCCCGTCGACAGCGACCTGCACATTGTCGCGCGTGATGCAGACCTGCTCCGGAACGTCGAGCGCGACCTCTTTGAGCGAGTGCTTGTAGCGAACGGTGTCGAGAAACGGCACAAGGATGTGAAAGCCGGCGTTCAACGTGGCCGAGTACTTGCCAAGACGCTCCACGATCCAGGCGTTCTGCTGCGGCACGACCCGCGCCACGCGGCCGATCATGATCATCAGGAAGATAACGACGACAATGGCTACGAGAAGGTTCGGTACCATGAGACTCCTCCGTTGACTCGATTCACAAGGCCCGCACGTGGATCGTCAGGCCGACGACCTGCTCCACGAGACAGCGTTGACCTTTCAAAAGCGGTGTTTCTCCTACATTGCGGGCCGTCCACGTGCTCCCACGCAACTCCGCTCTTCCTTCGGCCGCGACCGGCAGATCGACGAGGGCGACAGCCTGCTCACCGACAAGCGAGTCGACGACCTTGGTGATGTTGAATCCGAGCTTCCGGACGACGATGGGCCGCACGAAGATGAGCAGGATGACCGAGGAAATGGAGAAGGTCAGGAGCTGCCCCCAGAGCGGCATGGGAATGCCGATCCCGACGATGATCGCCACAAGGAAAGCGCCGACGGCGAAGAAGCCGATGTGCGCCGTCGTCGCAAAGAACTCAACCGTGAGCAGCAGAAACGCGGCGAGAACCCAAACCCACCAGGCCATTGTCGTGAGGAATGAGCGTAGCACGCATTTCTCACACGACGAGTGGAATTGCCCGCAGCCTGTCTGCCGATCCTGCGGAGTGGTGCCGATGAGCAGGAGAGGGATTTGGGCCAAACTCGATATGCTCCGCGCCGACTTTTTGGGGCGGGTGCCGACACGGCCCGAAGCACCGACTACCCTGGAAGCGCGAAAAACGATTCTCTGACCAGCGCCGATGACCGGATCAGAGCGCAAACACCGAAGGAAGAGGAAGGCCCACCATGGCTAATCATACGAACCAGGTTGTTCTCATTACTGGCGGCGCCAGCGGAATCGGCAAAGCCACGGCGATGAAGCTGGCCATCGGCGATCGCGCTCAAAAGGCGATTGTCGGGAGAGTTTCATGAGGAGCGATGGTTCGTCGAACGAGGAAAGACGAAGAACCGGCCGGAGATATCGAACCGACCGGACAGAAGGGATTAGCGACGGCGTCTTCGCGGTTTCGCTGACGCTCCTCATCCTCGACGTACGACCTCCTGAAGGCGGCGTATCCCAACTCGTGCACGGGCTCGTCCTGATTGCACCCAGGCTCGGGACCTTCGCGCTGAGCTTCGCAATCGTTGCGTACTACTGGCTCGTCCACCACCTGATTTTCGCCTCACTGCGCGGCGTAAAGATCGCTCTGATCTGGGCGAACATGCTGTTTCTATTCACGATTGCCGTGTTGCCCTTCTCGACCGCGGTGCTAGGTCGTTACTCTCTCGCGCCGGTGGCGCTCGCAATTTATGGCGCCAATCTCTTCGCTTGTACGGCGACGCTGGCAGGTGTGTGGTTCGTCGCGGACCATTCTCACATCACAAAACAACCCACAGCCAGCCAACGACGCTACATTGTGCGGCGTTTCGGCGTTCAGTTGATGGTCGCGCTGCTGGGGATCGCATGCGCGTTCCTCGCTCCGCCACTCGCTCTGAGCATCTTCGTCGCGCTGCCGATTGTGTTCGCGCTGACCTACCACCGGCGGTACTACTGACTGTCGTCGTCCGCCACGGCGCGACACGGCATGGAGGTCGAAATGGGCGTCACGGTTGAGCGGAGTAGGTGAGATTGTCTGTGCCACATCGGTCCTGGCTTGCGGCGGCAGGCAGGGAGGCTCAATCAGGCTGTGTTCCAGCGCACCGCGCGCGGCGCGGTGCCATCGCATGAACTACTGCACCTCGCCAAGCACGCTCTTCGCGATCGCGGGAATCAGCTTGACGTCGTCCGCGGTGCCGCGCGTCATGATGACGAGAATGAGCTTCCGCCCGCTGGGCAGCTCGATGTACGCGGCATCGTGGCGCACCTCGGATGTCCATCCCGCCTTCGACCACTCTTTCGAACCGGCCGGAAGCGATTCGCCGATGAACTCCTTGACCTGATTCTCGTCAGCGCGCAGCGGATTCAGCGGCCGTTCGAGGAGCGCTAGCATCGCGTTGCTGTCCGGCACCGACACGGCGTGCCGGCGCACGATCCAGAGAAGCAGCGCGGCGAATGAGTTCGCGCTGGAACGGTTGCGATTGATGCGATTCGGCCCGAGGAGCTGCATCTCGCGGCCGAACGGCCCGAAGCTCCACGGCTTGGCCATGGCGCTGATGTCGTAGCCCATCGAGGCGAACCAGCGATTCACGACGCGACGCTTGTCGATGAACTTCGCTAGAGCCCGTCCATCCAGATTCGGCCCGGGACAGGTATCGCTGATGAGGTCGAGAAGGAACGCCGTGGCGTCGTTGTCGGAAAGGCGAATCATCTCGCCAAGCGCACGCGCCACCTCCGGATCGTCCTGCTTTTTCTGGTGAAAGACCTCGGCCATGATGAAGAGCTTGACCACCGAGGCCGGATAGAACGGAGCATCCCCCTGCCAGTCCGCACGATCGATCGCCGTCGGCATGGTCAGATCGATGATGCTGATGGCCAGATTGTCCTTCGTCAGCTTCGGAAAATCCTTCAGCGTCTGCTCCGCGGCGTGCTGCAGCCCCAGATCGAGGGCCGGATTCTTCGGGCGCTCCGTGAACTCGCGGAAGTCGGCGAAGGCGGCGGTGGCGAAGAGGAGCAGTAGAGCAGCGATTCGGATGCGCATGGGGGAATTGTAGCGGTCGTATACTCGGAAGCATGAGAAGCAAGGTTGCGGAGTGGGCGCGCGAGCAGCTCGATCGAGAGATGCTGGCGTTGACGGCTGCGGAACGCATCGAGATCGCTTTCGCTCTCGGTGAGCGGGACCTTCTCCTCTACGCCGAGGCAAACAACCTCACGCGCGACGAAGCACTGTCACGGATCCGGCTCGAACGTCAAAACGGCCGCATCTACTCGCGAAGCAAAGCAGGCGGGTAACGTGGCGTTCGGTGTAACCGTCTCGACGTCCGCCGGCGGCTTTCTTGAGATTGGTCCTTTCGGTCGCATTTGGAAGCGATACGAGACGCGCGCGAAGGCGCGCTTGGACAATCCAGCCCCGCGCTCGGCGCGGGGTTTGATCGGGTAATGGATGTGGGGCCGCGCAGGCGGCCGCCGCAAGGATCACGAGATCTTGGATCAGATTGCCGGGATCGGAACGGTTGTCGTGGCCGCCTCCGCGGCCACCAATCCTCTGATCGCAAAACCCCGCGCCGAGCGCGGGGCTGACTTGTCTGGCGCGCCTTCGCGCGCGGACGCGTCTTTTCGCGACGCATAGACCGCCGGAGAGGTAGAACCTACCCCCGCCACCCCCGCACCTTCTCCGCCACCGCGTCCGGCGTAAACCCGAGGTGCTCCTCGATCTGCGCCAGTGGTGCCGAGGCGCCGAAGCGGTCGATGCCGATGATGAGGGCGTCGTGGTTCACATACTTGTACCAGCCGGAAGAGCGGCCGGCTTCGATGGCCACGATACGGCTGCGGTCGCCGAGGACCTCGTTCTGGTAATCAGCAGGTTGGCGGTCGAAGACGTCCAGTGACGGGGCGGAGACGACCCGGGCGCGGATGCCCTCCTTGCGCAGCAGCTCGGCGGTGCGGACGGCCAGCGTCAGCTCCGAACCGGTGGCGATGAAGGTGAAGTCGCCGTCGGCATACCCGTCGAGCAGGTACGCGCCGCGCCAGACCTCGTGCGGGTCGAAGGTGACGCCGTGCGGGATGATGTCGACCTTCTGCCGTGTCAGCACGATGATCGTCGGGCCCTCGTGCTTGCTCCCGATCGCCCAGGCCCAGGCCATCCCTGTCTCGACCCCGTCGGCCGGACGGAAGAGCGTCATGTTCGGGATCAGACGGAGCGAGAAGAGCTGCTCGATCGACTGGTGCGTCGGACCGTCTTCACCGAGGAAAACGGAATCGTGCGTGTAGACGAAGATCGACGGGATCTTCATCAAAGCAGCCAGGCGAATGGCCGGCCGCATGTAGTCGGAGAAGATCAGGAACGTCGAGCCGTGTACGCGGAGCGGACCGTACAGCGTCATGCCGTTGAGCGCGGCTCCCATGGCATGCTCGCGGATCCCGAAGTGCAGGTTCTTGCCCTTGAAGAGATCGAAGGCCGGTGGAGTGTCGATGCTGTCCTTGGCCCGTTCGATCGATCCGCCGTTCTTGAAGTTGGTCTTGGTCGATGACGCCAGGTCGGCCGCGCCGCCGATGACGAACGGAGCGATGTCGCCGATCTTCTGAATGACCTGGTTCGACAGCTCGCGCGTGGCGATCGGCTTCTCCGTCTTCCCCGCCTCGACGAGCTGCAGCTCGTAGCCGTCCGGCAGCGAATGCGACCAGTAGCCGGCCCAGTCGGCCGCAAGCCCCTGATTGCGCTCCCGCCACTCGGCTATGCCCTTCTCCCACTGCCTCCGGGACCTCGCCAGCCTCTTGACCTTGCGGGCGAACTCGGCGCGCACTTCGTCGGGGACGTAGAAGGTTGGTTCGGCGGGCCATCCGAGGGCCACCTTGGTGGCCGCGGCCTCCTCGGGACCGAGCGGCTCGCCATGGGCGCGAGAGGTTCCGTGAAACTTCGGGCTACCCCAGCCGATGACCGTCTTGGCCATGATGATCGACGGCTTATCCGTTACCTTCTGCGCTTTGCGAATGGCCTTGCGCACGGCGTCGCGGTCGTGCCCGTCGATCTTCTGCACGTGCCAGTGGGCCGCTTCGAAACGCTTCTTCACGTCCTCCGACATCGATAGGCGTTTGTCGCCGTCGAGCGTGATGTCGTTGTCGTCGTACAGGTAGATGAGATTGCCCAACCCGAGGTGGCCGGCCAGCGAAGCGGCCTCGGAGCTGATGCCTTCCTCGAGGTCGCCGTCAGAGCAGATGACGTAAATCCAGTTCTGAACGGGCTTAAATGCATCCTCGGTATTGAAGCGGGCAGCCATCATCCTCGAGGCGATGCCCATCCCGACGCCGTTCGCAAAGCCCTGACCGAGCGGGCCGGTCGTGACCTCGATCCCGGGAGCATCGCCATACTCGGGATGGCCCGCTGTCTTCGAGCCCCACTGCCGGAAGCTCTGCAACTCCTCGATGGTCATCTCCGGATAGCCGGTGAGGTGGAGCAGCGAATAGAGGAGCATCGAGGCGTGCCCGGCTGAGAGGACGAAACGATCGCGATCCTGCCACGACGGCTGCTTCGGATCGTGGCGCAGGAACTCGGTCCAGAGGACGAAGGCCATGTCGGCCATGCCCATCGGAGCGCCGGGATGGCCGGACTTCGCTTTCTCGACGCCGTCGATGGCGAGGAAGCGGATCGTGTTGACGCAAAGCTCCTCGAGTTTGTCTTTCGTCCCGGCGATTGCGGTGCCGGCTTCCGCCGCCCCGCCCGTCTGCTCGTCCATGCTTCCTCCGATGCGCTGCCCTGCCGGATTCGCCGGCGGCCGGATTATACTCAGCGCCCTCCGGTCCCTTTGGCGCTATGCGACATGAACAAACTCTTTCCTGTTGAGTCCGACCATCCTCTTTTCCGCTACTTCACCGACGCGGAGCGCGAACGGATCGAGCGCATCGGCGCGCTGCACCGCCTCGAAGCGGGCGATTTCCTCATCCTTGCCGGCGACGTCGACGCGACGCTTTTCGCCATCGAAGCCGGTCACCTCGACATCGTGACGAAGAACCTCTCCGTCGTGGCCACGGTAGGCCCAGGCGACGTCCTCGGCGAGGTGTCCTTCCTCGACGACTCGCCCCGCTCGACATCGGTCCGCGCCGGCGAAGAGCCTGTGATGGTCCGAGCTTGGGAAAAACGATCGCTCTCGGAGGCTCTGGCCTTCGAACCGCAACTGCTGGCTAAGTTCGCGGTGGCGATGTGCGAGTTGCTGGTGGAGCGGATGAGGGATATGTCGCGGCGGGTGTGATTGCGGCAATTGCTGGACGCCTGTAGTGCAGAGCCTCCCGAGATCGAAGCCCGTCGTTCGATTACGACAATACTTGCACTCCAGCTTGTTCAGGCTTTCTCTCCGCTAGTCACCCAATCGCCGGGCTGCTAAGTCGACAAGCTATAGAGCCCCATGCCATAGGTCGGATTGACCGGATCGGCGTAAAAGGCAGCCACGGCGATGGCGTCATTCTGTGCGGTGATCGTGACGCTGGCCTGCGTCGGGTTTCCCGGCGATGGGACGACCGACCCGGCAGACGCGGGGATGAAAGCCCAATAAAACTCTGTATAGCCGGCCGCTGACGACGCTGTTGCGATTCCGGTTGAGGAATCGAGATTTACGGTGATCGTATCGAGCTGCGCGATCGCAGCATTGACGGTTGCCGTGAGCGACGGGTCGGCCACGGACGTCACATTGATCGTGAATGTCGTCCCGGCCGGTGGAGTGCCGGCATAGGTGATCATCCATTGTCCGACGTCCAGGCGCGCGAGTTGGACCGCCGAATTGCTGCACGTGCAGGTCACCTCGGCGAACGCACCGGAAAGGTCGGTGGCGAAAATGGGGAAGTTTCCGGCCGTCCAGACCTGCGACGGACTGACGACGAGCCCACTCGACGGAACGACGATCGTCACGACCGCATTCGCCGAAGCGTCGTTCGCAATGTCGAAGGCCGTGATCGTTATGGTTTGTGCGGCATTCGACGCCGGCGCCGTGAACAGGCCCGTCGTCCGGTCGATGGTGCCGGCGCTGCACTTCCACGCGACATCTGCCGCTGAGGCCGTGAATTGTTGAGTGCTTCCTGGCATGAGACTCACCGTCTGCGGCTGAACGCCGAAAGACTGTTCGAGCGCGCCGGTCAGCTCGAGATCGCCCGGTAGCGTCAAGGCATTGAGTGTCAATTGCGTAGAGTTCGGAAAGAGAAGGTTGACGAGAGCGAAGGTATTGATCGACGGCGCAGTCGCGTAGGGGAAAAACGTCTGCCAGTTGAACGCCGGCCCCGGGTCTGGGGTGGGGGGAGGAGGGTGGTCTGTGGTCCATTGTTTCAGGAATCCCTCACTCCAGATTTGTTTAAACCAGCCGGGCGCGCTCGAATCAGGTTCAAGGCTGGTCGTAGCGTCTCCGGTGAACGTGACGACACTCGTCGTCGCATCGAGCGTCGGAGCACCGGAGAATTGGTACGAAAATGTCATTGGCACTTGCGTACACGCTGCAGGATTCGTTTTTGGTTCGCACCAGCCCTGCTGGAAAGACGTAGCATACGATTGTTGTAATACTGTGCCGGACATGCTGACGGTGAAGATCGAACTCCCCGTCAACGGAAGGGGGACGTACTTCATATCATAATAACCGGGCTGGTCCTTGCCGCACGAATAGATCGCTATGTAAGCTCCTCCGGGATCATCAGGTCCCATCGTGAGTATGCCGAGGGTTGCGATGCCGCTGGTAACCGAGAGGCTCCACGTGCCGTCGGCCGCCTGTTGAGACGCAAACACGATTTTCTTGTAAGGGTAAAATCCGGCTAAGTAGGCGGTTTGGTTGAACGCAATCTCGAAGGCGCCGGGCAAGATCGTGTTCCACAAGAGATTTTCAGAGATCAAGAGAGCCGCCGCAACGCCGGGAGAAAGCGGGTAGGTACTCAGTGATGGCGAGGCTCCTGGGCTGCCGGTGGTCGTGATCAGGAGCAGCAGAGCACTGTTGCCGTTGCCGTCGGATTGAATCGCGAGCTCGAAACTCGTCGGCTCCAACCCAGGCCCGGCGCTGGTGTTGATGATCTCGCCGAGCGTGAACGCCACGGGGCCGTTGGCGAGGTAGTTCGTCAGGCCGTCATAGATCGAGGCCTGCGTTTCCGGCGTCAGTTGGCCGGGAAATGCCAGGACGACGGAGCCGAGCGAATTGGTAATCTTCCCCGCCACCTGTTGGAGCTGGACGTTCGGTTGGACGGAAAGGCATTGCGGAGAGAACCACATCGCGCCGTAACCTGTCGAGATAACCAGGGCGCTGTTCACCGCCGCCGATGCCGCCGCCTGTCCGCCGGACAGCGCGGAAAGGGAGATGTGCGGCGCCGCCAGTTGGACGACTGCGCAGGAGCCGCTCGGAGCGTCGGTGCTCACAAATCCAAACGTCAGCGGGGCGCCGAAATCGCCGCTTGCGTCCACAAACTGTTGCTGCAGCAGGGCGTTGACCTGCGTTTCGTCGAGCGCGCAAACCGCATCCCAACCGTTCGTGATCGAGCTCACCGCGTCCTCCTCATGATGCGGCGATCAGTTCCGCGCTGCCGCCGCCGACGTAACCTACCCCGAGGACGATTCCGCTGATCACTGCCGCCGACGCGGCATTGGGACCGTTCATGAAGGCCGACATCTGCAGACAGGAGAAGATCTGCGGCAGGGATAGCAAGACATGGGACGCCGTCTGGTCGGCCGACGGTGCTGGGTCGCTGCTCGTCGCCGCGACAATCGTGAAGACGAGCATTGTCAGCCCGATTACGGTCATCACCCCTTTTGCCGTGTCTCCAAGGGCGGTGGCCGTGGACTGTTGTTGCGCGGCTCCCAGTCCCTGAAGGACAAAGTAGGCGACCGGCGCGACCAGCACGATGTTCAGGGCGATCAATCCGAGGCCGGCCCATGCGGCGTTCGACCAGGCACTCGTCCCGCCGCCGAAGTAGAAAATCAGGGCCGAAACGGCGACCGCCAGAAGAGTGAGCCACCACGGCGCCTCCGGCCCGAGTGTGAGGCTGATTGCCGCGGGAATGACATAGAGGATCTGCATGATGGCCGCGAGCATCGGAAGCCCGCCGGAGGCGTCCGCGGCGAAGCTCCGGAAATCGGCGCTTTCGGGGGGGAACGGAGCGCTGCCGGTGGCGATCGTGTAGATGATCGTCGTCGGAAACGCCGCCAGCAGCGCAAGGATGTCGAGGATCGTGAGACTGCCGGTTCCGCCGATCCACGACCAGATCGTCTGCAGGAAATCGCTAACGATTGGCGTGTTGAGAAGCTGGGCCAGCGACGTCATGACTTGCTCCGCCATGGTGCATAGCCCCTGTACCGCGGCGTCGGCGAGCTCCAGAAGCGCGTCGATGATGTCTTGAGCGGCGGTGAGCAGATCGGCGATCCCCGCGGAGGCGGCCGTCGACGGATCCGTGATGATGGTGCCGAGCCCGGCGAAGAACTGCGAGAGTCCATTCTCGAAATCGGTATACGAGGTTCCGAGGGAGCTTTCGAACACCGCCCAGGTCTTGGCCAGCGAACCGTCGTTGCTGCCCGGCGACGACGCGGAAGCACCCGACGACACCTTCTCCTGAACGAAATTGTTGTGGACGTTGTTGGTGCAATCGGAAGGAGCGACGCCGCTCGAGCCAACGGGCGACGAGCTTGGCGCACCGGGCGCCGCGTATCCGGGGAGGGAGTTGATACCGCTGTTCTGGTACGCGCTGATCATCGTGGCGAACATGCCATTGATCGTCGCTTCCTGGCTCTTGAACCAGCCGTTGGCGGCCGCGGCCTGACTTGCAATCTTGTTGACGATGAACCCGGCGTTTCCATTGCCGTCGCCGATCAAGGACTGAATCGCGCTGACGAACTGCGCCTGCGTCGCCATGATCGCGCCGAAGTCGAAGATGGCTTTGAGCCAGGCGATGACGTCTTCGATCGAGTCGACTACCCACATCATCAGCGAGCCGAGCGCATGGCCGATGTCCTCGATCGTGTTCAGCGTGAAGTTGACCACTGCGTCGCCGATCGTGATCGCGATCGATGCGACGTCGTCGGCAACCGTGACCACCGCTTGCACGACGCTCGTCACGGCCTGCTCGATGCCCTGCCAGACATCCTCGGCGAAGCTGTCGAGCCAGCTTCCCAGACTGAACGCAGCCATCGGCGTGCCCTTCAGATGAGCGTCCAGCGACGCCCTGTCCGTGAAGGTATGGATTCGGGGTTTCGCCGCGTCACTCATGTCGAAGTGCATGGCCAGGAAGCTTGTACTCGACGAATTGCTTCCGGGGTTGTAATTGCCGATCGTCTGGAGTCCCTGGGCGGCAAGCCCGCAGTTACTGCTGTTGGTGATGATCGACTTTCCGTTGACCGTGGCTCCGCTCAGCGTGTTGCCGCCCGAGTCGAACGGCGGCAGGTTGTTGTTCAGCGTGCCCGTTCCGGCGAAGTAAGCGTGAATCGGTCCACTGGGGTTAATCGTCAGGTTGATGCCGTAGCCGTCATTGTCCGTGACCGTGAGTTGCGGGATGGCGAGGCCGCTGTTGGCAAGCACCGCGAACGTGAGCTTGCCGTGCGCGGTGGTGAACAAAGTGACCGGGGCGGCCGGCGTCAGGTAGTACGTCTGTCCGTTCGCAGCGATGTCGAGCGCCGATTGCGGGAACGATTCAAACGGGGGGATGGACAGGTTCAGCGAGCAATTCGCAACCGGAATGCCGTTGCCGTCGATGACGGTGATCTCACTGCGGTAACGCGTCACCTCGAAGGACTCTGGCTGATCGGGCGGAACGTGCATGTAGTCGGTGCGCCAGGAGTTCGTCGCCGAATCCTGAAAATGGAGACGAAGAGTGGCGGCGTTCGGAATGAGGGCGCCGTTGTCCACCGCGAACAGGGTCGGCGCATCCGCCGGGTTCATGTCGCCGATGACACGCGCGATCCCCTTTGTCAGCGGCAGGTTGGAGGTGAAATTCGGCGAGTTGTCGGCATTCCATGGGTTGGTGGGATCCTGATGCAGGACCCAGAGAGTGCCGCTCGTGTCGACGCTGTATATGTGCAGCGACGGGTTCGCGTAGAGTGAGTTGGCGTTCTGCTGAAATCCGGTCGCGCTGGCGACGGTCACGCTCTGCTGAATCGGCATCGGTTTCTGGCAGTAGCTGTTGAGGTTACCATTGCCGTCCACATAGATGAATGCCGGGCCGTTCATCTGGGCGTTCCAGAAACCGGCCACCACCTGCCCGCCATTCGTCGTGGCCGGGGTGGCCACCGAGGCCGCCTCGCCCGTAGGCGATGGAGTGGCGGGAAAGCTTCCTTGTGCGACGGTGAGCGCTCCACCCGAAATCGACGCGGCCTGCCAGTTCGGCCCGCTGGAGCTGTCCTGAAGCGTGACCTGCACGTCGGAGCTCACCGGAAGGTTCGTCCATTCGGTGGACGTGAAAGGACCGCTGCCCGTTTGCCAGCAGATCACGAGATTGCCACTCGCGGCCTGCCCATAAAGAACAAGGACGCCGTTCGGCGAGTAAGCCACTTTGAGTCCTGTGATCGCGGCGCCGATCGGTGCCGGAGGACTCCAAGTCGTTCCATTGAGCTGCAGGGAGTAGAGATTCGACCCGTCGTGGTAGAAACCATACGGCTGCGGATCGAAACTGAGGAGCGCCGTTCCCGCGGCAACTTCCGACACGCTGATGATGCCCAGGGGATTGGAGATCCATGGCAGTTCCCCCTGCCCGCCGGTAGAGCGGGTTAGGTGCGTGAGGAAGGGGTTGCCGTTGGTATCCAAGGCAATCGCCAACGCTTCGGGAAAAGTGTTCGGGGTGTTTGGATTGACGAACGCGGCGATCGGACTTCGGCTGTTCGAATCAATCGTGACGGTCGTGGCGACCAGGACATCGCGACTGAGGCTGCTGGTTTGGCTGGCTGTGACGGTTCCTTGCGGCGAGTAGGCGAACTCCGGCATGGTGCCTCCCAATTTCAAACGCAGTGATGACGGACCGTTGACCTTGGAAATGTGGGGTGGGAAGGCTCCCTTTAACACAAAATGTCGCAGAGTACAATCGATCATGCGCTGTTACCCTCTTCTCTCTCTCTCTCTCTCTCTCTCTCTCTCTCTCTCTCTCTCGGCGTGGCGATGTTCGCCCTTCGTTTGTTCGCGACAGGACAAGCGGCGAGCCGGTATCGTCCCGGAGAGATAGGCATGATTCCCAGCTCAGGTCGACTGATCGTCCGACCTACGTTGTCTGGAGCGGTAATTGATGAGACGCCTGTGGCTTGGAGCTTCTTGAGCTGTGGTCGGACTGAGAGTCCGACCTACGTTTTGTCGACGTTGCTTTCGCGGGTTGGATTTCTACGGGCGGTAGATCGCGCTCACTTTTCAGCAGGGTGCCAGAGCTGGTTGGGCTGTCCCTTCTCCCACGGTTTGTACGCCAGCACGAAATCGATACGGCGGCCGAGGGAGGGGTGCGAGTAGCGCCACCATTCGATGAAGCGCGGCGGGCGAGGATCGGCTTTGGAGTCCTCGGCGAACTTGACGAACGAGCTGGCCATCGCTTCGTTCGCGTGCGTCAACTCGAGACCGAAGACGTCGGCCTGATGCTCGACGTGACGCGAGAAACCGGAATAGACGGGCGACAGCAGGAATGCCAGGAGACTGCTGACGACGAGCAGCCATGGAAGCGCAGCTGGATCTCCACGATCGCCGACGCGCCATCGTCCAGACCATCGCGAGAGGCCCCACTCGAAGAGCCGCTGCGCGACGAAGAAGCCCAGAAACGAAACCGCGATCGCGAAGGCGATCCCCTGCCAGAGATGGTTGAGCACGTAGTGGCCCATCTCATGACCCATCACGGCCAGGATCTCGTCGCGATCGAGTTTGGCCAGGAGCGTGTCCCACATGACGATGCGGGCCGACGGGCCGATACCGGCCACATACGCGTTCATCTCCTTGGTCTGCTTCGATTTGTCGACCTCATAGACACGTCCGTGCTCGATGCCTGCGCGCGACGCCTCATCGAGCAGGGCCTGCCGCAGGGACGCATCGCGCAACGGACGGAAGTCGTTGAAGAGCGGATCGATGCACAGCGGCGTGGCCAGGACGCCGAGGAGGATCAACGGGATGGAACCGAGCCAGAGTACGAGCCACCAGCGGCGGATGCGCCGGATGCCGAGGAGAGCCAGCGCCGCGATCGGCGCGCCGATGGCCAGGTTCACACCGAGCTCTTTGCCAAAGTCGCCGAGCCAAGCGCCGAAACTCTGGTTGGTGAGATCGAACTGGTGCGGAACGACAAAACCGCCATAGAAATCCAGAGGGAATGTCAGCAGCGTCGTCACCAGCGATAATAAGACGAAATAGAGCATCGCCGCGACGAAGGTCCATCGAACGTATCGCGTTGCCAGGTCGCGCATCCGCGCGGACCACCCTGCGGCGAGGACGATCAGCAGAACGGCGATGCCGTAGACGACGTCGGTGAAATAGAGGGCGTCGTTGATCCGGCTGTGCCGGATCATTTCGGGAGTGACGTGGACGTCGAGGCGCTTCGGTGCGGGGGTCGGGTGTCGGGAGTCGGGGGTCGGAGCGGAGGTTTGCGCGGTGCGCGCGGCGACGGTGCTCTCCGACGCCCGACCCCCTGCTCCCGACTCCCGTGTCGGTTGCGCGGAGATCGTCAACGCAACGAGAACCGTTCCGAGCAGCATCATTCTGCGCATGACACAGCTATCATCGCATGCACGATGGCCTTCACGATTCGCGAAGCAACGGAGTCCGACGTCCCCCTGATCCTGCAGTTCATCCGCGATCTGGCGGAGTACGAGAAGCTCGCGCATCTGGTCGTGGCCTCGGAGGCACAACTCCACGCAACGCTCTTCGGCAGTTCCCGGTTCGCGGAGGTTCTGATCGCGGAAGAAGACGGCACGCCTGCCGGCTTCGCCATCTTCTTTCACAACTACTCGACCTTCCTCGCCCAGCCGGGGATCTACCTGGAGGATCTCTTCATCAAGCCAGAGTACCGAGGCCGAGGTTACGGCAAGGCGCTGTTGGCGCGATTGGCGCAGATCGCACGCGAACGCAACTGCGGCCGTGTGGAATGGGCAGTGCTCGACTGGAACGAGCCGTCGATCAACTTTTACAAGTCGCTCGGGGCCAGGGCGATGGACGATTGGAGAATCTTCAGGCTGACGGGTGAGGAGCTGGAGAGGCTCGCGAAAAATCCTTAACCACAGAGACGCAGCGCGGGCGTCGCCCTCAACCAACGCGATTGGACGCCAGCACTCGCCCGGATGCGCGCGAAGGCGCGCTCCACAATCCAGCCCCGCGCTCGGCGTAGCGCGAGCGCGGGGTACGACGGTGGCGCCAATTTCCCGGCCGCGGAGGCGGCCGGGACAAGACCGCCCAGGACACCTAGAACCTATCTTTGTGCTCTCAGTGTCTCTGTGGTTAAGTTTTTAAGCCCTCAGCGCTTCGACCGGTTGCATCCTTGAAGCGCTGATCGACGGATACAAGCCCGCGAGCAGTCCCATCGACACCGCGAAACCGCTTGCGACGGAGAGACCGAAGAGCGACACGGGCAGGCCGGCGGGGAAGAAGCCGGAGATGATCTTCACCAAGCCGATGCCGAGGGCGACGCCGATCACGGCGCCGACGACGGAGAGCGTGATGGCCTCGATCAGGAACTGCATGAAGATCTCGCCGTCGCCGGCGCCGATCGCTTTGCGAAGGCCGATCTCGAAGAGACGCTCGGAGATGGAGATCTTCAAGACCGAGAAGATGCCCACGCCGCCGATCAGCAACGACACGCCGGCGATCGAGAAGAAGACGATGCGCCAGTTGCGCAACTGCGTGACGATGCTGCCGCGCTCCTTGAGGATCTCTTTACCGACGTTTTCCACGTGCACATCATGAATGTTGTTATGGGCGTGGGCCACGATCGCCGCTGCCTCATCTTCGGCGTCGATGCTTTTCTCGGGTTCGATGGCCTTCGCCAGCATGTATGAGATGGCGTTGGCGCGGCCGAACATGTCCTCGTAGACGGAGAACGGGATGTAGATGCCCCCCGTCTCTTTGCGCATGTCGTCGTCATTGACGAACTCCATGTTGAACTTCGTTCCGACGCCGATGACCGTAAGGCGGCGTCCGCCGACGCTGACCTGTTGGCCGACGGCGTTGTCGCCGCCGAAGAGTTGCTCCTTTAACTTGAATCCGAGGATGCAAACCGGCTTCTTCGACTCCACGTCGCTTTCGCCCACGAAACGGCCCGCGCTCGTCTTGCGGCCCTTGATCGTGACGAACGCGGGTGTGATGCCATAGACGTCGACGCGGCGCGTGACGCTGCCCACGGTGACGACCGCGCGCGACTCGCCGACAGGGCCGACGGACGTGATCAGGTTGCTCCCGTCGAAGTACCTCTGATCCTCGATCCGGAGACCGTGCGAGAGATACGCTTTGGCCCGCTCCACGGGATCGGCCGGCTTGCGCTGTGACAGCACAAGCACGCCGTCCATACCGAGATCTTCGACGCCCTGCCACACGCCACGCTCGACGCCGTCGAGCACCGACATCACGACGACGATGGCCAGCGTACCGAGGATCACACCGATGAGGGTGAAGAAGGAGCGGAGAGGATGTCCCTTCACTTCCTCGAAACTGGTGCGGACGGATTCGAGTAGTTGCATGTCTTACTCCGCCCTCAGCGCTTCGATCGGATTCAAACGTGACGCGCGGATAGCCGGGTACATCCCGAAGACCAGACCGGTGCCGGCGGCGAAGACGATGGCCCAGACCGCGGTGCCGACCGTGATGGTGGCTGGGTCGCGCGTCAGGGCGGCAATGCCGTCGGTGAAGAACTTCCCCACCACGATGCCCAGGAATCCACCCACCACGGAAACGAGAACCGTCTCGGAGAGGAACTGAAAGAAGATCTGCGCGGGCGAGGCGCCGACGGCTTTGCGCGTCCCCACCTCGCGAACACGCTCGTTGAATGAGGCGAGTTGGATGTTCATCACCACGATGCCGCCCACGAGGAGCGAGATGATCCCGCAGATCATGAACGTCATGTCGTACATCTGGTTGTTCTGCTCGTTGCGGCGCAGGTTGGCCACGCGCGAGAAGACGTCGTAGTCCTTCGTGCCGTGCTCGCGGAGGAGGATGTTCTTGATCTCATCGACCGCCTCCTGGTTGCGCTTCACGTCTTTCATGCGCACGTGCATGAAGTTCACCTTGCCGCGCTCGAGGGTGTCGCCCTTGCGCGTGACGTAGGTTGTGAAGGGGATATAGATCTGGCGGTTCATCCAGCGCATCACGTTGCGCTTGTGATCGAAGCTGAAGTACTTCTCCTCCATGACGCCGACGACGAGGTAGCCGGTGCCGTTGATCGTCAACGTCTTCCCGATCGGATCGTCGCTGCCGAAGAATTCCTGAGCCCTGTCGGTGCCGAGGACGACGACGCGCGCGGCCGTGGCCAGGTCGTTGTCGGTGATGAAGCGACCGGTACCGGCATGGAAGTCGTTCATCGGCGCATAGGCCGGCGTCACACCCATGATGCTTCGCGGTTTCTCGATGTCCCGGTAGCGGATGGTCATGTCTTCATTGGCCACGGGCGAGACGAGATCGATCTCTTTCCCATCGCGTTTGAGCGCCAGGGCGTCGTGGTAGGTCAGGCCCTTCGAGGCCAGCGCTTTCGCATCGAGCGTCACCTTCCCTGTCGGCTTGTCGGAGACCCAGATCTTCTGGATGCCGCCGGACACTCGGTAGTACTCCATCGCCGCCGACTTGCCGGCCACCGACAGCGAGAAGGTGGCTACGATCGAGCCGGCGCCTAGGATGATGCCGACGAGCTGCAGCATCGTGCGGCCGAAGTGGTCCTTGATGTCGCGGATACCGTCGAGGATGGATTCGAAGAGGATCATTTCTGCTCGCTTCGCTAGCGTTGTCGGTTGTCGGTTGTCTGTGGCTTCGCGCGTTGTTCGCTCCTGCCAAGTCGCCCTTGACAACGCGCGAAGCGCAATCAACCGACAACCGACAACGCGCGGCGCGGCCACGCAGTTATTCGTTCACGATCTCCCCATCCACGAGCGTGATGCGCCGGTGCGTCCTTGCGGCGATGGCTGGATCGTGTGTGACGAGAACGATGGTCTCGTCGTGGGCGGCCAGCTCCTCGAAGATGGCGATGATGTCGTGGCCGGTCTTCTGATCGAGGTTGCCGGTCGGCTCGTCGGCGAGGATGAGCGAGGGGTCGTTGACCAGCGCCCGGGCGATGGCCACGCGTTGCCGCTGACCGCCGGAGAGCTCGTTGGGACGATGCTTGGCCCGCTTGTCGAGACCGACGCGCTGGAGGGCCTTGAAGGCGCGCTCGCGCCGCTCGTCACGGCTGGCGCCGGCGTAGAGCAGCGGCAGCTCGACGTTCTTCAGAATCGAGGCGCGCGGCAGGAGGTTGAACGTCTGGAAGACGAATCCGATCTTCTGGTTGCGGACGCGGGCCAGCGCACGAGCTGACATCTCGGCGACGTCTTCGCCGTCGAGCCAGTACTTGCCGGTGGTCGGCGTATCGAGGCAGCCCAGGATGTGCATCAGCGTCGATTTGCCGGAGCCTGACGGCCCGATGATGGCCACGAACTCACCCTTCTCGATGGCCACATCCACCCCGCGCAACGCCTGGACCGCGTTCTCGCCGGAGTCGTATGTCTTGCAAATGTCGTCGAGCTGGATGAGAGCCTTCCTCGAGGCCGGCTCGGGTTCTTCGTATTGGAGTAGTGCGCTCATGGTTTGCCTCGGGAGTCGGGGGTCGGGTGTCGGGTGTCGGAGAGGCCTTTACTGCTACGACCCCCGACTCCCGACAAGCGACTCCCGGCATTAATCGTCGTTGTCGTCCTTCTTCTTGTCCGCGGGAAGAGTTGGATCTTCGAGGGCGACTTCCTCGCCGGGCTTCAGGCCCTTCACGATCTCGACCTTAGCGTTGTCGGAGAGGCCGCTCACGATCGTCCGCTTCTCGAAGAACTTCTTCCAGGCGTCCTTGTCGGGTGCCTGCCCGTCCTTTTTCACTTCCTTCGTCGGGACGGCATTGGGGTCGAGATTCTTCTTCACGAAGACCAGTTCGACACCATCGCGCTGGAAGACCGACTCGACGGGGACGGTGAGCACTTTGTCTTTCCGCTCGCCATTGACCTCGATGTTCGCGGTCATCCCCGAGCGCAGCTCGCGGCCCTGGGCGTCGAGGCGGATCTCGACGTCGAAGACGCGCACTTTGTCATCGATGCGGACGGCCGGAGCGATGCGGTCGATCCGTCCGCCGAAGGCGATCTTGGAGTAGGCATCGAGCGTGACCTTGACCGGCATTCCCACGCGGATCTTGCCGATGTCGACTTCGTTCACGCCTGCTTTGACGATCATCTTCGACACGTCGGCCACGCTGAAGAGCACCGTGCCGGCGTTGAAGGACGAGACGCCGCTGGTGATCGTGTCGCCGATCTCGACATTCTTCGTCAACAGAACGCCGTCCATCGGCGAGACGACGTTCGAGCCCTGAAACTTGTTGGCGGCCTGGTTGATGGGAATGCCGCTGCGCTCGACGATGGCGTACTTCTCTTCTGTCTTCTGGTACTCCTGCTTCGCCGCGAGGTACTCGGCCTCGGAGTCGCGATTCTGCTTGCCGGCGAGGAGGCCGGACTCGAAAAGGCTGTGATCGGATTCGTAGTTCTTTTTGGCCTGATCGTAACGGATCTTCGTCGCGGTCAGAGCGTTCTTGACGTCGGCGATCGACTGAGCCTGATCGAGGTCGGGCTCGATGCGCGCCAACGTCTCTCCGCGCTTCACCTGATCGCCGTCGCGATGAAAGATCTCGATAACCTTGCCGGAGACGACGCTCTTGACGTCGACCTTCACCTCCGGCTGCACGTTGCCGACCTCGGTGACCTTCACCTGGATGTCCGCGATTTCGGCCTTGCCAACTTTGACCGGCAGTTTCGCTTCCGGCTTCTTGCCACCGGCCTTCATGGCCACAAAGGTGATGACGATGGCCACCGCCAGGGCGACGATCGACCATACCGCGAGCTTCTTCTTCCGCTTGCCGCTCATAGAACGCTCCCTCGACTTCGTTGCTGCCAGCATTAACGTTCGAGAAGCGCGAAGGTTTCAGGATGTGACAAGCGCTGCACCGGAGATATTCGGCATCAGGCCGATAAGAATCGTCTAGAATCACCGCCTTCCCTCAAAAAAAGGCCCGATGAAAAACCGTTCTATCTTTGCGCTTGTAGCCCTTCTCTGTACCAAGCTGCTTTCTTCCGGTGCAACCCTCGCTCAGTTCTCGCAGCAGGGGCCTAAATTGGTGGGGATTGGCGAGCTCGGGCTCGAGCAACAAGGCTGTTCCGTTTCCCTTTCCGCCGATGGCAGCACCGCAATAGTCGGAGGGAACCAGGACTCTGGCCACGGTGCCGCTTGGGTGTGGACCAGAAGCGGGGGTATCTGGACCCAGCAAGGAAACAAGCTGGCCGGAACGGGCTTTGATCAAGGCAGCTCCGTGTCGCTCTCCGCCGACGGCAACACAGCCATCGTCGGAGCCCCCGGCTTTAGCGGTGGCGTCCAGGTCGCTGGAAGCGCGGCGGTTTGGATCCGGAGCGGAGGCGTCTGGTCTCAGCAGGGAGACCCACTGGTTGGCTCGGGTGCAACAGGCGGAACGGGCGGCGCTGACCAAGGCGTTTCCGTGTCTCTCTCCGCTGACGGTAATACCGCCATCGTCGGAGGGTACAGAGACAATGTCGAAACCGGCGCTGCGTGGGTCTGGACCAGGAGTGGAGGTGTCTGGACGCAGCAAGGAGGCAAGCTGGTCGCCTCGGATGGAGCGACAGCACGTCAAGGCCGTTCCGTGTGTCTCTCCGCTGACGGCAATACTGCCATCGTTGGCGGTTACCGCGATAACGGCGATGTTGGCGCCGCGTGGATTTGGACTCGGAGCGGAGGCATTTGGACCCAGCAGGGGAACAAACTGGTCGGCTCGGGGGCCGTTGGCGGTTCTGCTCAGGGTTTCTCCGTCTCGTTGTCCGCCGACGGAAACACCGCCATCGTCGCGGGCCCAGGGGACAACGGCCTCACCGGAGCAGCGTGGATCTGGATCAGGGGTGGAGGCGTCTGGACTCAGCAGGGAAACAAGCTTATCGGCTTAGGGGCGGTGGGAAACGCCACCCAGGGCAATTCCGTATCACTGTCCGCCGACGGCAACACCGCCGTGGTCGGCGGGCCTTCCGACGACGGCGGCAATGGGGCTGCCTGGATCTGGACGCGAAACGCAGGAATCTGGAACCAACTGGGAAGCAAGCTGGTCGGCTTGGGCGCGGTGCCCGGCGATGGCTTCAACCCCAGCCAAGGCGTTAGCGTCGCCTTCTCGGCCGACGGCAAAACCGTCCTCGTTGGGGGGTACCACGACGAGGGTGGCTTTCCTGGTGCCAGTTGGGTTTTTGTTCCAGCGCCCGATCTGGACATCACAAAGTCCGCGATTGGAGGACCGGTTTTCCTCGCGGGAGGAGATATCAATTACACAACCAGCGTCGTCAACAACGGCCCTGGTAACGCAAACGACGTGGTCGTTACGGACGTGCTTCCCGTCGGGACGACGTTCGTGTCAAGTACTCCGTCGCAAGGCTCATGCAGCGGAACCAGCACCGTTTCCTGCACCCTCGGCGCCTTGGCGAACGGCGGTAGTGCCACAATCAGCCTTGTCATCAAGACCGCGTCAACACCGGGTCCGGTATCTAATACGGCGACGGTCGTGGCAGCAGAAGTCGATCTGAATCCAGCGAACAACTCCTCTACCTCCACAATCAACACCGTCGATCCGACATCAGTACCCGCCGCCTCGGTCTGGTTGTTGATCGCCCTTGCCGGAATGCTGGCACAGCTTGGCGGAATGAGGATTCGCTAGGATTCAGCGACGCAGCCGGCACAGAGACTCAGAAGTACTTCAGCGTCAGATCGATCAGCTTTCTCTTGAACTTCGTGTACGGCGGGTAGAGGAGCTGGATGGCGCTGAATCGCGTTGGTTGCTCGAACACGCCGCGCGCGTTTGAGAAAGCCTTGAATCCGAAGATCCCGTGTCCTTTGCCGACGCCGCTCTCGCCCACCCCGCCGAAGGGCAGGTTCAACTGATAGAAGTGGATGAGGGTGTCGTTGATCGCCGTCCCTCCGGCCGAGGTACGGCGGAGGACGTCATTGATCACCTTGCGGCTGCGGCTGAAGAGGTAGAGCACGAGAGGTTTCTCACGCGCGGCGATCACGCGCAGCGCGTCATCCATCGTCCGGTAGGGAATGATGGGCAGCAGAGGTCCGAAGATCTCCTGCTGCATGAGGGATGACTGAGGATTCACATTCGACAGGAGCGTCGGGGCGATTGTTCGTTGGTCGAATACTCCGCCCGCGACCACTTCCGCGCCGCCGGCAACGGCGTCATCGAAGAGACGCTTGATGCGCGACGCATGGCGGTCGTTGACGATCATCCCGGTTTCCGGAGCGATCGCGGCACGGAGCTTCTCGACAAACGACTCGCGGATGGACTCATCGACGAGGAGATAGTCGGGAGCGATGCAGATCTGGCCGGAATTGAGGAACTTCCCCCAGGCGATCTTCTTCGCCGCTTCGTCCAGGTTGGCGGTCCTGTCAACGATGACCGGCGACTTTCCGCCCAGCTCGAGGGTTACGGACGTCAGATGCTCCGCCGCCGCCTTCATGACGATGCGGCCGACGGCCGGGCTGCCCGTGAAGAAAATGTGGTCCCATCTCTTGCGCAGCAACGCTTCGGAGACGGCCGCATCGCCCTCGATGACAGCCACCTCGCTCTCATCGAAAAGCTCGCCGACGATCCGCTTCATGCACGCGCTGGTGTGCGGCGTCAGCTCCGACGGCTTGATCACCACGCAATTGCCCGCGGCAACGGCGGAAACGAGAGGCCCCAGGGTGAGGTTTACCGGGAAGTTCCACGGCGCGATGATGAGAACGACGCCTTTGGCTTCATGGATGATGCGCGACCGTGAGCCCAGCAGTGCCAGCGGTGTAGCAACCCTGCGCGGTCGCATCCAGCGGCGCAGGTGGCGGATCGCGTGCCGGGCCTCCGAGACCACCGGATAGATCTCCGACATGTCGACTTCCGGAGCAGGCTTCCCGTAGTCGGCCCAGAGCGCGGCGTAGAGCTCGTCGCGATGGGCGAACATCGCGGCACGAAGACGGCGGAGTTTCTCGATCCGTTCGGTCGCCGAACCGGCCGCGACAGCGTCGCGATTCTGCCGCTGCTTCGTGTAGACCCGCTCGATCTCCTCGGAGGCCGACGCAAGGGCAAATCGAGGATCGATGCTCACCACTGCCGGGAGTCTATCGCGGTTTTCCCGAGCAGGGTTTGTGGTCGAGGAGTGGGGTGTGTAGGCGCTACCACACCCTACACCCCACTCCCCACTCCCACTGATCTACGGGAAATCGATCTCTGCGACATCCGTGAACTTCACCCAGCGGAAGGTCCCTGTCGACTTCTCACGCCCGCCGAAGTCGACCTCCGTGAAGTGGCAACTATCCTTGAAGAAAACGGCAGTGGCCGGAGAGGCCTTGAACTCTGCATTCGCCGTCAGCAGACCGCCGTCGCAGCAGGCCGCCAGAGGCGACGCCGTGGCCGGGCCGGTGATCTTCGTGAAGGCGGACTTGTCCGGTGTGAACGCGGAGCCATCGGGGAGGCAGAAGTTCGCACTGTCACTCGTAACGTAACTGCTCAACGGCAGGGGGTAAGCGAATTTCGCGCTGCCGATATCGACGATGTACGTCGTGCCCGACGTCGTCTTGATCGTGACCGATGGGTATCCCGTCAGGGAGAAGCTAAACTGGCCGCCGGCCTGCGCCGTAATCGACTGTTGAAACGGAAGAAAGGCGGGATGCAGGACAGTGACCGTGGCCGGCGTACCGGTCGGTACGCTCAGGAAGTACTGCCCAATTGCATTGGTGGGCGACGACTGATCGCCGCACGTCACGACGGCGAGCTGGACCGGCACTCCGTTGGATGCGTCTTTCACGACGCCGGTGATCTTCGTCAGCGGACCAGCCGGGGGGGCGGGAGGAGGAGTGACGGCGTGACGCCGGGGAGGTGCGCTTTGCGCGCACGCCGAGGAGGCAATCAGGATGACGAGGGCCAGCAGACGGATACTGCCGGAATTGTGGGAAGTACGAGTCATGAACAAAATCTCCTTTGAGTGGTGGCCGCTACCTTCCGCGGCTTGGGCATGGTACCCGAACCGTATACGTATCCCGGCCGGGAAACGTCACTGATGGCGCTTCACGCGTTGTCAGTTGCCGGTTGTTTCGGTTGCGTCAACGTCAATCGTAGGTCTGCGCGTCCCTGCCGCGCAGCAATCGACCGGAACGTTGCGAGTTCGTTGCAACACACGGCAACGGTTAGACTCCCGACCACGCGCGCGAACCGTCGCTGAGGACAAGCCACCGAGACCACCGACAACCGACAACCCGCAAAACGCGCCTGCACCATGCACCTCTTCGACAGCTACACCCTCCGCGGCGTCACCTTCCGCAACCGAATCTTCGTCTCGCCGATGTGCCAGTACTCCAGCGACGACGGAATGCCGAACGACTGGCATCTCGTACATCTCGGCAGCCGCGCCGCCGGCGGCGCCGGTCTGGTGCTGGTCGAAGCCAGCGGCGTCTCCCCCATCGGCCGCATCACGGCCTGGGACAGCGGCATCTGGTCGAACGAGCACGCCGGCGCCTTCCGTCGCGTCGCGGGCTTCATTGAAGCGCGGGGCGCAGTCTCCGGCATTCAGCTCGCGCATGCCGGCCGCAAGGCATCGACCGACGTGCCGTGGCGCGGGGGCCAGGTCATCCGCGATGGTCCGAATTCCTGGCAACCCGTTGCACCGAGCCCCATTCCCTTCCGCGAAGGCGACCCCGTTCCGCACGCGCTGACGGTTGAAGAGATCGACGAGATCGTCGAACAATTCGTCCGCTCGACACGCCTGGCCCAAAGCGCCGGATTCCGCGTCGTCGAGTTGCACATGGCCCACGGTTATCTGCTGCACGAGTTTCTCTCGCCCTTGTGCAATGCACGCGCGGACGAGTACGGCGGCTCGCTCGAGAACCGGATGCGCTTCCCGCTGCGAGTGGCGGAGCGGGTCCGTCAGGTCTGGCCCGAGGAGTTTCCACTCTTCGTGCGCATCTCCGCGACCGATTGGGCGGCCGGCGGATGGGATCTTCCGCAATCGATTCACTTCGTCAGGCGTCTGCGCGACCTCGGCATCGATCTCATCGACTGCTCCAGCGGCGGCGCCGTGCTGGGAGCTAAGGTCGAGATCGGCCCCGGCTATCAGGTGCCGTTCGCCCGCGCCATTCGCGCCGAGGCCGACATTGCTACCGGTGCGGTAGGCCTCATCACCGAGCCGCGGCAGGCGGACGACATCATCTCCGGCGGCTCTGCCGACGCGGTCCTGCTGGCGCGAGAACTGCTGCGCGATCCCTATTGGCCGCTCCGCGCCGCCCGAGAGCTCGGAATCAACGTGGAATGGCCGGAGCAGTATCAGCGAGCGAAAGCGTAAATCGGGGGTCGGGAGTCGGGGGTCGGGAGTCAGAGCAAAATGCGGGCGTTCTCTCCGACACCCGACACCCGACTCCCGACCCCCGTTTCCAAGGAGTGAATCATGGCGACAGAGACCACATTCCGCCTCGGCGGCGATCTCACCGTGAACCGTCTCGGATTCGGTGCGATGCGAGTCACCGGGAGAGGCATCTGGGGACCACCGAAAGATCACGAGGAATCGCTGGCCGTCCTCCGCCGTGCGGTCGCGCTTGGCGTCAATCTGATCGATACAGCCGAGTCCTACGGCCCGCATGTCAGCGAAGAGCTGATCGCGGAAGCGCTGCACCCGTATCCGAAGGGCCTGGTCATCGCCACAAAAGGGGGCCTCGAGCGCACGGGACCGGATCAGTGGCCGGTCAACGGAAGGCCCGAGCGTCTCCGCAAAGGAGTCGAAGGAAGCCTCCGCCGGCTGAAGCTCGACCGCATCGATCTCTGGCAACTGCACCGTATCGACCCGAACGTGCCGGAAGAAGACCAGTTCGGAGCAATCCGCGAATTCCAGCGTGAAGGGAAGATCCGGCACGCCGGGCTGTCGGAAGTAACCGTCGAGGAGATCGGCCGAGCCCGCAAGTTCTTCGACGTCGTCTCCGTGCAGAACCGCTACAACCTGGCCGACCGCGAATGGGAAAGAGTCCTCGATTACTGTGACCGCGAGAACATCGGCTTCATCCCCTGGTTCCCCCTGCAGACCGGCAAGCTCGCCGGTAATAGTGGCCCGCTGGCCCGCATCGCCAGGAGCCACAGCGCCACCGCTGCGCAGATCGCATTGGCCTGGCTGCTCCAGCGATCGAAGGTGATGCTCCCGATCCCCGGTACCTCAAGCGTCAAGCACATCGAGGAGAACATGGGCGGCTCGGGGATTCGGTTGACGGACGAGGAGTTTGCCGCGATCGGGAAGGGCGCGTAAGGGGGTGGGGGGTGGGGGGTGGGAGTAAAAACAATGTTCAATG
>Ga0210394_10002286_pt1 | contig 26673 bp, 18 predicted proteins | sample IncBWC12MmetaG_FD_160121 | JGI IMG/M metagenome (GOLD analysis project Ga0210394, IMG submission 160121) | Forest soil microbial communities from Barre Woods Harvard Forest LTER site, Petersham, Massachusetts, United States - Inc-BW-C-12-M | ecosystem: Environmental > Terrestrial > Soil >...
AAGGGGAAGTGGCGTACCGCTGCGTGAACGCCGCTTGCCCGGCAAAACGGAAAGAATCGATTCTACACTTCGCGAGCCGGCACGCGATGAATATTGATGGGCTCGGCGACAAAATCGTCGATCAGCTGGTGGATAAAGGGCTAGTGAAAGATGCGGCTGATCTCTATTCGCTGAAAGAGGACGACGTCGCGGCGCTAGAGCGGATGGCGGAGAAATCCGCGCAGAATTTGCTGGAAGAAATTGAGGGCAGTAAGAAAAACAGTTTGGCGCGGCTGATTTATGCGCTGGGAATATTTTCTGTGGGCGAGAGAACGGGCCAGTTGCTCGCGGAAAATTTCTCCTCGCTTGAAGAATTGGCCGCCGCGAAGGAAGATCAGCTTGAGGCCGTGCACGAAGTGGGCCCAAAGGTTGCAGCCTCGATTGTCGAATTTTTCTCCGAACCCGCGAATCGCCAGCTTATCAAGCGGCTGAATAAGGCGGGCGTCCATCCCACCGCAGAAAAGCGCGAGGTCAAAAGCCAGAAGCTTGCAGGGAAATCGTTCGTTTTTACCGGTGGTCTTGCCAATCGTTCGCGCGAAGAGGCCGGGGAACTCGTCCAGCAACACGGCGGGAAAGTTTCTGGCTCAGTGAGTAAGAAGACGGACTATGTAGTGGTCGGCACCGATCCCGGCTCGAAATACGACAAAGCCAAAGAGCTTGGCGTCACCATTCTCACCGAGGCCGAATATGAAAAATTACTGGGGTTGAAGTAATGATTCTCGCGGTGCGCGCGTAAATGCAGGCATTCTCGCGATATAATAAAAGTGGCGGGTGAGCCGGGTGATCGCTGGCTTGGTCATCGCGAGATGGCTAGGCGGGAGGAAAGTCCGGACACCGTCGTCGTAGGCTCGCAAGAGCCGGTGACGAAATAGGCCTGAGAGTCCTTCGGGGCTTTACGGGTAAACCCTTCGCCCGCTTTTTGCGGGCTCAGGGTAAAGGGCAACGCGCCTGGTAACGCCAGGGGTGCAGTAGCGCAGACTTGAGTCTGTGCGGCTTTTTTCCCGCGATGCGAAATGAGCATTGTGCGGCTGGAAAAAGAACACAGGCTAAAGCCTGTGCTACTGTTCACGGAAAGTGCCACAGAGAATATACCGCCGGCTGGGAGAAGCACGGTGGCATCGCGCAGGAAAACCTGCGGGACGTCTTCGAAACGCTCGCTCAGTTTGGCAAGGGTGAAAAGGTGGGGTAAGAGCCCACCGCTCCGGTGGCAACATCGGAGGCACGGAAAACCCCGCGTGGTGCAAGGCCAAATAGGAGGGGAGAGCCGGCCCGGCTCGCCGAGAGCGTTCACGCAAGTGAGCAATCTCCCTCGACGATGGAGCAATCCATCTTTGAGAGCAACCCTCGGGTAGGCTGCTGGAGCCGCAGCGCGAGTTGCGGCCTAGAGGAATGATCGCCGCTGCATACCGTCCTTCACGGGATTGCGCGCCGCACAGAATCCGGCTTACAGGCTCATCCGCCAACTATTGTTTGGATTTGTCTTCGGCGTTTTCTTCTAGTTATTTCCGAATGGGGATTTTCGCGCGTCTCATCCAAGTACGCTAAGTTTGCAAACAAGCTTGATATAAAGTATCAACCTATTTTTACGGGGAGGCTTATGTCTCGATTGAGTTTTGTCATGCAAACAGCGTGTGTTCTGATTCTCGTGCCGTTCGGCGCGGGCACCCTCGTTGCGCAAACAGTGCCTCCCGCTGTGGCTCCAGGTACTCAACAAGCCGCGGCTTCGCAGACGCCTCAAACTCCACCCGCGCCGACGCGTGCTGAAATCTTGCGCGGAGCGTATGGTCAATATCGCGCCAACAACGATCTGCTTTTCTACCATTTGGATGTGCGCGTCGATCCGGAGAAGAAATTCATTAGCGGGAAGAACACGATTCGCTTCAAGATGCTCAAGGACGACACGCGAATTCAGCTCGACCTGCACCAGGCCCTCAGTGTGGATAAGATTCTGTTCGGTACCACCGAGCTCAAATACGAGCGCGAGTTTGGCGCCGTGTTTGTGGATTTTCCGGAAACTCTCCACGCGGAACGCGTCTACTCGATCGATTTCTATTACTCGGGAAATCCTCTCGAGACAGGCCGATTCGGCGGCATCGCGTTTCGGAAAGATTCCGCCGGGCGTCCTTGGATTAACACCGCTTGCGAAGGCACCGGCGCGAGCATCTGGTGGCCGAACAAAGACCAGTGGCGCGACGAAGTCGAGAGCATGCAAATCAGCGTGTCGATTCCGAACGACCTGGTCGATGTCTCCAACGGAAAATTCATGGGCAAGACCGATCTTGGCGATGGCTACACGAGGTGGGATTGGCTCGTCCACTATCCCATTAACAATTATGACGTGTCGCTGAACATCGGCAAATACGAACACTTTTCGGACAAGCTCGGCGATCTGCCGCTCGATTTCTATGCGCTGCCAGAGGATTTAGACAAAGCGAAGAAACAATTCGCGCAGGCTAAAGGCATGCTGCAGGCGTTCCAACACTACTTTGGCGAATATCCTTTCAAAAAAGACGGCTACAAACTGATCGAAGTGCCTTACTCCGGCATGGAGCACCAGAGCGCGGTGACGTACGGAAACCATTTCGCGAACGGCTATCTCGAGCGCGATTGGACCGGCGTTGGCATCAGCTTGAGGTTCGATTTCATTATCATTCACGAAAGCGGACATGAGTGGTTCGGCAATTCGATTACCGCGGCCGATCCGTCGGACATGTGGATTCACGAAGGTTGGACGACGTATCTCGAGTGCCTGTACGTAGAATACATGTACGGCCACGACGACTATCTGAAGTACGTCAACGCTTACAAATCCAAAGTGAAGAACGCCAAGCCCATCATCGCGGAGCGCGGCGTCAGCGCAGAGCCGCCGCAGGACCAGTATTTCAAGGGCGCGTTATTTTTGAACACGCTGCGCAGTGTTGTGAATGACGATCCGCGCTGGTTCAAGCTCATACACGATCTCTACCAGCACTTCAAATACAAAAACATCATGACGGAAGATATCGTGGCGTTTTTCAATCAGAATACCGGCAAAAATATGACGCCAATCTTCAACCAGTATCTTCGCCACACCGCGATCCCCACGCTTGAACTGAAATTCAACGCGGGGGAGGGGACAGTCTCCTATCGCTGGAGAGTGGATGAGCCCGGATTCGAGATGCCCGTGCGTGTCGGAAAGAAAGACAGTTGGCAGCTCATCCAAGCTACCACCGATTGGCAGACCCTGAAGACGCCTCTCGCGAAAGACGAATTCGATGTGGCGACCGATCTCTACTTCATCAACGTCGACAAACAGTAGCCAAGCGGGTGTAACCGAGCGGGCCACGATTCTTTGTGCAAGCTCTCTAAGGATGGCCTGCTAGCTTTTCCGCACCGGAATATTTTGATTCAAGCGGAAGAAGTTATTGGGATCGTAATGCGTTTTGACGTCGACCAATCGATCCCACCGTTCGCGATACGCTTCCGGCACGCGATCTTGCTCGTCGCCACTCATGAAGTTGACGTAAACGCCGGGCGTCATCGAAGGCCGCAGTTCGGCGAACAGGCCGCGCACCCAAGCGATATTCGCCGCTTCGTCCGCAGCGGCGGACCAGTTTCCCAGAAGGTTCACAATGAATGGCGAACTGCGATCCCCGAACGCCGTCTCGCTCGCGTCCACGCGTCCTGCCGCCCCGCCAAGATAGGAAAGTTCGATCTGGCTCGCAGGGGAGGGAATTGTCGCTAACGCTTCGACCATGCGCTGAATATCGTCATCCGCTAAAGATTTGTAGTAGCCGGACTTTGTGTAATACCGCCGTCCATGCGTGAATTCATGATCCGCCATCGTTTGCAGAGCGAGGAACGAAAGTTCGTTTTTCGTCACCGCTACTGTGTTGCATAGAGAAAGCCCGCGATCTACGTAGCGGCGTCCTTCTTCCATATCGCCAACCCAGAGCAAACCCTGGCTAGCCGCTGGTTTGCCGCGCAAATGCGCCGGAATATTTTCCGTGTGCGGAGCAATCGTTAGCGAAATTCCCCATCGCAAATTATCGGGAGCGTGCGGCATGAAATCCCGCCATTGCTTGACGATGGCGGGGATGTCATCGGCGAAGCACATGCCTGCGCCGAATAGAACGGAGCTCACCGGATGAAGATTTACTTCAAACTCGGTTACGACGCCGAAGTTGCCGCCCCCTCCGCGCAGCGCCCAAAATAGATCGGGATTTTGTTTAGCGTTCGCGCGGACGATCGATCCATCCGCGACGACCAACGTAAGGCCGGTGACGTTGTCGCAAGAAAGTCCGTGCAAGCGATTCAGCCAGCCAGTCCCGCCGCCCAAAACCAAACCCGCAGCTCCCGTGTGCGATACAACTCCTGCCGGAAACGCGAGCCCCACTTTTTGCGTGGCTCTATCGATGTCACCGAGAAGGCAACCGCCATCAAATTGGGCTCGCCGAGTTTGCGCATCGACGCTTACCGCCCGCATTCGCGAGAGATCGATTACAAATCCATCGTCGCAAGTGCTGAACCCTGCAAGGCTATGCCCTCCGCAGCGAATCGCCGTCAGTGCGTCCGCAGCCGCCGAGATCCGCACCGCAAGCTGCACGTCTGCAACATCGGCGCAACGCGCGATCAAGCCCGGCTTGCGAGCCACCATGCCGTTCCAAATGCCGCGCGCGCCCTCATACTCTCCGTCGCCAGGGCGCAACAAGTCGCCGCGGAATTGCCGGCGTAATGCGGAGTACAGCTCTGCAGTGGCGTTGCTCATGCTGGGGGTTCTTTTTGTCCTCAAAATCAAGCGATGCATATTCTAGCCTGTGACAGCGAAAAACAATCAGGAAAGGCGCTCCGCGCTTGACATGCGCTGCAATCGAGGTATAGCTTTCGATTTGCTCATTCACAAGCCTTCCGTAATCGTTTTTTTCGGATTCACCCAGGAGCAAGAGTTTGCAGGCCAAATCGCAAGATATCCTCCAGGCAGAATTTCGCTCTAAGCCCGATCTGAATTTTTCCATTGAAACCATTCGTTCGTTCTTTCCGGCGCTGCATCGGCCGCCAGCTTTCACTTTTTTCGACAATGCCGCCGGCGCCCAGGTTCCACAAGTCGTCTTCGACGCTATCAACCGCCATCTGCTCGAATGCAACGTCCAGCGCGGCGGCCGCTACGCGAAAAGCCAGCAAGTTGACGCGACGGTTGCACACGCGCGCGAAAGCATCGCCGATTTTGTGAACGCGCGCCACCCCAGCGAAATTGCGTTTGGAATGAACGCTACTTCCTTCATTCGGCTGATAAGTCTTGCAATTGGACAGACACTCGGCCAGCGAAACGAAATCATTGTTACCGACATGGATCACGAGGCCAATGTCGCGACCTGGATGGCGCTCGAAAAGGACGGTGCAAAAATTGTTTGGTGGAAGATGGGGGAGGACGGCAACCTTCACGTCGAGGATCTAAAGCCTCTTGTATCCTCCAAGACTCGCCTGGTTGCGTGCGCTGTTGCAGCGAATTCTCTCGGCTCTATTGTGGATGTCGCAGGAGCAGCGAAAATCGCACACGAAGCTGGCGCGGAGATTTTTCTCGATTGCGTTCACTACGGCCCTCACGGCCAGATGGACGTACAAGCCTTCGACTGCGACTATCTCGTCTGCTCCGGCTACAAAATCTTCGGGCCGCATATGGGATTTCTGTGGGGACGCCGCGAACTACTGCAAAAACTTCCAACTTTTCGTGAAGAGTTCATTCCCGACGTGCCGCCTGGCAAGATCGAAGCCGGCACTTTTATTTATGAAAATGTCGCGGGGATGGATGCCGCCATTTCCTATCTCGAATCCCTCGGCAAACGGGAGCAATCTGGCGGCGATGACGCGACCAAACATTCGAAGCGCGCAAATCTCGCTCGCGCCATGCAAAACATCCGCGCTTACGAAGAAACTCTTTCGCTCGAAATGTTGCAAGTGCTTCAAGATTGCGGCGCGACGATTTATGGTTTAGCAGAAAAAAGCCAAGTGCGTGACCGTGTGCCAACTCTTTGTTTCAATCTGCCGAACGTCGCTCCCGCAAAAGTTACGGAGACTCTGGCCAGCGCTGGAATCGGAATCCGCGACGGCCATATGTACGCCCCGCGACTGATGAAGCGTCTCGGCGTCCGCCTGGAAAGCGGTGTCGTTCGCGCTTCACTCGTCCACTACAACACAATCGATGAGATTCATAGTTTCGGTAACGCCCTGCTCGATCTGACGAAGCATGGCTGATCCTTCCGATTCTCTTTACGCGCGAGCGCGGCAATCCTCAACCAAAGGCTTGCAAACCGCGACTACTCCAGAAGCCGACGAGCTAAAGCGCAAGCTTACACAGCGGCAGCTCACGATGCTGGCGATCGGCGGCGCGATCGGTGTCGGACTTTTTCTAGGGAGCAGCGTGACCATCCGTCTCGCGGGCCCCGGCGTCATCATCACGTACCTCATCGGAGCGGTCATCGCCATGATCGTCGCGTACTCGCTGGCGGAAATGGCGGTCGTTCAGCCGGTCGCAGGGTCTTTCGGCGTGTACGCACAAACATATCTCAGCCCGTGGGCGGGTTTCTCCGTGTGTGCCACATATGCGTTGGTGCAAATCATCGCCATCGGTGCGGAAGTGACGGCCGTAGCGATCTATTTTGCGTTTTGGTTTCCTACGGTTCCGCAATGGCTGTGGGTGGTGGCTGTCTCGTTGTGCCTGGTCGCCGTGAACACGCTTCAAGTCGGGCGTTTCGGCGAGTTCGAGTATTGGTTCGCATTGATCAAAGTCGTGGCCATCATCGTCTTCATTGTCCTTGGCCTGGCATTGCTCATCGGTTTAGGACCAGCGCCCGCCATCGGCCTTTCCAATCTCACCGCGCACGGCGGCTTTCTTCCTTTTGGTTGGAAAGGAGTCTGGCTCGCGCTGACGCTTGCGATTACAAGCTACATGGGCGTCGAGGTGATTGCGGTCACTGCAGGCGAAGCCCAAGATCCAGCAAAATCGATCCCGCGTGCCATGCGCACGATCGTGTTCCGCCTCGTCATCTTTTACGTGCTTGCCATCGGCATCATGCTGGCGATGACTCCGTGGAATCAAACCGGTAGCGACTTGACGGGCAGCCCTTTTGTGCGCGCGCTTTCTATTGCGCGGATTCCTTTCGCCGCAGGGATCATGAATCTGGTCGTCATCACCGCCGCGCTTTCGAGCGCCAACACAAATCTCTATCTCACAACGCGGATGCTCTTCTCCCTCTCGCGAGGGCGCTACGCTCCGCAGTGGCTGGGGAGTCTCAGCGGCAACGGCGTTCCGCGACGTGCTCTTGCGGTTTCGATGGCAGGCATGATCGCGGCAATCCTGCTAGCGATTTACGCCCCCGCCCGCGCATTCCTGATGCTCTATGGCGTCGCTGTGGCAGGAATGTTTTTCGTTTGGATCGTTATTCTTCTGACGCATATCGCGTTTCGGCGAACGATTGGCCCGGAGCGGGTCGCCCAACTTCCGATGCGCCTGCGCTTTTTTCCCTATTCAAACGCGTTGGGCATCGCTGCGCTTCTGGGCATCGCGGCGAGCACTTTTTTTGTAGAGGGATTGCAATTCTCCGTCCTCGCCTTCGCTCCGTTCCTTCTACTCATGTCGCTGGCCTACTGGATGATTCGGCGGAAGGCGCTTGCCGTAGCCGCGAATCCAGCTGCTAGCGAACCTACTCCTACGCCGGCAAAAAAATAGTCACCCAAATAATTCACCCTCTCCACAGGAACTCGTCCCGACTTTGTTTTTGTGGCAAAGTAATGCGCGATGGCCGCACCAGAAAACTCCAGAGCCGCCGGCCGCGCCGCGTTTCAATATCCCAGCTTTGTACTTTTTCAGACGGCCCGCTTCTGCATCGTCCTTGCCACGGAAATGCAATCGGTTGCGGTGGGCTGGCAGGTCTATGAAATCACGAGGCGACCGCTCGATCTCGGGCTCGTGGGCTTGGCGCAGTTCCTGCCGGGTGTTCTTCTCTTTCTCGTTTCTGGCCACGTAGCCGATCGCCACGATCGCCGCAAGCTCATTGTCATTTGCTATGTTGGGTTTGCGCTGTGCTGCAGTTTGCTGCTCCTCACCGCGGTGCGCGACGTTCGCTCGGTCGTCTACATCTTCGCCGTACTCGTGCTTCTCGGCGTCGTACGCTCGTTCACCGGCCCAGTCAGTCGCGCGCTGCTCCCGCAGTTAGTCCCCGAAGAGCATTTTCCAAGCGCCGTGGCCTGGGCTTCTACGATCTTCCAGGGCGCGGCCATTCTCGGCCCGGCGTTGGGCGGAATCATCTACGCGTTCTTTCGCGGGCCCGCCGCCGTCTACGTTTTGGCCGTGCTTATGGCCCTCGCGGCGATTATTTGTACGTTGCAAATTAATACGCAAGCCAAGCCGCGTGCGCGAGAGCCCATCAGCTTCACGACCGTCTCGGCCGGACTCCGCTACATCTGGCGCGAGAAACTAATTCTCGGCTCCATCTCTCTGGATTTGTTCGCCGTATTCCTCGGTGGCGCCGTCGCCCTCTTACCCGTCTACGCGCGCGAAATCCTGCTGACCGGTCCGTGGGGCCTTGGTCTGCTCCGTACAGCTCCTGGAGTTGGGGCGGCCGCCATGGCGATTTTTCTCGCGCATCGGCCCATACAGCGCAAAGTTGGCCTCATCATGCTCTGGTGCGTGGCGGGATTCGGGCTCTTCACAATTCTTTTCGGCATCTCCCACAGCCTTGTGCTTTCCCTGATTGCGCTCGTTTTTGTGGGGGCGACGGACATGGTGAGCGTGATCGTTCGCGGCGTGCTCATCCAGGTCGCCACGCCGGATGAGATGCGCGGGCGCGTCAACGCCGTCGACATGGTATTTATTGGTGCTTCCAACGAGTTTGGGGAATTTGAGTCGGGCCTGACGGCGCAATGGTTCGGCACGGTTCCTGCGGTTGTGATCGGTGGAATTGGAACACTCGTGGTGACCGCCATCTGGGCGTGGCGCTTCCCTGAGTTGAGGAAAGTCGAACAGATACATTCGCTGCCAAATAGATCGTCGTAGCGATTTCTTACATCAGCAACTCGGCTGTACCTTGACTCTCGAAGTAAAGCTGCACCTACGCCGTCGCTGTGGCGTCTACTTCGGATTGCCTTTTGTCACAACAGGATTCAAAGCGGGTGTCGCTACCGGAATCGGCGGAGCGCTAATCAACGCCGCCTTTACCGAAGGGGGTATTTTGTCTGAATTTGCCAGCAATACGCTTACTTCCCAAATCTGCGTTTCGGTCAAATGCCCCTTGAAGCCCGGCATTCCCGTCAACCGGATGCCATTCTCCGCTTTCCAATAGGTTTCTGATGCCGGGTCGTCGGACACGCCAGTTCCGTGGAAAAGCTGAGGCGGCGGAGGGAACATCCCCTGTGCAATGTTTGTCTTCGGCTGATCCGGCAGCCCGTGGCAGACTGCGCAGTTGTCTTTGTAGACTTCCGCGCCGCTCAGATAGCTCTTCTCCTCGGCAACCACAGGCGACGCTGGAATCTTTTCTCTCTCGATGCGCGCTGCCAGGGCCATATGCGCGAGTTTCTTCTCAAATAGCATGGGGGGATCCGTTACTGCCACTGAGGCACGACCGGTTGAAAAGTAGAAGTATCCGCAACCGGCGACCAGCAATATCCCAAGCAGAATGCCGACGATTATGCCCTTTATCATGTTTCCATTCACCAGCCCTTTTCAGAGTGCTCGCCACCACCTGCCCCACACGCAGGAGTTCGCGGGCCGATAGTGTAAACTTTCACCTGCCCGGATGCCCACTACAATTATGTGAAAGCGTAAACGCGGGCTGGTCCGTCGACTCCCCGTTTCCCCTGGGCCTCCAATCGCCGCATCCAGGGGCTAGCCGTCTAAAGCGGGCTTCGTAACCATTTGCCCCTTAAATCCGTCCAATCTATGCGCAGGTCTGCGTTTCCGGTAGGCTCAAAGCGTTCGGTGGGGGACCCCTAAGCTGGCAGCCCCCCGTCTTGCCCTGCAGATTCACTCGGAACGTAATTTTCTTTGAGTTTTGCTTGGGTTTTACTGACAGGAGAGCACGGATGGGCCATCTTGATTCGCTAGAACTTCCCGATCGGGGCGCGCGTGAGTCTTCCGCGACTGTGCCCGCCAAGAGCCGTTGGTGGCTCTGGATTGTCGTTCTCGGCGTCCTCGCCGTTGGCATCTGGTATTACCGCGGAACGCACTCGACGAGCGAGGCTGGCGCCAAGGGTGCTCCTGGCTCCTATGGAAAAGGTGGCCCCGGCGACTTTGGCATGTTAGGGCCTGTGCCGGTCGTTGTCGCTACAGCGCAAAAGGGCGATCTTCCTGTGTATCTCATCGGCCTCGGCTCGGTTACAGCCTTCAATACCGTAACCGTCCGCAGCCGGGTTGATGGTCAAATCGTAAAGGTAAATTTTACCGAGGGCCAGTTCGTCCACGAAGGCGATGCCCTCATTGAAATCGATCCCCGCCCCTACCAGGTCATGCTGGAACAGGCCGAAGGCCAGCTCGCAAAGGACCAGGCGCAACTCCACGACGTGCAAGTTGATTTCGAGCGCTACACGACTCTTTATAACGAAGGGGTCGTCCCCAAGCAGCAGGTCGATACGCAGCAGGCCCAGGTCGGTCAATTTCAAGGCGCGCTCAAAGCAGATCAAGCCACCATCGATAACGCAAAATTGCAGCTCGTCTATTCGCGCATCACGGCACCCATCAGCGGGCGCGTAGGATTGCGCCTCGTCGATATCGGGAACATCGTGCATGCGACCGACACCACTGGGTTGCTCGTCATCACCCAGTTACAACCGATTTCGGTCATCTTCACTCTGCCGCAGGACCAGCTTCAGCAGGTCCTGGTCAAAATTCGTGGTGGAGGCGTGCTTCCCGTCCAAGCATTCGATCGTGACGACACCACCAAGATTGCCGACGGCAAACTCGCCACCATCGACAACCAGATTGATCCGACAACCGGAACCTACAAGCTCAAAGCCATTTTCTCCAACGACAACAACGTCCTCTTTCCGAATCAATTCGTCAACGTGCACATGCTTGTCGACACCAAGCGAAATGTAGTCGTTGTTCCGGCCGCGGCGATTCAACGCGGGCCTCAAGGAACATATGTCTACGTTGTCTCGGGCGGTGACACGGTGAACATTCGGATGGTCACGGTGGCTCAAGCCTCTGGCAACAGCATTGGTGTCAGCTCCGGTCTCAATGCGGGCGATGTGGTTGTGATTGACGGCCAGGACAAGCTTCAGAACGATAGCAAGGTCATTGCGAACTCCGCCCCCACTGGCGGCACCGCGGGAGGTGCAGTTGCACAGCCCTCCGCGCAAAGTGCAACGCAGTCCGGAAAACCCGCCCCAAGTCAGTCGGGAGGCAAGGCTCGATGAGTCCGTCCCGGCCGTTCATTTTACGGCCTGTAGCAACCACCCTTCTGATGATCGGGGTGCTGCTGGTAGGCTTCGTCGCCTACCGCCAGCTGCCTGTCTCCGCGCTTCCTCAGGTCGACTATCCCACGATCCAGGTCCAGACCTTCTATCCAGGCGCCAGCCCCGACGTTATGGTGTCTTCCGTCACTGCTCCGCTCGAGCGCCAGTTCGGCCAAATCCCAGGCCTGAGCCAGATGACTTCCACGAGCTCCTTCGGCAGCTCCATCATCACTCTGCAATTCAATCTCGATCTCAACATTGACGTTGCCGAACAAGAAGTCCAGGCCGCCATCAACGGCGCTTCCAATCTTCTGCCCCAAGGGCTGCCGAATCCGCCGATCTACAACAAAATCAATCCCGCCGACGCGCCCATTCTTACCCTCGCGCTGACTTCCAGCTCAATGCCGCTTTCCAAGGTTGAAGACCTTACGGACACGACGCTGGCCCAGAAAATTTCGCAACTCACAGGCGTCGGACTCGTGAGCATCAGCGGCGGCCAACGTCCCGCCGTGCGCGTCCAGGCGAATCCCACAGCCCTCGCTTCGTATGGCCTTAGTTTGGAAGATTTGCGTACTGTGCTTGGCGCCGCCAACGTGGATCAGGCGAAAGGTACATTTGATGGGCCGCACCAGGCTTACACCATCGGCGCGAACGACCAGCTCATCTCCAGCGACAGTTACCGCCCCCTAATCATCGCTTATCGCAACGGTGCTCCTGTGCGGCTTTCCGACGTCGCCACCGTTTTCGACGGCACGGAAAACGTCAACCAAGCCGCCTGGGCCGACAGGACTCCCGCCGTCATTCTAAACATTCAGCGGCAGCCCGGCGCCAACATCATCGCCGTCGTCGATCGCGTCAAAAAACTCCTCCCACAACTTTCGGCCTCGCTCCCCGCGTCCGTGAAGATTCAAATTCTCACCGACCGCACCAGCACCATCCGCGCCTCCGTCGAAGACGTCCAATTTACGTTAATGCTCACCATCGCGCTGGTGGTCATGGTGATTTTCCTTTTTCTGCGCAGTCTGCGCGCCACCGTGATTCCTGCGCTGGCGGTGCCGCTCTCCATCGTCGGCACTTTTGGCGTGATGTATCTCTGCGGCTACACCCTCAATAATCTCTCCCTCATGGCGCTCACCATCTCCACCGGTTTCGTCGTGGACGACGCCATCGTCATGATCGAGAACATCAGCCGTTACATCGAGCAAGGCGATACGCCTCTCAACGCCGCGCTCAAAGGCTCCGAGCAGATTGGCTTTACGATTATTTCGCTCACCGTTTCTCTTATCGCCGTGCTCATCCCTCTGCTTTTCATGGGCGACATCATTGGCCGGCTCTTCCGCGAGTTTGCCATTACCCTCGCGATCACGATTCTTATTTCGGCTTTCGTCTCGCTCACCCTCACGCCCATGATGTGTGCCAAACTCCTTCGCTATCAAAAGGAGGAAGACCAAACTTGGTTCTATTACAAGTCCGAACTCGTCTTTAATTCCATCATCGCCTTCTACGGGCGCACTCTGAAGTTTGTCCTTCAGTTTCGCACCATCACCCTCCTCGTCACGGTCGGCACTCTGGTTGGCACCATCCTGCTTTACATCTACATTCCCAAAGGCTTCTTTCCCGTGCAGGACACCGGCCTCATCCTGGGCGTTTCCGAAGCCGCGCAAAATATTTCCTTCACCGCGATGTCCCAGCGCCAGCAAGCTCTCGCCGACGTCATTCTGAAAGATCCCGCTGTCGAAAGCCTCTCCTCCTTCATTGGCATCGACGGAACCAACACCACCCTCAACACTGGCCGCATTCAGATCAACCTCAAACCGCTCGAGGAGCGCAAAACCAGCGCGTCCGACATCATTCGCCGTCTCCAGCCTCAGCTCGCAAGTGTCGATGGCATTTCGTTGTACATGCAGCCCGTCCAGGACCTCACTGTCGAGGATCGCGTCAGCCGCACCGAATTCCAGTACAGCCTCGAGGATGTTGACCCGAAAGAGCTCGCCTATTGGACGCCGCGCTTTATCGACAAGTTGAAGTCTATTCCCGCCGTGCGCGACGTCGCCAGCGACCAATTGAACCAGGGCCTTCTCGCTACACTGGTCATTGACCGCGACACCGCCTCGCGCCTGGGAATTCTCCCCGCCGATATCGACAACACTCTCTACGACGCCTTTGGCCAACGACAAGTCTCCACCATTTATACCCAGCTCAATCAATACCGCGTCGTCCTGGAAGTCGATCCCTCGTTCCATCAGAATCCCGACTCTCTCAAGAACATTTACGTGAAATCCACGGGGAATCCGCAGGCTTCCTCGGGAGCGACGGCAAATATTTCAACGAACGGACAGGCCAACATTACCTCTGCTCCCACTACGCAAGTGCCTCTCAGTGCATTCACGCGATTCGAGCCGGGCGCCACCGCCTTGGCCATCAACCATCAGGGCCAGTTTCCCGTCGTCACTATCTCTTTCAACCTTGCTCCCGGCGCCGCTCTCGGCGATGCCGTTGACGCCATCAATAAAGCGAAGTCCGATTTGAATATGCCGGTCAGCGTCCAAGCCACTTTTCAAGGCACTGCCGCGGCCTTTCTCAAATCGCTCGCCAACGAACCTGTTCTCATCCTTGCCGCCCTCATCACCGTTTACATTGTTCTCGGCGTCTTGTACGAAAGCTATATTCACCCCATCACCATTCTCTCCACGCTTCCTTCCGCGGGCGTCGGCGCCATCCTGGCTCTCCTCCTATTTCACATGGAATTCAGCGTCGTTTCGCTGATTGGCATCATTCTGCTCATAGGCATCGTGCAAAAAAACGCCATCATGATGATCGACTTTGCTCTCGAGGCTGAGCGCAAGGAAGGGAAGACGCCGCTCGACGCCATCTACGAAGCCTGCCTGCTGCGTTTCCGTCCCATCATGATGACTACTATGGCTGCGCTCCTGGGTGCTTTGCCTCTGGCTCTCGGCACCGGTGTTGGCTCCGAATTGCGCAGGCCCCTTGGCATCACCATCGTCGGCGGGCTCATTCTTAGCCAGTTGCTCACGCTTTACACCACGCCGGTCGTTTACCTCGCGTTCGATTGGCTGGCTCGCCGCTTCGCTTTCCAAATTGGCAATTCCATTGAGGAGCCGGCCCACGGCGACTAGGCGATGACTTCCTCGACCAATTTCTCCGCACCCTTTATCCGCCGGCCAGTCGCCACCGCTCTCATTACTATCGCGATCTTTCTCTCCGGTGCGGTGGCTTTTCGTTTTCTGCCCGTAGCCCCGTTGCCGCAAGTCGATTTCCCAACAATTTCTGTCGGCGCAAGCCTACCTGGCGCCAGCCCCGAGACCATGGCCTCCTCGGTTGCCACTCCTCTGGAACGCCAGTTCGGTCGCATCGCTGGCGTCACGCAAATGACCTCTTCCAGCGGCTTGGGGAACACCGGCATCACGCTTCAATTTGATCTCAATCGCGATATCAACGCCGCCGCTCGCGACGTGCAAGCCGCCATCAATGCCGCGCGTAATCAGCTTCCGGCGGATCTTCCGGGCCAGCCCACGTACCGCAAGGTGAATCCCGCCGACGCTCCGATCATGATTTTGGCTTTAACCTCGGACAATCTTCCGCCAGCGCAGATTTACGACGCCGCCGATTCCATCCTCGCGCAAAAGCTCGCTCAGGTTGAGGGCGTCGGCCAGGTCTTCGTATGGGGAAGCGCGAGCCCCGCCGTTCGCATCGAAGCCAATCCCTACCAACTCAACAGCTACGGCATCAGTCTCGAAAAGATTCGTGCTTCTCTGCAATCCGCGAATGCCAATTTGGCCAAGGGCTCTGTCGCCGACGCGCACAAAACGTGGAATGTCAGCGATTCCGACCAGCTCTTCAAAGCTTACGAGTACATGCCGCTGATCGTCGCCGGCCATTCTGGCGCTCCCGTTCGGCTCCAGGATGTCGCCACAGTCGTGGATTCCGTTGCGGACACCCGCAACCTGGGTCTCTTCGGTGGAAAACGTTCCGTGCTTCTGGCTATTTTCCGCCAGCCCGCTGCCAACATGATCGAGACAGTCGATCGCATCAATGCCATCCTGCCGGTTCTGCGCGCATCGATCTCACCTTCGCTCCATCTAACTGTCTCCATCGATCGCAGCGTCACAATCCGCGCTTCCGTTCACGACGTCGAGATCACTCTGATCATCTCCATCATTCTCGTTATCCTCGTCGTCTTCGCATTTCTTCGCAGTACCTGGGCCACCATCATCCCGAGCGTCGCTGTTCCACTGTCGCTCGTCGGCACGTTCGGTGTGATGTACCTCTTCGGCTATAGCCTGGACAATCTCTCGCTCATGGCCCTTACCATCTGTACCGGTTTCGTCGTGGATGATGCCATCGTCGTCATCGAAAACATCACTCGCCACATCGAGAACGGCATGAAGCCTTTTGATGCCGCCATGAAAGGCGCCAGCGAAATTGGTTTCACCGTGCTCTCCATGAGCACTTCACTGATCGCCGTTTTCATTCCCATTTTGATGATGCCGGGTATTGTGGGACGTCTGTTCCGCGAATTTGCCGTGGTCCTCAGCGTGGCCATCGTCGTCTCGCTATTCGTTTCGCTTACTACCACGCCCATGATGTGCGCACGTTTTCTAAAGCACGAAAGCGGCAAACACAACTGGCTCTATAACTTCTTTGAAGCCGCATTTGACGGGCTGCTTCGTCTCTATGATGTATCGCTCCGCTGGGTTCTCCGCCGCCAATTGCTCATCCTGGGCTTAACCTTTCTAACCGCCGTGCTTTGCGCGTACCTCCTTGTGAATGTGAATTCCGGCTTTTTCCCGCAGCAGGATACTGGCCGGATCAACGGCGCAATTCAGGGCGACCAGGATTTATCCTTTGCGGCCATGTCCCAGAAGATGCGCGAGTTCACGGATATCGTCATGAAGGATCCTGCCGTTGATACGGTCACTGCATTCACCGGTGGCGGGAGCGGTGGTGGTACCGCCCGCATCTTTTGCCAGCTTAAACCGCTAAGCGAACGCAAGATAAGCGCCGACGAGGTGATTGCACGCATTCGCGACGCCACTGCGCATGTTCCCGGCGCCGTTCTTTTTCTCCAGGCTGTGCAGGACCTCAGCGTGGGCGCGCGCTTCGGCGCCGCGCAATACCAGTACACATTGCAGGCTGATAGTCTCGACGACCTCAATCATTGGGCGCCGCTGGTCATGGCGAGGCTCGCCAAAATCCCCGAGCTTCGCGATGTCAACTCCGACCAGCAGATACATGGGCTGCAAAGCTCACTCGTCATCGATCGCGACACCGCCAGCCGCCTCGGCGTCTCCATGGACGCGATTGACAATACTTTGAGCGATGCTTTCGGCCAGCGCCAGGTCTCCACCATCTACAAAGGCCTCAATCAGTACTATGTCATCTTGGAAGTCATGCCGAGCTCCCAGCAGGATCCCACGGCTCTGAAGTCCATCTATGTTCCAAGCACGGGCGGCAAACTAGTTCCTCTCAGCGCCTTTGCCCATTACGATCCTTCAAACACTGCACTCTCCATCAATCATCAGGGCGTTTTTCCAGCGATCACGCTATCCTTCAATCTTGCTCCTGGCGCGTCTCTTGGCCCGGCCGTTCTGGATATCGAAGCGGCCACTCGCGAAATTGGCGTTCCTCGCACAGTCCACGCCGCTTTCCAGGGCAATGCGCAGGCCTTTCAAGATTCGCGCTCCTCGCAACTCCTGCTGATCATCACGGCTCTTGTCGCCGTTTACATCGTTCTCGGCATCCTCTACGAAAGTTTCATCCATCCCATCACCATTCTTTCCACCATTCCTTCGGCTGGCATCGGCGCCATTCTCGCCATTCGAATTACTAACTCAGATTTGAACATGATCGCCCTAATCGGCGTCATTCTTCTCATCGGCATCGTCAAGAAAAACGCCATTCTCATGATCGATTTTGCCGTCCAAGTCGAGCGCGAGGAACACATCTCCCCGTTGGACGCGATCTACAAGGCATGTCTGCTGCGTTTCCGGCCTATTCTCATGACCACGATGGCCGCGCTCTTCGGCGCTCTGCCGCTCGCGTTGGGCACTGGCGTCGGGTCCGAGCTTCGCCGTCCGCTCGGCATCACGATCATCGGCGGCCTCATCGTCAGCCAGATGCTCACTCTCTTCACCACGCCAATCGTTTACATCTACATGGATCGCCTGCAGACCTGGCTCCAGGGCAAGCGTAAACACGTACACGTGCCCGTCCCGGCTGGGGCTCAGGCGGACTAGCCCACAGCGTCAGATCCGTTGATTGCCATTGTGAGTTTGTTTTTTTTGCGAATCCGCAGGCAGAAATCCGCGGCTGGCAGACTCGTGTGCCCTGGCTCTCAGGCGCTTTTGGGCGGGGCTGATCTCCCGACGCTGCGATCGCGAGCCGCAGCTTTTGAGCGGGGAAGGGCTCAGCCGTTGAAAGAATAGTGGGCAGAGCCCTTCCGCGGGTTTTTGTTCTTAAAGGCCGTCAAGCCACGGCCGGGCGACGGCCGCTGTTACTTGGCTCCGGCAGTACGATGCTTCGGCTGGTTGTAAAGTCTGGCTCTCGTCAGCGCAATACTGTCCAGGCTCGTTCTTTTGGCCCTGCAGTGCGCCAGTAATGCTTCATTCAACGAGTGCTTGTCGCCGCGGACCATCTTTTGTGCCCCGGACTCTGACATGACGTTGTCCACCCACTCGCGCAGACTGGCACCGGACGCCGTCCCCAGGTTGACGATCTCCGGCGGCTTGGTGGTATCCACCCAAAGTAGTTGCTGTATCTCGTCCGTTTCCTGGTTCACCCACGAAATGTAACCACCTGGCAATATCTGCCGCGGCGCCTTGATGGCTCCTGTAAAGCTGTAGCGCGTTCCAGGCGTCACCACCGGGTCGTAAAAATGTGGTGTCAGGAAGTCGGATACCGCGACGCCCTGGATCGGGTAAGCGAACTTGTCCGCTTCGCAGGGATCGCATGCCTCTACCAGATAAGCAAATTGGCCTGAGCCATCCACGATCTTCCCATTCTGAACCTCGATGGAGGTCGACGGCTGCAGCCTGTTTCCGTTTGGATCCACCAGCATCTCGAGCGTTTCGTGGCTGGCATCAATCGTCCACTCATCGCTGGTGGGACTGGCAATCACCTCGGCGTACGGCTGGTTGTGTTTGTCCAGATGGAAGCCGCCTTCGCCGGGCGGGAGAGCTTTCACCAGGAAAACGGGCCACACCCCGGCCGGTATTTTGTTTGCATTCGGTTCATACGTTACGGTGGCCTGCACATTCCAGAACTGCGGCAGGTCTCTGGTCGCCTGAATCGTGAGCGCGGCAGCAACCGCTTGCATCAGTTCAGGATCTATCGCCTTCGTTTTATCCACCAAACCAATTTGAATCAATGACATGATTTCCTCCTCTTACCTTTTCTTTTCAAACGTTTCAGTTCGCTATTGTTTTCAGGGGGACCGATACAGCGCCGCCGTTCGGGCAGAATGTAGCCCTGTCTGACTGTTGGAGAGCGCTCCTGGAGGATTTCAGCGTCGCAACCGAGAAAGGAACTTTCAACATCGGCTTGCTCTACGGCGGAGAGACGTCTCATCTCTGCCCCTTAACTTGTTAGGGCAAACGGTGGACGCGCAGTGGTGCGAGGATAATAAAAGGAAAAATTCGTGTCAATACTTTTATACAACAACTTAGTACCTAACAGGTTTAATACAAATATTTGGTACTAGCCGGACGGCCCCACATCTTTCTTCTTCTCGGCTCGCTGGCGGGTGCCCTACGAGCTGCCGATCAAATATCCCGTAAGGAAAACGAGCACGCCGCCAACAATCACTTGAAACGCGGCCTGCAAGAACGGCGTATCCATATACCGGTGCCGGATGTAACTGATGATTCCCAGTTCAACGCACACTACAATCACCGCAACAATCGTCGCGAGATGAAAATTGGAGATCAGAAACGGCAGCGTATGACCGATGCCCCCGGCTGTGGTCATCGCCCCCGTCACCGAGCCGCGCAGCCACGGCGACCCTCGACCCGTTAATGATCCATCGTCGGAGAGCCCTTCCGAAAAGGCCATCGAAATCCCTGCACCAATCGAGGCGGCAAGCCCCACACGAAACGCATCCCAGCTCTGGTGCGTAGCGAAGGCCGCCGCAAACAGCGGCGCCAGTGTCGATACCGATCCGTCCATCAATCCAGCCAGCCCCGGCTGGACGATTTGCAGCAGGATCAGCTTGCGATGCGATTCGGCTTCTTCCGCGCGCACGGGGTCCGTTAGATGCTTCTCCTGCAGGCCCTCTGCCGTTGCCTCGTGTTTGCGCTCTTCATCCGCCAGTTTATTCAGGAGCTCTCGCGTAGGAGCATCGGTAACGCGGCTGACGGCCCGCGTATAAAATCGCGCCGCTTCCATCTCCATGACCTTCGCTTGTTTCCTGGCCACGTTCACGCCCAGCGGCCGCACCAGCCAGGTCGGCCTCCGCTGCAGGAAGCCCTTCACGTTTTCCCGCCGGATTAATGGGATGTGGTCGCCAAAGCGCTGCCGGAACATCGCCAGCAGCCGGTCTCGGTGTACCACTTCCTCTGCGCGCATTTCTTCAAACATCTGCGCCGTCGCTGGGTAAGTCTCCCGCAAAGCGTCCGCAAACTCGCCGAAGATGCGGCTGTCTTCCTCTTCCGACGCGATAGCCAGCGCCAGAATTTCTTTCTCCGTCAGTTCTTTGAATTTCTTCAGCATCGGCCCTTCCTCGATCTTTGTCGAGGAAGAGAATCGCACAAACGGTGGAAGGAAGTCACCTAAAGGTAGGAAATGCTTGGTAGCACAGCCACTCTTGGCTGTGCGCTTTTTGCCGGGCTCTCTTTATTATGCCAATCCGCTAAACCAGAAACCCCTGCGTACGACAAAGATGCACAATTCCAAATCGGTCGCCCGCCCCAACTTTATGCTTCATGCGATAGAGGTGGTTTTTTACGGTCTGCTCCGACAAGCAGAACTGGTTGGCAATTTCCTTGTTTGTGAGTCCTTGCGCGATCAGCGGAACGATTTGCTGCTCGCGCCGCGTCAATCCTAGCCTCGGGTGGATTGTTGCCGAGTGCACCGACGTAGCCTCTCGTTCGAAAAACCGGAACAACAGTGCGCATAGCGACCCAGGGCACACCGCCTCACCCGCTTGCACCGCATGCATCGCTTTCAGGACGTCCTCCGACGAAGCATCTCGCGGCAAGTACCCTCTGATTCCCGCCCGTACATATTGAAAGAATTCCGTTTCGTCTTCCGTCATGCCCACCAACAGGATCCGCACGGTCGGAGCTGTCAGTCGCACCTGGCGAATAACGAAAACGTCATCTCCCAGGCTCCCGCGCGAGGTCAGCAACAAAATATCGGCTTTCTCATCGATCAACCCTTCTACTTGGAAAGGCCCGGTGGAGTTGAATCCCACGACATCGATATCACCTTGCCTCGTTAACATCCGCGAGAGCGCCTCGCGCAGCAGCCGGTTCTCCGCCGCGATGTACACACGCGAGCGCGACGCTGCAGCTGCGTTGGCTTTTACGCGCGGCGTTTCCTCCATCGCCGGGGGATTGCCGCGGCGCTCTCCCCGAATCGCTTCATTTCGCGGAGTTGTTCCTGTCGAAGCCTGCGTGCGGCGCGCCGCTGTATTCATGGTGGGCTAATCTCCTACGATCTTTGCTGCTCCTCCGCGAATGCCTTCCTCCGAGGGAATCTGCATTGCGGCTGGCAACCAAGTTCTGCAATTTCACAGCCGCGCCCTTTTTTCCCCTCTTCTCGACTCGCTCAATCTATCTCCCATCGTACCTATCTCTTAGGGCCTGACTTCGTCGGGACCGTAGTTCTACTTAGTCCCACATCGGTACCAATCCCCATCCGCCACGTCACTTCGGAACTCTTCCATTAAATCCTTCTTATTCTTCCTCTTAGCCAAAATACACGCCGCCCCTCTCTTCCTTTCGCAGTACTTCCGTACTATCATCCACTTGGAGCGTCCTACTCTCTTTCCGGTACGTCTCCTCTATAGGTTTAGTTTTATTCAAGCCTTACACTCTCCCTAGAAACGTCCCATCAGCGAGAGGCAAGGCATTCATGGAGACCCAGCAAAGCTTTATGGGCAAAACCCCCAGCTCTAGCGGCGCCCCCGCTACAAAACCGGCAACTCAGGAACGGCGTGGCAGTCGCCGTTGCAAGATCACCCAGCTCATGCGCATTCGTCCTTCTGATCCTGAAAAGGATCATTTTGACGATATGCGCGGAACCCTCAGCGTTTCTCGAAGCGGTGTTTACTTCCAGACCAGCGAAGTAGGTTATGAAATAGGTATGCGCCTTTTCGTAACTCTGCCTTATTCCCAGAATCCAATGGCCATGAATCGCGAATACCTCGCCGAAGTCGTGCGCAGAGATCCTCTTTCCACCGGGATGTTCGGCGTGGGTCTGAAGATCCTCATGGAAATGGGGACGCAACAACCGACTTTCAACGACTCCTGGGCTACGCGCAGGTAGCTCCCATGTTCCTAGGAACTCAACCTAATTTTTCGAAAAATCAGATCTTAGAAACAAAAAGGGGCGGATGGCTTTAGGCCACCCGCCCCCTCTTGCTTTGGGGTTGGAGAAAACTCGAAATTAATCTTGTCCGAACATTTGTAGAGTCTTGTGCCGGATGATTCCCAGCTGACGGTTAATCGGGTGCTGCCTAGTCAGAAATGTAAGTACCGGTGGCCGCCGCTCGACGAGCCGGTTCATGGCGATCGTCAACCGCACATCTCGCCGCGCAAATTTCAGGCCGGATTGCAGCGCTTCCACCGCTTCGTCGCGCCGCCCCGCTGTCGCGTACACTTCCGCGAGGTTCAGATAAAGCTGCGCTTGGTTCCGCTTCATCCGCACCGCTGTGTCGCATAGCCGCTCGGCTTCCCCCCACTTCTGCTCGGAGCGCGCCAGCACCACTCCCAGATAAGACATGTAGTACGGATTGTTTCTATCGAGGTCTACCGCGCGCTTCATATGCGGCAACGCCTTTACCGCATAGTTGTCGCGCAGCAGCGTTAACCCGGTTTTGAATTCGCGGAAGGCTTCCGTGTCCATCATCGATTCACCTCGTCGCCCCCGTCCATTTCAGGATGGGCTAAGATTCGGACTCCCCGGGAAGCTGGAAACTGGCCGCGCGCTGCAAAAAAGGACACTCACCGCCCGGGTGCCGGGCTTGGCTGGATTAGCCTTTTCGAGGTAATCCAAGAAAATGTTCTGATCACCCAGTTGGTGTTCGGTACAGCGGAGAGCGGTGTCGCGTTTTCTGTTCCCATCCCAGTGCTTCTTGAACCTACGCGCACTTCGCGCAGGAATCTACTGACCCGTGGGACAGTCTTGGGTCAGCCGCACTGACGGAGTAAGCAAGCAGAGAAGGACAGTAAGCAAAATCCCGCCAAATCGAAGCTTTTGTCCTTTTGAAGATTCCACGCGAGCAACCGGCCAGAAAATGCGCGAGAAAGCTGCCAAATTTTACTTCGTCAGCTTCTTCCAGCCCTTGCGCCAATCTTCCCAATCCTTCAGCGTGGCTTTGCACATCGCTTTAGACGCTTTATGCAGCCAGCGGCCTTTTCTCTGCGCTAGATCGCGTTTAACTTCCGGAATCGCCTGCAGCGATCCGAAGTGCATGTTGGCAGTCTCCCAGCCCATCGAATAAAGCAGCCTCGCTTCATCTCGCTCGGCCGCCAGGGAAACCAGTTCGATGCGCGAGCAGTCTGGCGCCAGCCGCCTCACAACCCACCTGTTGTGAAACCGAACGAAGGGATCCAGCACGCGCAAACAGCGCCCGATGAGCCGTGGTCCATAGACGACTGCCGACGAGGTCCCGCTGTGCCATGCGGATGCCGAAGGTCGAACGGCTTTAGCCTCGCGCGCAATGTAGGCGCCGCCCGAGGAAGAAAGCGCCACTATCCGGGGATGGCCCAGACTGCCAAGGCCTGCGATTCGCTTCTTCAGCGAATACACACTCTTTGGCGGTAACGACTCCTCAAGCAGGTCGCGCACCTCGTCCGGAGCTTTCGCCGTGAAGGGCGGCAGGTGCGTCAGCTTCTCCCAAAAATGAACGGGGTCGCGCAACTTGCTCAGCGCCATCAAGCGCAGCCACTGGTGATCCTCCGCCAGAATGAACGGTTTCCCGCCCGCTGCGAGCGAGTCGCGGTAGCCTTGTTCGACCGCTTCCGCAGCTGCGCGCCGCGGCATGCAAAGATGTTCCCCAAGTATCGCCAAATAAGCGCTGGTAGTCAGGCGCACCAGGTCTATCGCATACGCAGATGGATAGACCTCGTCCAGATCGTTGACGCCCCAGATGAGCCGCCCTTCCAGGTCCCGCCAGGTTCCAAAATTCTCGACGTGTAGATCGCCCACCGCGAGAACTTTAGGAGCTTTGGCCAGGTCGGCGCACACCTCCGGCCAAAGCTGCAGCCACCTGTAAAACGTTGCGCGGAAGTAAGGAAACGCGGCCTCGGCCATCAATCGATGTTTGAGGCGCAGATCCTGCTTGATAATCGGGAGTTGGGCGCTCAGCCACTTCTCGAAGGCAAACGTCGCGTCAATAATGCCGGGTATCATTTGAACTTCACACACTCGCGTGTTCTGCGCGAGACGTCCCGCGCACACGCGATTCGTAGATGGGGAATCGCGCCGCGAAATCGGCAACCTGCTTGCGGACCCTCTGTTCCGTTTCCGCGTCGCCAAGATGCGAAAGAATTTCGCCGATCCACCCGCCAATTTGATCCATCTCTGCTTCGCGCATTCCGCGCGTCGTCACCGACGGGCTTCCCAGCCGGATCCCTCCGCCCTTCATCGGGGGCAGGGGATCGAACGGAATCGAATTTTTGTTCACCGTAATCCCCGCGCGGTCCAGCGCCTTCTCCGCATCGTTGCCAGTTATGCCGCGCGAATGTACCTCGATCAAAAATACGTGATTGTCCGTCCCGCCCGTCACAATCCGGAACCCGCGCTTCGCAATGGCCGCCGCCAAAGCCTTTGCATTGGCCACCACCTGCTTCTGGTATTCCTTAAAGCTCGGCTCCATCGCTTCCTTCAGACACACCGCCTTCGCCGCAATCGTGTGCACCAGGGGCCCGCCCTGTGTCCCTGGAAAAGTAAGCTTGTCCAATTCCTTCGCAAACGCCGCCTTGCACAAAACCAATCCGCCGCGCGGGCCGCGCAAAGTCTTGTGCGTGGTAGTCGACACAATATCTGCATGCGGCACCGGACTAGGGTGCACCCCCGCTGCCACCAACCCCGCGATGTGTGCCATGTCCACAAAAAACAAAGCCCCCACGGATTTCGCCGCCTTCGCAATCCGCTCGAAATCGATAATCCGCGAATACGCGCTCGCGCCTGCCACAATCATCTTCGGCTTGTGTTCCAGCGCCAGCCTGTCAATCTCATCGTAATCGATCCGCTCGTCCTCTTTTTTCACGCCATACGCGATGAATTTGTACATCCGCCCCGAAAAATTCAAAGGATGCCCATGCGTCAAATGCCCACCATGCGAAAGATTCATCCCGAGCACAACGTCGTCCTTCTGCAATGTCGACATGTACACCGCGACATTCGCCGAAGTCCCGGAATGCGCCTGCACATTGGCATGTTCGGCGCCAAACAACTCCTTCGCCCGGTCAATTGCCAACTGCTCCACTTTGTCCGCGTACTCGCACCCACCGTAATATCGCTTTCCCGGATACCCCTCCGCATACTTATTCGTAAAAATCGACCCCATCGCCTCGAGCACCGCCTCCGAGACAAGGTTCTCCGACGGTATCAACTCCAGCCCAGTCGCCTGCCTCTGCGCCTCTTCGCGCAACAAATCAGCAATCGCCGGGTCCACCGCTTCAAGCGGCCTCTGCATCCGTTCGTTAGCTTCGGTTGTCATAGCGGTTGTCCTATCAACTCAGTTCGATTCAATCCAGCTCAGCTCAGCTCGTTCGTCTTGCCTTACGCAAGGTTCACCATCTTACTCCGCACACGTCATTTCCGCGAAGCGCCTCTCAGCGGGAATTGTATGTCCCTAGGACAGGACTAACGCGGCGGTCCGAACTCAGTTGCCGGCTGTTCAAGCCCTAATCCGCCCAGATGCGGCCACTGCACATAACCGGACGCGGGCTTTGGCAGGCTTTCGACGCATTTTTCGGAGCAGGCGTGCACCAACAGCGGAAGTACGTCCGTCGCAACTCTCAGCGAAATCCACGCCTGATAGATTTGCGTTTGCGGGAACTGTTCGCCGCAGACACTGCAGGCCGCCGGCGCCAGCACAGGCAAAATCTGAGGCAATCTCGGGAAGGGAGGTCTGTACTTATAATTGCCGTAAAGACACCGCGTACTTACACGGCTTCGAGTCAGACGTTTGCACCGCGTGATCTCATAGGGAAGCCAATGTAAACAACGCGAAGTATACGGATCAAACTCCTCCAAATTCGTCATCTCGCCTATCTCAGCAGGAATTCGGACTAGGTGGCTGCCATAAAGGCTTAAAAATTTGACGGACTTTAGCGTCCCAATGGACTTTGGCAGCGTGACAATCTGCTTCCACTTTTCCGGACCGATGCCCTGCATCGGGTTTAGCTCGTCGGAACCTTCCTCGCGAATCTTTGCGATGTACGCTTCCAGGGATTTCCATGCGTCAGATGTTTCGTCCTGAGCTTCGGTATGAAACAAAAGCTCCTGCCACTCAAGGCGAACGACTTTTTCTTCAGCGCCTTCTTCGCCCATTTCGTCGGGTTCGTATTGCGCATCGAGGCAATGGCACGACGCGTAGCGCCGCACAGGGTTGGGCCTCAATTCGACGTCTGCTGTTGCATAGCGCTGGTTAAAGCGAGGACGAAACAGTGTGATGGGCGGATCTTCTGCTGCGGGCTGCTTGAAAGATTTGCCGAGAAGGACGGCTATGGCGACGCCCGCAGCCGCGATTGCAAACAGTCCTAACTCTTCCCAGAATGCGGAAACAGCCAAGTGACAGAGGACAAGGATATTTCGAAAGGCCATGGGAAGCAACAGCCTAGACGATTCGCACGATTTTTGCGACGCTCTCCGCCACTGACCCGAAGAGTGCGGTGGTCTCAATAGGTCGACGCAACACCGACTGATATAGATTTTCTCTCTAAGGATGGTGTTGCATGAGGCAAGGGAAACGGTTTGGGCTTTCTGCGGTGCAGAAGAGCGAGCTGTGGTGCCGAT
>Ga0210394_10002287_pt1 | contig 26672 bp, 28 predicted proteins | sample IncBWC12MmetaG_FD_160121 | JGI IMG/M metagenome (GOLD analysis project Ga0210394, IMG submission 160121) | Forest soil microbial communities from Barre Woods Harvard Forest LTER site, Petersham, Massachusetts, United States - Inc-BW-C-12-M | ecosystem: Environmental > Terrestrial > Soil >...
GCGTCAACACGCGGGTCTTGCCGCTGCCCGCCCCGGCCAGCACCAGCACCGGCCCGAGCGGCGCCGTGACCGCGGCGCGCTGCGCCTCGTTCAGGGGATTGAGGATCGGGGAGACATCCATGGCGGGGGCATTCTACCGGCCCCTCAGCGCGCCTGCGCGAAGCGCACCAGCGCCACGACGAAGCTCAGCAACACCGGTCCGATCACCAGGCCCAGGATCCCGAAGGCGGCAGCGCCGCCGATGGCGCCCACGAAAATCGCCAGCGTCGACACCTCGGCCTGGTGCGCGGTCAGCAGCGGGCGCAGGACGTTCTCCGCGATCCACAGTGCCGCGGTCCAGCAGGCGAGGAAAATCGCCGCGCCCCAGTGCCCGCTGAAGGTGAGATACAGCACCGCCGGAATCAGCACGACGCCGGCGCCGGCCGGCAGGAAGGCGGCCACCGTGGCGAGCACGCCGAACACTACCGGCGACGGCAGCCCCACGATGGCAAAACCCACGCCGACGAAGATTCCCTCGATGAGCGCAGTCACGGTGGAACCGAACACCACGGCGCGCGTCACATCGGCCAGGTAGTTCAGCAGCCGCGCGCGCCGCCCGTGTTCCACCGGGATGAGGCGTGTCAGGCCATCGAGCATCGCGCGTCCGTCGCGCAGGAAAAAGAACAGCATGAACAGCATCAGGAAGAAGCCGACCAGGGTGCCGATGGCCCCGAGCGCCACCGTGCCGCCCATGGCGGCGGCGGATTTGAGCAGCGCCTGCAGGTTGTCGGTGAGCCAGCCCTGCACCTGCGCGGCGGTTACGTCCACGTTGTCACGCAACCAACGGACCGCGCCGCCGATGAGCGGATAGCCCGACAGGCGCTCGAGCAGCTCGGGGTAGGAGAGCGAGCTCTGGCCGCGCAGATACTCGATGAGCCGCGTCACCTGTCCGACGAACGCACCCGTCAGTACCGACAGCGGCGCCAGTACCAGGAAGGGCGTCAGCGCGGTGAGAATGCCGGCGGACAGCGCGCGCCGGCCCTTCAAGCGGCGCGTGAGCCGCTCGTGCAGGGGATGCAGGATGAACGCCAGTACCACCGCCCAGCCGAGCATGCCGCTCAGCGGGTCGAGGATCCTGAACAGCAGGTAGCCCAGGATCGCCGCGGTCGCGAGCTGGAAGCTGCGCAGGTAGAAGGCGGATTCCACGCCGCTACTCGGAGTTGGTTTCCTTGCCGAAGCGGTAGTTGACGCGCAGCCCGATCACGCGCGGCTGGTTGGTGGTCAAGCGCAGGTCGAAGTTACCCGTGTTGCTGAACACGATCGTGTTTTTGTCCGCGAGGTTGGTGACATAGAACTCGGCCAGCCAGTGGGCGCCCGCCGGTGTCAGTCCGAGGCGCAGATTCATGAGGGTAAAGGCCGGCTGCAGGACGCGCGCTAACCCCGTGAACGGACTGTTGGGGTTGATATCGTTCCACATGTCGCCCTTGTGGGCCATGTCGAACTGCACGTAGCCGCGCAACTTCGTGCCGATTGGCTGCTCGTAGCGCGCATTCCAGCTCCAGCTGAAGTAGGGCGCGTACGGCAGCCGTTCGCCTACGTATATCTGATACTGCGGCAGCTGCGCGGAAATGATGTGCGAGTCCGTGTAGCTGGCCGCGGCCTGGATCTCCCAGCGATCGTTGATGTGGTAGTCGAGGTTGGTCTCGGCGCCGTAGATGCGCGCATCGCCGATGTTGATGTTGAAGCTGGAAGAGGCGCAGATCGCCAGGTCGTACAGGATCGTCTGCAGCTGCTTCCAGTCCATGAAGTAGGTGGCGCCGTTCCACAGCAGCCGCCCGTTCAGGCTGGTGGTCTTCCAGCCGATCTCATAGTTGTTGAGCGTGTCGGGGGTGTAGCTGAGCGGTACACCCTTGTTGTAGCACTTCTGCGGATCGCCCGAGTTGCTGCCGCCATCGCGGAACCCCTGCGCGAAGTTGGCGTACACCATGGCCTTGTCGGTGAGCTTGTAGTTGATGCCGAACTTGCTGTTCCACTTGTGCGAGGAGTCCTTGTACAAGGCGGGTACAGCAGGGCCGTAGGCGAACTGGCCGTAGGGAGTGTAGTAGGAGGCGTCAGAGTGAAAGTGCACCACGCCCGCTTCGACGTTGAGCTTGTCGGTGAAGTCGAAACTGATATTGGCGAACTCGTCGGTCTGCAGGTAGTCAGTGCGCGTGGTGTACGCGTACCAGACACCCGCCGGAAGACTCGGCGTCGTCAGCCCGTAGGTGTTGTAGAACTGATAGGCCGTGCCCTGGTACTGCAGGTTGGGAATGTAGTAGGTGCTGCCGGAGTTGCGGTCGATGGTCTTCTCCCAGTACAGGCCGGCGAGCCAGTGCGCACGTCCGCCCGGCTTGGATTCGAGCCGCAGCTCATCGGAATACAGCTCCGGGTTGGTGTGATATTCGTAGAACTGCGTCGGCACCTTGCAGCCCTTGTAGGCGGTGCCGTAATACGGGTCGTCCAGGCAGGTAAAGCCCTCTGGTGTGCCGGGGAAGCCGGTCGGCGGTACATTTGAGGACCCGGCGTTGACGTTCTGCATGTACTGCGAGTATTCGTTCCACTGGCGCGTCGGTTGCGCCCAGTAAGTGCTGGCGAAGATCAGATCGCCGATACCGACGTCACCGTCGATGCGAAACTCGGTCTCCTTGGCCTGGAAGGAGCGCGCCTCCGGACCGAAGCGCGCCACGGTACGGGCCGGCAGGGTCGGATCCTCGTCCCACGCCCCGCGGGTGCTCTGACGCTGGTAGCTGTAGGTGACGAGCGCGCTCCACTGATCGTTGAGTACACCCTTCACAGCCAGGCGGCCGCCCTCGATGTGCTCGCGGTTGTAGTTGTTGGCCGCCCATTGGGCATTGTCCGAGCTGGTGCCGTTGACCCAGTTGCGGCTGGTCAGCGCGTTCTTGATGAAGCCGCCGTGCGAGTCGCTGAAGGCCGAGAGGCGCACGCCGAGCCGCCCCTCGATCAGCGGCGCATTCAAAAACCCCTCGTAGGTCTGGTTGTGCTGACCGCCGTGGGGCAGCGTCCCGCCGTCGAAGTCGGCGCCGGCGCTGAAGGCGTTCACGTCGGGCTTGTTGGTGATGTAGCGGATGGCACCCGTCATGGCCGAGGCGCCGAACGTCGTGCCCTGCGGACCGTTGAGTATCTCGACCCGCTCGATATCGTAGAGGTGCAGGTCCGGCTGCGAACCGCCGTAACACATGGAAATGTCATCGATGAAGAAGCCCGTGGCGCAGGTGTTCGCGTAGTTCGGGCTGCTGCCATCGGAGGCGCCGCGCATGACAAACAGCTGGGTGCCCGGTCCCTCGCTGATGAATGACAGGGACGGCACCCTCTGCGCGTAGTCATCGAAGCTGGCGATGCCGAGGTTCTGCAAATCCTTGTGCGTGAATACGTTGATGCTGAGGGGAACGTCCTGCAGGTTCTCTTCGCGCTTGCGCGCCGTGACCACGACTTCCTGCAGCGGCCCGGTGCTCGAGGTGTCGGCAGCGGCGGCCGCAGCCGCCGGCGCCCGTGGGGCGGCAACCGTGGCCAGCGCCGCCGCCACCGCGACGCCGATCCTGGAACCGGCATTGTGGGGGAACGACGGGGTCGCTCGCACGCCCTGGGACGGCGCGCGATCGCGGGTACGTGAAGGCATCGCAGAACCCCCTGCCAGCTTGTTGGTGCATGGCGCCCCGCCAGCACCGGGGCGCATTTTCCGGATCATCCGTTGAGCGGATACCCTTAGTCAACGATCGTTCAACAGCGGGGGAACGAGACCGCTCATGTGAAGCGCGCCAGGCAATCGCCGAGCACCTGTCGCAGCGGTTCAAGTTCCTTCTCGAAATTGCGCCAGTAGCCGACCCCGGAGCTGTAGAGCGGCTGGCGCACCTGTTCGGCACTGGCCGTACGTACCGAGCGCTTGGTCTCGTGAAAGTTGAGGCACGCCGCCTCGAACGGCAGCCGGCAGTGCTCGAGCAGGCGGCGGATGCAGCGCTCCGGATCGTGCACCACATCCTCGTACTGCACGTGCAGTACTCGGCCGGGCAGCACCGCATCCCAGTGATCCATGAGCGCCAGGTAGCAGCGGTAGTAGCCGCCGAGGTCCTGCAAGCTGTAGCTGAAGTTCTGGCCCTCGGCGAAGTACTGCTTGAAGGTGCTGAAGCAGGCATCCATCGGATGACGGCGGGCGTCGATGATGGTGGCCTGCGGCAGCAGGGCGTGGACCAGACCGACGTGGCTGAAGTTATTCGGCAGCTTGTCGGTGAAGTGCGGGCGCCCCGAGCGCAGCGGCAGCGTTTCCCGCAGATAGCGGCTGCCCAAGGCGGTCAGCTGCGCGCTCGGCGCCTGCGCCACGGTCTCGGGATAACCATCGCGCGTGGCACTGAGGTCGTCGAACAGCCCGACGATATTCAGGATGTCCGGCAGCTCCATGGTGCCCTCGACCTGCGAGTGGCTGGCGAGGATCTGCTCCAGCAGCGTGGATCCGGAGCGCGGCAAGCCGACGATGAAGATCGGCGCGGGACTGGGATCACCGGCGTCGCGGTGCGCGGCAAAGAATGCCGCATCAAAGAAGCGGCGGATGCGCGCGCTGCGGCGCTCGAAGCCGTCGATGTCGAACGGCGTGTCGAGGCTGCGCAGCTTGTTACCGCGGGCGTAGTAGGCGAAGGCCTCCGGGTAGCGCTGCCGCTGCTCGAAGGCCCTGCCGAGCGCGAAATTCACCTGCGCCTCGTTGCAGCGATCGCGCTTGTCTGCCGACAGCAGCTGCTGCATCGCGGCGATCTCCGCATCGCTGAAGGCGTAGTTCTTGAGATCGGCTAGGTTCCAGTACGCCTCGCCGCGACCCGGATCCATCTGCAGAGCTGCCTTGTAGGAGGCCTCGCTGTCATGGCGGCGGCCGAGCGTCTTTTGCGCGTGACCGATCGACAGACGCAGCCCGACCTCGTCGGGCTTGAGACGCGCTGCGTACTCGTAGGCCGCGAGCGCCTGCTCCTGGCGCATGGACCGCGTCGCGACGCAGGCGAACGTCACCCAGGTCTGGGGACTCTCCGGCTCCATCGCGAGCAGATGCTGGGTTGCGGCTTCTGCCTCGCGCAAGCGCCCCATCGCCAGCAGCGTCGGTGCGAGCCCGCGGTACACCAGCGGCAGGTACTCGGTCTGCTTGAGGGCATGGCGCAGCAGCCGCTCGGCATCGTGTGCCCGCACCGCGGCCAGCGACACCGCCGCCAGCCCGCACAGCGCGGCCACATGAGCGGGATCCTCCTGCACAACCTCGCGGAAGATGCGCTCGGCTTCCTTCAGGTCATTGCCGCCGAGCGCCGCGGTGGCGGCTTCAATCCGCGCGCGCCGCGGATCGGTCAGGCGGGCGCGCTCGAAGGCGATGCGGGCATCGGCGTGCTTGCCGAGGTCGACGAGCACATCGCCGTACGCCAGCCAGGCGCGATGATGATGCGGCATCTTCTCCAGCACGCGGCGAACTTCCTCGCGCGCCTGCGCAGCCCGCCCGTCGCGCCGGTACGCGCGCGCCAGGTCCACGCGCGCGTTGGCAAAGTCGGGGACGCTCTCGAGCACCCGTTCGAGCGTGGCGATGCTGTCGGGAATCTTGCCTTGGTCCAGCAGGGCCGCGCCCAGGAGCCATTCGCAGTTCGCATCCCCCGGAGAGTGCTGCAGCAGCTGGCGCACGGCGCGTTCCGCGGTCGCCGCCTGACCGGCGCGCAGCGCCGCGTGCGCGCGGCGGCGGCTCTCTTCGAATGCGGCTGGTGCGTGCGGCGCGCTCATGGCTCCCGTTGCGCTCGCCGGCGGGCTTCGCGCCGCTTTCGCGTCTTGCGGGTCTGCGGCGGCGAGACACCGCCTTAGGAAGCGCAGCGTAACACGCGGCCCCGACAGGGATTGCCCTGCCGCTGCCCGCGCAGCGGGCTCAGGCTACACTGCGCGCTCGCAGCCCGCTGCCCTTGCGCCCTACCGCCGCCGCGGATACACCCAACGCGAAGATCCTGCAGCGCGCCTGCGGCAGTATTTCCGGGAGGATCTCGTGCATCTGAAACGCCTGCTGCCCTGTCTGCTCGTCGTTGCGGCAACCCTCACCCCCGGGTCGGTGCAGGCAGGCCGTCCCCTGAGCCCCGAGGATTGGTTCCGCTTTCAGGCGGTGTCCGATTTGCATATCGCGCCCGATGGCGCCGCGGTCGCCTACCTCGTGACCAGCTACGACAAGGAGTCCGACGAATCCAGGAGCGCGTTGTGGATGGCCAACTGGGCGGGGGACGCGAGCGTGCAGCTGACGCGGGGCGAGAGCGTGTCGGAGCCGCGCTTCAGCCCCGACGGGCGCTACCTCAGCTTCCTGTCGGCGCGTCCGGCCGAAGGCAAAGCCCAGCTGTGGGTGCTCGATCGGCGCGGCGGTGAGCCGCGGCAACTCACTCACGTCACCGGGGAGCTCACCGGCTACGAATGGTCGCCCGACGGCCAGCACGTCGTGCTCGTGATGCGCGCGGGCGAGAAGACCCCGAAGCCGATCGTCATCGACTCCTTTCAGTTCAAGGCCGACCGCGATGGGTACCTGAGTGCCGCATCGCGTTCCCATCTGTACCTGCTCGAGGTGCGCAGCGGCGCATGCGAGCCTCTCACGGCGGACTCCGGCAAGAAGGAGTCGCTCCCGGCCTGGTCCCCGGACGGTGAGCAGATCGCCTACGTCAGCGATCCCATGAAGGGACCTGAGCAGACCGGCCTCGATGAGATCGATCTCATTGCCGCGCGCGCCGGCTCGACACCCAGGCAGCTGCTGAGCACCTGGTCGCCCAATCGCCAGAAGCTCCAATGGACTGCGGACGGGACGCGACTCGCGTTGCTGCAGGGCGCCGAGGCGAAATTCAGCGCCTACATCATGGATAGTCTCGCGGTCCTCGAGGTGAAGTCCGGTGAGGTGCGCCCCCTCACCGACCGGCTCGACCGCGCGGTCCTCTCGCCGGCGTTCGCAGCCGACGGCCGTTCACTTGAATTTGCCGTCGAGGACGACGGCAACCAGTACCCGGCGCGCGTCACGCTCGCCAGCGGCGCGATCGAGCGGCTGGGGGGTCCCATGGTCGTGCACGAGCTCGCCGCGGCGGCCGGCCACACGGCCGTGCTGGTTTCCAGTGACCGTGGGCCCGTAGAGGTCTATGCGCTCGAAAAGGGGCAGCTGCGACCCTTGAGCGCTCACAACCAGGCGCTGTTCGGGGAGTTGCAGCTGGGATCGGTCGAGGACATCTCCTTCAGGAGCCGCGACGGCACGGCCGTGCACGGACAGCTCGTCAAGCCACCCGACTACGTTTCCGGACGTCGCTATCCGACGATCGTGTGGATTCACGGCGGACCCAACGGCCAGGACGACCACTCCCTCGAGCTGCAAGGGTACGGGCCACCGCTCGAGCGACAGCTGTTCGCGACCCATGGCTTTGTGGTGCTGGCGATCAACTATCGCGGTAGCACCGGGCGCGGCGCGAAATTCGCCCGCAGCATCCTGGCCGACTGGGGCCACAGGGAAGTCGAGGATCTGCTCGCCGGGGTCGACTACGCGGTCGGCAAGGGAATCGCCGAACCGGCGCGCTTAGGGATCGGGGGCTGGAGCTACGGCGGCCTGCTGACCGACTACGTGATCGCGAGTGACACGCGCTTCAGGGCGGCGATCAGCGGCGCCGGCAGCGGCAACCAACTCTCGACCTACGGCACGGACGAATACATCGTGGAATACAACGCCGAGCTCGCGCCGCCGTGGCGCAATCCCGGGCTGTGGCTCAAGGTTTCCTATCCCTTCTTTCACGCGGACCGGATCCGCACGCCCACGCTGTTCCTGGGCGGTGACAAGGACTTCAATGTCCCGATCGGCGGCGGTGAGCAGATGTACCAGGCGCTGCGCACGCTCGGCGTCCCGGCGCAACTCGTCGTCTATCCCGGCGAGTACCACGTGCTGACCCGACCGAGTTTCCTCCTCGATCGTTTCCGGCGTTACCTCGACTGGATGGACAAGTACCTCAAGGACAAATCCTAGCGCGACGGCCCCAGCCCTGACGCGCCGCGCAGCGGCCGCGCGCCTCGCCGCGCGCGGCTGACGAAAGTCTCGTCGGTGAGACTGTCCAGGAACGAGATGAGCGCGCTGCGTTCGGCACTCGAGAACGGGACGCGCGGCAGACGCCGATCGGCACGCGCGGCCTGCGTCGCCAGGGACGAATAGTGCTCGAGCACCGCCTCCAGAGTTGCGAAACGCCCGTCGTGCATGTAGGGGGCGGTCAGGGCGACGTTGCGCAGCGTCGGCACGCGCATCGGCTGCGTGCTCGTGCCGTTGTTGGCGAAGCTCGCCGGTCCGGTCTCGTTCTGCGCATCACGCCAGTTGCCCGAGAAGTTGAATCCGGAGTGACACGCCGAGCAGCCCGCCCGCTTGGAGAAGAACAGCGCCATGCCCTGCTTGGCTTCACCCGACAGGGCGTCGTGCTCGCCATTGAACACGTAACGATCGAAGGGCGAGCCTCCGGAGATCAGTGTGCGCTCGAAACTCGCAATGGCCTTGACGAGGTGCCCGAAAGTCACGGGCGCGGGATCGCCGGGGAAGGCGGCGGCGAAGGCCTCCGCGTACGCCGGATCTGCCGCCAGTTGCGCGCACACTGCCGCCTCACGGCCCTTGAGTCCGAGCTCCACGGGGTGTTCATTCAACAGCGGCTCGAGCATCTGTGCCTCGAGCGAGCGCAGCCGCGGCTTGCTCCAGCCGAAGCTGATGTTGTAAGCGACGTTGACGAGCGCCATCGCGTTGTGCGGCAAGGCCTCGCCGGTGGCGCCGATCGCGACCGGCCTCGCTTGCGCGAAGGAATGCGCCGGGTCGTGACAGCTCGAGCAGCTGTACTGGCCGGTCACTGACAGACGAGCTTCGAAAAACAGTCGCTCACCGAGCGCGGCCTTGGCCTCGGACATGGGATTGTCAGGCGGTACCGCGGGCGTGGGGAAACCCCGCGGCAGGTGCCACGCAAACGGTTGCGCCGCCAGCGGCCCCGCGGCGGCGAGCAGCACCATGGCCGCCGCAGCCAGGCGCGCCGGCGCGCGCACCTAGCGCCAGCTGGCCGCCGTCCCGGCGCGCGTCAGCGCCGCGGTCTGGCCGGCGATCTGCGCACGCTCCCCGATCCACTTATCGAGCTCGTCCAGGTTGGCGGCATGGCTGCCGGCCGCATTGGCACGCTGGTCCGCGACCCAGCTCTTCATGGCGGTGAGGAGTTTGCCCGCCAGCGCCCGGTTGCCGGCGTACAGATCCAGGTAGGCCTGCTGCGCGTCGGGGATGCGATTGAGCGCCAGGTACGCCTCGCCCCGATACTCCAGCGCATCCGCGTAGCCGGGCTTGAGAGTGAGCGCCTTGTCGTACGCCGCCAGCGCCTCGTCGTAGTGCCCGAGCTTGCGGTTCGTGTAGCCCACGTAGTTCCACGCCTCGTGCAGCGTCGCGTCGAGCCCGGTCGCCTCCCGGAACTTCGCCAGCGCCTCGGTATACCGGTCCTGGGCCTCACGCGCGGCCTTGTCCTTCTTGCCGGCGTCGGTCGCTTGCGCGGCGGCGGCCTGCGCCTTGTCGGCCTTCTTTACGTCGTGCACGCCGTCGTTGTAGGCATCCTTCGCCTTCTGTTGCGGCGTCTGCTCGCGCGGCATGGGGCGCGGCGCGGCGGGCATGGACATTCCGCCGCCGCCGTTCGCCCAGCCCGCAGACATACCGCTTGCCAGCAGGCAGGCCGACAACACCTGAAGAGCGATACGCATGGAACCCCTCACTTCGGTGGTTAGACTCCGGCTGCCTATGCTGCAATGTTCGCGCCGTACGGGGCAACTGCCGGCGCGCGCACCGCCGGCCGACGGCCGTTCCCGCAAGCTTACGGCGCCTTGGGCGCCGCTGCCGCAACCGACCAGTGGGCATTGCGGAATTTCCACCGGCCGTCGCGCCGTTCCGCCACGGCGGTGAAATAGCCGCGGTCGGTGACCCGACCGCCGTCGGCGGCAACCCGCAGCTCGGACCACGAGCTCGCCATCACCGCCAGATCGGGTGTCAGCGGGTCGACGCGCAGGTCATCCCCCCAACGCAGCTCGATGGACTTGATGGTGCGCGTGAGATCGTCGATGCCGCGCGCCGCGGAGGTGGCGTTGGAAAATACCAGTTGCCCGTCGGAGGCCATGAAGAACGAGGCGCTTGGGGAGAAGTAACGGTGCCACGCCGCCGGTCCCTGGCGCGTGACATCGTGCGCGACGTCCTGGGCGAACTGACGCACGCCGTCACTGACGGCCGCGCGCGTCGCCGGGCTCAGGGCGGCCGGCGCGGCTGCTGCTGAGCCGTGCGGCCGCTCGCAGCCGCTCGACGCCAGCGCCGCCGCTACGAGAGCCGCCATCAGAACGCGCATGGGCTCACCAGCGGTTGCGCAGCTCGCGCAGCTTCACGAACACGGTGCGTGCATCGGGACGCTCGCCGATGTCCGGAAACGCTTCCTGCAGCCGCGCAATGACCGTGGGATTCTGCAGCCGGAAGAACGTATTGATGCGCTTTTCCTGGCCGAGCGTGGTCACCAGCGCCGCGGCTGGGTCGTGATGGTGCGCCTGCGCGAGCAGCTGCGCCGCATCCTGGTTGGTGGGCTCGCGGTCGATCGTGAACTCGAGGTTGCGCGCCAGGTACTCGTGGCCGGGGAACACGCGCGTCTCATCCGGCAGGCGCGCGAGTTGTGTCGCGAAGCTGTCGTACAGCTTGTCCGGGTCCCCGCCGTTGTGACAGTTGCCGGCGCCCGCGTTGAACAGCGTGTCGCCGCAAAACAGCGCCGGCTCGTTGGTGCGCGCCAGCAGGCAGATATGCGTGAGTGTGTGCCCCGGGGTGTCGAGGCATTCGAGCTCCACGGTGCGCCCGACCTTGACGACGTCCCCCCTGGCGAGGCCCCGATCCACGCCGCCGATGCGCGCGGCGGCAGCCGCGTGCGCCAGCACCGGCGCGTGTGTTGCCGCCTTCAGGCCGGCATTGCCGCCGGTGTGGTCGGCGTGCTCGTGCGTGTTGAGGATCTGCGTGATCTCCCAGCCGCGCTTGCGCGCCGCCTCCAGGCATAGCCGCCACTCGAGCGGATCGACGGCAAGCGCCTCGCCGGTCTCGGCACAGGCGATCAGATAGTGAAAATTCCGTAAGCTGTTTCCCGACCAGACGCGTTCCGTCAACATAAGGGTGCCTTTGGCTGTCTCTTGGCGGCAACGTACCCCGAAACGGGCCGTGCGCGCCATAATGCACCCATGGCGCATACGTTTCTGTTCGAACCGGCGGTATGGACTACGAGCGGAACGCTGTGGCGCGCCGACGGCGAGGCGCTGGAGGCGATCGGCCGCACCGAGATCGCGCATCGCCCGGAGTGCTGGCTGCTGTCGGGCACGCTCAAGGTGCTGGGGTCTCCGCCGGCGGAGTTCGTGCACGCGTACTGGATCGAGCCCCCCGGCCCCGACCGCGCCAGCATGAAATGGACCTTCGAGAGCGCGACCTTCGGTACGCTGCGCGGCCGGTTCGTGGTCATCGGCGAGTCGATCCTGTCGGTGTACGCCTGCGAGTCCTCGGGCTATCACGGCTCGGAGCACCTGGGCCAGATCGACGCCAATAGCTACCGCTCCGCCGGTGTGCTGCTGCTGAAGGAGCAGATCATCTATTCCTGGCAACTGCTGCTGCAGCGCGCGCCCGAGCGCGCCTGAGCATCTCTTTGCGACGAGGAGCGCAGGCCGTGCTGGAAGTGCGCCGCAGTGCCGAGCGTGGCTATTTCGATCACGGCTGGCTGCAGAGCTACCACACGTTCTCGTTCGCCGATTACCACGACCCGGCCTGGATCGCCTACGGCCCGCTGCGCGTCATCAACGACGACCGCGTCGCCCCCGGACAGGGCTTCGGCAAGCACGGGCATCGCGACATGGAGATCATCACCTACATCCTCGAGGGCGAGCTCGAGCACCAGGACTCCATGGGCAACGGCTCCATCATTCGCGTGGGCGACGTGCAGCGCATGAGCGCCGGCCTCGGGGTGACCCATAGCGAATTCAACCCCTCAGACAAGCAGGCAGTACACCTGCTGCAGATCTGGATCCACCCCGAGGTGACCCGCCTCGCGCCAGGCTACGAGCAGCAGCACTTCGCGGCCGCCGACAAGCGCGGCCGGCTGCGACTCATCGCTTCCCACGACGGCGAGGACGGCTCGGTCGTCATCCACCAGGATGCGCGCCTGTACGCCGGCTTGTTCGACGGCGCCGAGCGCGCCGACTTCCCGGTTCCGGCCGGCCGGCGTACGTGGCTGCAGGTGGCGCGCGGCGCGATTGCCGTGGACGGTACCCGTCTGCAGGCCGGGGATGGCGCGCGCACCGCGGGGCCTGCGCAGCTGCAGCTGCACGGCGGCGCGCAGGCCGAGGTTCTGGTATTCGATCTGCCGTAGCGCGCAGCCGCGCTCACGGTCCGCTGCCGCGCATCGTGGGCAGGTAGTGATCCACCAGCAGCGCCGCGAACAGCCACATGAGATAGGTCACCGAGAAGCGGAAGACGCGCATCGGCAGCTCCTCGCGCGCGCTGATCTTGAGCGCCAGCGCGTAGTACAGGAACCCGGCGTTCAGCACCAGCGCGGCGGCGAGGTAGATGAGGCCGCTCATGCGGGTGAGGAACGGCATCAGCGTTACAACCACCAGCAGCACGGTGTACAGCAGTACCTGCAGCCGCGTGTGGGCGACGCCGTGCGTCACCGGCAACATCGGAATGCCGGCGCGCGCGTATTCATCGCGGCGCGCGATCGCCAGCGCCCAGAAGTGCGGCGGCGTCCACACGAAAATGATGAGAAACAGCAGCAGCGCGTTCGGGTCGATGTGGTTGGTCACCGCCGCCCAGCCGAGCACCGGCGGCGCGGCCCCGGCCGCGCCCCCGATGACGATGTTCTGCGACGTCGCGCGCTTCAGCCACACCGTGTAGACGACCGCGTAGCCGATGAGTGACAGGAAGGTCAGCACCGCGGTCAGCAGGTTTACCAGGAAGGCGAGGATCGCCATCGCGCTGACGCCGAGTACGGCTGCGAACACCAGCGCCTGGCGCTCGGTCAGCTGTCCGCTCGGCAGCGGCCGCGCGCGGGTGCGCGCCATCTGCGCGTCGATGCGCCGGTCGAGCACGTGATTGAGGGTGGCCGCGCAGGCGGCGGCGAGCGCGATGCCGAGATTTCCCCACACCAGGGCCTCGAGCGGCGGCGCCCCGGGGCTCGCGAGCAGCGTGCCGACGACGGCGGTGAAGGTGATGAGCGCGACGACCCTGGGCTTCGTCAACTCGAGGTAGCGGCGCCAGAGCGGCGGCGCGCCCGGCGCGTAGTCCGATGTGGTCGCCACGGGATGCGCAGCCTAGCAGATCGCGCTGCGGCGCTGCCGAGGGCCTGGTTTATCGCACGCTCAAGGATCGCAGCAGCGCCAGGGTCGCGAGCAGCAGCAGCGCGGCGCCGGCGGTGTGCGCGGTGGCGAGCCACAGCGGGAATGCCTTGAGCACCATGGATATGCCGATGAGCAGCTGCAGGCCGAGCGCCCCGAGCACCGCCCAGGCGCGGAATCGCGCACCCGACAGCCCGCGGCGCCGCAACACGAACAGCGCCGCGAGCGTCAGTGTCACGGCCGTCAGCAGCGCGCCCAGGCGGTGCGTCACATGAATGGCGGTGCGCGCCGGGTTGTCGAGCACGCCGCCTTCATAATCGATGTTGAGACCGCGCCACAGCACGAAGGCGTTGCGGTAATCGCCGTGCGGCCACCAGCTGCCCTGGCAGGTCGGGAAATCCAGGCAGGCGACCGCGGCGTAGTTGCTGCTGGTCCAGCCGCCGAGCGCAATCTGCACGGCGAGCGCGGCAAGACCCACGAGCGCGAGCTGATGGGCACTCGCAATCGGCGAGGCGCCGCCGCCGCTGATCGCACGGCGGGCGCTTTTCAGGGCAGTAGCACCCCAGGAGCTTCTCGGCAGCGACAGCATCAGCCACCACAGCAGGCCGAGCGTGGTCATGCCGAACAACAGGTGCAGTGTCACGATGAGGGGCTTCAGCTGCCAGGTGACGGTCAGCATCCCCAGGATTGCCTGCACGATCACGGTCGCGAACAGCGCCAGCGCGAACGGCACGCTCACCGGCCGCTGGCGGCGCGCGCTGATCACGAGCACGGTGAGGCCCAGGATCACGAGCCCGAGGGCGCCGGCCGCATAACGGTGGATCATCTCGCGCCATGCCTTGCCGGGCACCAGCGGCCGGTCGGCATAAGCGGCTAGGGCCGCGGCGCTGTGCTCGGCGCCCAGTGGCGTGATGTGGCCGTAGCAGCCGGGCCAGTCGGGGCAGCCGAGCCCGGCAGCGGTCAGGCGCACGTACGCGCCGAACACCACTACGGTGAAGCACAACAGCACGCCTGCAACGGCCAGGCGACGCATCCAGCGGGCAACCTGCATGGTTGGAATGGACTCTCTCGCGACTTCAGCCGATGTGCGACAGCTTCAGCAGCTTCTTCAGGTCCCCGAGCAGCCCGTGAGGATCCCGGCGCGCATCGTAGCTCATCATGAGGTTGCCGAGCGGATCGACCACGAACAGCGAATGCTCGCGCCCCGGGGAGGGAAACTCGCGCAGCAGCGCCGTCCCGGCGGGGCCTGCCGCGTCCAGGACCTCGAGGCCCGCCTGCTCGCGTGCCAGGAGTTCGCGGGTGCAGCAGTCGCCGCTGGCGAGGAACACCCGCTCGAGGCGCGTCATGTCGTTGTTGAGCGCGAGGCGCGTCTGACGCATCACGTAAAGCGCCTGGCGGCAGGCGCTGTCGCAGGCGCCGTTGCCGATGTACACCAGGGACCACTTACCGCGAAACGGCGTCCCGTGCGCCGCGGCCGCGCCGCCGGGCTCTGGCGCCCCGGTGGCGAGGTGGAGGCTCACGCGCGGCAACGTGACCGGCGGCAGCGGCCGCGCCGGCGTGATCAGTACGCCGTGGTTGACGCGGCCCGCCGGGCGCCAGCCGCTGCCGTAGTAAGCGAACAACGCGATCACGAGCGGCAGCAGGAACAGTGCCGCGAGCCCCGCCAGGGTGCGCAGAGCGCGGGCGCGCAGCTGACTCGCGCGGGTGTTCATCCCGTCGGGGCAGCGTCGATTCTGCGCGTGCTCATGATCGCCCACGCAATGAGCGCCAGCGCCGCGAAGCTCCACCACTGGATGGCGTAGGAGAGGTGCCGCAGCGGGGCCATGCCGGGCGGCTGCCAGTCGCGCACGTAACCGAAGGGTGCCTGCGGGTCGAGCAGCAGAATGCGCGCCGCGAGCGGCGCGCCGATCGCGGCGCTGAGCTCACCGGCGCTCGGGTAACTCGTGACTTTCGGCCACGGAGCGCGCGCGTCGGGGGCCGCGCGGCCGCTGGCGAGCCCCGGGCTCGGAAGCTCCGCGATGCGTCCGCTGAGCGTCACGGGCGCGGCGGCCTCGAAGGCGATGTCCGGCAATCGCGCCCGACTGCCGGAGAACGGCACCCAGCCGCGATCAACCAGCAGCACCGCAGCGCCCGCGCGCGTGAAGGGCGTCAGCACTTCGTACCCGGAGCGCCCCCGGTAAGTGCGGTTGTCGAGCAGGAACTGGCGCGCGGCATCCAGCCGGCCCGTCACCCTCACGCGCTGGAACAGCGGCACATCGCTCACGGCGCCTGCGCCGAGCGCGATCATCTGGTCCGCGCCGCGCGCGAAGCGGGTCCACTGCTCCTGGCGCTGGAGGCCCTTGTGCCACTGCCACGCACCCAGGCGCACGAACAGCGCGCACAGCAGCAGCGCCGCGACCGTGAAGGCGGCCGACGGGGCAAACACGCGTCTCCCGAAGCTCAGCCCCCGCGACATGGGTAATTGCTCCGCGGCGCGCCGGCGTTGCTCCGCGGCGCGCCGGCGATACACTGCGCCCTACGCATGCAAGTGCTCGTCTGGCTGCTGATCCTGGCGAGTCTCGCGGGGATCGTTGCGAGCCTCGGCTTCGGGCTGTTTCATCTGTCGCGCGGCGGTGCCGACGATTCGCGCAAGATGGCGCGCGCCCTGACCATTCGCATCACCGTGTCGCTGGTGCTGTTTGCGCTGTTGATGCTGGCCTGGTACCTGGGGCTGATTTCGCCCCACACCCTGCAATCCGGCGGCGCCCCGTAGCGCTCATCTACAGCCAGTAGACGAAGATGAACAGGCCGAGCCACACCACGTCGACGAAGTGCCAGTACCAGGCGACCGCCTCGAACGCGAAGTGCCGATTGGCGGTGAAGTGCCCGCGCAACACCCGCAGCCAGATGACCGTGAGCATGATCGCGCCCACCGTCACGTGCAGGCCGTGAAAGCCGGTGAGCATGAAGAACGTCGAGCCGTAGATTCCGGTGGAGAGCCGCAGGCCCAGTTCCCGGTAGGCCTCGCCGTACTCGTGGGCCTGGAGGCCGACGAATGTGAATCCCAGCAGGAACGTCAGCGCCAGGAACAGCGCCAGCCGGCCGCGCCGGCCGGCGAGCAGCGCGTGGTGGGCGATGGTGACCGTGAGTCCGCTGGTGAGCAGGATCGCGGTATTGAGCGCGGGTATGCCGATCGCAGGAATGGTGCTGAAGGTGGAGTCGGCGCGGCCGCCGACGTGCGCCGGGCCGTTGGTCGGCCAGATGGCTTCGAACTGCGGCCAGAGGATGAAGTTGGTGAACTCCTTGACGCCCTCGCCGCCGAGCCACGGCACCGACAGCACGCGCGCATAGAACAGCGCGCCGAAGAACGCCGCGAAGAACATCACCTCGGAGAAGATGAACCACATCATTCCCATGCGGAACGAGCGATCGACCTGCAGGTTGTAGATGCCGTGCTGGTTCTCGTCGATGACGGTCGAGAACCAGCCGAAGAACATGTAGGCGAGCAGCACCGCGCCGGGCAGGAAGGTCCAGGCGCCGGCCCAGTCATTCAGATAGCCGATTGCCCCCAGCATGATGGCGAACAGCGCGATCGAGCCGCGGATCGGCCACGGACTGTGATGCGGAATGTAGTAGTGGCTGCTGTCGGGAGCGTGTGCGTTGGCCATGTGGGTTGCCTAGGGTCGCCGGGTGACGCGCGAGGATTCGTCGTAAAACGTGTACGCCAGTGTGATGAGATCGATATGGCGCGGCAGCGCCGGATCGATGAAGAAGCGCACCGGCATATCGCGCCCCTCGTTGAGCGCGAAGTGCTGGGGCGAGAAGCAGAAGCATTCGGTCTTGTGGAAATACGCGGCCACCTCCGAGGGCGAGATGTTGGGTACCGCCTGCGCCACCGTGTCGCGCCCGTTGAGGTTGTGCGCGTAGAACTGCGCGGTGTAGAGCTGCCCCGGATGCACCTCGATGGTGCGCACCACCGGACGGAACTCCCAGTTGCCGGCGCTGGCGACGTCCGCCAGGAATTCCACCTGCACGGTGCGATTCACGTCCGGGTGCTCGATCGCCGGCACGCGCTCGAGGAGCTTGCTCTGATCGCCGTAGCCGGTGACCGAGCACAGCACGTTGTACAGCGGCACCAGTGCAAAGCCGAACCCGAAGCTGCCGGCCGCCATGGCGAGCAGCTGCCAGAGCAGCTGGCGGTTTGCGCGCCGCGTGTCGCTCATTTCCAGCCGCGCACCAGTGTCATGACGATGAAGGCGAAGTAGAAGGCCGCCGCGATCAGCGCGAACAGCAGCGCGCTGCGCCGCACGCGCCGGCGCCGCCGCGCCTCATGCGGCGCTGCCGTGTGCAGACTGGTGAGGTGCGGCTGCATCAATGCGCCGCGCCGCGCGCGATGACCGAGTCCGACGGCGGCGTGGTCCAGGAGTGAAACGGCGGCGGCGAGGGCAGCTCCCACTCCAGTCCATGCGCGCCCTCCCAGGCCTTGTTGCCGACGCGCGCGCCGGAGCGCACGCACTTCCAGATGATGTACGGGAACAGCAGCTGCGCCAGGCCGAAGCCGAAACCGCCGATCGAGGACACCATGTTCCAGTCGGTGAACTGCACCGCGTAGTCGGGAATGCGGCGCGGCATGCCTGCCAGCCCGAGGAAGTGCTGCGGGAAGAACAGCACGTTCACGAAGATCGCCGACAGCCAGAAATGCCAGGTCGCGAGCTTCAGGTCGTACATGTGGCCGGTCCATTTCGGCAGCCAGTAGTACACCCCCGCCATGATGCCGAAGATCGACCCCGGCACCAGCACGTAGTGGAAGTGCGCCACGACGAAGTAGGTGTCCTGGTACTGGTAGTCGGCCGGCACCATCGCCAGCATCAGCCCGGAAAAGCCGCCGATGGTGAACAGGAACAGGAACGCCAGCGCGAACAGCATCGGTGGCTCGAAGGACAGCGAGCCCTTCCACATGGTCGCGGTCCAGTTGAACACCTTCACGCCCGTGGGCACCGCGATCAGCATGGTCGACAGCATGAAGAACAACTGCGCCGCGAGCGGCATGCCGACCGTGAACATGTGGTGCGCCCAGACGATGAACGACAGGAAGGCGATCGAGGCGACCGCGTACACCATCGCCTCGTAGCCGAACAGCGGCTTGCGGGAGAAGGTCGGAATGACCTCCGAGACGATGCCGAACGCCGGCAGGATGAGGATGTAGACTTCCGGGTGGCCGAAGAACCAGAAGATATGCTGGAACATCACCGGGTCGCCGCCGCCGGCCGCGGTGAAGAAGGTGGTGGCGAAGAAGTGATCGGTGAGCAGCATGGTCACCGCTCCCGCGAGCACCGGCATCACCGCGATCAGCAGGTAGGCGGTGATCAGCCAGGTCCACACGAACAGCGGCATGCGCAACAGCGTCATCCCCGGTGCGCGCATGTTCATGATGGTCACCACGATATTGATGGCGCCGAGGATCGAGGAGGCGCCCATCAGGTGAATCGAGAAGACCAGCATCGGGAAGGACGCCCCGGTCTGCAGCACCAGCGGCGGGTACATGGTCCAGCCGCCCGCGGGCGCGCCGCCCGGCACGAAAAACGATGACAGCAGCAGCGTGAACGCGAACGGCAGGATCCAGAAGCTGAAGTTGTTCAGGCGCGGCAGCGCCATGTCCGGCGCCCCGATCTGCATCGGGACCATCCAGTTCGCGAGCCCGGTCCACGCCGGCATGATCGCGCCGAAGATCATGATGAGCGCGTGCATGGTAGTGAGGGAGTTGAAGAACTGCGGATCGAAGAACTGCAGACCGGGCTTGAAGAGCTCGAGTCGGATGAGCATCGCCGCGCCGCCGCCGATGAAGAACATCGTGCAGGCGAAGATCAGGTACATGGTGCCGATGTCTTTGTGGTTGGTCGAATAGACCCAGCGGCGCCAGCCGTGCGGCTTGTGGTCTTCGGTCGCGTGGGAGGCGGCGTGTGACAGCGGCTCGGCCATGTGGGATTCTCTATGGGATGCGTTGGGACTGATCAGGAAGCGGTCGCGGCAGCGGCAGGTGCGGCGGCGGGCGTCACCGCGGGCGCGGCGCCGGGGGCGGCCGCCTGCTTTTGCTCAGCGGCCTTGTCCTTGAGCCAGGTCGCGAAGTCCGCTTTGGAGCGCACGTCGACCACGATGGGCATGAAGCCGTGATCGCGGCCGCACAGCTCCGCGCATTGGCCGCGGTACAGCCCCGGCTTGTCGGTGTCCACTCTGAACCAGGCTTCGTTCACATAGCCCGGGATCGCGTCTTTCTTGACGCCGAAGGCCGGCACCCACCAGGAATGGATGACGTCCGCGCCGGTGATCAGCAGCCGCACCTTGGTGCCGACCGGCACCACCAGCGGGTGATCGACGTTGAGCAGGTAATGCTCGACGGTGTTGGGATCGATCCCGGAGAGCAGCTCGCGTGCCGCATCGCTCTTGCGGTCGAGGCGCGAGTAGTAGGCCACGCCGTCGTCGAGGTAGTCGTATTGCCACCCCCACTGGAAGCCGGTGACCTTGATGGTGAGCTCGGTCTTGGTCTCGTCCTCGAGTTCCACCAGCGTGCGGGCCGCCGGCACCGCCATGGCGATCAGGATGATCACCGGCACCACCGTCCACATGAATTCGACCTTGGTGTTGTGGACCAGGGTGACGTCGGGGATCGCGCCCCTGGACTTGCGGTAGGCGATGATCGACCAGATCATCGCGCCGAACACCACGACGGCGATGGCGACGCACACCCAGAAGATCTCCATGTGCAGGTCGTAGATCTTGCGGCTGATCTCGGTGACCCCCCGGGGCATGTTGAGCTGGCTCCAGCCGGATTCGGCCTGCGCCGGCAGGCCGGCGCAGGCCGCAGCGGCAGCCAGGGCGAGAGGGGCGAGCTTTGCGCGAATCATCATTAACGTGCCTTACAGCGCACACCCCTTAGCGTCGCAGGCGGCGCACCTGAAATGAATCAGACCAGCTCCGACTGAAGGCCCGTTGGGGCCTACGGCCAGGAGGGCGACTCGTTGACGCGGCCGATGAGACGCTGCAAGCGAAGCGCCAATCCACGCCGCTCCTGTTCCGTGAGAAAGCTGCCCAGCTCGCATTGGCGACCGTGCGACTCGATGGTGAGCCGGCTCGGGTGCTGCTGAGCTTTGGGGCGGCGCAGTTTAACCTGCGCCCAGTGCCGCGGGAACACGACCCGCGCGCAGCGCTCGCGCACACTCGATTCGATGCTCACGTCGGCATCCGTCACGGTAATGGTCTGGCGGTGGAAGCGCCGCTCGAGGCACACCTTGAGCGCCCAGCCGAGCAGCGCCATCTCCAGCCCCGCGAACGGCAGGATCGGCCAGAAGCCCTTGCACGCGAGGAACGCGCCGACCCCACACGGGACGACGCAGGCGCCGGCAAAAAACACCTGCGCACCCCGCACACTGAGTGAGCAGTTCGGGCAGATCTCGATGCGCAGTGGTTCGCCGTCCACGGACGTCTCGATGGTAGCGCGCAACGGTCTTTATTCAAGGTTCCAGCCGCCGAAAGCTTATCGCCCTTTGCGCGAGCCGCGCCGCCGCCGCCTCGAGCGTGAGCGATGAAGCGGCCCCGGGCTCACAGGCCGCGACGGCGAGCGCGGGCTCACCGAGCAGCCGCTCGAGCGCAGCGAGATTCTCGGCGGTGCGCGCCATGGCGGGATCGACGCCGCTCGCGATCCAGCCGGCAAAGCTCACGCCTCGCGCCTCGATCGCGAGGCGCGTGAGCTGCGCGTGGTTCAGACACCCGAGCCTCACCCCGACGACCATGATAGTCGGCACCGCGAGCGCCCAGACGAGGTCCGCCATGGTCTGCCGCTCGCTGATCGGGGCGAACCAGCCCCCCGCGCCCTCGATCACGACCCAGTCCGCCTCCGCCGCCAGGGCCTCGAAATTCCGGTGGATCGTGCCGATATCAACCTCGATCTTGGCCTCTTTTGCCGCGATATGCGGTGAAATGGGCGGCTCAAAGCAATAGGGGTTGACCAGAGCGTAAGGGGTCGTTGTCTGCGCCGCCTCGATGAGGGCCAGGGCGTCGGCGTTGCGCAGCCCCTCGGGCGTGCGGGTGGCGCCGGAAGCCACCGGCTTCATGACCGCGACCCGGGCGCCGCGGGCCCGAAATCCGCGCGCCAGGCCGCACGCCACGACGGTCTTGCCCACTGCGGTGTCCGTGCCGGTGACGAAAATCCCCCTGCCTGTCATGGCCGGCCTGCCCGCCGGATCGAGCCGGGCGCAATGCGCGCTTCACCCGCTATGGCCGGTGCGGTGCGGCGCCCGGCCGCTCCCCAGCTCGCGCCGTAGATGACTTCGTAGGTGGCCGGCAGCCGATCATCGCGGCGCAACGCCTCGTACGCGTCCTGCATGCGCTTGAGGCGTGCCCGGCCCGCGAGCGCGCGCGGCCGCCCGGCCGTCACGTTGTGTGCGCCGATCGCCTTCAGATCGCGCATCAGTGACAGCGCATCGGGGTAGCCGACCTCGACACGATCCACATCGAGCACCGGCTCCATGAGACCCGCGCGCACCAGCGCATCACCGACCTCGTGCACGTCGACGAAGTGATTCACATGATTGTAGCCGTCGGCGCTCGCCCACGCGCCGCGCAGCTCGTGCAGCGTGTCCGGACCGAAGGTGCTGAAGGCGAAGAAGCCGTCGGGCTTGAGGACGCGGCGACACTCGGCGAGCGCCGTATCGAGCGGCTCGCACCATTGGAGCATCAGGCTGCTGAACACGACATCCACGCTGGCGTCGGCGAGTGGCAGGCGCAGCGCGTCCCCGCACACCCGCTCGAAGCGCCGCCACCACTGCTGATACCGACGCGCCTCGCGCAACATGCCGGGGGCGAGGTCGAGCGCAATCACGAGCGCGCGGCGGTAGCGGCGCTTGAGCTCGCGCGCGACGCGGCCGGTGCCGGCGCCCAGGTCGAGTACCACGCCAGGCGCGAAAGCAAACACGGCGAGCCGCTCGAGCAGCTCGGCGGCCACGCGCGCCTGCAGGCCGGCGGCGGCCTCATAGCTGGCGCTGGCGCGATCGAAGGACGCACGCACCCCTGCGCGGTCGAGGCGAAAGGCCCCGCCGAGCTCAGCCACGCAGGAACTCCGTGAGCAGCTGCGCGAAGCGTGCCGGGTTCGACAGGAACGGGGCGTGCGCGGCGCGCGCGAATTCGACGTAGCGCCCCTTGGGCAGCGCCGCCGCCAGCGCACGTCCCGCCGCCGTGCGCGTGATGCGGTCGAGGCGCCCGCCGATCACCAGCGCCGGCACGCGCACCAGCTCGAGCGCCGGCCGCAGGTCCCCTTCCTTCAGCCGCGCGAGCCCCTGCGCGAGCGCCTCCGGGCGCGCCGCTCCGTGCGCCTCCAGGGCGTGGCGCAGCGTCGCCAGCACGCGGGCGGCGGTGCGCGGGGCGCTGCCGCGTACCTGCAGCGCCAGGAACTCCCTCACCGCGCGCTCGCAGTCCGACTGCAATTGCCTCTCGAGCTTGCGCAGCAGCGCCGGCGCCGTGCCGCAGCGCCAGCCGGCAGCGGCGAGAAACTTCGGTGTCGTGGCGACCAGCGCCAGGCGCTCGACTGCCGCGGGCATGGCGGCCGCGAGATCGAGCGCGAACTGTCCCCCCAGGGACCAGCCGAGCAGCGCGTAGCGCTGCGTCAGCGGCGCGAGCGTCTCGTGCACCCGCCAGGCCTGCGCCGCCGGCGTGCTGGCGCGTGCGTCCCAGTCGCTCTTGCCGTGCCCGGGCAGATCGATGGCGATGACCCGGAAGCGGCTCGCCAGAGCGTCGGCGAGCTCATCCCACACCCTGAGGTTGAGACCCCAGCCGTGCAGCAGCACCAGGTCCCGGCCGCGTCCCCTCATCTCAAAGTTGAGAGCGCTCACGCTTCGAGGCTCCGCGCCCGCGCGCACGCGCGCGCCAGCTGCGCGACCAGCTCATCGACCTGGGCTTCGGTGTGCGCGGCGGACAGCGTGATGCGCAGGCGCGCGCTCCCCTGGGGCACCGTGGGCGGCCGGATGGCCACGACCCACAGGCCCGCCTCCTGCAACTGCCGCTGCGCGGCGAGCGCGGCGGCGGCGCTGCCGAGCACGACCGGCTGGATGGGAGTGGCGGAGTCCCCGAGCGGCACCTGCGCTTCCTTCGCGTGCCTGCGAAAGTGTGCGGTGAGCGCCAGCACGCGCTCGCGCCGCCAGCTCTCGGCCTGCGCCAGCTCGAGCGCCCGGCGCGTGGCGGCCGCCACCGGCTGCGGCAGCGCGGTGGTGTAGATATAGGTGCGCGCCGTCTGGATCAGGTACTCGATGAGATCGGCGCCGCCGGCCACGAACGCGCCGAACGAGCCGAAAGCCTTGCCGAGCGTGCCGACGAGCACCGGCACCTCCTCGGCACCGAGGCCAAAATGCTCGAGCACGCCGCGTCCGCTCGCGCCCACGACACCCAGGCCGTGCGCGTCGTCGACCACGAGCCACGCGTCCTGCGCGCGCGCGGCGCGCGCCAGCTCCGGCAGCGGCGCCAGATCCCCGTCCATGCTGAACACGCCGTCGGTGGCGATGAGCGCCGTACGGGCGCCGTCGGAGCCGAGCAGGCGGGCGGCGGCCTGCGGGTCGGCGTGGCCGTAGCGCCGCAGGACCGCGCCCGAAAGGATGGCGCCGTCGATGAGGGAGGCGTGGCACAGCCGGTCGAGCAGCACGCGCTCCCCGCGCCCCGCGAGCGCGCTCATCACCGCGAGGTTCGCCATGTAGCCGGTGGAAAAGAGCAGCGCGCGCTCGCGCCCGGTGAAGGCCGCCAGCTCCTCTTCCAGATGCTCGTGCTCGGCGCCGTGGCCGGTGACCAGATGCGAGGCGCCGCTGCCCGCGCCGGCGCGCGCCGCGCACCCGCTCATGGCCGCAGCGAGCGCCGGGTGGCGCGCGAGACCTAAGTAGTCGTTGCTGCTGAAGTCGACCAGCTCACGCCCGCCGGCGAGCGCCACCACGCGACTGTCCGGAGCCACGAATGCCTCGACGGTGGTGCGCCGGCGCTGCAGCTGCCGCTGCGCAAGCCGCGACAGCGCCGCCTCAAGTGCCGGTGCGGCTCGTTTCATGGCGAGCGGGCACCCTCGGTCTTCAGCTCGCCGCGCAGGCCGGGCCGTCGGGCGCGGCCGGGAGATCCGGGGTGGGCGTGTCGGGCGCGCGCGCTGCGCCCTCGGCGGTGAGTCCCAGCCGCTCGAACAGCCGCCGGTCGCGCTCGACGTCGGGGTTGCCGGTGGTGAGCAGCTTCTCGCCGTAGAAGATGGAGTTCGCCCCGGCGAGAAAGCACAGCGCTTGCAGCTCATCGCTCATGCCCTCGCGCCCGGCCGACAGGCGCACGTGGGCGCGCGGCATCAGCACCCGCGCGACCGCGATGGTGCGCACGAAATCGAACGGATCCACTTCGGCGGCGCCCGCGAGCGGGGTGCCGGGGACCTTCACGAGCTGGTTGATCGGAACGCTCTCCGGATGCGAGGGCAGATTCGCCAGCGTGCGCAGCAGCTCGGCGCGATCGGTGGGCGACTCGCCCATGCCGACAATGCCGCCGCAACACACCTTGAGTCCCGCCGCGCGCACCGCAGCGAGCGTGTCGAGCCGGTCCTGGTAGGTGCGCGTGGTGATGATCTCAGCGTAGTACTCGGCCGAGGTGTCGAGGTTGTGGTTGTAGTAGTCGAGGCCGGCCGCCTTGAGCTGGGCTGCCTGGGCGGGCGTGAGCATCCCGAGTGTCGCGCAGCTCTCGAGCCCGAGTGCGCGCACCTCGCGGACCATCTGCACGATCACCTGCAGGTCGCGAGCCTTGGGGGAGCGGTAGGCCGCACCCATGCAGAAGCGCGTCGCGCCGGCCGCCTTGGCGCGCGCGGCGTGCTCGCGCACCGCGGCGACCTCCAGCAGCGCTTCCGCGGCCAGCCCGGTGTCGTAACGCACGCTCTGCGGGCAGTAAGCGCAATCCTCGGGGCAGGCGCCGGTCTTGATGGACAGCAGCGTGCTCATTTGCACGGTGTTGGGTTCATGATGCGCGCGGTGCAGGCGCTGGGCGCGCAGGATCAGGTCCGTGAACGGCAGCGCGAACAGCGCCTGCACCTCGGCCAGCCTCCAGTCGTGCCTTACCTGACTCATGCGGTGCAGGACGATGCCCGAGCGCGCCCGCTCATGTCAACGAGACACAGCGCCGTGAGTCGACAATTGGTCATTCTGTGCTCATCGGCGCGGACCAGGCGGGCTGGGTGTTCAGATACGGCCGATAGGTCGCAATCAGCTCCTGCTCCATCTGCTCCCGGGTGGCCGGCAGCGCAACCACCATCGCATGGACGTGGCTGGCCCCCAGCCGGCATGCCGGAAGCCACTGCTCATGATCCTGCAGCCGGGTCTTGAAGCTGTCAGTGATGCCTACGTAATAGGCATGCCACAAGGCGTCAGCCTGGATACCCGCGAAGATGTAAACGCCCGCTTCGTCGTTCCAGTCCGCTTCCATCGACAGGACGTGGAACGCATGCGCTCCCCAGTTGACCGTGTTCGCCATCGACGTCAGCGGCCCAGCAGGTGCAGGATCAGGGCGAGCGCGACGGCGAGCGCCCCGAGCGCTGCGATGAGCACGCCGGCGGCCGCGCAATCCTTCGCGATGCGAATAGCGGGGTGGTCCTGCGGGTGCAGCCCATCGGCGAGCCCCTCGATCGCGGTGTTGAACAGCTCGGCCGCCATCACCACCGCGCTCGCCAGCAGCACCAGCGCCCACCACAGCGCGCTCGGGCGCAAAATACCGAGCGCAGCCAGCGCGGCTGCGAAAGCCATCAGCTGCACCTGCAGGCTGCGCTCGGTGCGCACGGCGTGCGCGAGTCCCTGCAGCGCGAAGCCGAGGCGCGCGCGGAACGATTGATTCTTGTAAAGACTCATAAGCTACGAGCCGACACCCCTGTTCCCCGGAGCTTACCCGTGCCGATCCGCTGCCGCACCGTGTTGTCCGCCGCCGTCGCGCTGCTGCTCGTGTTGGGGGCGGCGTCTCCCGCCCGCGCCGGCGGTGGCCCGTTGGGGATCGACCATCGACTGAGCTACGACAACAGCGGCATCTGGGCGCGCTCCAACCAGAACGCGCTGATCGCGGTGCTGCTGGTGGGCGAGGTGGGTGGCGCGCTCTGGGAGGGCGGTGAAGAGCGCTTCGGTCGCACGCTGTGGCAGTCGATCGATGCGACGGTCATCGGCGGGGTGTCCTCGGAGGTGTTGAAGCGGGTGTTCTCGCGGCAGCGCCCGGACCGGACTTCCGACCCCAACCAGTGGTTCAAGGGCGGCGGCAACCAGAGTTTTCCC
>Ga0210394_10002288_pt1 | contig 26667 bp, 24 predicted proteins | sample IncBWC12MmetaG_FD_160121 | JGI IMG/M metagenome (GOLD analysis project Ga0210394, IMG submission 160121) | Forest soil microbial communities from Barre Woods Harvard Forest LTER site, Petersham, Massachusetts, United States - Inc-BW-C-12-M | ecosystem: Environmental > Terrestrial > Soil >...
AAAGGCATGAGCAGGGCGGGAAATACCCGACGACCCCGTCGAGTCGCCCCTGTCAAGTCTGGGCAACTTGCTGGTTTTTCTTGACGCTTTCAAGGCCAAGGGTGGGTGGGGTGCCTTTGCCGTCCCCGTCATTCCGGGGCGACGCCAACGGGTCCGCGCAAGGCGCGGCCCGATGACAGGCTCCGCGTCGAACCCGGAATCTCGAGATTCCGGGTCTGGTGCTAACGCACCATCCCGGAACGACGGCGCTTGCCTTCGTCATGACGGCGCCAGCTCCCCGTCATTGACGCATTGCGAAGAATTCGCCTAATAATCCCTCCTTAACATGTGCGCGCTCTCGCGCCTCCTCCATCAGGTCTAGTTTCATGAAAAAGGTATATCCCGACGCCAAATCGGCACTCGAGGGCGTCCTGAAGGACGGCATGATGATCATGTCGGGCGGCTTCGGCCTGTGCGGCATCGCCGAGACCCTGTCGGATGCGATCCGCGATTCCGGGGTGAAGAATCTGACGGTCGTTTCCAACAATGCCGGCGTCGACGGCATCGGGTTGTCGCGCCTGCTCGAGACGCGCCAGATCAAGAAGATGATCTCGTCCTATGTCGGCGAGAACAAGCTGTTCGCCCAGCAATATCTCGCCGGCGAGCTCGAACTCGAATTCAACCCGCAAGGCACGCTGGCCGAGCGCATCCGCGCCGGCGGCGCTGGCATTCCGGCCTTCTACACCAAGACCGGCGTCGGCACGCTGATCGCGGAAGGCAAGGAAGAAAAGGTTTTCGACGGCGAGAAATACATCATGGAGCGCGGGCTGTTTGCCGACCTCGCTATCGTCCACGCCTGGAAGGGCGACACATCAGGCAACCTCGTCTATCGCAAGACCGCGCGCAATTTTAACCCGATGATGGCGACCGCCGCCAAGATCACGGTCGCCGAAGTCGAGCATCTCGTGGAGGCCGGCGAGATCGATCCGGACCACATCCATACGCCCGGCATTTTCGTCCAGCGCATCATCGAGGTCGGTTCGGCCAAGAAGCGCATCGAGTTCCGCAACACGCGCCCGCGGCCCGCCGCCTAACCCGATTTCTTAAGGAGCTCCCTATGGCCTGGACCCGCGAACAGATGGCCGCCCGCGCCGCCAAGGAATTGCGCGACGGTTTTTACGTCAACCTCGGCATCGGCATCCCGACGCTGGTTTCCAACTACATTCCCGACGGCATCGACGTCTCCTTACAAAGCGAGAACGGCATGCTCGGCATGGGGCCGTTCCCCTATGAGGACGAGGTGGATCCCGACCTGATCAATGCCGGCAAGCAGACGGTCAGCGAATTGCCCTCGACGAGCTATTTCTCCTCCGCGGAGTCCTTCGGCATGGTGCGCGGCGGCCACATCGACCTTTCCATTTTGGGCGCGATGCAGGTCGCCGAGAACGGCGACCTCGCCAACTGGATGATCCCCGGCAAGATGGTGAAGGGGATGGGCGGGGCGATGGACCTCGTCGCCGGCGTCAAGCGCGTCGTGGTGGTGATGGAGCATTCCGCCAAGGACGGCGCGAAGCTTCTGAAGAAGTGTACCCTGCCGCTGACCGGCGAGCGGGTGGTCGACATGGTGGTGACCGATTTGGCCGTCTTCACCATCGACAAGAACGGCAAGGACGGCATGGCGCTGATCGAACTCGCCGACGGCGTCACGCTCGACGAGGTCAAGTCGAAGACCGAAGCCGAGTTTCGGGTGGCGCTGAAGAACACGTGAGCGCGGTCGGTGGTTATCGTCGTCCCCGCGAAGGCGGGGACCCATAACCACAGGACTCTGTATTTGGCAAAGCTGGCGCTCCAGCTCGGCCCAAAACTGAGATCGGTGGTTATGGGTCCCGGCTCGCGCTTTCGCTTGGCCGGGACGACAGTAGTTTTTGTGGCGCGATCACGCCCTCACGCCGTCGCTTTCGCCACATCCTCCAGCCCGCGGTTGCGCGGCTCGACGCCCCAGGCCCACACCACCACGATCTGGATCACCACGAGAGCGATCATCAGCCAGACCACGCCCGGCAATTTGTAGGACGTCATCAACGCTAGCACGATGAAGGGCGAGACCACGGTCGCGCCCCGTCCGAACATGTTGCAGATGCCGTTGGCGCGAAGCCGGATCTCGGTCGGAAACAATTCGGGCGTATAGACCCCGTACAGGATCGCGGTCTGCACGTAGATCGCGACGATCAGCACGAAGCCGACGGAAAGCACGATCGCAGGATCCGCCGTCGCATCGAAGAGGGCATAGATGAAGCCCGCGACGATGGTGATGACCGAGGCGCCGATGATGCTCATGCGCCGCCCGACCGCGTCGGAAAGATAGGCGCCGAGCGCGCATCCGACCAGCGAGGCCGCCGACAACACCAGCGTGTAGGCGAGCGAGTTGGCGATGGTCAGTCCCTGGCGCAGGAAGAATTGCGGCAGGAAGATCACAAAGCCGAAGATCAGGGTGTTGATCGTGACCAAGACCCAGGAACCGACGATCATGCGTTGCAGGAGCGGCGGCCGCACCATGTCGATCGCGGCCGCGGGTTTGACGGCCGGCGGAATCACCACCAGCGGCAGCGGCTTGCCGAGGGATGCCTCCTTTTCGATCGTTTGCATCAGCGCCTCGGCTTCCTCGCTGCGGCCTTTCGATTCAAGCCAGCGCGGCGACTCGGGCAAGTTCTTGCGCAAGTACCAGACGACGAGCGAGCCCAGCCCTGCAATGACGAACATCGGCCGCCATCCGAAATTGGGGATCACGAGATAGCCGAGCAGCGAGGTCACTGGGAAGCCCGCGACCACCACGAACGCCATCATCGACAGCCAGCGCCCGCGGGTCGCCGGCGGAACGAATTCGGTCAGCGTCGAATAGCCGACCACGATTTCGGCGCCCAAGCCCAGGCCCTGCACGAAACGGCAGGCGATCAGCTGGTTCATGTCCTGCGCGAAGGCTGCCGCCAGCGAGGCGAGGCCGAAGATCAACAGGTTGATCTGGTAGGTGAAGCGGCGGCCGAACCTGTCGCCGACGAAGCCGGTGACGAGAGCGCCGATCGTCATGCCGACAAAGGTCAGCGAGAGGAATTGCGAATTTTGCGCGGCGGTCGAGAATTCGGACTTGATGGTCGAGGCCAGCACGCCGCCGGCGACATAAAGATCGTATCCGTCGAAGAACATTCCGGCGCCGACCAGCCAGAAGATCCGATAGTGAAACGGCGAGATCGGAAGCCGGTCGAGGCGCGCGCCGGCGTTTATTGCAAGAGCCATGAAGTGTCCCCCCTTTTGAAACGCGCCGCCTTGGCTGGCCGGCATTGCTTGTTGGTTTAGTTGCAGTCGCGAAATACCACGTCAAGCGAGAAGGCTTGAAAAACGCGGATTTTGATCTATCACTCGCGCTACTGTCATCCGACCACGGTCGTCGTGGCGTTTTCGATCCAACAAGGAGCGGCCGGCATGGACCGTTTGTTCGCCAACGGCACGGTCAACGCGGCGCAATCCGAACAAGGATCACGTCCAGAATCACGTCAAGCATCGGGCAAGGCGCCGGTGCTGTTTCTGTTTCACTCGCTATTGTCGGACCGGGCGAGTTTTGACCTCATTGTGCCGCAGCTTTCAAAGTCGCATCGCCTGATCGTTCCGGAATTGCCGGGCTTTGGCGGCTCGAGGGCCGCCGACGCCGGCCTTGCCGCGGTCGCCGACCGGATGGCGGAAGCGGTGCACGATGCCGCCGGCGGCGACGAGGCCATCGTGCTCGGCAATGGCTATGGCGGCTTCGTGGCGTTGCAAATGGCGATTCGCCATCCGGCGATTGTAACAAAACTCATTCTGGCTGATTGCGGCGCGGCGTTCTCGCAAGCCGGGCGCGAGGCGTTTCGCACCATGGCCGCCGTCTCCAAAGCCAAGGGATTGGCCGCGATCACGGATGTCGCGATGCGCCGGCTGTTTGCGCCGGAGTTTCAAGCCGCCCATCCCGATCTGATGCGTGATCGCCGCGAGGCCTTCTTGAAAACCGACCCGGAAGTGTTGCAGGCGGCATGCGCGCAGCTGGCCGAGCTCGATCTTCGTCCTGAACTGTCGAAGGTCAAAATGCCGGTGCTGGTGCTCGTCGGCGAACATGACGAGGCGACGCCGACGCCGATGTCGCGCGAATTGGCGGCGCTGCTGCCGGATGCGCGATTGAAAATCATCCCGGGCTGCGCCCACGTTCCCCAGTTGCAGGCGCCCGAGGTTTTCCTGGACGCGATCGGCGATTTCCTCACCAGCGCTCACGCCGCGGCGTAAGGCGTCTCGGCGGTCACTTACGAAGCGGATTTCGCGGCGGTGTCAATCATCGCCCGCCGACACGGGGCTGGTCGACGGCCGGCATCGACCTCGCGCTGGCGTTGGTGGAAGAGGATTTCGGTCTTTTGACCCATCTCGGACGTTGGCTCCAACCGCCGCGGCGTCTATGCTCTGAAGAAACCGGTTATTCGCCTTGGGGCCTTTCTTTCGGAATCGACGGGCGTCAAAATTGGCCGATCTCGAACGAACCATCGCTGAACTCGAGCAGCGGCTGCAGGCCAGCCTCGTCGAACGCGACGAGCTTGTGCGGCAGCAGGCTGCGACGGCGGAGGTGCTTGCAGCCATCAACAGCTCAGGTTTCGACCTGGATCGTATTCTGCAGATCCTTGTCAGCACCGCAGCTCGGCTCTGTAACACGGGCCCGGCTAGCATCTTTCTTCTCGATGGCGACGTCTACAGATTTCGGACCGGTCAAAACGTGACGGAAACCTTTCGTGAGCACGAAAGGAAAACCGAGATTCGTGCGGGCCGTGGGCTACTCGTTGGACGCGTCGCAATCGAAAAGGGTGTCGTGCAAATAATCGACGCACTTGAGGATGTCGAGTATGAAGACAAAGAGGCGGCTTCTGATAACAATTATCGGTCGATGCTGGGAGTGCCTTTGCTGCGGAACGGAGAACCAATCGGTGTCTTTGCCCTGGCGCGGACTCATGTCGAGCCGTTTAGTGAAAGCCAAATCAAGCTGGTTTCAACTTTCGCCAATCAGGCAGTAATCGCGATCGAGAGCGCGCGGCTGTTCAGCGAGGTACAGGATCGCACGCGCGAGCTTTCGCGCTCGCTGGACGACCTGCGCGCCGCGCAGGATCGCCTGATCCAGACCGAAAAACTTGCCTCGCTCGGCCAGCTTACCGCAGGCATCGCCCATGAGATCAAGAACCCGCTCAATTTCGTCAACAATTTCTCCGCGCTATCGACAGAATTAGTCGGAGAAATGAACGATGTGCTTGCGGAGGCTACTCTCGACAAGAAGACGCGGGGCGAACTGGACGAATTGGCGCAAATGCTGAAAACCAACCTTGAGAAGGTTGTTCAGCATGGCAAGCGCGCGGACTCCATCGTGAAAAACATGTTGCTGCATTCTCGTCAGGGTTTCGGCGAGCATCGTCCGTCCGATATCAACGCGATTGTGGATGAGAGCCTGAACCTGGCCTATCACGGTGCACGAGCAGAAAAGACGGGATTTAATATTACGATGCAGCGCAATCTTGATCCGTCGGTCGGCGTGGCGGATATCTATCCGCAGGAGATCACGCGCGTCTTGCTCAATTTGATCTCAAACGGAATCTACGCGACAACGAAACGCAAAGCGGAAGCTGGTGACGGCTTCGAGCCAACGCTGACCGCTACAACGAAGAATCTCGGTGACAAGGTGGAAATCCGTATCCGCGATAATGGCACCGGAATACCTACGGAAGTAAAGGGGAACATATTCACTCCCTTCTTCACGACCAAACCGGCGGGTGAAGGCACGGGACTTGGTCTTTCGATGAGCCACGACATCATCGTGAAACAACATGGGGGCATCATTGACGTCGATACCGCGCCTGACGCATTCACCGAATTCAGGATTGTCCTGCCGCGTGCCAGGGCATCTCTTATCAAGCCAGGAGAACATAAGTGAGCTTACTCATTCTTGTGGTCGATGATGAGCCGGATGTCGAGGCGCTGTTCCGCCAGCAGTTCCGGCGCGAACTCCGCGCTGGTCGCTTCGCAATGGAATTTGCGCAATCGGCCCCGATGGCCCTTCAGCGCATTGCCAATGCGGGCGAGGAGTCTCTCATTCTGATCCTGTCCGACATCAACATGCCGGGGATGAGTGGTCTTGAGCTTCTTCCCAAGGCAAAGGCCATTCGACCCGACGTTCCGATCGTTATGATCACTGCCTACGGCGATGCGGAGACCAAGCGCCGGGCACTTGAGAATGGCGCGGAGGCGCTTTTGACCAAGCCGATCGATTTCGGGACGCTGCGTAGTGAGATCGATAGTCGCGTGGAGCGCGCAGCTTAGCCGGTCGAAATTCACCTGAATTGCTGCGGTGCATGAGTCTCTTGTTGGCACGAAGCAGACACGTCGCGATGACCGTGTTGAGTCCGTTACGAGCGCTAAAGCAGACATCGCTGCGCCCTGGTAGGGTCGGACAATATCGAGCGCAGCCTTTGGCCTAAGGTTTGGTGTCCAGCGTTGCCGAGAAGGTTCGGCCGTCCACATCCGTGAGCCGAATGAATTTTGCCTGAGAAGTAGCACCGGAGGCAGGCGGGGGCAGTGTCACCGTGGCGGCAGCCCCCATCGAAGCTCGGATCCCGAAAGGACCGGGCGTGAACTTGTTGTAGGCGTAATCGTTCGCGAAATCGCTCTTTGGCAAAGCCGAGAGAGCGGCCGCGTCGTAATGCGCCAATGGCTGGTTATGAGCGCCGAGCAGATCGGCCGCAACGACGTGCACCGGCGCCTCAGGCGTACCGGCATCGAGATAGACGTGGAAGCGGACGGAGCCGTTGGGCAGCGATCCGGCGTCGCTGAGCGTGAGATGATGCTTCGTCGGGCTGACCGGTCCACCGTGGAACGGTGTCACCACCGAGCCACGGTAGTAGCTGTAGGTCCCGATATCGAACACCAGCACGAAGCTGAGTACCGCGAGCGCCAGGTTGCGGAAGGCAATGTCCTTGAGCGGTAACGGCAGGCTTCCCGCCATCCAACGAAACCAGTTCTTTTCTGCCAACGCGGGATTGCGCCGGATCAAAACGTTATCGATCGAATAGGCGCCACCGCCGCCGAGCAGCAGCGTCGCGCCCATCGCGAGGTTGCAGGCCGCCATGGTCCATTCGTCGATGCAGGTCGCGCCCTGCCAGCCGAACATCGCCATCAGCAGCACGGAAAAGCCCATCGAGACCAATGCGGCGACTCGGGTCAGGGCTCCAGCCATCAGCATCGCGCCAACGACCAGTTCGGCGGCGCTGAACAGGATCACGCCGGCATAGAGCAGCCAGAAGTGGTGCAGCATGAAGCTGATGACGTGGTCGGTGCCGAACAGCGCCCCAGGCGTTGCGGTCTGAAACTTGTTCGCCATCCAGGTCGGCGCGTCCGGGTTGAGCTTTGAGGGGGCGTAGATGAAGCGCCGGGAGCCGCCGCCCCAGTAGATGAAGCCTTGAATGATGCGGACCGACAGCAACGCAAGCGCGGCTGTGCGCCATAGGCGTTGCGCCTCGGTCAGGCCAACGGCATTGTTGAGCGATCGCGCGACGTTGGATGCGGATGTGAAAGACAGAGTGGACATGGGTGCATTCTCCTCGAACGATCAGCCGGCCGAAGCAGCTGTGGTGAACGGCTTGAATCCGTAGCGCTCGAAAATCGAAAGTGCTGCGGGCGAACGGATGAACGACAGCCAGAGCCGAGCCGCCTCCGCATGCGCCGCCCCCTTCACCTCCGCGCCGGCATAGATCGCGGTTGTGTTCTGCGCGGACGGGATGTCGACATGGCTGATCGGATTACCGATCCGCTCCTGGAAGATCGCTTCTGATTGCCAGGTGACGCCCGCCCGTGCGCGTCCCTGCATCAGGAAGAGCGGCGTTTGTCGATGATGGATCTGGGTCAGAACCGTGCTCCCGTCGGCGACCTTCGTCTTGTAGACGGTCGCGGCCAAGACGTTGCCGCCGGCTTTCTTCAGCGACGCCTCGATCTGCCGGGCGATACCTTCGAACTCCGGATTTGGCATGGCCACGTGGAGATCGGGCCGCGCCAGATCGGAGAGACCTTTGACATGGCCCGGATTGCCCGCCGGCACCATGATCGTCAGGGAATTGGTCACGTAAGGAACGGCGGGACCGGTCAGTACGCCCTGATTGATAAGGTCCTCAACCTTCTTGAGCCCGGCAAAATAGGCATCCGGCTTGGCGGTCCAGGTCAAGTTGCCCGAGGTGACGGTACCGCCAGCCTCGGTCTGCTTGACCAGCAGGCCCGGCGGAAGGGTTTCCCAGTTAATCCTGCCTTTGAACTCGGGATGCTGTTGCTCGAAGGCTGTGACCAGCGGCGCCATAGCAAAGAAGTAATTGCCACCGACATAGAGCACGAGTTTCGGGTCGGACAAATTGCCATGGAAATCGGCGAGGTCGTCTACCTGAGGAACCGTGAATGAAAGCCCGCGCTGGGTCGCGTCGTTGTTCTCTCCGTGCTGCCAGGGCGGGAAGATCGTATCGCTTTGGACTGGCTCCGCGGCGCGTGCGGCGAGCGGCAGAAAGAGGGCGGCGGCCAGTACGGCGGCGGTAAGGGCTGTCTTGCGCATCTGTGCCTCCTCACGCCGCATAGTGAAAGCCGACCTGCTGCAGCTCCGGAATCGTCGCAACGATTCCGGGGGTCAGCACGACGCCGTCGATGAGATGGTTGGTGAGCTCGGCTGCCACCGCCTCGTGCGAGGCGTGATCCGGATTTTTGCCGGAAGCGATCAGCTTTGAAGCGACTTCCCAGATCGCGTTATGGCAAGCCAGGAAGACGACGCCGCGATCCTGCAGCGCCGGGATGGTGTCGCCGTCCGACCCGAACACGCTTTTGGGATTCTCACGTTGCGCGAAATCTGTTGGCACCGCCTTGGAAATCGCCAGCGTGTTGGTCTGGAACCTGGAGCCGGCAAGCGCCCTGAGTTCGTACTTGTCCCACATCGGCTGGTCGAGCAGGGCAAGGTGAGCCGTACCGTGCGTAGCGGAGACGGCAAAAAAATCCTTGTGTCCGAAGGAGAAGATCTGCGCATTGATCGAGTTACGCATCAGGTTGAGCCAAGGACCGGCGATGTCGGTGTTGTCCCACACCTGCTTGCGCGTTCCGCGATACGCGATGAGCTCCGTGAGTGCTTCGTCATCCCAGAAGCCGGAATGCTGAAGAATCATCGGCACGGTCTTGAAATCGCGTCGGCGAGCCGTGCGACGCAACCGATCCATCAACTCAGAAAGCCTCCTGGCACCGGACGGGATGATGCGCTCGGTCGTAGTCGCGCGCGAAGGACTAGCAGCAACCGCAGCGGCGCCGACCGCCAACGCGCCGAAGCCGACAAGAGCAGTGCGCCGTGAGTTATCGATCGTCATTCGTTTATCCTTAAGTTGCACGCTGCGGCGAACAAATGCAGCATTCTCCGGCAAATCCGCCTTCTGCTTGTGACGTAAGGACTGGCGGGAGGTGGGTCCAATTCAACTTTTGGATCGATCTGATCGCTTCAGTTGATGAAACGATGTGCGATTTTCTAATTCGCACGACCTGCGCGCGCCGGTACTCGGCCGGACAATCTCGGCAGGTCATGCATGCCGATGAGGTGGGCGAATAGGACGTAGTGTGCCGCCGCGCAGGAGTTCGGAAATGGCACAAAGCGGACGTGGTCGATCTCAGGCCGATCGACTTCCGCTTTTGACCCGACTGCGACATCAGGACTGCCAGCGAACTTAAGAAGGGGGAGCTGCGACTAAGAGGTATTGGGAGGATTTGATGGCGACCATGATCCGCCACTTCAAGGGCCGGCTGTTGCGATATGATCTACGCTCGAGGTTACCCCAAGGGGACATCCGCATAATGTCAATTCTGCGAGGCACGCTGGCGGCTCTCACCTTCACATCGACGGTTTGGTTGGCGGCGGCGCCGGCTGCGGCCGACGATGTCGATACGTGTGAAAAGGCATCTGGCGACGAGGCCATAGCCGCGTGCACAGGTGCGATCAATTCCGGTCGATATAGCGGCAGTCAGCTTGCTTCGCTTTTTAACATTCGTTGCTTCGAGTGGAACGGAAAGCAGGAAAGCGACAAGGCCATTGCAGATTGCAACCAGGCCATCCTGCTTAATCCGAACGGCGCAAATGCGTTCTTCAACCGCGGCCGCGCCTATAATCGCAAAAGCCAATACGATCGCGCCATCGAGGATTATAACCAGGCGATCCGGCTTAATCCGAACGACGCAAATGCGATCAATAACCGCGGCAACGCCTATAATAAAACAAGCCAATACGATCGCGCCATCGAGGATTACAACCAAGTAATCCGGCTTGATCCGAGCGACGCAGATGCATTCAGCAACCGCGGCGCCGCTTATAAAGGCAAAGGCCAATACGACCGCGCCGTCGAGGATTATAACCAGGCGATCCGGCTTAACCCGAACGACGCAGTTGCGTTCTACAATCGCGGCGGGGCCTATGACGAAAAAGGCCAATACGACCGCGCCATCGAGGATTATAACCAGGCGATCCGGCTTAACCCGAACTACGCAACAGCGTTCTATAACCGTGGCGCATCATGGGCACGAAAGAACGATCTGCAACGCGCGCTGGCGGATTTCAAGAAGTTCTCCGAATTGGCCCCGTCCGATCCGGATGGTCCCGAGGCAGTTGAGCGCGTCACAAAGGCGTTGAGCGGCCGGTGACAAGTTGTCTTTTTGATCCGCCATCGACCATAGACAGTTTACAACATCGAACGATCCGATGTCGCAGTATGGCACTCAACGGACATGATCAGCCTCGCTAACGATCATCGCAGGCTGCGCCCACGTTCCCCCAGTTGCAGGCGCCCGAGGTTTTCCTGGACGCGATCGGCGATTTCCTCACCAGCGCTCACGCCGCTGCTTAAGCCGTCTCGGCGGCCACTTACGAAGCGGATTTCGCGGTTGCGTCGATCATCGCGAGCTGCTCGGCGGCGACGAGATCGAACGGCTCAAAACTTTGTTCCGCGCGAGCCAGGATCACGGCGCCCTCGCAGGCGGCGACAAGGCTCGCCGCGAGCGCGCGGGCTTTCTTCTTCGGTATTCCGCCTTCGGCAAACAGCGTAGCGAGCCGCTCGCGCCAACTCTTGAGGATCTCGGCCGCGCGATCTCTCAAGGCTTCCGATTCCGACGCGACCGTCACGGCAACGACCGCGCAGCCCGCCGAAAAATCCGATCGCGCAAGGACCGTGCGCCACAACGACAGGAAAGCTTCTGCGACCTCGCGCGCCGGCTTGCCGGACAGGCGATCGAGCACGCCCAGCGCCTGGTTTCCGGCATGTTCGAGTGCCGCCAGAACCAGCTCGTCCTTGCCGTCGGGAAAATGATGATAGAGCGAGCCGCGGGGCGCGCCGGACGCTTCGAGGATCTCGCTAAAGGACGCGCCTTGCAGGCCTTTTTTGGCGAGCAGCACCGCCGTGCGCTCGATCATGGTTTGCTTGATGTTAGGAGCCAATCGCCGTGCCTCTTGACTATATCTATTGACTATGACGATTGTCATAGTAGTCTATGACGGTCATCATAGTCCCATCCAAGGAGTCCCGTCGATGCCGATGATCGATATCTACGCCACCGCAGGCACCTTTAGCGACCCCCACGCTTTGGCCAGGGACGCCGCCGCAACCGTGAAGTCGATCGAGCAGGTGCCCGACATTCCCATGTTCCGCAAGAACACCGCGGCCTTCGTGCATGAGCTCAAGGCCGGCGCGCTGTCGAACGTGGACGGAGATTCCAATTACGTTCGCGTTCAGGTCCTGACCAATGAAGGCGCGCTCGACCGCGCCAAGCAGATCGCCGTGGTGCGCCAGTTGACCGACCTTGTTGCCGCGGCGGCGGGCGACGACAGCCTCAAGCAGAGGACGTGGGTTCTTCTCACCGAAGCGGTGGAAGGAGGCTGGGGTCTTTGGGGTCACGCGCACACGAACGGAGAGATCGTCACGGCCGCCAAAGACCAGATCGCCAAGCTCAAGGGCCAGTAGAGCCGCTCGCTCGACCTGCCGGCCGCGGCACCGCTGAACCTCCTCTTACCGGTGGAGGGTACGCAGCGGCTGCCGTGGCTCGTTGCCTTCAGCCTTTGCCGGAGCGCTGGCTGAGGTTGGATTGCCCCACCACGCCATCCCGGTCGCGTTGCTGTTTTCAATATCGGAGCGGAGGCAGGACAGCTGATCTTCGTGGCTGCGATGCTGTGGTTGATCTGGCTATTACAATACGCAGCGTTACTGTTCCCAGAGGTGGCTCTCGTTAAGCGGGCATTTGACCGGCTCGACGGTGCGATCGCCTACGGGATAGGTGGGGTCTCTGCCTACTGGTTGATTGAGCGGACGCCCGGCTTTTTTGCCTGACGATCGGCTATGGGAAACAGCACAATGGCGGTTTTCAATCTTCTACGCGACACCAGATCCGTTTACTTGGCGCTGCTAGCCGTCCAGATCATCGGAGCGATGTTCCTGATCGCAACCGTACTGCCCGATTTCAGGCAATTGGCACGTTATCCCGGTGAACAACTGCCGTACATGCGGGGCGATGATTTCGCCTTGATCGTCGCTCTCGTCATCATGCAGGTTGCGTACTGGGTTCGTCTGCAGCGCGTTCCAATTCCGTATCACGGTTCGAGTATAATCCTCAGCCACATATTTCTGTTTCTGGGGCGCCTTAGCTTCATCTTCGGTGGGACATTGTTCGCCGTCGTCTTCTTCAGGCATGTTCCGGAGCTTGGGCCAAGCGCCGATGCCTGGCTGATGGCGCGCCGCGGGCTGCTCCTGGTTGGAATGCTATTCGTGCTGTTCTGCTTCACGCTTGAACTGGAACGGCTTGGGGCCGCGCTGGGGAGCAAACAACACAACTAAGCAACCAAGTCCGCACCGACTCGGTAGATGTGGCGCCAAGCCTCAGGTTTTCGCCATCGCCCGCGAAAACACCACCTCGACCAGCGTCCCGGAACGCGTGCCCGTCTTGATATTGAACTGGGCGCGATTGGCTTCGACCAGCGCTTTCGTCAATGACAAGCTGACCGCGGCCTCCGGCGACTGATCCGGCGCGCCGCCTTGGTTGCGGAACGGCTCCATCGCGGCGGCCACTTCGTTGTCGTTGAGCCCAAGGCCGCTATCGCGGATCCGCAACGCCACGTCTCCGAAATCGGTCAGCGCGGTGGAAACAATGACCTGTCCGCCGGCATTGGCGAGATGGATCGAGTTGCCGATCAGGTTCATCGTGATCTGGCGCAACGCATGGCTGTCGGCCACGACCGGCGGCAGCATCTGCGCCAGCGAGGTTCGGATGATGATGCGCTCGCGGTTGGCCTGCGGCTGCATCACCGCGACGCAGCTTTCGACCAGGTCGTTGAGATTCTGGTCGGTGAAGGCGAGGTCGAGCTTGCCGGTCTCGATGCGGCTGATGTCGGTGAGCTCGTCGAGGACCGCGATCACCCGTTCGCCGGAAGCGCGGACGTCCTTCATGTATTCGACATAGCGATCGTTGCCGAGCGAACCGAAGCGCTCTGCGATCATCACCTCGGCAAAGCCGATGATGGCATTGAGCGGGGTGCGAATTTCGTGGCTGATCCGCGCCAGCAAGTCAGCCTTGGCGTTGGCGGTGCGCTCTGCGAGCCGGCGCGCCTCGCGCAATTCGCGCTCGCTCTTCTTGAATTGCGTCAGGTCGTGGAACACGGCGAAGAAGTTCGGACCATGCGCCTGCGTCCGTCCCATGGTCATCGATAGCGGAATAGGGCCGCCGCCGCGGACGCGGCCGAACACCTCGCGGCCGTGTTCGAGCAGGCTTGTCACGCCGCTGCCGCCGAGGCCACTGAGGGATTGATTGACGACGGGCTGGCTCTCCGGCGCGAAAAGCGTGGCAAGATTAAGCTTCACAAGTGAGGTGCCGTCGTAACCGAACAACGCTTCCGCGCTGCGGTTGCAGGAGTTGATGTTGCCCTGCGCGTCGAACATCAGGATGCCGTCGGTGGTCGTATCGAGGATGGCGGCGAGTTCTTCGGCATTGGCGTGGCCGACCGCGGACGGTTCGGTTGCGGGATTAGCCGGAGCGGCTGCGACGGCAACGCCAGCGCTCTGCGCACTTGCGAGCGAGAAGATCAAGGCGAGCGCGGGGTCGTTGTCCCAACTGATCGTATAGAGCCGTGCGTCGATGGCGGTCATCGGCGTAGCGTCGCCGACGGCGGTGGTTGCGGAAATCCTGACCGGCGTGCCGGTGTCGGAGGTACTGCTGGCATTCGAGACGCCGGGTTCGACATAGAGCGCATCGACGCCGCCCGCCTGCTCCAGCGCGTGAAGGCTCGGATAGCCCATCCGCTCGAGGAAAACGTGGTTGGCGTAAAGCAAGCGGTCGAGCCGGTAGATCAGGATGCCGGTTGGCAGAAGGTCGAGCAGCGTCTTGTCGCGGAGCGCTTCCCCGCGTGCCGGCGGCTCGGGCTGGGCCAGCCAGCTCGGAGGCTCAACGGGGGCCTCAACCACAGCCAATTGCGTCTCCGGCGCAGGCGCTGCGGCCGGGTGCGACGCCTCGGGCGGATTGGCCGCCTCAAGCGGCGCGTCCTCGCTCTCCAGCCGCGCCGACAATTGGCGGGCGAGTTCGTTGAAAGCACTGTTTTCGACCGGTGACAGCACCGGCCCGCGCGCCTCGCCGAGGGGGCGAAACGGAACGACGTTCGGCGGCACCTGCGGCACTTCCTTGAAGGCTTCCTTGGGTGTCTCCACCGGCGTTTCCAAATCGGTTTGTTGTGCAGTTTCGGGCGGGGCCGGTGCAGTCAGACCGGAGTTTGTGACAAGAAGGTGAATAGAAGGCTTGGCGGCGGTCGGCGAAGTGTCTGCGGCTGCCCAAGGTTCCGCGGCGAGAGGGCCAATTTCGGGCGACATCATGTCCGCTGATGGCGGATCGTTGAAGAATTCCTGACTGCGTAGCGCATCGAGCCGCGCCAGGCCGTCGAGGTCGCGGCAGATGCCAAAGCCGCTATAACCGACAAAATTTCGCATGGCGTCGTGGATCGGCAGCCCGGATAATTCGACCGGCATGCGCGTGCCGTCGTCGGCAGGCCAGTTCAGCGTGATGCCGCTCCAGGTCTCGCGCGTAGCAATCGCCTTGGCGACAAGGCCTTGCGGATCGAGGGCGAAGGCCCGTTCGATCTCGCTCCATGGCCGGCCGAAATTGGCTGCGGTGCGCACGCCGATCAGGCGGGTGAACGCATCCGAGCCAAGCGCGAAGCGCCCATCGGCGTCCATCTGCCACATGAAGCGCAGCGGATGCCGGCGCGAATGCGGTTGTTCGGCCTCGCTTTGTTCGCTCCTTGACGGCGCGTCGAATGGCGGCTCGGCTTGCTCCGCTGCCTTGCCGGCCTCATCGGTCAACGCGAATTCCACCGGTGGCGCACCGCCAGGGGAAAGCGCGGTTTCGCCCTCGGCGGCCTCGCTCGCGCCGGGCACGATCATGGCGAGGAGACCGAGAGCAGGGCGGCTGCCGAGGCGAAGCAACGTCACATGGCCGGTGCCGAATGGAGCCTCGGTGCGGCCCTCTTTCAAGGCGAGTTGGCGTGCGTCCTCGAGGCCGGCTTCGGATAGGCTCTGCAGGATGGAGGCGGCGGCCGGGCTTGCGGCAATCAACTGGCCATCGCTTGCGAAGACGGCAACCGGCTCTTCGACCTCTTCGACCAGCCGCTGCAAGCGTTCGATCAGCGGCATGGCGCGGCCGATCGGCTCGGCGGCAACGATCAGTATGCCTTCGCTGCCGTCGGAAAAATCAAGCCGTGCGCAGCCGCAGGTGACCAACGTGCCGAGCGCAGAGCCAAAGCCGCGCAAGCGTTCCAGCCGGATCGCGCCTGACGGTGCGAGCCGGTGCGCAAGCTGCGCCACCTGACGGCGGCGCGGGTCGGCCGGGCCGAAGATCTTCTTGCCGAGACGGCTAGCGTTGGAGGCGCCGAACAAGCGCGCGCCGACCGGATTGGCCCACAATACCCTTGTGCCGTCGGCCGACCAGAGCCAGGCGGGCAGGGGGCTTGTCGCATGTACCGCCAGCCGCGGATCGTCGGGGCCTCGCACCTTGAATTCCTTATTCTTCATTGTGGCGATCGACCGGCGGGTTCTCCTGCGACGCTACTTCCGGTGTCCTGATTCCGACATTCGCATTCTTGCGCCGGATATCGGCGGCTGAACATGACAGCCTTAACGGATCGTGAGTATCGCCTCCCGGCTCAGGCAGGTCCACGGCCAGGGCATGAGAAAGGGTTGGAAAGGGGGGATAACCTTAACTGGCGCGCACGGAGCGCGGAGCGCAATTCGGAAAAGCAGGCCGTGAGCGAAAGCAGAACGCGATCGCCTCACAATTTCGAAGGCGATGCGCAAGCGTGACGGAAGCCGATTTCGGTCAGGCCCGCAACGCATTCGAGAATTCACCGCGAGCGCGCTTCTCGCCGCTGATTCGCTCTCTATGGGCGCGGTCCCGGTGGGCGCAGGCGCTTCTGTTTGCCAAAGATCTTAAGCGAAGTCATTCGGGCCGCGCAGTGATGGCGTGCAGGCCCAAATTCGGTCGCGGGTTGGGCAGGTGGGCGAGATGGGCCAAAATGCTGGCCGTCCGGCGACGGGAACCCTTCAAAAATAAAACATAAGCTTTTACAGATAGTTGGCTTGATCCGCCCGCCATAGGGAACGTCGGGTACCGGACTTTATTTTGGCATTGCACCCGAGATTTCGTTGCGTTGCACAAAATTGCCATGATATTGTGCTTATAGTTTGGGCGCCCAGAGAGGGGCATCTCCGTTCGGTGATCCGTGTCGACGCTTTCCGGTAGTCCGCCGGGCGCGCAAGGGGTCACACCACATTCACCCCATTTGCGAAGGATCCAAGCCATGGCCAATTCCACCGATCCGTTTTCCGCTTCCATCATCCCGTTCGAGGTTCCTGAGCAAATGCGCGCCTTCGCCGAGAAGGGCGTTTCGCAGGCTCGCGACGGTTATGCCCGCCTCAAGGACGTCGCCGAGACCCACAACTCGACGATCGAGGCGGTGTTTGCCAGCGCCGGCAAGGGCGCCAGCGAGTATTCCGCCAAGCTGATGGAAATCGTCAAGGCCAACACCACCGCTTCGCTCGACTTCGCGCAGGAATTGATCGGCGTGAAGACGCCCTCCGAAGCGCTGGAGCTGTGGACCAGCCACACCAAGAAGCAGTTCGAGACTTTTTCCGCTTACAGCAAGGAGCTCGCCGAGCTCTCGCAGAAGGTTGCGACTGAGACCGTCGAGCCGATCAAGGCCAACGCTTCCAAGCTGTTCAAGCCCGCCGCCTGAGCGCTCACACGGCCAGCTTTAAAAAGCCCGGGCGGCAGCGCCCGGGTTTTTTGTTGGCCGGCGCCCCGCACGGCCCGGCGAAGGCCGGTGAACCGTCCGAATATGGTGGATACAATGCCTTGTCCCGGCGGTGTCGGCGGTCTTGCCAAAGCGCAAGCTTGCACCTAGTTTCCCGCCGTCTTCTCGCCCTTTCGAGCGGGCACCAGGATGCAGTTGTAGCTCAGTTGGTTAGAGCGCCTGTCTGTGGAACAGGAGGTCGGTGGTTCGAGCCCACCCAACTGTACCACTTCCGTGGAATTGTCCGTTCCCGCATCGCCAATTTCGCGGCGCTTCAGGCAACCTGCTCGGAAGTCCTTCGGCGGCCGCTCAGCACCAGCCTGATTTTCCGGAGCATGGGTTTTTCCACGTATAGATGAACCGCAATTCCGATAAGCGCTGCCGTTACGATCTCAAACAGCATCACGGCGACACTGTCTTTCGGCGCCGGGATATGCAGAGCCTGAAGAAGAACGCGCGCGATTCCGAAGAAAATGATGTGAGTGAGATAGAGCGAGTAGGACGCATCACCCAACAGTACCGCCGGCCTCCATGTGATTGGCGCGCCGCTGCTCTCCATGAACAGGGCGCAGGCGACGACGAAGGGCGGAAACCACCAGGAGTAAGTCAGCAACCAATCCGGCCATAGTGGGTGGGCGAATTGAGAACCAAAGAAGAGAACAATCCCGGCGGCGCATACCGCGGTAACCGGCCAACCGCGAAACAGCGCTGAGCCGTACGTCCATAAGTAAAACAGCGCAATTCCGGCCAGAAAATAGTGGATGTAGTCGTGTGAGTAGTAGTGCGTCAGAAATCCGCAGTAGCCGTGCTGGTCCAAAGCGAACACGATATAGATGAAGACCGCGCTGATCAGGGGCGCCAGACGCCGGTTTATCCAGAGCGCCAGAGCGAACACGAGATAGAAATAGACCTCGAAATTAAGCGTCCAGCCCACGCCAAGTATCGGCAACTGCGCCGAGGGTAGAAACAGCAGGCTTCTGGGCAGATCGGCCGCGGTGGGTGGATTGACCGCCCCAGGCGACAGCCCGTGCAGCAAAAACATCAGCAAGGTAACAGGCCAATACATCGGCACAATGCGAATGAATCGCTTGGCCAAAAAGCCATCGGCGTCCTCTCGCGTGATGAAGCACATGATGAAGCCGCTGATGACAAAGAAGACCGCCACTCCTGAGAAGTCGGTGTGCCAGTCGCCTGCCAGGCGGAAGTCTGTATGGTAAAATACAACGCCTAAGGCAGCGAGCCCCCTCAGAAATTGGAGATTGAATAGCAAGCCTTCCCCCGCAAAATAAAGGATACCCCCGGCAACTCGCGGATTAGCGTGACTAGCCTGACTAGCATAGGGCGAACCCTGTAGCGAGGCTCCGAAAGAGCAGGGTACGGCGGCTCAAAAGAGCACGGTCGGGGGTGATACGAAGCAGGCCGTTCGCGGCAAAAATTCAGGTCTATCGGCCCCGCGGGGGTTGGCGGTGGTAGTGCCCACCCCCGACTGCACAAGGCCCATCAATGTCTCAGCCTAAATGGTGCTCTATCATCCTGCCGTGAGCCTGTTGGGTTTGCTGAAGCGCGGGCAAGAGCCTGCTGCGCGCCGGATATGTTGCCGTTTTTGCAGCGCCTGCCCGATCTGATTGAGGCTCTGGGCCAGCGGCGTGCCCGGCAGGCTCGCGGTTCCATGTGGGCAATTCCCGCTTGCGCCGCAAAGCGCGCGCGCATCCGCTTGCCAACTTCACTCGGCTCACTCACAATTTGCGTGGGGTGGTGATTTGGGGGGACCATGAATGCTTTCGCGATTCGAATAGAACGGCTCGGTGGTGGTGCGATCCTGGCGGCCGCGCTATTGGCGTGGCCGGCTGCGGGCTTTGCCTATACCGCCGAGCAGCAGCAGGCCTGCATGGGCGATGCGTTTCGCTTGTGCGGTTCGGAGATTCCCGACGTCGGGCGGGTCGCGGCCTGTATGGCCAGGCGGCAAACCGAACTGAGCGATGGCTGTCGGGTTTACTTCAGGGCTGAGTCGGCGCCCGCGCATGCAAGGCCGCTCGCGATGAGAGCCGCGCATGCGAAGAAATGGCGGCAGTCCCGCCGGCACGCCGATTGGGACGGATAGTCGACCGAAAGGATGATGGGGTCAGCGGGGATTCGCAACGGAGTCGCCGCCGACCGTCCCCCGGTCATGTTCGGCTTCAGACCGTGCCCGTCGAATGGCAGGAGGTATGACTCAAATGCCACCTCGCCGACTATTCGACAGCTTCGCCACAATTGGTGCTAAATTCTTCTTCCACGAATCAGCGCGCTGATTCATTTTTCGTTATCTGGGGTCAATCTGGAGGCGAAGAGTATGAACGTCATTGTTTTCGCGTCGCGTAAAGGTGGTTCAGGAAAGAGCACCCTGGCCGCCCATCTCGCCGCGCATGTCCACAAGACAACCAAGCCATGTCTGCTTGTCGATGCCGACCCGCAGGGGTCGCTGACGCTTTGGCACAAGCTGCGCGGCACCAACGAACCGCAGATCAAGACGGCCGTCAATTCGGTGAGCGGTATCGTCGCCGCCGCCAAGCGTGACGGCTTCGAATGGGTGTTCATCGACACGCCGCCGAATCTTTCGGCTGTGGTCGACGATGCGATCAAGAACGCCACCATGGTTGTGATTCCGGCGCGGCCCGGCGTTTTTGACGTGAATGCGGTGCAGGAAACGATTCAAATATGCCGCTCGGCACGCAAGCCCTATGCAGTGGTGCTCAACGGTGCCCCGGCCCGCCGCGACGAGGTGGAAAGCCGCATCGTCACCATCGCACGGGAAGCGCTGGCCAAGTTCCGCGCGCCGGTATGGGGCGGGCAGATCACCAATCGCGCCGATCTTTTGATGGCGCTCGGCAAGGGTGAAGGCGCCGGCGAATATTTCGCCGAAGGCCGCGCGGCAGCCGAGATCGGCCGGTTGTGGGCAGCGATCGAACGCTCGGTGAAGGCGATCCGCGGCACGGCTTCGGCATCGGGCACGATGCACAAGCAGGCGGCATAGACCGGCTGCAAAGCGACGTCATCCCGCGCGTGGCCTGTGGGGGGCACGCGCGGGATGACGTTGTTTGCATGCAAGGAGTTGTCAGTTCACCATCAGCACGTAGAACATGACGACCGGCGACAGGCTCAGGATGACCGACCAAATGCCGACCGCCCAGATGATATCCTGCGTGCAGAAGCCCCCCCGATTGGGGTCTGTGTTGTTGTCTTGAGTTTCCATAACGCCCCCGCGTTTTTTTTGTTTTTGTGGCGCTAACATAGGCGATGAGTTTTAAAGGCTGGCCTGCGAACTCATTCGCATTTCAAACGGGATTGTGACCTCCGGTTAACCAGCGTCTCATGAAGGCGCTGGCAGGAAGCGGTACGCGCCGCTTCAGCTTCCGGCCAGAAAGTGCACGGCCAGAATCGGCGAGAAGCCGAGCAGTGCCGCCCAGAGCCCGAACGAGGAAACCAGCAAAAAGTCCTGCTTCCTCTCGGCCCATTTGGAATTCGCATAGCGCTTGTTCTGGATGATGTCAGTGGTCATTCGTTTCCCCCCGCGTCCTTTTTGGCGCGGGCAAACCAATAGCCGCCAACCCCTAAAATACGGCGGCGCGCATCGCGCGGAATTTAGCGGTGGCCTTCAGCGCCTGTTAACCACAGGCCCGATGCAGCCTATCGGTCGGCGCGGCCGACCACGTCCATCAACTCGGCGATCTTGCGGCGCTGATCGGCCTTGTCGCCCGACACAATGGCGTGCTCGACGCAGTGGGCGACATGGTCGCGCAGGATCTCCTCCTCGACGCGCCGCAGCGCCGCCTTCGCAGCCGCGATCTGGGTCACCACGTCGATGCAATAGCGGTCGTCCTCGACCATGCCGGCCAGCCCGCGGATCTGGCCCTCGATTCGTTTCAGCCTTTTCAGGCAGGACGTCTTGATCTCCTGGCGCATAGCCTTCATATACCCCCCGAGGGTATACAATTCAAGAGACGGAGTGAAGAAGATGGCGACAGGAGAACAGGCCCGCGGCGGGGATGCCGCCCATAGCGGCCATCATCACGCCGGCCACGCCCATCATCACACGGAAGCGGCTGCCGGCGCCTGCTGCGGCGGCAAACATGAGGCGAGCGATCAGGAACCCGCGGTAGCGATCGACCCGGTCTGCGGCATGCGCGTCGACATCGCGACCGCCAAGCATCGTTTCCAGTATCGGGGGCAGGAATATCTGTTTTGCGGCGGGCGCTGCCGCGAGCGTTTCGAGGCCGATCCAGAGAAATTTCTTAAACCGCAGGATTCGGAGCCAAAGAAGGCCGAACCCGCCCTGCCGGCTGGCACCATCTACACCTGTCCGATGCATCCCGAGGTGAGGCAGGTCGGTCCGGGAAGCTGCCCGATCTGCGGCATGGCGCTCGAGCCGGAACAGATGTCGCTCGATCAAGGGCCGGATCCGGAGCTGCTCGATATGAAGCTGCGCTTCTGGACCGCGCTGCCGCTCACCATTCCCGTCTTTGCAATCGAGATGAGCCGTCATTTCGGCCTGATGCATCTCGTATCGCCGTCATGGTCGAACTGGATTTCCTTTGCGCTATCCACGCCCGTGGTGCTGTGGGCAGGCGGCCCGTTCTTCGTGCGCGGCTGGCGCTCGGTGGTATCAGGCCATCTCAACATGTTCACGCTGATCGCGATGGGCACCGGCGTTGCCTATGTCTATAGCGTGATCGGCACGTTGTTGCCGCAAATCTTCCCGCCGGATTTCCGCGACATGCACGGCGCGGTCGCGGTCTATTTCGAGGCGGCGGCCGTGATCACGGTTTTGGTGCTGCTCGGGCAGGTGCTGGAATTGCGGGCGCGGGAACGCACGTCGGGCGCGATCCGCGCGCTTCTCGGCCTTGCGCCCAAGACCGCGCGGCGCATTGCCGATCAAGGCGATGAAGATGTCGCGATTGAGGTGATCGCGGTGGGCGATCGCTTGCGGGTACGCCCCGGCGAGAAGATTCCGGTCGATGGCCGCGTCACCGAAGGGCATTCCTTTGTCGATGAGTCCATGGTGACGGGTGAGCCGATGCCGGTCGCAAAAAGCGAGGGCGCGCGCCTGATCGGGGGCACCGTCAATCAAAGCGGCGGTCTGGTGCTGCGGGCCGAGCAGGTCGGCCGCGACACCATGCTGGCGCGGATCGTCGACATGGTGGCGCGCGCGCAGCGTTCGCGGGCGCCGATCCAGCGGCTGGCCGATCGCGTCGCCGGATGGTTCGTGCCCGCGGTGATCGCTGCGGCGTTGCTCGCGTTCATCGCCTGGATGAGTTTCGGCCCCGAACCGCGCCTGGGCTACGCGCTGGTTGCTGCGGTGACGGTCCTGATCATCGCCTGTCCCTGCGCGCTTGGGCTCGCCACGCCGATGTCGATCATGGTGGGGGTCGGCCGTGGCGCGCGCGAGGGCATCTTGATCCGTGACGCGCAGGCGCTGGAAGCCTTTGAGCGCGTCGACACCATCGTGATCGACAAAACCGGCACGCTCACCGAAGGCAAACCAAAACTCGTCTCGATCGTGACCGCGCCCGGCATCGACGAGACGGCGCTGTTGCTGATGGCCGCGAGTGTGGAACTGGGCAGCGAGCATCCGCTGGCGCGCGCGATCATCGACGCGGCCAAGGCGCGCGGCCTATCGCTGGAAGATGCCACGAGCTTTGCGGCGCATCCGGGCAAGGGCGCCACCGCCGACGTCGAGGGCAGGGCGGTCGCGCTCGGCAATGCCGCGTTGATGAGCGAGCTGAAGATTGCGACGTCCGGCCTCGATGCCGCGGCGGAGGCCGCGCGCGCAAATGGCGCGACCGCGATTTTCGTCGCGCGTGACGGCCGTGCCGCGGGCGTCATCGCGATTGCCGATCCGATCAAGGCGTCGGCGAAAGCAGCCCTTGCGGCATTGCGCGCGCAAGGCCTGCGCATCGTGATGCTGACCGGCGACAACCTGACGACCGCGCGTGCCGTGGCCTCGCAGCTGAACATCGGCGAAATCGAGGCCGGCGTGTTGCCGGAACGCAAGGGCGAGGCGGTGCAGCGCCTGCGCCAACAGGGCCGCGGCGTCGCCATGGTCGGCGACGGCGTCAACGACGCGCCGGCGCTCGCGGCCGCCGACGTCGGGGTCGCCATGGGCGGCGGCACGGACGTGGCGATCGAAAGCGCGGGCGTGACGCTACTCTCCGGCGATCTCTCAGGCCTGGTGCGGGCGCGGCGATTGTCGGCCGCCACCATGCGCAACATCCGCCAAAATCTTGCATTCGCCTTTCTGTACAACTCGGCCGGCGTGCCGATCGCGGCCGGCGTGCTCTATCCCGCGTTCGGCATTCTGCTGTCGCCGATGCTGGGCGCGGCCGCGATGGCGCTGTCGTCGGTCAGCGTGATCGGCAATGCGCTGCGGCTGGCGCGCACCAGGCTCGATTAGGATTGCAGCGCTTCATTGGTCGCGAGCCTGAGCGCGGACAGCGCCATGTCGCGATGCGCCGCGGTGCCAAGCAGTTGCCCGATCACCAGCCACGCCCCGCCGGGCGCAATTCCCTGGCGTTTGGCGAATTCCCGCGCCTCGTCGAGTCGTCCCATTTTTGTGTAGGTGGCGGCCAGGAACCAGGCGGTGAGCGAATAGCTGGGGAGTTCGTTGAAGGAAATTTCCAGTATTCGACTGGCCTCGCCGAAACGCGATTCGAAGAAATGGCACATGCCGATGCCGGTCAGATGAAACGCTTTGCGCGTGGCGCGCGGGTCCAGCCGCAAGGATGTTTCAAAATGGGTGATCGCAAGATCGGACTCGCCGGAAACGGTGCGCATCCAGCCGCTCCATAACCAGCCGAAGGCGTGACTTGGATTACGCGTCAGGGCTCCGTCGACCAGCCGCTTCAGCGTTTCGATGTTTTCGCCCGTGTCCATCAGCGCGCCCGCGGCGGAGGTGACGGTCGATGGGTCGTCGGGCGCGGCCTCAAGTGCACGACGTGCCCAGATGATGGTGAGTTCTCTTTCGGCCGCGGCGTCCTTGACCCACCCGTTCAAGAGATTGTGGGCGTGACAGAGGGCGAGTGAGGCGAGCGCCATCCCGTACCGGGGGTCGCATTCAACCGCTCGTTCGAGTAGCGCGATGGCCTGCAGATTGGCCTCGGGCGACCACGCACGAATAAGCGGCAGCGAGCGAAGATAAAAATGATAAGCGGTGAGATTGGATGTGGGTTGCTCAAGGGCGCGTTGGATTTCGGTGTCGAGCAGCAACGGATCGATCACGCCCGCGACAGAGGAGGCGACCTTGTCCTGGAGCTCGAATACGTCTTCCATCGGGCCGTCGAATTTCTCGGCCCACAGGCGCGCACCGGTCGAAGCGTCGATGAGCTGACCCGTGATGCGCAGCCGCTGATCCGCCCTTCGCACGCTGCCTTCGAGCACATAGCGCACGCCGAGCTCGCGTCCGACTTGTCTGATGTCGGTGGTCTTTCCCTTGTAGGTGAACGACGAATTGCGCGCGATCACGAATAGCGACTTGAAGCGCGACAGTGCCGTGATGACGTCTTCCACCAGTCCGTCGGCAAAGTAGTCCTGCTCGGAATCGGCGCCCGTGCTTTCGAACGGCAGTACGGCGATGGATGGCTTGTCGGGAAGTTCGAGCGCGGGCGGTTCACCCGCAGAGGACGGGATCTGCGCAAAGCCTTCTCGTTCGAAACGCTTGCCGTCGCCGAATTTGATACGCCAAACCCGGACCGGTTCGGCGATGTTCTTGAGCGGCTGCGGACCGAGATCGTCGCAGGGAAAATCGACCTTGCCGCGAAGCTGCCGATAGACGTGGTCGGAAATGCACACGCCGCCGGGATCGGCGAGGTTCTGAAGCCGCACGGCGATGTTGACGCAATCGCCGAAAATATCGTTTTCGTCGATCATGATATCGCCGAGATGGATGCCGGTCCGGAACTCGATCCAGGCGTCCTTGGCGCGTTCGCTGTTTTGCGCTGCCATCGCGCGCTGGACTTCGACGGCGCTGCGCGCCGCCTCGACCGAACTTGCGAATTCCACCAGCATGCTGTCGCCGGTGGCTTTGACGATCCGCCCGCGGTGCGCGACGATGGTGGTCTCAACGAGGGTTTTCCGGATGGTCTTGAGCCGGGTCAAGACGCCCTCCTCGTCGGCACGTATCAGGCGGGCATAGCCATCGATCGCGCCGGCCAACACCGCCGCCCGTCGTCGTTCCAAGCGTTCGGCTGACATGGAACCTCCAACCATCCCTTCCCGTCGGCCACAATATCACAGCATGTCTGCCGGACGGCAGCCGGGGTCCTATCGTCCGTCAGGTCGATGTCTGCAGGATGGAAGCCGGAACCTGCCGCCGCGCGATCTCGCTATCGAGCCGCGCCGCAAGTTCGCGGCTCACCTCCACCATCGGCAACCGGACTTCGGCACTTTCGATCAACCCCGTGCGCGACAGCCAATACTTCGCCGGTGCCGGGCTCGGTTCGGCAAACAACAGTCGCGTCAGATCCGACACGCTTTCCCAGCGCTCGCGGGCGGCATCACGCTTGCCTTCCTTCAACAACGTGCGGACGGCGACGAAGGTTGCGGTCTCGATGTGGGCCGACAGCAGGATCGCGCCGTCGGCGCCGTCGCTCACGGCATCGAAATATTCGCCGTCCTCTCCGGTCAGGACGCGGAAGCCGGCGGGCCTGCGCCGCAACAACTCGACCGACTGCGCGCGGTTGGCGCCGCAGTCTTTCATGCCCACGATGTTGGGATGCTCCGCAAGTTCGAGCAGCGTCTCGTTATCGAGATCGACCCCCGTGCGATAGGGGATGTTGTAGAGCACGATCGGCCAGGAGGCATGGTCGGCGAGGACCGTAAAATGCTGCTTAAGACCGCGCTGCGATGGCCGCGAGTAATAAGGGCTCGAAATCAGATAGCCGTCGATCGGCCAGCGCGCCGTTTCATCCAGCGTGTGACAAAGCTTCCGCGTGTAGCTGCCGGCAAGCCCGAGGCAGATTGGCAAGGTGCGCCGCACCTCGGCCAAGGTCTCCCGCGTCATCGCGACAATCCACTCGAGTTCGGCCATCCCGAGCGTCAAGCCTTCGCCCGAGGTCGCCGCAAGGATCAAGCCGTCGATCGGCTGGCCCGCGTAGTGCCGCACCAGCCGCCGCAGCGAAGGCTCGTCCACCACGCCGTCGCGGAACGGCGTGACGAGCGGCAGCCAAAGGCCATGCAGACACGATCGAAGGCTGGAAGGTTCTGGATTGGCAGTCATGGTCCATCTCCTG